>Ga0075527_10000205_pt1 | contig 13429 bp, 14 predicted proteins | sample NGEPer11B_FD_74784 | JGI IMG/M metagenome (GOLD analysis project Ga0075527, IMG submission 74784) | Arctic peat soil microbial communities from the Barrow Environmental Observatory site, Barrow, Alaska, USA - NGEE Permafrost305-11B | ecosystem: Environmental > Terrestrial > Soil > Wetlands >...
CACTGAAAGCGTTGCTGCGGACGCTAAGTCACCGCCGGAGGCGGGGGTTAGGGCGCGGTGTCCTGCGTGAATTCGGTTATCGCGTCCACTCCCGGTACGATAATCCCATGAGTTTCTTGCCGTTGTTGGAGTAGGCCTGCCTGCAGGTCCCATCCCTTTTTTCAGTTCCACCGGAAGAATCCCATGCTCACCGTTCACAACGTGGAGTTGCGCTTCGGAGCGCGCCTCCTGATGTCCGACGTCTCGTTCCGCGTAGCCAAGGGAGACAAGATCGGCCTCGTCGGACGCAATGGCTCCGGCAAGACCACCCTCACCCGGATGCTGTCCGGCGACGGCCAGCCCGCCGCAGGCACAATCACGTCGTCGGGGACGATCGGATATTTGCCTCAGGATCCCCGTACCGGCGACGTCAGCATCACTGCGCACGACCGGATCCTGTCGGCGCGCGGCCTGGACGATACCGTCCGCAAACTCCGTCAAGCCGAAGCCGATATGGGCTCCGCGGACCCGGTCGTCGCGGAAAAGGCCATGAAACTCTATTCGCGCGCCGACGCCGAACTGCATGCCGGCGGCGGCTACGCGGCCGAATCGGAGGCGTCCACGATCGCGATGAGCCTTGGCCTGCCCGAACGCGTCCTCGGCCAACCGCTCTCGACCCTTTCAGGCGGTCAGCGGCGGCGGATCGAACTCGCACGCATCCTGTTCTCCGATGCGGATACGTTGCTGCTGGACGAGCCGACCAACCACCTGGACGCCGATTCGGTCGTCTGGCTCCGCGGCTTCCTGAAGAACTTCAATGGCGGTCTCGTGGTCATCAGCCACGATGTCGCGCTGCTCGAAGAAGCCGTCAACAAGGTGTTGCACCTCGACGCGAACCGCGCTCAGATCGAGGTCTACAACATGGGGTGGAAGAACTACCTCAAACAACGCGAGACCGACGAGCGCCGACGCAAGCGCGAGCGTGTCAATGCGGTCAAGAAGGCCGAGCAGTTGACCGAGCAGGCCAACCGTATGCGCGCCAAAGCGAGCAAGGCCACCGCTGCGCAGAGCATGCTCAAACGTGCCGACAAGATGATGATGGGTCTCGAGGCCGAACGCGCGTACGATCGGGTGGCGAAGATCAGGTTCCCGAAGCCGGCGGCGTGCGGGAAGACACCGCTCATGGCCCGCGAACTCTCCAAGTCGTACGGTTCGCTGGAGATCTTCACCGATGTCGACCTCGCGATCGACAAGGGGAGCCGGGTCGTCGTGCTGGGGCTCAACGGCGCAGGCAAGACCACATTGCTGCGAATTCTCAGCGGCGCGGACGCTTCCGACACGGGCGAAGTCATTCCAGGGCACGGATTGAAGATCGGCTACTACGCGCAGGAACACGAAACCCTGGACACGTCGCGCACCGTGCTCGAGAACATGCAGGCATCGGCGCCCGAACTCACCGACACCGAGGCCCGCAGCGTCCTCGGTTCCTTCCTGTTCTCCGGCGACGATTCGCAGAAGCCTGCCGGCGTGCTGTCCGGTGGCGAGAAGACGCGGCTGGCGTTGGCCAGCCTGATCGTCTCAAGCGCCAACGTCCTGTTACTCGACGAGCCGACCAACAACCTGGACCCCGCATCGCGCGAAGAGGTCCTGGGAGCCATCCACAATTACGAGGGCGCGATCGTCCTCGTCTCGCACGACGAGGGCGCCGTACGGGCACTGGAGCCCGACCGGGTGCTCCTTCTGCCCGATGGCGACGAGGATCTGTGGACCGACGAATACGCCGATCTGGTCAGCCTCGCCTGATCAGCGACGTCTTGCCCGCGACGTCCTGCCCGCAACGTCATCGCGGGCGTCCCATTAGGGTCGCGGTATGACTGATTTCGCAGCCGCTGGCATTTCTGTGGACCGACAGGGTCCGGTCCTCACGGTGACCCTCGATCGCCCCGACGTGCGCAATGCCCAGACTCCGCAGATGTGGCGGGCGCTGGACGAAGTTGGTCGCACGCTCGAACCCGATACCCGCATCGTCGTGCTGAATGGCGCCGGGGATTCGTTCTCCGCCGGGCTCGACCGGCGCATGTTGACGGCCGAAGGCATCGAAGGGGAGCGCACGTTCACCGAGCTCGCAGCCTTGGACGACGACGGCTTCTCCGCGGCGATCTCGGAATACCAAAAGGGCTTCACCTGGTGGCGAAATCCACAGTTCATCTCGATAGCCGTCGTGCAGGGGCACGCCATCGGCGCCGGATTCCAACTCGCGCTCGCATGCGACCTGCGCGTCGTCGCCGACGACGTGAAGTTCACTATGAAAGAAACTGCGCTCGGCCTTGTGCCCGATCTTGGCGGCACGAAGACGCTCGTGGAAACGGTCGGCCCGGCCCGCGCGCTCGAGATGTGCGCGACCAGCCGCCAGATCGGCGCCGATGAAGCGGTCGCCACCGGGATCGCCAATGCAGCCGTCCCGCTCGCAGACCTCGGCGCGACGGTCGACGATCTGGTGGCCGCGCTGCTGGTGCCCCAACACGGTGCCGTCAGCGCGCTCAAGGGGCTCTTGCAGGGTGCCGGCGACCATACGTACGACGAGCAACGCCAACGGGAACGGCTCGCCCAGGCCGGGCGCTTCCGATCACTGCTCGGCGGCTGAGCTCACCTTGACGATTTTCTCCCTGGCTGTTTTCTGCCTGGCTGTTTTCTGCCTGGCTGTTTTCTCTTTGGCCTCGGCGCGGGCGAAGAAGAACCACCCGAAGACCGCCAGCACCGCGAAAAAGAGCCACTGGAGCCCATAGAAGAAATGTGGTCCCTGGCCGAGATCCGGTTCGGGTTCGGGAGCCAGCGGGGTCTGTGACTCCGGTGATTGCTGTCGCAGGTTGAGGTACCCGTCATACAGGTCGTACGGGACGTTGCCGGCAGCCCCGCGACTCGAAATGGCGCGGACCTGTCCCTCGTCCGGGGTCACGGCGCTCGTCTTCGCGGTGCTGTTGAGGCGTATCCAACCCTCGATCTCGACCGGGCCGGCGGGTGGCGCCGGGATATCTTCTACGGCCGCCGTGTTGGCCGCGGTCTGCAGCCAGCCGCGGTCCACCAGGATGGCGTCGCCGTTGTTCAACACGAACGGTGTGACCACATCGACACCCGGTCCCGCATCGCGTGTCCGGTATTTCACGACGTACTGGTGCGTGACGTCGTACGTGCCGGTGGCGGAAACCCTCGTCCACTCGTCGTCGGCACCGAGTTCCTCGCCTACCTGGGTGATCTCAGTCAGTCGGACTGGATCGACCTTGAAATGCTGCTGGACGAGCACGTTTTCCTGATTGCGGCTGTCCAGGCGGCTGAACTGCCAGGTTCCGAGCCACACGCATACCGCCGAAAGCGCGATGACGAAGACCGCGAATCCGATCCAACGACGGCTGAGGAGGAAGCGATACACCCCATGACGGTAGTTGCCGCAATCAATTCTGCGGATGCCGGGTGGGACAGGGCACCTAGGATGGAGCAATGACGCTGAGGGACACTGCCGGACCGCTGGCCGACCAACATGGCCGAGTGGCCACAGGCCTGCGGGTTTCACTGACCGATCGGTGCAATCTGCGTTGCGAATACTGCATGCCGGCGGAGGGTCTGGACTGGCTTCCGACCGAGGAAGCGCTCACTGACGACGAGCTGATCCGGCTGATCACGATCGCTGTCGAAATCCTCGGCATCCGCGATGTCCGTTTCACCGGGGGAGAGCCACTGCTGCGGCGAAGTCTGCCGGCCATCGTTGCCGCAACCAAGGCGCTTCCGTCGAAGCCACGCACGGCGATGACCTCCAACGGATTGGGGCTCAAGCAGATGGCCAAGGCGCTTGCCGAAGCCGGACTGGACCGCGTCAACATCAGCCTCGACACTGTCGACCCCGAGGTGTTCAAGCGCATCACCCGCCGTGACCGGCTCGCCGACGTCATTACCGGACTCGAAGCGGCCCGCGCGGCAGGACTTCAGCCTGTCAAGGTCAACGCGGTGCTCCTGCGCGACATCAATCACAAGGGCGCCCCCGAGTTGCTGCGTTGGTGCATGGACAACCGTTATGAATTGCGTTTCATCGAACAGATGCCGCTCGATGCGCAGCACGGCTGGAATCGCACGGCCATGGTCACCGCCGATGAGACACTCACACTGCTCGGCGAGCACTTCCGCCTCACGCCCATGGACGGCCGCGGATTGGCGCCTGCGGAGAAATTCCTGGTCGACGACGGGCCCCATACGGTCGGAATCGTCGGCTCGGTGACGCGGCCATTCTGCGGAGACTGCAACCGGGTGCGCCTGACCGCTGACGGACAGATCCGCAATTGCCTGTTCGCGCGCGAAGAATCAGATTTGCGCACCGCCATGCGCGGCGGTGCATCCGATACGGAACTGGCCGAGCGGTGGCGCAAGGCGATGTGGGTGAAACTTCCCGGTCACGGCATCAACGATCCGGAGTTCCTGCAGCCGACGCGACCCATGTCCGCCATCGGCGGCTGATCCCGCCAAGATTTGGCGCCCATTCCACCAGCCGAAGCAGTTTTATGGTGTTGGATCCGCCAACTGTTGGAGGGGGCGGGTCACTTTCCAGAAACCGCGAGCGCTGAGGAAGGCGCGAAGCGTCTCCTCGTGTACTTCACACGCCAACCAGATCTTGCGGCGGTCAAGGGTATGCAGTTTCGGGTTGTTCCACAGCAGCTCGTATGCCGCCGGAGCCTTGCAACCGCGCGAGGAGCAGATCCGGTCATCGACATCACGCATCGGATTCACGCTGTTCACCGGCGGAGAGTTCACCACGAGTGTCGGGCTCGACGAGGTCGAGGCTCGTGCCCTTCTTGCGGACGCCGGCATTTGCGAGCACCACAGACGTGTAGGGAAGCAAAATAGCGCCGGCGAGGAAGACCCAACGAGGCCAACCGTCGACAGCGACCGCCGCAATGAAGCAGGCGGTGCGAATCATCATCGAAATCAGGTATCGGCGTTCCCGGTGGCCCAGTTCCTCGCTGTGCGAGGCCGCAGCGGAGGTGATCGTGAAGACCTCCGACTCGCCTCTGCGCGGCTTGTTCTCCATGAACCCCACGTTACGCCCCGCGCGGGGTGGGACATGATGGATGCATGAGCAACCGGACTTATCGCATCAGTGAAATTGTCGGCACGTCTCCCGAGAGCATCGACGCAGCCATCGAGAACGGCATCGAGCGTGCCGGGACGACCCTGCGCCACATCGACTGGTTCGAGGTTACGGGCATCCGCGGCCAGGTCGCCGACACCGATGTCGCGCACTACCAGGTGACGATGAAACTCGGTTTTCGTCTCGAAGACGACAGCTAGTCCTGTCGTGCTCATGCAGCGCCGCGCGCGAGCGCCGCTGCGGGAGCATTTCGTGTTCGTACTCAGTCGGCCGCGTCGGCGGCTTCCACTTCCTCACGGGTGATGCCGAGCAGATAGATGATCGCGTCCAGGTATGGCACGTTCACTGACGTGTGGGCCTTGTCACGGACGACTTGTTTCGCATTGAATGCAATCCCCAGGCCGGCCGCTGCCAGCATGTCGAGGTCGTTCGCGCCATCGCCGATTGCAACCGTGTTCTTGACCGCGATTCCCGCCTCGACCGCAAAACGGCGGAGCGTGTCCGCCTTGCCCGCGCGGTCGACGACGGGACCAACAATGCGGCCGGTAAGTTTGCCGTCCTCGATTTCGAGCTCGTTGGCGGCGAAGTAGTCGATCCCAAGCTCGTCTGCCAGCCGCTCGATGATCTGGGTGAAGCCACCGCTGACCAGAGCAAAGCGATACCCCAGGCGCTTGAGTGTCCGGATCATGGTCCGGGCCCCCGGAGTCAGCACGATGGATTCATAGACGTCGTCGAGGACGCTGGCGTCGACGCCACGGAGCAGCGCCACGCGTGACTCCAGAGAACGCACGAAATCGAGTTCGCCGCGCATGGCGGCCGCTGTCACTTCAGCCACCTGTTTTTCGCAGCCCGCGTGAGAAGCGATCATTTCAATGACCTCGCCCTGGATGAGGGTCGAATCAACGTCCATGACGACGAGACGTTGCGCATGCCGCTGGATGCCGACTTCCTGAACGGCGACGTCGAGGCCCTGCGCGGCGGCCTCGGCCGCGAGCGCGAGCCGCAGGTGCTCGGGCTCGGCACCCGACACCTCGAGTCGGATGGCGGTGACGGGATAACGCGCCAACCGAAGGATCCGGTCGATGTTGCCGCCGATTGACTTGATCCGTCCCGTGATGGCGGAAAGTCCCGCGGGCTGGAGCGGTGCACCGAGCACCGTGACCTGTGTGCGGCCTATCCGACGCGCCCGGTTGTCTCCGGCCCCGTACTCAAAGGTGACGTCGAGTCCGTACGCATCGCCCACCTGCCGGACCGCGGTTTCGAACCCGGCCGTGTCTTCGGCGACCGTCAGCAACGTACCCAGTACAAGTCGTCCGCGCAGCACAAGTTGCTCGATATCGATGATCTCGACACCGAACTTCGCGACGTCGGAGAACAACCGGGTGGTGACACCGCTCTGGTCCGGTCCAATGAGCGTCACGAGGACGGTCGGATCGGTGAGGTGGAGGGAAGGAACATGCTCGGTCATCGAGATGAGGTTATCGCGCAGCTGTTTCGCGCACACGATAGGTTTGGCTTCGCCACTCCGCAACAACCAGAGGAAGGTGTATGGCGCCCGTCATCAAGCTCGAGAATGTGAGCGTGGTCCGCTCCGGAAAGCACCTCCTGAACGGTGTCGACTGGGAGGTCGACGAGGGGGAACGATGGGTCATCGTCGGCGCGAACGGCGCCGGCAAGACGACTCTCATGCAGGTTATTGGCGCCACCATGTACCCGAGTTCGGGGACCACGACGATCCTGGGCCAGACGCTTGGCCAGGTCGACGTATTCGATTTGCGGACGCGGATCGGACACTCCAGCACCAGCATCGCCGATCGCATTCCCAGGACCGAACGTGTCGAGGACGTCGTCCTCTCGGCCGCGTATGCCGTGATGGGTCGCTGGCGCGAACAGTACGACGAGGAAGACCATCAGCGCGCCAAACAGATCATGGGCGAACTGCGCATCACACATCTCGGGGACCGCACCTTCGGTACGCTCAGCGAAGGCGAGCGCAAGCGCGTCCTGATCGCCCGTGCGTTGATGACAGACCCCGAACTCCTGCTGCTCGACGAGCCGGCGGCCGGGCTGGACCTTGGCGGTCGTGAGGACCTCATCTCGAGCCTCAACGTGCTCGCCGAATCCGAGGAGGCACCAGTTCTCGTGCTCGTCTCGCACCACGTGGAGGAGATCCCGCAGGGATTCACCCACGTCCTCATGCTCCGGAGCGGCTCGGTCGTCGCGTCAGGAAAGATCGAACAGACCCTTACGACCGCGAACCTGCAGACTACATTCGGTATGAGGTTGGATCTGACCATCGCAGACGGGCGTTACAGTGCCCGGCGTGCAGCGCATGGGCATCGGGCCCAGTAGGTATCTGATGGAGTGGATGGTGGCGACGTGAACGATTTGCTCAACTGGATCGGTGACCATGCATGGGTCGGCTGGGTGGGCGCCGCCGTGGCGCTAACCCTGGTGGAACTTCTCAGCCTCGACCTTGTCTTGCTGATGTTCGCTTTTGGTGCGCTCGCTGCGGCCATCGCCGCCGCAATCGGGGCCCCGCTTTGGGTTTGCATCGCGGTATTCGCCGCTGTCTCGCTTGTCATGCTGTTCATTGCGCGGCCGAAGATGGCGGCTAAGCTCCACGACGGTCCCGAACTGACCACTGGCCACCAGGCGCTCGTCGGCCACACGGCTGTCGTGGAACGCAATGTCGATGCCCATGGGGGTCGCGTGATGCTGCACGGCGAAGCCTGGACCGCCCGGGCAGAGAACAGTACCGACATCTTTGAACCATCCACCGAAGTGACGGTGGTCCGCATTGACGGCGCTACCGCCGTCGTGACCCGAAAGGCCACCCTATGAGTTTCCCCGCAGTCACCGTTTTCCTGATCCTCTTGGCCATCCTCGTGGTGGCCGTGCTGAGGATGACGATCAAGATCGTGCCGCAGGCACGCGCTTCGGTCGTCGAGCGTTTCGGCAAGTACCGCACGACGCTACCGGCCGGCCTCAACATGATCACGCCGTTCATCGACCGAGTTCGCGACACCGTCGACCTGCGCGAGAGCGTCGTCTCGTTCCCGCCGCAACCGGTGATCACCGAGGACAACCTGGTCGTGTCGATCGACACGGTCATCTACTACCAGGTGACAGACCCGGTCGCCGCGACATACGAGATTGCCAACTTTCTCCAGGCCATCGAACAACTCACCATGACGACGCTGCGTAACATCATCGGCGGTATGACCTTGGAGCACGCGCTCACGAGCCGTGACCAGATTAACTCCGCGCTGCGCGGTGAACTCGACAGCGCGACGGGCAAATGGGGGATCCGCGTCAATCGCGTCGAGCTCAAGGGCATCGACCCGCCGCCATCTATCACCGATGCGATGGAGAAGCAGATGCGCGCCGACCGCGACAAGCGTGCGGCGATTCTCACCGCCGAGGGCGTGCGCCAGTCGTCAATCCTGATGGCTGAGGGTCAAAAACAGGCTGCGATTCTGTCGGCCGAAGGCGACCGTCAGGCGATGATTCTGCGGGCCCAGGCAGAACGCGAAGCCGCGATCCTGCGCGCTCAAGGTGAAGGTCGCGCGATTGAAACAGTGTTCCAGTCCATCCACGACGGCAATCCCGATCAGAAGTTGCTCGCTTACCAGTACCTGCAGATGTTGCCGCGTATCGCCGAGGGTGAGGCGAGCACGATGTGGATCATCCCGACCGAGTTGACCAATGCGCTTGAGAGCCTCGGCGGCACGATCGGCAAGATTCCGCTCGACGGTGGCGGCTCGAAGAAGCGGGTCGATCTTGACGAGCCGACCGCCGTTGCCGAAGGCGAAGGTGCGGCGGGGACGCAGGAAGCCGTGGAAGCAGCATTGGAGGCCGCCAAGGAGGCGTCCAGCACGCCGGGACCGGACCCCACCGCCAAGGATCGCTAACCCACTTCTCCGCTGAGCCTTACGTTGTGTCCCCTTTTCGCGGCGTGTCGCGCGCACAACGTAAGGCTCAGCGGAGAATAACGCTTCAGTGCTGGTAGGTGCCGTGCACGATCGCGCGGCCGAGCGTCTTGAACGCCAGATTGAACGACACGACTGCGGGGCTCGCGTCGCTGTCGACGCCGAGCGTCTCTTCGCGGACGGCGTGGACGACAAAGTAGTAGCGGTGTACCTGATCGCCTGCCGGGGGACCGGCGCCCATGAATTTCTTGCTGCCGCCGTCGTTCCTGACGTGGAAGGCCTTGCCGGGCAGATCGTCGCCACCGCCAATGCCGGCCGGCAGTTCGGTGACGTCGGCGGGGACGTCGACCAGCACCCAGTGCCAGAAGCCGCTGGGAGTCGGCGCGTCGGGGTCGAAGCAGGTCACCACGAAACTCTTGGTGCCTTCGGGCGCACCCGACCAGGACAACTGCGGCGACGAATCGCCGAATCCGCCCACCTGCTCGTGTCTGAGCGGCGCACCGTCGGTGACGTCCTCGCTGGTCACAGTGAACTCGGGAACCTCCGGCAGGAGGTCGTATGGATTCGGGGAGACAGGACGCTCAAGGCTCATGGCCCTATGCTAGCGCGGTGGCCGAATTCATAGAAGCAGCCGATTTGGGCGATCCACGGCTTCGCGATTACGTCGATCTGCGTGACGTCCATTTGCGCAAACTCCTCGAGACCGAGCGCGGAATCTTTCTCGCCGAAGGCGAGAAGGTGGTACGGCGCGCCCTCGAATCCGGCAACCGGCCGCGCTCGTTCCTGATGTCGAAACGCTGGCTGGAACCACTTGCGGACCTTCTCGACAAGGCCGACGCCCCCTGCTTTGTGCTGGCCGACGACCAGATCGAAGCGCTCACCGGTTTCCACGTTCACCGTGGCGCACTCGCGGCGTTTGAGCGGCCCGAACTCCCGACGGCTAAGGACATTCTTCGCGATGCGAAACGCGTGGTCGTCATCGAAGACGTCATGGACCACACCAATATCGGCGCGATCTTCAGGAGCGCAGCCGCGCTCGGCTTCGACGCCATACTGCTGTCACCACGCTGTGCAGACCCGCTCTACCGGCGTGCCATCAAGGTTTCGATGGGTTCGGTGTTCTGGATACCGTATACCCGTATCGAGGACTGGCACGGCGCTCCGCAGATGTTTCACAACGCAGGCTTCACGACATTGGCGCTGACATTGGCCGAGGATTCTGTGCCGATTGACCGCGTCTCACCGGAGGGCAAGATTGCGTTGCTTGCCGGTTCGGAGGGCCACGGTCTGAGTCAGCATTGGGCACGCAATGCCGACCACCGGGTCGTCATCCCGATGCGCGAGGAAATCGATTCGCTCAACGTCGCCGCGGCCGTGGCCGTTGCGTGTTGGCAACTACGAGCCTGACAGCTACACGGCCGGCAATTACACCGCCGGCAGCTACACGGCCGGCAATTACACCGCCGGGACGGGCCAGTCGTCTGGGTAGTCTGAGGCCAGTTGCTGGTGCTGCTGGTAGAGCTTCTTGCGTGCACGATCGGGCACCCGGTCCCCGAATACCATACCGAACAGGTGGTCGGTTTCATGCTGCAAACAGCGCGCCAGCAGGCCGGTTCCGTGAAAGACCACCGGCTCACCTAAGTGGTCAGTCCCCTCGACGGTGGCGACGTTGGGGCGTGGGCACGACGCGTACCCGCCGGGCAGAGACAGGCAACCCTCTTCGTCGTCGTCGAGTTCGCGGTCCTTGCCTTCGGGCAGGGTCAGTACGGGGTTGCAGACGATGCCCGTGACGTGATGCCCATCGTCGTCGGGGCAGTCGAAGACGAATACGGCGATGTCTTCGCCCACTTGGCAGGCAGCAAGCCCCACGCCTTGCGCGGCATACATCGTCGCGACCATGTCTTTGACCAGCGTCTCGAGCTCTGAGTTGTAGTCTTTCACCGTCGCGAGGGTCTGATGCATGACTGGCGCGCCCCAGCGTGTGATGGCTCGAACTTTGCCGCCGGGGGGCAATGGACGCGACTGGGTTTCGGACACGGACTCTCCTAGAGGTGGGCTTCGAAAAGATTATCTGACCCAAGGGGCGGCACCCACCGCCCGGAGGGAGGTGAGACAGTTCACGCGTCCGGTTCGTATCGAATAACGCAACTCACAGTTACACTTTTGGTGACGTTGGGACGGATCTCCGCCCCATCCGCATTCTCAAGGAGTCTTTGTGGCAAACGACCCCATGGGCATCGGCCTCCAGGTGCTTAACCGCATCGCCGGCTTGCCCGTCATCGACAGACTGCGTCTTCGCAAGGCGACGGAAAAGGCCGTCTACCATGGCGCGCGGACCGGTTTCCAGACGGCAGGCGTCGTTAATCGGACGTTCAAGCGGGCGAAGGGCAAAGGCAAGCCCGCCCGGCTGGACAGTGTGAAGGACTCCGGCGTCTTTGACCTGACGCCGACCGAAGACCAGCAGATGATGGTCCAGGTGGTGTCCGAATTCGCCATCGAGGTTCTTCGCCCGGGCGCCGAGGCTGCCGAGAGGGCCAACGACACCGCAGCCGACGTCCTGGAGCAGACCAGCGAATTCGGTCTCACACTGCTGAACATCCCCGAAGCCATGGGTGGCCTGTCCGAAGACCGTTCCGCCGTGACCGGTGTGCTCGTCGCCGAAGCACTCGCGCAGGGAGACATGGGCCAGGCGGTGGCCTGCCTTGCGCCCGCCGCGGTGGCGACCGCCCTTTCGTTGTGGGGCGACGCGACGCAACAGGAGACATACCTTCTCGCATTCGCCAGCGACGACATCCCGGCGGCAGCGCTCGCGGTGTCCGAGCCTCACCCGCTGTTCGACCCCCTCGTCCTCGAGACCAAGGCGACAAAAACCGAGTCCGGCTACACCCTCAACGGCGTGAAGTCCGGCGTCATCCGGGGCAAGGACGCCGAACTGTTCATCGTCGCCGCCGAGCTCGTCGACTCGGGTCCGGCGCTGTTCATCGTCGAATCGGGAAACGAGGGTGTCACGATCGAGGCCGACCCCAGTATGGGGTTGCGCGCTGCCGGCCTTTCGCGACTCATCCTCAACGACGTGAAGGTCGAGGAGATCGCACTTCTCGGCGGTGGAAAGGACGAGGTTTACCGCGAATGCATCCGTCTGTCCCGACTCGCGTGGTCGGCGCTGGCACTCGGCACGGGCCGCGCGGTGCTCGACTACGTCTCCGAATACGTCAAGGGCCGCTCAGCCTTCGGCGAGCCGATCGCCAACCGGCAGTCGGTCGCCTTCATGGTCGCCAACATCGCGATCGAACTCGAAGGCATGCGCCTCGCCACGTACAAGGCTGCCGCCCGCGCCGAGCAGGGCATCGACCACGCCCGCGAAGTCGCCATCGCGCGCCGCCTCACGGCCGAATACGGCATGAAGATCGGCACGGACGGCGTACAGCTGCTCGGCGGTCACGGCTTCGTCAAGGAACATCCGGTGGAGCGTTGGTACCGTGATCTGCGGGCCATCAGCGTCATGGAAGGCGGACTCCTCGTCTGAGGGGTCTGAGAGGACACATGATCAATCTTGAGACTCCCAAAAAGTTCCGGGCTTTCATTGGCCGGGCCAACCAGGTCGCCGACCACTTCCTTCGCGCCAACGCGCGCAAATACGATCTCGCCGAGCACGCCTACCCCAAGGAACTCGACATGCTCGCCACGCTTATCGACGGCATGAGCGATTCGGGTCAGGGCCAGGGTGCCGGTGCCGCTGGCGTCCGTCGCGACGAAAACGGCGACGACGACGGCAAGGTCAAGAACGGCACCAACATGTCGTCCTTGCTTTCGATCATCGAGATGTGCTGGGGCGACGTCGGCCTGTTGCTGTCCATGCCGCGTCAGGGCCTCGGCAACTCGGCCATCGCCTCCGTGGCGACAGACGAGCAGCTGGAACGCTACAAGGGCACCTGGGCTTCCATGGCGATCACCGAGTCCGGCTGTGGCTCGGACTCGGCTGCCCTCACGACGACCGCGGTGAAGGACGGTGACCACTACGTCCTGAACGGCGAGAAGATTTTCGTGACGTCGGGCGAACGCAGCGACTCGGTGGTCGTATGGGCGACGCTCGACAAGAGCCTCGGGCGTGCTGCAATCAAGTCGTTCCTCGTCAGCAAGGACACCCCTGGCATCAGGGTGGAGCGACTCGAACACAAGTTGGGAATCCGCTCGTCGGACACCGCGACGATCATCCTCGACAACTGTCGTGTCCACGAGGAGAACCTGCTCGGCAATGCCGAAATCGATCCAAAGCAGGGCTTCGCCGGCGCTATGGCGACGTTCGACAACACCCGACCTCTGGTGGCCGGTATGGCCGTCGGATGCGCACGTGCGTCCCTCGAACTCACCCGCGAACTGTTGA
>Ga0075527_10000206_pt1 | contig 13413 bp, 15 predicted proteins | sample NGEPer11B_FD_74784 | JGI IMG/M metagenome (GOLD analysis project Ga0075527, IMG submission 74784) | Arctic peat soil microbial communities from the Barrow Environmental Observatory site, Barrow, Alaska, USA - NGEE Permafrost305-11B | ecosystem: Environmental > Terrestrial > Soil > Wetlands >...
ACAGCCGAGGCCGTCGCCTCGAAGGATCCAAGCCTCGACGTGAACGGGCGGGGAAGGGCCCGTTCGAGATTGTCGCTGATCGCCCGATATTCGGTCCGTCCGCTGTCGATCGTCACGACCCGTTTCGCCTTCCGGCCGACCGTCGCTGCGAACAACCCGACGCCTGCGTATCCGTCGAGCAGCACATCGTCGCTGGTGACCGCAGCCGCCTCCGTCACGAGGCGAACCAGTTCCTCAGCTCCCGCCGTATTCACCTGGAAGAACGCAGTGGCAGGCACTCGCAGGCGAATGTCGTCGATCTTCTCTTCGAACCAGGCACGGCCCCGCACCGTTCGAAGGCTCTTGTGCTCCCGGGCGACGACCGCGGCGTCCCAGTCTTTGGCTGCGGCAGGGACCCGGCCATCGACGAGGATCAAGACGTCGCCCGTGTTGACTCCCATCCGGAGCACGACCTTGCGGGTGCCGGACAGATCACCGAGTGCAGCGAATCGCTCTGCGAGTTCGGGACGCAGCAGTGGGCACCCGTCGAGAGCAACGAGTCGATCCGACCGCTGCCGGTGGAGGGCAGGCCGTCCGTTCGAAACCGAGAAATCCATCCGGTTCCGGTAGCCGTATGGCGGACCAGGAGCGATCGTCGGACGCACCGGGATGCCTGCGAGGCCGCCGAGATGCTTCAGTTGGCCTGCAACGACCTCCCGTTTCCACTCGAGTTGCCGCTCATATGGGGCGTACTGCCAGTTGCAACCACCGCACACACCGAATGCGGGGCATGCCGGTTCGATACGGTCGGGCGAGGCCTCGAGGATCTGAACGAGGCGCCCTCTCGCCCAGTGGGCCTTCTCTTTGACGATCTCGATCTCGACCTGTTCTCCCGGCATCGCACCTGCAACGAAGCACGCCTTGCCGTCGAGTCTCCCGACGGCCTCTCCGCCATGCGCCATCGAGTCGAGTGTGAGGTTGGGCATAGAGGGGAGCGTAGATCAGCGGCGGGGCTGCGGAGTGAGGCAGGGACGTGCCGGCGCCTAATCTCCGCTCGATGCACGAACGTTCTGCACTCGAGGCCGTTGCGGCCGCCGGGGTCGATCACCGGGTTGTTCGATTCGAACCGGCAGGGGATCTCGCTGAGGCTGCGAAGCGGAGGGGCACCACCGTCGAACGCATTCTGAAGACGATGGTCGTTCGCACAGGGGAGGACGAGTACGTTCTCGTCCTCGTGCCCGGCGACCGTGTCATCGATTGGGCTGCGCTGCGGGACCACCTCGGTCTTCGGCGCCTCACACTCGCCGACGCCGATCAGGCGTTCGAAGCCACCGGCTACAGGCGAGGGACGATCACCCCGTTCGGCGTTCCGTCCGACGTGTCGGTGATCGTCGACACGGCGGCCGTCGGGCGAGGTGAGGTCTCCGTCGGTGCCGGCGTTCCCGGTGTCGCCATTCACATGGACGCCGATGTGTTGATCGGTGCCGTCGGGGCCGTCCCCGCAGCGATCACCAAGCCGGCGAAATCCCCATGACGTCCCAGGTCCTCTGGTTTCACCAGCACTGGGTCTTCGTGGCCCTCGCCACGACCGGCCTCGTCGGTCTGTGGGGACTGGGTCTGGCCGTGCTGCGTCGAAGGCCCGGCCGCCCATTTGCGATCGCAGCCGGCGCCGCCATCGTCGCCATCCTGATCCAGGTGGCTGCGGGCGTCATCCTCTATGTCTCCGGGCTTCGCCCTGTCAACGGGTTCCACGTCTTTTACGGAATGGTGATCGTCATCACGCTGAGCCTCGCCTACGTGTACCGAGCAACGATGGCCCGCAACCCCGCCCTCTGGTACGGGCTGCTGCTGCTCTTCGTGATGGGACTCGGCGTTCGCGCCTGGTCCAACGTGTCCTGACGTCTGTCCTAGAGTGGCGCACCGAGCGAGGAGGGTTCCATGTTGTTGAAGGGGAAGCGGCTGGTCATCACCGGTGTGTTGACCGACGGGTCGATCGCGTGGCACGCCGCACGACTGGCTCAAGAACAGGGTGCCGAAATCGTGCTCACCGGGTTCGGTCGAGCGATCAGATTGACCGAACGCTCTGCGAAGCGCCTCCCTGATCCGCCTCCCGTCCTCGAACTCGACATCAACGAGCCGGCCCACATGGACGCACTCGTCGCTGACCTGTCCGAACGGTGGGGCGCCGTCGACGGTGCGTTGCACGCGATCGCCTACGCCCCTGCGGATGCCCTTGGGGGGAACTTCCTCGACACGCCTTCCGAATCGGCCGCGACGGCGTTCCTCACGTCCGCGTTTTCGTACAAGACGCTCGCTGTGGGCCTCCTTCCTCTGATGCGAAAGGCCGGCGGCGGATCGCTCGTCGCTCTCGACTTCGATAACACGTCTGCGTGGCCCTCCTACGACTGGATGGGGGTGTCGAAGTCGGCGCTGGAGTCCGTCACCCGGTATCTCGCCCGGTATCTCGGGGATGACGGAATCCGTGCGAACGTGGTCTCGGCCGGACCGTTGGCCACCGTCGCTGCGAAGTCGATTCCCGGAATCGAGGAATTCGTCGACGCATGGAAACGGCGGGCGCCGTTGGTGTGGGATATAACCGACCCTGAACCGGTCGCACGGATGGTGTGTGTGCTGCTCTCCGATTGGGCGCCATCGACGACGGGGGAGGCCGTTCATGTGGACGGTGGGTTCCACGCGATCGCGATGGACAAGCCGCTGTAGACGCGTTCGATTGTCGCGACGGAGCCGGGGTCGTCGGTAACCTGTTGGGATGTCTCGGATACTCCTTCTCTTCGGCGGCCGTTCGGCCGAGCATGAAGTGTCGTGCGTGTCCGCCGTCGCCATCCACGATGCGCTCGTCGACGGTGGGCACCGCGTCATCCCCGTCGGCATCGATCACGATGGCGAATGGTGGGTCGTCGATCCGTCTCATCGACCATTCCGCGCGGAAGGCCGGTCCGCTGCACTGCGGCTTCCAGACGGCCGCCTGCTCGTCGGTGAGACCGACGTGGGCTACGACGTCGTGTTCCCCGTCCTGCACGGGCCGTACGGTGAGGACGGGACGATGCAGGGCGTGTTCGAGATCGCAGGCAAGCCGTACGTGGGGTGCGGCGTGTTGTCTTCCGCGCTCGCCATGGACAAGGACATCGCAAAACGCATCTTCTCGGCTGCCGGTATCCCGACGGCGCGTTGGCGTGTCGTGCGCGGCCGTGACGTTCGCGACGATCCCTCCGGCACCGCAAGGACCTTGCTCCGCGACCTTGGTTCACCGGTGTTCGTGAAACCGGCTGAACTCGGATCATCGGTTGGGATCAGCAAGGCAGGCGATCAGCGGAGCGTACGGCGGGCGATCGAAGGGGCGTTGCGATACGGCGACAAGGTCGTTGTCGAGGAGTTCATCGACGGCAGGGAGATCGAGGTCGCGGTTCTCGACGGTCCGCGAACGGCGCTCCCCGGTGAGGTGAAAGCTGCGGGGGACTGGTACGACTACGCCTCGAAATACGAGGATGAGGCGAGCGATTTCGAAGCACCCGCCCGACTGCCGGAAGCACGGATCGCCGAGGTGCGTGCCCTTGCGACCAGGGCCTTCGAGGCCGTCGAATGCCGCGGTCTGGCCAGGATCGATTTCTTCTTCGAAGAGCGGGGACGGGGTTTCCTCATCAACGAGGTGAACACGATGCCGGGATTCACCCCGATCTCGGGTTTCCCGAAGATGTGGGCGGCGTCGGGCATGACGTACGCCGAACTGTGCAACGAACTCGTTGATATCGCCACATCCGGGTGAGTTCGCACGACCACACTCGATCGACGACTCCGCGGGTCGGCGAGCGATTGTTGCTAGAGCCTGATGACCGGGCAGGTCAGCGTACGGACTATTCCTTCCACCGGCTGGACGGAAGAAACCACGAGATGGCCGAGTGCGTCCACATCGGTTGCCTCGAGGAACACGATCACGTCATACGGGCCCGTCACCGCTTCCGTGGAGATGACGCCGGCCAGACCACGGATTCCGTTCGCCACGTCTGCGGCACGACCCGTGTCCGTCTGGATCAGGACGTATGCTCGAACCACGGTGTCCTCCTCTCTGTTCAGGGAACCCAGTGTACAGGAGCGAATCGACGGTTAGAAGCCGTCTGCCCCGAAACGCAGATCGAAGGCGTAGAGGCGGCCGTCTGCCTCGTCGGTGTCGAAGATGATGCGCTGTCCTGCCCTGAGCATGCGGAACATGGATCCTTCGAGAGAACCAGGGCGGAGATACACCTCTGAGCGGTCGTCGTCTCGCACGATCACTCCGACACCCGATCGGGGGTCGTAGACCTTGACGACACCTTGCATCGTTCTAGACCTTCTCGACCTTGCCGGCCCTGATGCACGAAGTACAGACGCGAATTCGCTTCGAATTGCTGCCGTGCCGCACACGGACACGCTGGATGTTGGGAAGCCACCTGCGGCTGGAGCGCTTATGGGAAAAGCTGACCTGCTTGCCAAACCACGGCTCTTTGCCGCACACTTCACAACGATATGACATTTGGGAGAACCTCCTGAGGCGATCCGGGAGGCTAGCAGGCTCCGATGGACAACGACCTTCGAACGGCGAAGGACCATCATGGGGCCGTGATGACCAGCAGCGACACGAGGGCGGGACGAAGTCTGGCGTACCTCGCCGGAGTGCCGATCGACCGCGTCAAAGGCATCGGGCCGCAGCGCGCCAAGAAGCTCACCGAAGCCGGCATCGGATCAGTCGCCCAGTTTCTGCTGCACGTCCCGAGACGCTATCTCGACCGCTCGCAACTGTTCGACCTCTCATCTGTGCCGCTCGGGGAGGAGGTGACCGTCGGCGGTGTGGTGCGACACGTCTCGAAGCGGCGGATCTCGAAGAACCGCACCATGATCGAGGCGGTCATCGGCGACGGAACCAGCGTCGTCAAAGCAGTCTGGTTCAACCCCTATCTGAAGATTGCCGAGGGTGAGGAGATCGTGCTGTCGGGCAAAGCCGAACTGTTCCGGGGCTCGCTCCAGATGAAGGCACCCGACCTCGACCGATTCGAGGGACAAGACTCCCTCGTGACGGGGCGGGTCATGCCCATCTATCCGAAGGTCGGGGGCATGGCATCTCAGAAGCTCCTCGGCTCGATGGACAATGCCCTGCGCAGATCACGACCGATCGTCGACATCGTGCCGGGGGAGATCCTCGACCGTCTGGGTCTCGTCGGTCGGGACGAGGCCTTTTCGACCATACATTTCCCTGAAGACATCAACGACACCGATCGTGCTCGCGAACGGCTCGTCTTCGACGAATTCCTTCGCATCCAGATGGCGTTGAAGAAACGAGCGCACGACGATTTCGAGTCACAGTCCGGCGTTTCCAACTCGGTGAAGGGGGAGCTCTACCACCGATTCAGGGACGCACTGCCGTTTCGGCTCACGGCAGACCAGGAGCAGGTGATCGAGGAGATCCTCGAGGACATGGAGAGGCCCCGGCCGATGCACCGCCTGCTGCAAGGCGAGGTCGGCTCGGGGAAGACCGTTGTGGTGATCATCGCCTTGCTCACTTCCGTGGAAAGTGAACATCAAGGAGCGGTCATGGCGCCGACTGAGGTGCTCGCGGTGCAGCACTACCTCGGAACCGAGCTGGCACTCGAGGATGCGGGCCTCGCCCCCCCGATCGTGGAGAGCGGTGCGGCTGACACGCTGTCGCTCTTTCACACAGAACCGACGACCACGAGGGGAGTTCGGATCGGACTCTTCACCGGTAGCAAGGTCACGACGAACTTCGTGTACGGCGACATCTCGCGCGCCAGGGGGCTTGCGTGGTTAGCGGACGGGACCATCGACATTGCGTTCGGTACGCAGGCGTTGATTCAGTCCGGTGTCGAGTTCCACTCTCTCGGCATCGCCGTGGTCGACGAACAGCACCGGTTCGGTGTTGAGCAGCGGGTTGTGCTGCGGGACAAGAACACCGGTGAGGGCGTTCCCGACCTCCTCCTGATGACGGCGACACCGATCCCGCGGACACTGGCGATGACGGTGTACGGCGACCTGTACGTTTCGACCATCGAGGAGATGCCGCTCGGTCGCACCGATGTTGTCACAGAAGCAATCCCGGAGTCGGCCGATTCCAAGATCGATCGCCGGATCCTTCGCACGGTGGCTGAAGGGAGGCAGGTGTTCGTCGTCTGCCCGCTCATCGACGACTCCGACAAGATCGATGCGCGATCCGCGACCGCGGAGTTCGCGAGACTCCGGGTGGCACTCCCCGGCGTTCGGTTCGAGTTGCTCCACGGCCAGATGCGGTCAGACGAAAAGGCGGACGTCATGCATCGGTTCAGGCGCCGTGAGATCGATGCCCTCGTGTCGACCACGGTGATCGAGGTCGGAATCGATGTACCGAACGCCACGCTCATGGTCATCCACAACGCCGATCGCTTTGGCTTGAGCCAACTCCACCAACTTCGCGGACGGGTCGGACGGGGGGAGCACGTCGGTACGTGCCTTCTGGCGGCCGACCCAACCACCTCCGACGGTGAGCGACGGATCGACGCGATGCTCAAATCAAACGATGGTTTCCATCTCGCCAGGGTCGACCTGGAGATCCGCGGTCAGGGAACCGTGTTCGGCGGCGCACAGTCCGGCGCCGCCGACCTACGCCTCGGGGACATCCTCCGTGATCACGAACTCCTGGCTGCAGCAAACCTCGTCGCCAAAGAGGCTGTGGATGCAGATCCGAGTAGTCCTTTCGTCGAGGATGTGATGCGCGAGGTTGTGCTGCTGTTCGGCGAGTCGGCACAATGGCTCACGAGGAGTTGAGATGAGGATCATTGCCGGGGAGGCGAAGGGACGACGCATCGCGGCGCCGCGCAGCGGCACCCGGCCGTTCACCGGCCGCGCCAGGGAAGCCGTGTTCTCCTCGCTGGCGCGTCACATCCCCGGTGCGTTCGTGCTCGACCTGTTCGCAGGGAGCGGATCGCTCGGCCTCGAGGCGCTGAGCAGGGGAGCGGAGCGGGTCGTGTTCGTCGAAGGGGACAGGAGCGCCGTCGGCGTCCTGGCAAGCAACGTCGAGGCGGTCGGTCTCGGTGGACGGATCGTTCGTTCGGACGTCGAATCGTTTCTCGCGCACGACCGAGACGTGTACGACCTGATCTTCGTTGATCCTCCGTTCGCCATGGGGGATCCGGACGTGGATCGGATCGTCGATCTCGTGGGAGACCGCCTCTCATCGGCGGGAATCGTTGTGATCCATCGGCGTGCAGGAGGATCGGCCCCAAAATCGGATAACCTGCAGGGCACCGGACCGAGACGGTACGGTGACAGTGAGATCTGGATCCTCGAAAAGGAGTAACGGTGACGGCTGCGCTCGTCCCAGGTAGTTTCGATCCCCCGACCAACGGGCACCTCGACGTCATCGAACGGTGCACCGGCATCTTCGATGAGGTGATCGTGGCCGTGATCAAGAATCCGACGAAGGACCCCCTCTTCAATGAGGCTGAACGGATCGAGATGCTCACCGAGCTCTGCGCACCGTGGAAATCGGTCAGGATCGGTTCGTTCGACGGACTCCTCGTCGAGTACGCCAAACAGGCCGGCGCCGACGTGATCGTCAAGGGTCTGCGGGCGATGACCGATTTCGACTACGAGTTCCAGATGTCGCAGATGAACCGCCACCTTTCCGGAATCGTCACGCTGTTTGTGGCGACGAAGCCCGAATACGGGTATCTGTCATCCTCACTCGTCAAGCAGGTGTCCCGCCTCGGCGGGGCCGTCGATGCGCTCGTACCGGCGAGTGTCGCGGCAGCGATGAAGGAGCGATACGCATGACCATGGAACATCCCGAACATCCCCAGCCAACACCGCCCGTTCCCGGCGGGATCCTCGACATGATCGACCGGCTCATGATCGAGATCGAGAACGCCAGACAGGTTCCATTGTCGAGCAGCGTGATGATCAATCAGGACGCTGTGCTCGACGAGCTCGCACGAATCCAGGCCGGTCTCCCGGAGGAGCTGCGCGCTGCCAGATGGATGGTGCGCGAACGCGAGGCGTACATCGCCCGAACCAACGACAAGGCCCGGGAGGTCGTCGCCGGAGCCAAGGCGCGGTCCGAGCAGTTGGTCGCTGAGTCATACATCGTTCAGGAAGCGGTCGAGGAAGCGAACACGCTCGTTCGCAACGCCGAGACCGAGGCCAGGCGGATTCGCCTCGAGGCAGAAGATTTCGCCGAACGCCACCTCGCGGAAGCGGAAAACGTGCTTGGTGAGCTGCTCCGGTACGTCAGCGAAGCACGGGCGGAGTTGCATCAGACGCTTCCTGCGCAGCCCGAACCGCCGATCAGCCAGTGAAGTAGATCAGTAGATCAGTAGATCAGTAGATCAGTAGACCAGTAGACCAGTACGGACCACGGATCGCCAACAAGGGACACAGGATGAAGCCGTCACCACTTGTGATCGATGTCTCCGACCTGTTCGGGCGGGATGTGCCTGCGCGGGCTGTCGTGATCGACGCGGTGGTCGACTGGGGGATGGAGATGAGCCGGATCCTTCCTGATCCGCCGTTGGTCGCCGAACTCGCCGTCGGCCCGATCCCCGGCGGGATCCTCGTCAGGGGCGAGGTGTGCTACTCCGTCGAGCACACCTGCTGCCGTTGTCTCACCCCGTTCGTCGACGACGGCTGTGATCCCATCTCCGGGTTCTTCGAGGTCGACCCGGGTGAAGACGCGTATTCGATCGAAGGAACCGTGATCGACCTGGAACCGCTTCTGCGAGATGAGACGCTGCTCGGTCTGCCGCTTCGCCCGATTTGCAGTGAATCCTGCGAAGGAGTTGTGACTACACCAGAAACGGACTTGAATACCGACTCTCCGGACGATTCGAACGTTGCAGGTTCACCATTCGCGGTGCTGCGCGATCTGCTCCCGCCGGGAGATTGACGAAACGAGGTTCCCCCATGGCCGTTCCCAAGAAAAAGATGTCGCGATCTCGCACGCGTCGGCGCAAGGCACAGTGGAAGGTGTCGAGCCCAACGGTCGCCACCTGCTCGAAGTGCGGCGCCAAGCACATACCGCACCGTGTCTGCCACGAATGTGGCAGCTACAACGGTCGCGAAGTCATCGCAGGAGCCTGATATCGGGATGGCCACGGTCGTCGTCGATGCGATGGGCGGCGATCATGCACCGGTCGAGGTCGTCCGCGGTGCGATCGACGCTGCGGCTGAAGGCGTCGACGTCGTCCTCGTCGGCGACAAGGATCAGATCACGTCGATCCTTGATCGATTCGGAGCAGACCTCCCGGTCGTCCATGCCTCCGAGGTCATCGAAATGCACGAGGATGCGGCCAGCGCCGTGCGCGAGAAGAAGGACGCCTCCATCATGGTCGGCGCTCGTCTCGTCAAAGAAGGCGAAGCGGATGCGCTGATCTCCGCCGGCTCGACAGGGGCGGCACTCGCAGCCGCTGCCTTCGTGATTGGCCGGCTCCCCGGTGTCTCGCGACCCGCGATCGCGTCGCTCTTTCCGACCCGTGAAATCGTGCTCGACGTCGGTGCAAACCTCGAAGTACGGCCCGAACAACTCGCCCAGTTCGGCGTGATGGGAAGCGCCGTCGCCAACGTCTTTCTCGGCGTCGAGGCGCCGCGGGTCGGTCTCCTCAACATCGGCGAAGAGGCGGGCAAGGGACGGGATGTCGAACGCACCGCCTTCGATCTCCTCGCTGCAACGGATGTCATCGACTTCGTCGGCAACGTCGAAGGAAGGGATCTGGGCAGGAACCGCGCCGACGTGTTCGTTACCGACGGGTTCACGGGGAACGTCCTTCTCAAGACCGGCGAGGGAACGAGCAGGGCCCTGTTCCGCTTCCTTCTCGAAGCCCTCCAGGAGGAGCGGTACCAGCCGGCGCTCGCGGAACTCATGCCGGCATTCATGAAGGTTCGTCAGGCGATCGATCCGGAAACCATCGGTGGAGCTCACCTCGTCGGGACCAAGGGCGTTGTGGTGATCTCACACGGCGCCAGCTCACATCGTGCGATCGCCAACGCAGCAGCAATGGCGGCAGAGGGAGCGGCGCGGGGCCTCGTCGACCTGATCGCAGAGGGCATCGGACGCGTAGGAACGTGACCGGCGCAGGATTCGACCCGACGATCGCCGCTAAGTCGCTCGATTCGGCGACCGGGTGTCGGATCTCGGATATGGACCTGCTGACCACGGCGCTGACCCACCCGTCGTACGCCTCGGAACATCCCGGCACCTCCGACTACCAGCGACTCGAATTCCTCGGTGACGCCGTGCTCGAACTCGCCGTCACCCGATACCTCTACGACGAATTTCCCGAGGCCACCGAGGGAGAGATGACGCTCATGCGCTCCAGTGTCGTCTCCGAACCGGCGTTGGCAGCGTTGGCACACCGGTGGGACATCCCCGACCTGATCCGACTCGGTCGGGGAGAAGAAGCTACGGGAGGCCGTAACAAAGGATCGATTCTCGCCGATGTCATCGAATCCCTCCTGGGAGCCGCCTACCTCGAAGCTGGCTTCCATCGGATCGAGCAGGTCGTGCGCGAACACTGGAAATCCATGATCGACGATCGGGCGGGAAGACCGGGCAGCACCGACTACAAGACACGCCTCCAGGAGGTCCTCGTCGCCACAGGGCGCGACATCGAGTACCTCATCACGGAGACCGGACCCCAGCACGCCAAAGCGTTCACTGCGACGGCGCGGTCTTCCGGCGAAGATCTGGCGACCGGAACAGGGACTTCGAAGAAGCGTGCCGAACAGGCAGCAGCGCACCAGGCCCTGGAGCGAGTGCTGCGTACTGACAAGACGCGCGGATAGGTGTGCCGACGCAGCCTGCCCCCTCCGGCCCTGGCGGGCCACCTCCCCCACTCCGTGGGAGAGGAAAAGACGCGTTCTGCGACGACGCAGAGAGGGGCCTGCCCGGCATCGCCGGAGTAAGACTGCGACCAGTGGACCATTCACTTATCCGCGCGTCTTCTTGATACTGAGTGCTTCCATAACTCACACTCATGTAATTCGCGCTGGTATGCTTTTTCACCGTGCTCCTCAAGAAGCTCTCGCTCGTCGGTTTCAAGTCTTTCGCCGACCGGACCCGGCTCGAATTCGACGCCGGGGTGAACGTGGTCGTCGGGCCGAACGGCTCGGGGAAGTCGAATCTGCTCGACGCCATCGCGTGGGTCATGGGATCCCAGGCAACCCGCTCGCTCCGGACCGAGAAGATGGAGGACGTCGTGTTCGCAGGAACGGCGACGCGTCCTGCGGTGTCCCGCGCAGAAGTGTCGCTCACGTTCGACAACAGTGACGGTTTTCTCCCCGTCGACCTCGCCGAGATCACCATCACCCGCCGCCTCTACCGCGATGGCACATCCGAATACGAGATGAACCGGACCTCCTGTCGGCTCCTCGATATCCAGGAACTGCTCTCCGACGGTGGCGTCGGCCGTCATCAACACGTTCTCGTGTCGCAGGGCGAGATCGGCGCCGTGCTCATCGCTCGTCCCGACGAACACCGGTCGGTCATCGAAGAAGCAGCGGGGATCACGAAACATCGAGGGCGTCGAGACAGGGCGCTTCGCCGTCTCGACTTGACCGAGCTGGACGTCGACCGTCTGAACGACATCCTGTCGGAGAAGCGCAGGGCTCTGCGGCCGCTCAAGCGTCAGGCCAACGCCGCTACCCGTCACGGATCGGTGCAGGCAGAGGCAAAGGCCCTCCGGCTCTGGCTCGGAGGCGAAGCTGTTCGTGGGCTGCAGAGTCGTGAGGCAAGCGCGACCGCAGAGCAGGCGATGCTTTTACACGCTCTTGCTGCCGATGAGGCCGGTCTTGTGGATCTCCACGTCGAGCTCGGAGAATTCCGCTCATCCGCCGGTGATGCGGGTGCGGCGCTCGAACGCGATACTGCTGCGGCAGCGCGGCTCGAAACGGTCGTCGAGCGACTCCGAAGGTACGGGCTCGTTGCGCGGGAACGCCGTGTCGCCATCGAAGGCAGGATCGAAGGCGCAGGTGAGCGCAGGGACGACCTCGTAGGAGAACAAGCCGAACTCGTTGAAGGCATCGCTGAGGCCGCAGACGATGAACATCGGCTTGCCGCGGACGCCGAGCGAAAGGGCACCGCTCTCCAGGCGCTCGAAGATGAGGAACGGGCGCTCGTCGAGCAGGTTCAGCTTCCGGTTGAAGGGCTCGTCGCCAATCTCCGCGGCGATCTCCGCGCACTCGAGAATGCCTCCCAGCGGGACCGCAGGGAACTCGAAGCCACCATGTCGCGCCGTCGCGTCGTTGTGGAACGTCTCGAACGCGAGACGACCGAGAGCCGGGAGCTGAATCGATCGATACAGCAGGCAGATGCTGCCGTAACCGCATCGCAGCGAACCTACGAACGCGCCAGAGATCATCGCGTCGCCGTCGAAGAGACATGGGAACGTGTCGACCGCGAGCACACCGATGTGCTCATTGCTGTGGCCGCGGCCGAAGCACGCGTCGAAGCCCATGAGGCGGCGATCGCGGGAGTCGGCGATCCGGCCGCCCGATCCAGGGCCCAGGAGCACGATGGAGTCGTCGGCGTTGTTGCCGCGGCCCTCGATGCCCCATCCGAGATCGCCGATGCCGTAGACCGGGCTCTCGGCGCATGGGCCGAAGCGTTTCTCGCCACAGACCGGGGCACAATCCACGACCTTGCCGGTGATCTCAAGGCGGAAGGGCTCGGGGGGGTCTCGCTCGTCAAACCGCAGTCGGCGAACGGCGCACCCGCGAGAGACGCCGCGGCAGCGCTCGGTCTCGATGCGCTCGTCGATCTCCTGGGACCCGGTGCCGATCGAGCCGTGGCCGAAGCGCTCCTCGGCGACGTCGTGTACGCCGAGGGATGGGAGGCGGCGTGGCGGGTCGTCGAGCGCTATCCGAACCTCCGGTCGGTGACACCGGAAGGTGACGTCATCGCCGCATCGGGCATGCATATCGCTCAACCGGACGGAACAGGGTTCGCAGCGCTCGAGGCGGCACGAGTCCAACTCGAGATTGCGGAACGAGAGCGGGCGCGAACTCAGAGCCGTCGGACCGCAGCGGAACGGGACCTCGCCGCCGCGAAACGTGTAGAACGAACCGCCCTCGACGACCTCGAGGCGCTCGAGGCCAGGATCGCCGGTCACACGGAAGCACTCGACCTCATCGGGAGGGCACGGGCTGAGGGAGAAGCAGAGCGCGAGCGGCTGGACGCCAGGGCGGCGGCTCTCAGTGAAGCAGAGACGGCTCGCGAAGAACGCATCACAGACCTTCGTGAACGGGTTGGCGGACTCGAAGGTGAAGAAGCCGTTCGACAAGCAGCGTGGGATGCGTTGAACCGTCGTCGCGAGGAGATCGCCGCCCGAACAGACGAGGCTCGTCGGCTGCGGGAGGAATCGGCCGCCGAACGCGCAGGAGTCGTTGAGCGCGTAGCAATGC
>Ga0075527_10000213_pt1 | contig 13227 bp, 15 predicted proteins | sample NGEPer11B_FD_74784 | JGI IMG/M metagenome (GOLD analysis project Ga0075527, IMG submission 74784) | Arctic peat soil microbial communities from the Barrow Environmental Observatory site, Barrow, Alaska, USA - NGEE Permafrost305-11B | ecosystem: Environmental > Terrestrial > Soil > Wetlands >...
CGGTGCGTCCTTCGTCCTCGTCGCGATCACGATTCCACTGAGCGTCAACATCGGCGAACTCTTCGTGGCGGCGATCCTGCCGCCGCTGCTGTTGATCGGCTCGATCGCCGTTCTCGCCGTCATCGTCCCCTCATCGATCCCTGCCGACGGTCTGGCAGACTCAGCCGGTGCCTTGCAGCGGATCATTTCCGGCATCATCGACCAGGCGGCGGCGCTCGTGGTTGGACACGTGCTGGCATTGGGCGTGATTGGGTTGCGCATCATCACCGCGCCCGCAGATCACTGATTCACACCCCGTCCGACGCAGGAATCGACGTGGTGCCCGCCGGCCGACCCTGAGGTCGATTCTTTCGTCCGAGTCGGGGGCAGCCGGGTTCTACCCGGTTAACTCGTCGACGAAGCACCAACGCCACGCTTCGCCGGGTTCAAAACTGCGCATGACCGGATGGCCGGTTTCGCGGAAATGTGCGGTGGCATGCTTCGGCGGCGAGGAATCACAGCAGCCGACATGTCCGCATTCCAGGCAGAGCCGCAAATGGACCCACATCGTCCCGTCCCGCAAACACTCCTCACACCCGCTTGGAGTCCGCGGCTTGGGAGGCTCCGCACAATTTTGCAGGTGTTCGCAATCGCCAACCGAGCCAGGACGCAATTCGGTCTCGCGCCCGGCGGTTGTCTCGTCTTCATACAGCCGATTGAGATTGGATTCCTCGATATCGAGGGAATCGAGAACGCGTCGGAGCACCGTCTGGTCGACAGCGCCAAGTCCCCTGACGCGTAACACCTCTTCGCGTTCGCGGGCGAGCATGCCGGCACGGGCCCGTGAGTATTGCGCGCTGGGAGTTTCCGCACTGCCAAGCCGCTCCCACACAGCATTGGCCCGATCGATCGTCCGCTCATGCAACCGCTGCCTGACCTCGGGATTGATCGCGTTTTGCGGCTGCTCGTCAAGGTAGGCGAGGCCGGCATTGGAAACCGCCTGATAGACCTCGGCTTCCTCCAAGTCGTCCTCATGGCGATCCGGGCCTTGCACCTTGAGCCAGCGCACGAGGAGCGGCAACGTCAGGCCTTGGATGAGGAGTGTTCCCGCCGTGACGAATAACGCGATGGCGACCAACACTTCGCGATGCGGTGTGTCATCGGGCAGCAGGAAAACTGCGGCGAGCGTCACGACGCCACGCATGCCCGCCCACGACACGATGGCGACGGATTGCCATGGCGGTCTCGGCTCGTTCTTGACGACCCTGGGAATCATGCGAGGAAGATATGTCGCCGGAATTACCCACACGATCCGCAAGACGATGACGCCGATCAGCGCGAGGGCTGCGGCGCCCATGATGAGACCGGATGACAAGTCGCTCTTGTCGAGAGCGTCGAGGATCGAACGCACCTGCATACCGATGAGCAGGAACACCGCATTTTCAAGAACGAATGCGATTGTTGCCCAGTTGGTGCGTTCGATCATTCGTGACGATGCGGACTGGATAATGGGCGATTTGTGGCCAAGGATCAAACCGGCCACGACAACCGCCAAAACGCCAGACGGATTCCCTGCGACGCCCGGGATGTGGACCGCTTCGGCCAGTAGATATGCCACCCAGGGAGTCAACAAGGACACGGCGACATCGGTCAGGTCGTCGTGAATGCGTTTGCGAAGCAGACCCACAATAAATGCGATCGCGAAGCCTATCGCCACGCCGCCGAGGACCGAGAGAATGAATCCGCCGCCGATCTCCCATACGGAAACCGATCCCGCAACGGCCGCAATGGCGGTACGCAGTATCACGATCGCAGTGGCGTCGTTGACAAGGCTCTCGCCCTCGAGAATGTTGACGACACGTCGGGGCAAACCTACGCGGCGCGCGATCGTCGTGGCGGCGACGGCATCGGGTGGCGCGACAACGGCTCCGAGGGCCAACGCCGCCGCAAAAGAGATGGGCAACACCGCCCACATGAGGAGTCCGACGCCGAATGCGGTGAAGATCACCAGTCCGACGCTCAGCAGCATGATCGCGCGCTTGTGTTCGCGGAAATCGACCAGCGACGTGCGAATCGCAGCCGAGTAGAGCAGCGGTGGGAGCAAACCAATCAGGACGAGTTCGGGAGTCAACTCATAGTCGGGGCGAACGGGACATAGGAGACAACGGCACCGAATACGATGAGGACGAGTGGAGCCGAGATCCCCACGCGGCTGGCCAACGAGCTCACCGCGACCACGATCGTCAGCACGACCACGAGCGTCAGGGCGGTGTCCATGCCGTCATTCTGTCATCTGGCGTGAGGTACGTATGGGTATCTTCACGCAGCAGCCCACGCTGATGGCGGTTAGCGGCCGGCTGCGGCAGCCTTCATGTCGCGGCGCAATTCGGGCGGCAAAGCGAAGATGAGGCTTTCGTCGGCCGTACGCACGGCCTGTGCAGTGGGGTAGCCACGTTCGACGAGAAACGAGAGGACGCCCTCAACCAGGTCGTCCGGCACGGACGCACCCGATGTCACGCTGACATTCTCGACCCCTTCGAGCCATGCCTCGTCGAACTCGCTGACGTCATCGATCCGGTATGACGCCTTCGCACCGGCCTCGAGTGCCACCTCGACCAGGCGGACGGAGTTGGATGAATTCGACGATCCCACGACGATGACCAGATCGGCGTTCTTCGCGATCTCTTTCACCGCGATCTGGCGATTCTGGGTCGCGTAGCAAATGTCATCGCTCGGCGGATCCTGCAATTGCGGGAACTTCGCGCGCAGCCGGTCGACGGTTTCCATTGTTTCGTCGACGCTCAGCGTCGTTTGCGAAAGCCAGGAGAGCTTTGTGCCTTCGGGAAACTCGAGGGCATCGACGTCGTCGGGATGCTGCACGAGCGTGATGTGTTCGGGTGCTTCGCCGGCCGTACCTTCGACTTCCTCGTGGCCTTCGTGTCCGATGAGGAGAATCTGGTAGTCCTCGCCGGCGAAGCGCTTGGCTTCGTGGTGGACCTTGGTCACGAGCGGGCAGGTCGCGTCAATCGTTTTGAGATGGCGTTCGGCCGCTTCGATGTGGACAGCAGGGGACACGCCGTGGGCCGAAAACACGACCGTCGATCCTGCCGGCACTTCGTCGAGTTCTTCGACGAAGATCGCGCCGCGCTTTCGCAGGCCATCGACGACGTGCTTGTTGTGCACGATTTCCTTGCGCACGTAGACCGGCGCACCATACAGGTCAAGGGCCTTTTCGACCGTAATGACGGCACGATCGACACCGGCGCAGTAGCCACGCGGATCCGCCAGGAGCACGCTGCCGTCTGCCACCGGGGGCATGCCGAGCGAAACGGTCTCAGAACTCATGTCTCTATCGTAGGCAGGTTTCCACCGCATCTGTATCCGCACTGTCAGGCGGGACGCCTAAGGTGTGCGTATGGCCCTTGAAACCAGCCCGGAATCACCGGCTCCGCTGCGAGTGATCTCGCAGGCCATCGGCGGCTATATCGGCAAAATGGGCACCGTCTGGGTCGAAGGCGAGATTGCGCAGATGACCCGCCGTCCGGGGATGAGTTTTCTCACGCTGCGCGATCTTGAGGCGAAGATCTCTATTTCGCTGAAGTGCACCCGTGTCGTCATGGACGCCATCAACCCGCCGCTGATCGAGGGCGCCCGGGTCGTGGTGCATGCGAAGCCGGAGTTCTACGAACCCAATGGCAGCCTGTCGCTCAGCGCCCGCGAGATCCGAGCCGTCGGCATCGGCGAACTGCTGGCCCGCCTCGAACAACGGCGCCAACTGCTCGCCGCCGAAGGTCTTTTCGATGCTGCACACAAGAAGAGGCTTCCCTTCCTCCCCCGCCGTGTCGGCCTGATCACCGGACGCAATTCGGCGGCAGAGAAGGATGTCGAGGAGAATGCGCGACTGCGCTGGCCGGCCGTCGAATTCCTTACCGTGCATGCCCTGATGCAGGGTGAATCCAGCGCACGCGAAGTTATCGTCGCGCTGCAAAAGCTCGACGCCGACGACTCGGTCGACGTCATCGTGATCGCTCGCGGCGGCGGCGCCGTCGAAGATCTCCTGCCGTTCTCCGACGAAGGACTCGTTCGTGCCGTGGCGGCCGCCAAAACGCCGGTCGTGAGCGCCATCGGCCACGAGCCGGACACCCCAATCCTCGACCTGGTGGCCGACCTCCGGGCTTCGACGCCCACCGATGCGGCCAAACGCATCGTCCCGGACGTCCGCGAAGAACTCGCCGGCGTCGCGGCGATGCGGGACCGCGCGTCTCTAGCCGTACGGGGATTCCTCGAACGCGAAATGCATGGGCTGGCAGGCATCCGCACTCGACCGGTCCTCGCCAATCCGATGACGATTGTCGAAGGTGAAGAGTCACGTCTCGCCGAGGCCCGCGGCCGGGCGCACCGCTCGCTGGGCAACCGGCTCGAACGCGCACACGACGAGATCGGCCACCATCTGGCCCGGGTACGCGCCTTGTCGCCGCTCTCCACGCTTTCCCGCGGCTATGCCGTGGCTCAGCGGCCCGACGGCTTGGTAGTCACCTCCATCGCCGACGTCGAGCCCGAAGGCGAACTCGCCATCCGGGTCACCGATGGCCACATCCTCGTACGCACCGTGTCCACTACCGCAATCAAGCAGGAGACTCCTGATGAGTGACGCCCCCGAAATGCCGTATGAAGCCGCGCGCGACGAACTGATCCAGGTCGTCCAGAAACTGGAGACCGGTGGCACCAGTCTCGAAGAGTCGCTCCAATTGTGGGAGCGAGGAGAGAAATTGGCCACGATCTGCCAGCAGTGGCTGGATGGCGCCCGAGCCCGGCTGGCCGCGGCCAATCCTTCCGACGCCAAGCCGGCCGAGGGCTAAATACCGTTGGGTTGGTGGCACAACTGGTCCCCATGAACGGTCGCAGCCGAACATCCAACGGCCAGACATTCGAGTATCAGAATCCCAGCCACGGCAGCGTCCTCGACATCGAGCCCATAGACGCACCGGCGGGAACCCCGAGCAACCAGCAGATCCTCGAGGACCTGCGCGACTGGCTCGCGGAGTCCTCACAAAACGTGTGCTCCAACTCGATCGGGTCCGTTGAACTCCGTCGCGCCGCAGGACGGATCGGCCCGGAGTTCTCCGCCGCCGCATCCCGATTGCTCAATCGCATCAGCATCGTGGCCTTGAGCGCTGAAGCCGTCGACCTTGCCGGTGCACTCGCCGGGCAACAGTCGGACCACCGCCTCGCGCGACACCAACGGCTAATCCGTGCGGAGCGACGCCGCGTACTTCTCGATCACGCTCTGTCTCGCGGTGCCGGTGACCAACACCGTGATCCCCTCCGTACGCCGCACGAAACTCGTTTCGTTTTTGGGACTCTGGCGGAGTTCCCACTCAAATCCGCCGACGGTGATGTTGCCCTTTGCTTCGGTCTCCGGCGCATAGTCCTCGACGGTCCGGCGAATACTGACGGGCGTCTGCTCCAGCCCGATGTAGGCATCCGTATCGGTGATGACGCCCAGATGCCAGCGGCCTTTCACGCCCGGTTCGTAACGAACGGAATTCGCATACCAGCCCTCAGGCAATGATCGGGGAGCCAGCAAGTCAAATGCGGCGTCACGCCGGGCCGAAACGAGCGCAGATTCGTAGTCCACGCTTCGCTCGGTCTCGGTTGGCTCAATGCTGAACCACCAGGCGATGCCCGCCAGCGCCAAGATCAATGCGCCCATGACGGCGGTCGTTCTGATGATGTCGCCGAGGGATGGATTGCCGCGGTTCTTCTTGGTCACGCAATCATTCTCCCTTATCCGCATTTACGGTTGTATTGAATTGCTTTCATCGCAATTGCGGATATTCTGTCGACATGACGATCTACAAGCTCGCCGATGTCGCCGATTTGCTGGGTGTCAGCGACGACACGATACGGCGTTGGGCGGACCACGGCCGATTCGACCTCACCCACACGCCCCAAGGCATGGCAGGCATCGAAGGCGCCAACCTGGCCAAACTCGCGCTCGAAGTCTCGGCACTTCCACCCGACGGTGGAAGGCCGCGCGCGGCGAGCACACGCAACCAGATGCGGGGAATCATCACGGCCGTCACCAAGGACACCGTGATGGCCCAGATCGAGATGTGTTGCGGCCCGTACCGCATCGTCTCGCTCATCAGCCGCGAGGCCGCCGATGATCTCAGGCTCGAACCGGGAGTGATCGCCGTCGCAAACATAAAATCGACGAATGTCTCCATCGGGCTGCCGGCATGAAACACCTCACCGTCGGGGTCGTCGTGACGTTGCTTGCTGGCCTTCCGGCGTGTGCGAGTTCCGGTGAGCGCAAGACCCCGATGGTCCGGGTGCTTGCGGCCGCGTCGCTGACCGAGTCGTTCACGAAGTTCGAGGCCGTATATGAGGACAAACACCCCGCCGTCGACGTTGAGCTTTCATTCGATTCGTCGGCGATTCTCGTCGAGCAACTCCAGCAGGGGCTCGAAGCCGACATTCTGGCCACGGCCGACGGGACGACGATGTCACGTGCCCAGCAGTACGACCTGCTCGCCGTTGCTCCAGTGCCGTTCGCCACCAACACCCTCAGGTTGATCACTCCGCCCGGCAACCCCGCCGGTGTCGACGGACTTGCCGACCTTGCCGGGAAAACCCTGGCGGTGTGTGTCCCTGCTGCGCCCTGCGGTGTCGCCACCGTCCAGCTCTTCGAGCGGGGCGGGCTCGAACTCACGGCCGCTACCGAGGAACAAAACGTCAAGGGAGTGCTCACCAAGGTCACACTGGGCGAAGTGGACGCGGGCGTGGTGTACGCCTCCGATGCGTTGGCCGCGGGTGACAAAGTCCAGACCATCACCACAAAGAATGCCTCCGAAGTTGTCAATGCTTACCCCATCGGGTTGCTCGCCGGCACCCGCAACAGGAAAGCAGCACAGGACTGGATCGACCTCGTCCTGAGCGTCGAAGGACAGAAGATCCTGGCGTCGTTTGGGTTCGGCCCGCGTGGCTAAGAACCCGCTGCTCGGCAAAATCCCGCTCCTACTCAAACTTCTCGCGGGTATGGCACTGGCTGTCTTCGTGGTCCCCCTGTTGGCCCTCCTTGTGCGAGCCCCGTGGTTGCAAATGCCCTCACGACTTGCCTCGCCCGAACTGCTCGACGCGCTTTGGTTGAGTTTCCTCACCGCCTCGATCGCCACCCTCATCTGCGTTCTCCTCGGAGTCCCGCTCGCGTGGATGCTCGCGCGGATCGACTTTCGGGGCCGCCGGCTGGTGCGCGCGCTGGTCACCGTGCCGCTGATCATGCCGCCGGTAGTGGCGGGCGTGGCACTGCTGACCGCGTTCGGCCGGAACGGAATCATCGGCAGCACACTGCTCGACGTCCTCGGCATCACCATTCCGTTCAGCACGGTCGCCGTGGTGATGGCGCAAACGTTTGTCGCGTTGCCGTTTCTGGTCATCACCGTTGAGGGCACCATACGCACCACCGACCTGACGTATGACGAAGTCGCGTCAAGTTCGGGCGCCACACGGTGGCAAACATTCATCCTCGTCAACGTCCCCCTCGCGGCGCCCGGAATCTTCGGCGGCGCGGTCCTCGCATGGGCCCGCGCACTGGGCGAATTCGGGGCGACGATCACGTTTGCCGGCAACGCCCCGGGTGTCACCCGGACCATGCCACTCGAGATCTACACCGTGTTGCAGACCGACCCCGACGCCGCGATTGCACTGAGCGTCATCCTGTTGGCGATCAGCATCACCGTCCTTGCGCTTCTACGCGAAAAATGGCTGTCTGGCGTGACCGGTTAGCGGCCGCCCCGATAAGATCGCACCATGGAAAGCCTGCAGCCCGCCGCCGAAGCACCCGACCGAAATCTCGCCCTCGACCTGGTCCGAGTCACCGAAGCCGGTGCCATGGCCGCCGGACGGTGGGTAGGACGAGGCGACAAGAATGGTGCCGACCGGGTGGCCGTCAACGCCATGCGCGCCTTGATCAACACCGTCGAGATGCGTGGAGTCGTCGTCATCGGCGAAGGCGAGAAGGACCGCGCACCCATGCTGTACAACGGCGAACAGGTGGGCGATGGCACGGGCCCCGAGTGCGATGTCGCCGTCGACCCGATCGATGGCACCACGCTCGCCGCCAAGAGCCAGCCGAATGCGGTTTCCGTGCTCGCGGTGGCGCCGCGCGGATCGATGTATGACCCGTCTGCCGTGTTCTACATGGAGAAACTCGTCGCTGGCCCGGAGGCAGCCGATGTCGTGGACATCCGCTTGCCGGTGGCGGAAAACATTTCGCTCGTGGCGAAGGCCAAAGGTGTCGCCAGCAGTGACATCACGGTGTGCGTCCTCGATCGACCGCGGCACCAGCAGATCGTCGACGACATCCGCGCCACCGGTGCCCGCATCAAGTTCATCACCGACGGTGACGTCGCCGGCGCCATCACCGCCGCCCGGCCCAATACCGGCGTCGACCTCCTGGTCGGTGTCGGCGGCACGCCCGAAGGCATCATCGCGGCCTGCGCGATGAAGTGCATCGGCGGCATTATCCAGGCACGCCTGTGGCCCACTGACGACGAGGAACGCCAGCGCGCCATCGACGTCGGGCACGATCTGGATCGGGTGCTCACCACGAATGATCTCGTCAACACCGACGACTGTTTCTTCGTCGCGACCGGGATCACCGACGGTGAACTCATGCACGGCGTGCGCTACAGCGCGGGCATCGCGATCACCGACTCGATCGTGATGCGTTCGCGCAGCGGCACGATTCGCAAGATCACGAGCGAGCACCGCCTCGCGAAGTTGCGCGCCTACTCGTCGATTGACTACGAACACTAAGGATCGATCGTGGCCGAGCAGATGGCAACACTGCCAAACGGAATCGAAATCTGTTACGAGACGTTTGGCGATGCCCGCGACCCCGCCGTGCTCCTCGTCATGGGACTCGGTGGCCCGATGGGCTGGTGGGCCACCGACCTGTGCGAAATGATCGCCGCACGTGGCCATTTCGTGATCCGCTATGACAATCGGGACACTGGGCGCTCCACCAAGTTCCGGGGGCATCGTGTTTCCACGCGAGACCTCGTGCGCGCATTCCTCGGCAAGAAGGTCAAGACCGCCTACCGGATGAGCGACCTCGCCGACGATGGTTTTGGCTTGCTGGACCACCTCGAGATCGAACACGTCAACCTCGTCGGCGTGTCCATGGGCGGCATGGTCATCCAGACGATGGCGATCTCACGACCCGAGCGGGTCCTGTCCTTGACTTCGATCATGTCGACGACCGGCAAACGCTCCGTGGGATGGCAGCACCCCAAGACAATCCCCATGATGCTTTCGCCTGCCGGCAACACCGTCGATTCCTACATCGAACGCTCTCTCAAAGGCGGCAAGGTCATCGGCTCCCCCGCGTTCCCGACCGAAGACTCCATCGCTCGCGCTCGCGCACGCGAAACGTATGAACGCGGCTGGATCGCGAGTGGCGTGGCAAGACAGATGATTGCCATCCTGACGCAGCCAGACCGCACCGAGGCGCTCCGCGACCTCGAAATCCCCGCGACGGTGATTCACGGCACGGCCGACATCCTCGTCAATCCGTCCGGTGGCCGGGCGACGTCTGCGGCGATCAGGGGTTCGGAACTTATTTCTGTTTCGGGCATGGGGCACGACCTGCCGGAGCAGTTGCACCCGACGTTCACGGACGCCATCACGCGCACCGCTGCGCGTGCCGCCGCGCGTCGCTGAGCCATGGCGCCGCATTTGCGTCGTCGTGACGACGGTGCGCTCGAATTACGCGTCAACGGGGTCTTCGTGATGGACGATCGCGAAACCTCGACCGAACGGTTGCTGGCCCGAGCAGTCCTGGCGGATCGACCGACCAATGTGCTTGTGGGCGGGCTCGGGCTCGGCTATACGGTTCGCGAATTCCTCGCCGACCCCAATATCGACACCATCACTGTCGCCGAAATCGAACCGCAGATCGTGGAATGGATGTGTGACGGCACGATTCCGGCAGACGATCTGTTGTCCGACCCACGCCTCGTCATCGAGATTGGCGACGTACGGAAAGTCGTCGCAAGGGCCGCATACCATGGTTTCGATGCCATCGTGCTCGATGTCGACAACGGCCCGGACTTCCTCGTCGACGCCGCGAACTCGGCGGTCTACGAGTCGCCTTTCGTGGAGGTCTGCGCGCGCAAACTGCGTGCCGGTGGCCAGCTCTGCATCTGGTCTCAGGCTGACTCTCCCGCGCTTCGCATGGCTCTCGCCCAACATTTCGACCGCGTCGAGGCCGAAGCCATACCGGTCAGGTTGCAAGACCGCAACGAGGCCTATTGGATACTCCGCGGACGTGAGCCGATCCAGCAGCGATAGCCTCTGTTGTTATGAGCTCTGACGCCGAATACCGCATCGAACACGACACCATGGGTGAGGTTAGAGTCCCTGCCAACGCGCTCTGGGGCGCACAGACCCAGCGAGCCGTCGAAAACTTCCCGATCTCGGGTACGCCGATCGAACCAGAACAGATCAAGGCACTCGCCCAGATCAAGGCTGCGTGTGCGAAGGCCAATGCCGAACTCGGCATCATCGAGGCCGACATGGCCGACGCCATCGTCGCTGCTTCCGCCGAGGTCGAGTCCGGGCAGCACGATGGCGAGTTCCCGATCGACGTCTTCCAGACGGGCTCTGGCACGTCGAGCAACATGAACACCAACGAGGTCATCGCGACGCTCTCCACCGCGAAACTCGGCCGCGACGTCCACCCCAATGACCATGTCAATGCAAGCCAGTCCAGCAATGATGTCTTCCCGACCTCGATCCACGTTGCCGCGACCGCCTCGGCAACAAACGAACTGATCCCGGCCCTCGATCACCTCGCGACGTCGCTCGAGGCCAAGGCCAAGGAATTCAAGACCGTCGTGAAGTCCGGGCGCACCCACCTCATGGACGCCACGCCCGTCACGCTCGGTCAGGAATTCGGCGGGTTCGCCGCACAAATCCGTCGCGGCATCGAGAGGGTGGAAGCATCGTTGCCCCGTACCGCTGAGGTTCCCCTCGGCGGTACCGCCGTCGGCACCGGCATCAACACACCCGTTGGATTCCCGCAGCGCGTCATCGAAATCCTCGCCGAAGGCACCGGACTCCCCCTCACAGAGGCTGTCGATCACTTCGAGGCGCAGGGCGCCCGGGACGGCCTGGTCGAAATGTCCGGCCAGTTGCGCACAATCGCCGTGAGCCTGACGAAGATCTGCAACGATCTGCGCTGGATGGGTTCAGGGCCCCGTACGGGTCTCTCCGAAATCCAGCTTCCCGACCTGCAACCCGGCTCGAGCATCATGCCCGGCAAGGTCAATCCGGTCCTCCCGGAGGCCACCTTGATGGTGTGCGCCCAGGTCATCGGCAACGATGCGACTATCGCGGTCGCCGGCGCCGCCGGCACGTTCGAGCTCAATGTGATGCTTCCGGTCATTGGCCGCAACATCCTCGAATCGATGCGCCTGCTGGGCAATGCATCTAGGACGCTCGCCGACCGCTGCATCGACGGCATCGTCGCCGACGTCGACCGTTGCCTCGAGTACGCGCAGTCATCGCCGGCTGTCGTCACCCCGCTCAACCGCTACATCGGATATGAGAACGCCGCCAAGGTCGTCAAGCAGTCCGTGAAGCAGCGCAAGACGATCCGCGAGGTCGTGCTCGAACTCGGATTCGTGGAGAACGGCGACCTGACTGTGGAACAACTGGACGAAGCGCTCGACGTCCTCTCCATGACCCACCCGTAGCCCTCCGAACGGCAGGCATCGCGATGCGTAAGGTCCGAGGAGTGCATGCGCAGCGAATTACTTTCCAAGGCTTGGGTGTTCGCATCGTCGGGGATCGCTGGGAACCCAGAACTGGGCAGGTACCTGTCGGCACGGTCCTTCTGCTCCATGGCGGTGGGCAAACGCGACATTCGTGGCGCAAGAGCGCACGGAGATTGGCCGAGCAAGGCTGGACGGCGATCGCGGTCGACGCTCGCGGGCATGGCGACAGCGACTGGTCGCCAGACGGCGACTACTCCATGGACGCGCTCGTCGCCGATCTACGCGCCATCGTTTCGAGCCTGCCAACGCGGCCGGTCTTGGTCGGGGCGTCCATGGGCGGAATGACCTCGCTCGTGGCCGAAGGCGAGCACAGCGGTCTGAGCCGCGCGCTCGTGCTCGTCGACATCGCGCCGCGTACCGAGCCAGCCGGAGTGAAGCGCATTCTGGATTTCATGTCGGCGGCGCCCGACGGCTTTTCCACACTGAGCGAGGTCGCCGAAGCTGTTCACGCCTACAACCCGCACCGCGAACGACCCACCAACTTCGAAGGCCTCAAGAAGAATGTCCGCCAACGGACCAACGGTCGCTGGTACTGGCACTGGGATCCGGCCTTCCTCAAGATCCGCAATGAAGTGCAGCGGGCCGCAAGCGACAAGCGTCTCCACAAGGCTGCGCGCAGAATCGAGGTGCCTACGCTTTTGGTTCGCGGATCGAACTCCGATGTCGTGAGCCCCGAGGGCGCAGAGGAACTGCGTACGCTGATTCCCACGGCCGAGATCGAAGAGGTCGTGGCCGGTCATATGGTCGCTGGCGACGACAACGATGTCTTCGCCAGCCAGATGCTCGGATTCCTCAAACGTGCGTTGCGCCCCTAACTCTCCGCTGAGCCTTACGTTTGGCACGCCGACACCGGCGTGTTGCGTGCCAAACGTAAGGCCCACGGGAGGGTTTAGTTCATACGGCGGGCAAGAGAGTAGCCGTCTTCGTCGAAGATGAGGTCGTACCTGAGACCGGTCTTTTCCTCGGCATAGGCAACCACCTCAGGCACATCGCTCCAGCCCGCGTCGGAATCGAAGAGCACGTACTCGGCAGCGACATCGCCCGCAGTGCCGGTCCAATAGACCGTATGGTCCGTGACCAGATGTGCGATGAGGCCAATGTCGGTCTCCACCTTGGCGCCCGGTGGAATCAGCGACAGCACCTTGTCCGCGGCTTCCGCACGCGGACTGGCGTCATATGTCTCTGATCTGGCCAATGCCGACAGCGGCGAATTCAGTTGCATCACGAGCGCGACGCCGAGAGCGACGGCGGCCCCGTGCGACACATACTGACGCAGCCAGCGCCGTCGCGATTCCGGGGCACGAACCACGGCATCAATCATGGCGATGAACACGATGGGCATCAACATGAGCGAATAGTGCCAGTCGATGCCCCAGTAGTACTCGGTCACCGAGTACTACTGGGG
>Ga0075527_10000216_pt1 | contig 13191 bp, 12 predicted proteins | sample NGEPer11B_FD_74784 | JGI IMG/M metagenome (GOLD analysis project Ga0075527, IMG submission 74784) | Arctic peat soil microbial communities from the Barrow Environmental Observatory site, Barrow, Alaska, USA - NGEE Permafrost305-11B | ecosystem: Environmental > Terrestrial > Soil > Wetlands >...
AGCCCCGGCCTGTCACGCAGGTCCGTGGATACGTGTCCTGAGTCTGCTTTGTCAACCATATAACTCCCCCCGCAAGGGGGGAGGGGATTTGGCCGTGCGGACTAAACCTCAGTCGAAGGCTCGCATCGCGGTCCATCGCGCGCTATAACCAGACACGGCCCTGCGCTTCCGCGGGGCCGTTTCTTTGTTTTTCTCCAGGATTCAGGGGATTTCATCGTGGCCAATGTCGTGGTCGTCGGCTCCCAATGGGGCGACGAAGGCAAGGGCAAGATCGTCGATTGGCTGTCTGAGCGCGCCGATGTGGTGGTGCGCTTCCAGGGCGGCCACAATGCCGGCCACACGTTGGTGGTCGACGGCACGACCTACAAATTGTCGCTTCTGCCTTCGGGCGTGGTCCGCAAGGACAAGCTGGCCGTGATCGGCAACGGCGTGGTGGTCGATCCCTGGGCGCTCGTGGACGAGATCGCGCGCATCGAGGAGCTTGGCGTCGCCATTTCGCGCGACAATCTCCGCATCGCGGAGAACGCGACCCTGATCCTGCCGCTTCACCGCGAACTCGACGCGCTGCGCGAGGCCGCCGCGGGCGCCGGCAAGATCGGCACCACCAAGCGCGGCATCGGCCCGGCCTATGAGGACAAAGTGGGACGCCGCGCCGTACGCGTCATGGACCTTGCGGATATTCAGAGCCTGAAGCCGAAGATCGAGCGCATCCTGGCCCATCACAATCCGCTGCGCCGGGGCTTGGGCGAGCCCGAGATCAGCGCCGATGCGCTGTGCGGCGAGCTCACGGCGATCGCGCCCAAAGTGCTGCCCTACGTGGATACGGTGTGGAAGTTGCTCGACGCCGAGCGGCGGAAAGGCAGCCGCATCCTGTTCGAAGGCGCGCAAGGGGCGCTGCTCGACATCGATCACGGCACCTATCCGTTCGTCACCTCGTCAAACACGGTGGCGGCGCAGGCCGCCACAGGTTCCGGCGTTGGGCCGGGCGCCCTCAACTATGTGCTCGGCATCACCAAGGCCTACACCACGCGGGTGGGCGAGGGGCCGTTCCCCACCGAGCTCAAAGACGCGGTGGGCAAGGAGCTGGGCGAGCGTGGGGCGGAGTTCGGCACGGTAACGGGCCGGGCGCGGCGCTGCGGCTGGTTCGACGCGTGCCTCGTGCGCCAGACCTGCACCGTGGCCGGCATCAACGGCATCGCGCTGACCAAGCTCGACGTGCTCGACACCCTGCCCGAACTCAAGATCTGTGTCGGCTATACGCTCGACGGAACCAAGATCGAATATTTGCCGGCGGCGCAAGGCCAGCAGGCACGGGTCGAGCCGATCTACGAGACCATGGACGGCTGGATGCAATCGACGCGCGGCGCGCGGTCCTGGGCGGAGCTACCGGCCCAGTGCATCAAATATGTCCGCCGGCTCGAGGAACTCCTCGGCGTGCCCGTGGCGCTGCTCTCCACCAGCCCCGAGCGCGAGGACACCATCCTCGTGCACGATCCCTTTGTGGACTAGGCGCTTAAAGGTCTTTCGCTAGGCCTTTGCCGGCTCGCGCATGGCGCTATACTGGCAACTTTCCGCACGGGGAGGTTGTCATGGTGAAAGAGCTCGAGTGCGATCTGGTGATGCGGGGCGGGATCACCAGCGGCATCGTCTACCCCCGCGCCATCGCTAAGCTCGCCGATACCTACCGCTTCCGCTCCATCGGCGGCACCTCGGCGGGCGCGATTGCTGCGTCTGTAACGGCGGCGGCGGCGCTCGGAGTGATAAACGGGGAGGACCGCTTCCAAAGCCACGTCAAGGAAGTGCCGGGCATCCTGGCCGAGAAGATCGACGGTCAAACCGTGCTGCAAAGGCTTTTTCAGCCGGCACCAGGTCTGGATGGGGTGTTGGCCGTGCTCCTCGCCAGCCTCGAGCGGCGGTCTAGGTTCAAGAAGCTCGTCCATATCGCGCTCGTACTTTGGCGCCACTACGGGCTGTGGGCTTTGGCCGGTGCTGTCATCGCGTTCCTTCCCGCTCTGCTCGCGGCGGCGGCGATTGGGCCGCCCCCGGGCGATCTGTCTCTCTACGCCGGGGTAGCTCTTGTCGTCGCGGCTATTCTTATCTTCGTCTACGGTGCCTTTTTCGCGCTGATTGGCGGTGCTGTCGGTCTTGGGATCGATGCCGCTAAGCATCTGCCCAAGAATGACTTTGGCTTGTGCACCGGGACTGGACGGCCAGACCGTTCCGAGCCCGGCATCCCGCAGCGAGATTCGGCTGGAATACCTCCGCTCACCGACTGGCTCGACGAGCTCATTCAAAAGGTCGCCGGACGGACTCTTCTGGATGCCCCGGTTACATTCGGCGATCTTTGGGGCAATGGCGGAAATCCGCTTGCCGAGCGGGAAATTGATCTCGTGCTCATGACCACTAACGCGACGCGCGGTGTGTCCCAGCGCTTTCCCTTTCTCGAAGGGACGTGGGGTCCGTTGTTCTTCCAAGAAAGTGAGATGCGCCGCCTATTTCCTAAGCGCGTGGTGGACTGGCTCATCGCCAAGAGTCCGACCAAGTCCGCCAGGAAGGGGCGCGCCGCAGCGAGCAAGCGGGCCAGGCGCGAGAAGATCAAAATGCGCCGCGGCTTCTATCGCCTGCCACCGCCCGCTAAGATTCCGATCCTCATGGGGACCCGCATGAGCTTGAGCTTTCCTTTCCTGTTGAGCGCGGTTCCTCTCTACGCGCCCCAATACCGGAAATCCGGGACTGCGGAATTGCGCCGCTGCCTATTCTCGGACGGGGGTATCACCAGCAACTTTCCCATCCATTTCTTCGATTCGCCGCTGCCAGGACGGCCGACCTTCGGGATCAATCTTGTGGCCGATGCTGTGACTGTGGTCGACCGCTCAGAGAACAGCGGGACCGCCATGAAAGCCGGCCGGAGCCGCGCCGCGGTGGCCAAGGACCCGTGGCGGAACGTGTGGATGCCGACGACGAACAGTACGGGCGTCCAAGACGTCGCGCAGTTCCGTGAGGTCATGCACGGCCCTGCCGGCATCGTCGACTTCTTCATGATGCTGTTCGACACGGCCCGCAATTGGGCCGACACGGAGCTGGTTGCCATGCCGGGCTATCGCGACCGCGTTGTCCATGTGGCATTGGCCGAAAATGAGGGAGGGCTCAATCTGAGCATGCCTCCGGATATCATCACGGCTATCGGTGAACGCGGCGAATGCGCGGGCAAGCTTCTGACGGCGAGATTTGCGCGGAAGCCGGGACGCGACCCAAAGACCAAGATGCCGATTCGGCTCACCTGGGACAATCATCGCTGGATTAGATACCGGTCGGTGATGGCGGCGTTCGAGGATCTCGCCCGACGCTTTCAGAAAAAGTGGAAAGTGCCGTCTGAGCCAAGAGGACCCCGGTCCTATCCCGACCTTCTCGGCCGCAAGCCCCGCTCCGCGCCGCGAGGCTATATTTTTGTGCCTGGGCAGGATGCTTTCGCCAAGGCCGCGACGGACCAGTTCCTGAAGCTGGTCGCCGCATGGAAGACGACCGATGACACCTTCGATCGCGGCAAGACTTCTAAGCAAGGCCGGTCGCCGCGGCCGAAGCCGGTCTTGCGTATGATGCCGCCGGGCAGTAACGATCCCCGGGCGGAGCGGGCCGATTAGTCCGAGGCGGCTCATGGTGCTGTTCCGCTTGGCAAGCAGCAAACGGGGCAGACGTGGCCGAAAAGACATATCCTTGGAAACTGGTGTGGATCACGGGCGCGTCGGGCGCCATCTGCGGCGAGATTGCGCGCAGGCTGGCAGGCGCGGGCGTGACCGTTGCCGCCACGGCGCGGCCGAGCGATAGGCTCGACGCGCTTGCCGCATCGAGCGAGCACATCACGGCGTTTCCCGCCGACGTGCTGAAGCCGGACGAACTGAAGGCCTGCGTTGCCAAGATCGAGGCCGAGCTGGGCGCGATGGATCTCGCGCTGATGGGCGCCGGCATGTATGTGCCCTTCGACATCCGCAACATCGACCTCGAAGGCTTCCGTGAGACCATGGCGCTCAACGTCGACGGCGTGATCAACGGCGTGGCCGCGGCGCTGCCGCAGATGCTGGAGCGGCGCGAAGGCCAGCTCGCCATCATGGGCTCGCTGTTCGGCTACGCGGGCTGGCCCGGCAATGGCAGCTACGGGGCGAGCAAGGCGGCGGTGATCAATCTCGCCGAGAGCCTCAAATTGGAGCTTCGGGGCACCGGTGTCGACCTGACGCTGATCAGTCCGGGCTTCGTCGACACGCCGCTCAACGCCTCCTACGACCCGAAGAAGAAGCTCTTCGTCATGTCGAAGGAGCGCTGCGCGCGGAAGATCCTCGAGAAGCTGCCCAAGCGCCCTTACGAGATCGCCTTCCCGACGCAGGTCGAAGGCTTCCTCAAGACCGTGCGCAACCTGCCGCGCGCTGTGTCCTTCCCGCTCGTGCGCTGGTTCATCAAAGCGATGGGTGCTTAGGCTAAATTGTATCCATTCGCTTGAACGCTCCTTCATCTTCCTGGGCAACGGTGTTGCGCGCTGCGCAACCCGAATGTGGGTCGCACGTTTGCGACCTCGTAAGAAGAAGGAGACTGGCTATGAAATATCTTGGAAGTGCTGTTTTGGCTCTGAGTGTGTTTGCCTTTTCGACCGCCGCTTCGGCTGCGGTGGTGTGCAACGGCGATGGAGATTGCTGGCGGGTCAAGCGGACGCATGAGTACCCCGCAGGCCTGAACCTCCACGTCTACGATGATGATTGGGCGCCGGGTGCGGGCTATCGTTGGCGCGAGGCCGGCGAAGGTCGCGGCTATTACCGCGGCGGCGCTTGGATTGGCTTCTAGGCGCGGCCGTCTCGGAGCATCGTGGGGGGTGCCGCAGCGCGGCGCCCCCCATTTGCATTGGCGCAATGTGCCGAAGTCTAAGCCGCCTTACGCCGCTTTCGCCGAAGGCGGCGGCGCCATGAACTCCGGACCGATGGGATCGGCGATCGTCTCGTCGAGAATCGTGTCGATCTCCTTCATGGTGCCGGCATCGATATGCCAGCCCATGACGTCTTCGATGGCGTCGAGCTGAGAGGGCTTTCGCGCGCCCCATAGCGCGATCGTGTCGCCGCGATCCAGAATCCAGCGTACCGCAAGCGCCAGCACCGACTTGCCGAATTTTTCCTTGGCCAGCGCGTCGAGCTTGTCCACGGCGGCAAGATAGTCCGCGCGGCGGGGCGGCTGGAACTTCGGGTCGTTGTTGCGCAGATCGTCGCCGTCGAAGCTGGTGTCCGCGGTGATCTTGCCCGAGAGGAGCCCGCGGCACAGCGCGCCGTAGGCGAGAACGACGATATCGTGCTTCTTGGCGTAAGGCAGCACGTCGTCCTCGATGCCGCGCTCGAACAGATTGTAAGGCGGCTGAATGGTGGCGAGCTTTGCTGCCTTGCGGAAGCGGTCCATTTGCTCCGGGGAATAATTGCTGACGCCGATGGCGCGGATCTTTCCTTCGCGCAGGAAGCCGTCGAGCGTCTTCGCCGTCTCCTCGAAATCCGTGCCTTCGTCCGGCCAGTGGATCTGGTAGATGTCGATGACGTCAGTGTTGAGCCGCCGAAGTGAATCTTCGAGCTCTTGCCGCAGTCGCTCGGGCGTCGAATTGCGTACGATGCCGTCGCCGCTCCAATCGAGGCCGGCCTTGGTGGCGATCAGCGTCTTGTCGCGCCGGCCCTGAAGCGCCTTGCCCACGATCTCCTCGGACTGGCCGAAGCCGTAGACCGGCGCGGTGTCGACGAGGTTGATGCCGAGATCCAGCGCATGATGGATGGTGGCGATGGCATCTTTTTCTTCGGTGCCGCCCCACATCCAGCCGCCGATCGCCCAAGTGCCGAGCGCGATGCGCGAGGCCTCGAAGGGCAGGCCGGCAATTTTCAAATGCTCCATGTGTTCATCCCTTATGTCTGGCCCGTTCGTATGGAGTTCCGTGGGGGAACTCTTCAGATGGGAAAGGGTGCCCCCGCGCGATAAGGGGGGTGAGACAACCTGCCCGGCGCCGCGGGCCCTAAGACAGAAACTCGCGGAAATGCTGGTCGAGCATGCGGTCCTGGGGATCGATCTCCTTGCGGCGCGCGGCGAATTGCTGGAGGCGCGTGCCGAAGGCGCGGCGCACCATTTCGCGGGTCAGGAACGGCGTCTGGTTGAACAGCGGCATGCCGCCGCGCTCCGCGGAGAAGTCATTGTAAGCGTGGAGGAATTCCTCCCATTCCGGCCCCCCGGTGGAGGCCGGGTCGATGCTCATGCCTGGGCCCTCCCAGGTGTAGGAGAACAGCGCCTCGACGTCCCGGCAGATGGCGTAGCCCACGCTCGGCAGGTTGCAGCGGAAACCGGTATGGGCCTCGTAGGCGATGCAGAAGTCGCAATACTCTTCGAGGATGTCGAAATAGGCGTTCTCGCGGAACGACCACATGGAGAACAAATATTTGGTCTCGCCGGGATCGCGCGGGTAGTTGATGATCTGGGCGTGCGGCCAGGTGCGTTCGGACCGCACGAACAACACCATCAGATGCCGCAGGAAGTAGAAGAAGATGTCCTGAGCGCGCGTGTGCCATTTCCGGTCCTTGACGTTCTTGTCGATCCAGATGGCGATGGCCGGTGCGTATTTGCGCCAGAAGCGATTGCGGTAGGACCAGCGCACCCGCGATTTGGGCTCGACATCCGGATTGTCCTTGCGCAGCTCGACCACCACGCGCTTGGCGTAGGGAAAGATGTAGTACATCACCGCATAGCCGCGCGCCTTGTAGACGGGAAAGTACTTGCGGAAGTTCTCCAGGCTCAGCGAGTAGTGGCGCACCGACATGGCCGTGGTCGGCCTGACCTTGATGGTCACCTCGAAGATGATGCCGAACAGGCCGTAGCTCGAGCGGATAAGCTGCATCTCTTTCGGGTTGTCGGCCTCGGTGATCTCGCGGATCTCGCCTTGCGGCGTGACGAGGCGTACGGCCGTGACGTAGGAGCTGATCTGACCGAAGCCACCGGGGAAGGAGCTATCCTTGGTCGCGGCGCAAGCCATGGCGGCGATGGTCGTGTTGCCAATCTCGGTGGTGATGTATGGCTGTAACCCGCGGTCCTTCAGCGCATAGGCGAGCTGCATGTGCGACACGCCGGCCTCGACCGTGACCGTATCGTCGGTGAAGTGCAGGATGCGGTTCATGGTCTTCATGTCGACCATGGTGCCGCCCTCGTCGTCACCGTTCATGCGCGCGGTCGAATGCATGGAACCGGCCGGACGCACGGGCGAGGGAAACCGCACCGTGTCGGTCATGATCTCGACCAGGTCCTCGACACTCTCCGGCGTCACCTTCACCCGCGGGTGATAGGTCCAAGTGCCGTCCCAGCTCTTGATGGTGACGTCCTGCTGGCTGTCCATAAAGTCCCCTCAACTATGGCGGCGCCAGACCATACCGGAATGAGCCCGCGAATCCAGGCTCGAAGCAAGTGGGCCGCAAGGGCCAATAGAGATGTGCTCTGCGCCTCAAGGACTTGATACAGATCAATGAGGCCGCGGCAGGATCGTATGGGTTGAAGCGGGACTAAGGGAGTGCTTAGGTCTGCCGCAATTTGCAGCTATTCCCGGGGACCAATTTACGTGCGAGAGGTCTGAGAGGGGTCGTGAAGCGCTTCTGTATCATTGGGGCCGGGGCTTGCGGCCTGGCCGTGGCCAAGACCTTCGCCGAGCGGGGCATTGCCTTCGATTGTTTCGAGGCCGAGGGGGATGTCGGGGGAATTTGGAACCCGAAAAGTCCCCATGCCGTCTATGGCTCGACCCATCTGAACTCATCGAAGAAGCTGTCGCGCTATCCCGATTTCAGGTTCCCGGAAGAGATGCCGGTCTATGTCAGCGCGGCGCAGGCGCAAGATTATTTGCGCGCTTATGCCGCGGAATTCGGCGTCTACGACCGCATCACCTTCAACACCCGCGTGAGTTCCGTCGTGCGCGCCGATAAAGGCTGGCGCGTGACCCTGGACGGCGAGAGCAAGCCCCGGACCTATGACGGGGTCGTCGTCGCCAACGGCCACCATTGGCACCCTTACGTGCCCGACTATCCAGGGACGTTCGACGGCGAGACGCTTCACTCGCACGATGTGAAGTCGAGGGCGCAGCTCAAGGACAAGCGCGTGCTTGTGGTCGGCGCCGGAAACTCGGCGGTCGACATTCTGTCCGACGCGGCGCTCGACGGGAAGGCCGCCATCCACTCCATGCGCCGCACCTATTACTTCTTCCCGAAGATGCTGTTCGGCAGGCCGACCGACTCCGTCATCGACCGTTTGAGCAAATGGCCCCTGCCGCGCCACTTCATGTATGCGCTCTACAAGCTCGGCATGAAGATCTTGGTCGGCTCGCATAAGCGTTACGGGCTGCCTGCGCCCGACCACGATCTGTTCGAGGCGCATCCCACCGCCTGCACCGCCTATCTCGATCACATCGTCCATGGACGCATCGTGGCGAAGCCCGGCATCAAGCGGATCGAGGGCAAGCGCGTCACCTTTGACGACGACGCCGAAACCTCCGAGGAGGTCGATCTTCTCGTCTGGGCCACGGGGTTCCGCGTCCACTTCCCGTTCATGGACGACTCTTACGTGCTCGACGACAAGGGCTGGCCGAAGCTCTTCATCCACACCTTCCATCGGCAGTGGGACGACTTCTTCGTCTGCGGTCTGTTCGAGCCGGCCGAAGGGGGCGTGTGGCAGATCGCCGATTATCAGGCGCGGCTGATCGCGGCCTTCATCACGGCCCAGGAAGAGGATCCGGCCCGCGCGGATTGGTTCCGCAAGCTAAAGGCTCACGCCAATCCCGATATCGGCCACGGGATCAAAGCCCAGGACACGCCCTGGCACAGGTACGAGATCCAGCATTTGCGCTTCCGCCGTTACATGGCGAAGCTGCTCAAGAAGTTCGGGCCGTGTGCCCCGCCTGAGCAGGAGATGCGCACCATGGGCGACAGCGCCGAAGAGGCCCAAGCCGAAAAGCTCAAGCTGGCCTCTTAGGGCGCGGTCCCGACAGCAGATACAAGACGGCAGATACAAAAAGACCCGGAAGCGACTTCCGGGTCTTTTTTCGTGTTCTGAAAGACGCTGCTTACGCGGCCGAGTTGGTCGAGGCAGTGGTCGTGGTCTTGGCCACGGCATTCTCGACCGGCTTGTAGGCATCGCGGGCGACGGAGGCATACAACTCGCCAATCTTCGTGGCCTCGGCGACCCAGCTGTCATAAGCCTTCTTGGCATATTGCGACTGGATTTCGACGACCTGCTCGAGCGACTTGGCGCCGACCAGTTTCTCGAAGGTGCCGGTGGCGTCGGCGAAAGCCTGCTTCGAATAGCTGGTGACCTGCGCGCCGATGCCCTGGAGGCCGCGGTTCAGCTCTCCATAGGAGCGAACCATCGCGTCGTAATTGTCCTTGGTGGTCTTCTGGAAGTCCTTGCCGGCCTTCTCAAATGGCTCAAACATATCGGAGGTCCTTTCTCTCTGGTGTTCAACGTGACAGCTTGCATATATTGCGCTGCACCATTCATTTCAAGGGGGAAAATGGTGCACTGCACCAAATTCCTAGAGCCCAGAAAATCATGAGATTTTTCGGGTCTGCGCCAGCGGCGCGCCGTCTTGAAGACTGCGTGATCCGCGCGTGCGAGGCTTTCCCGAAATGCCTGAAGGCATAAAGCGGCCTGGCACTTGAGCGCCGGCGAATCTCTGTTGGGCAGCGCCCCTCGCGTTCCGGCAAGTGCGGGGCGGAAAGGCGCGTTTTGGCGGGCGTTGGCCACCGCTAAGGCTTGAGCCGACTCGTTCGCGTCTTTAAACCCAGTACATGGCCCTGAGACGCGTCAGGCTTCTGGCTACGGCGAGACGCTGGACGATCCCCAATCTCAAGCAGTTCCAGGAGAGCCGCCAACCGACTGTGTGGCTCTTGGCGCCGATCATCGGGCTTTTGACCGGGGTCGCGGCCATCGTCTTCCGGCTCGCCATCGGCGTGTTTCAATGGCCCTGGCTTCACAACATGTCGGAGCACGTGGCCCTAGCCGCGCGCGAGCAGCCCTGGTGGGTCATCATGCTGGCGCCGGCGGTCGGCGGGCTCCTGGTCGGGCTCATGCTGCGCTATGTCCTCACCGCCAAGCGCACGGACGCCGTGCCCGACGTCATGGAGGCGCGGGTCAATGCGGGCAGGGGGCTCGATCTCAAGCAGGGGCTGCTCAGCGCCGTCGCCAGCGCGCTATCGTTGGGGGCAGGGGCCAGCGCCGGGCGCGAGGGGCCGATCGTCCATCTCGGCGCCACCGTCGCCGCGTCCGCCTCGCACCGTCTCAATCTGCCGAACGCCGCGCGGCGCACGCTGCTCGCCTCGGGCGCCGCGGGCGCCGTCGCTGCCTCGTTCAACGCGCCGATCGCCGGCGTCCTGTTCGCGCAGGAAGTGATCCTCGGCCATTTCTCGATCACCACCTTCGTGCCGCTGGTGCTGTCTTCGGTGATCGCTACGATCATGTCGCAATGGTGGTTTGGCGACGTGGCCGCCTTCGTGGTGCCGAGCTACCGCATCGCGTCCTATCTCGAAGTGCCGGCCTTCGTGCTGCTCGGCGTGGTTGCCGCTTGCGTCGCGGTCGCCTTCCAGCTCACGGTGCTGGCGGTGGATTGGTTCGCGCGCAACCTCAAGATGCCGCTCGTCGCCCGTCCCGTGGTGGGCGGCCTTCTCATCGGCATCATCGCCATCTGGTTTCCCGAAGTGCTGGGCGTCGGTTACGACACCACGGATGCGGCGCTAAAGGATCAGCTGGCCATCCACATGATGATCATTCTCATCGTCTTGAAGATCATCGCGACGGCGATCGCGCTTGGCTCGCGCTTCGGCGGCGGGGTGTTTTCGCCGGCACTCTATCTCGGCGCCATGACGGGCGGCGCCTTCGGACTTATCGCGGCCGGCGTGTTCCCCGAGATGGGATCCAGCGAGGGGCTCTACGCCATTCTCGGCATGGGGGCCGTGGCGGCCGCGGTGCTCGGCGCCCCCATCTCGACCACGGTGATGGTGTTCGAACTCACCGGCGGCTTCGCACTCAGCCTCGCGCTGCTGCTCACGGTCGCGATCGCCAACGGCATCAACCAGATGATCCTCGGCCGCTCCTTCTTCCAGGCCCAGCTCGAATCCCGCGGCATCGTCTTGCATGAGGGGCCGCATCGTACGGTGATGAGGGATATCCGCGTCCGCAACATCATGCGGGCGCTGCATGACGGCGACCCGACGGTGTTGCCCGAAGGCGAGCGCGAGCGGGCGCTGCAATCCGACGAGACGCTGGAGACGGCGTTGCGCGCGTTCGACACGATGGGCGCGGAACGGCTGCCCGTGGTCGATCCCCGCGACCGGGGCAAGATCGTCGGCTGGGCGAGCCAGGCGCGGGCGCTGTCGGCCTTCAACAAAGCGCTGATCGAGGCCAGCGTCGAAGAGCACCGCTAGGGGTTAGAAGAGCACTGCTAGGGGTTGGAGGGCGGCGACGTGGGTGGCGTGGCTTTCGGCTCTTCCGGCGCGTCGCCTTGGCCTGGTGCCGGCGAGAAGTATTCTTCGAACTTGTTCGGCGCGCCGTCGAAAGCGGTGGCGTCCTCCGGGGGATCGCGCTTCACCGCGATGTTCGGCCAAGTCTCGGCATACTGGGCATTGAGCTTGAGCCAGGAGTCGAGCCCCGGCTCGGTATCGGCGAAGATCGCTTCCGCGGGACATTCCGGCTCGCACACCCCGCAGTCGATGCACTCATCGGGGTGAATGACGAGCATGTTCTCGCCCTCGTAGAAGCAGTCCACCGGACAGACCTCCACGCAATCCATGTATTTGCACTTGATGCAGTTCTCGGTGACGACAAAGGTCATGGCGCTGCCCTCGGGCGGTCGTGCTCGGGCCGGTAGAACAGGGCAAGCTGAAGACTGGTGGCGACGCGCCGTGCCTTGTCCAGGAAAACCGCGGCGAGCTCCTCGTCGAACAGCTCCCCGCAGGTCTCGGCGAACAGGGCGAGCCAGCGCTCGAACAGCGCGGGCGTGACGCCGTCGAGCCGCTTGTGCACGGCCACGGGGTTGCCGTGATAGCGGCCGGAGGTCAGCATGAGCGACGACCAGAAATCGCACATCGTCGCCAGATGCGCGGGCCAGCCATCCTCGGCAATCGCGCGCGCGAAGACGGGCCCAAGCGCCGCGTCGTCGCGCACCTTGGCGTAGAAGCGGTCGACCAGAAGCCGGATGCCGTCTTCGGTGGGCGCGGCGCGGTCCGGCGCGTGCGTGCAATCCAGGCCGGGGCGGGACGTCATGGCGAACTCCTCCACACGTCTATAAAGCAGTATTCTACATACATCATTTAAGCGGACGCTTGCGGAAAAGCAATATCTTGTTTTGAGACCGGAGGAATTTCCATGCGGCTGACCGGCCACAGCGACGACCCGCTGTCATAGGACTGTTACACGATCTCTCTTTGGTGTTGCCCGGTAGCAATAAATGTCGGTTAGGCAACCCACTATGCCGCCGGCGATCCCGGAACCGGCGGAGGACGCCATGCCCGGGTTCGTTTGGGCGTTTCGCTTCCGCGCCGATGGGTCCGCGGAGGAGTTGCCGGACTGCGCCGCGTTGGAAGCCGAAGAAGCAAACCATGACGGCTGGCTGTGGGTGCACTGCAATCTGGCCGACGCTCGCTTGGCGCCCTATCTGCGGACGCATGCCAAGTTTCCCGCCGCCGCCCTGGACCTGATCTGCTCGACGGGAGAGCATCAACAGCTCCACGTGCGCGATACATGCGTCTATGGCGTCTTCGCCGACCTTGTCTGCGACCTCGACGGCGTGACCGACAAGCTGGGCTTTCTCCACTTCGCGATCACCGAGAACCTCTTCCTGACGGGTCGCCGCGATGGGCTGAACGCGCCGGAAGCCATGCGCAAGTCCTTGCGAAAGGGGCGGCGGGTCGAAAACCCTGCGGCGCTCTTGGAAGGGATCGTCGAAAAGGTCACCGGCGGCGTCGAGATCCGGGCGGAGGCGCTGGCCAATGAGCTCGACCTGGTCGAGGAGCGGGTGATCGTGGATGCCTCCGGCGATCATCCGCGGAGGCTGGCGCGCGTACGGCGGCTCGCGGTGCGCCTGCACCGGTTGCTCGCCACGCAGCGCTCGCTCATCAACCGCTTCGAGCACCGCATGGAGCGGCATTAGGTAGCAAAGGC
>Ga0075527_10000221_pt1 | contig 13109 bp, 12 predicted proteins | sample NGEPer11B_FD_74784 | JGI IMG/M metagenome (GOLD analysis project Ga0075527, IMG submission 74784) | Arctic peat soil microbial communities from the Barrow Environmental Observatory site, Barrow, Alaska, USA - NGEE Permafrost305-11B | ecosystem: Environmental > Terrestrial > Soil > Wetlands >...
GACGTGGTGCTGTGGGAGAAGGCCGGCGAACTCGTGATGCGCCGCGGCGCCGAGTTGGCTGGCCAGATGCCGAAGGCCTCACCGATCGTGCTTTACAAGAACAACGTCGACAACAAGGGTGCGTCGTACGGATCGCACGAGAACTATCTGATGCGCCGCGACGTGCCGTTCAACCGCATCGTCGAGCACCTCACACCGTTTTTCGTGTCCCGGCAGGTGATTTGCGGCGCGGGTCGCGTCGGCCGGCGGCAGGACGGGTCGGTACATGGTTTCCAGATCAGCCAGCGGGCCGACTACTTCGAGGTGGGGGTCGGTCTCGAAACGACGCTCAAACGCCCCATCATCAACACGCGCGACGAACCGCACGCCGATCCGCAGAAATACCGGCGGCTTCACGTCATCCTTGGCGACGCGAACTGCTCCGAGACCGCGATCTACCTGAAACACGGTATGACGTCTCTGGTGTTGGCGATGATCGAGGCCGACTTCCTCAAACCCGGGCTCGCCTTGGTGCATCCCATCAAGGCATTGCATGACATTTCGTATGACTACAAACTCAAGACGGCCGTCAGACTGGAGAACGGGGCCGACCTCACGGCGCTGCAGATCCAGGCCGCATACCTCGAACGTGCACAGGCGTTCGTCGAACACGTTGGTGGCGACGACCAGACCTTGGACATCCTCCGCCGCTGGGAGGACCTGATCATCCGCCTCGGCACCGACCCGATGTCCTGCAAGACCGAACTCGACTGGGTGGCCAAACTCGCGCTGCTGAACTCCTACCGCGAGCGGGACAAACTCGGGTGGGACCACGCCAAGCTGCACCTGATCGACTTGCAGTACCACGACGTTCGGCTCGGGAAAGGCCTCTATCACCGGCTTCTCGGTACCGGCCGTATGCAGCGACTGCTCACCGACGAGGAGATCGCCGCAGCTGTCACGAATCCGCCCGAGGACACCCGCGCCTATTTCCGTGGCATGTGCCTTGCGCGTTTCTCGAAGGACATCGCGGCCGCCTCCTGGGATTCGGTGATCTTCGACCTGCCCGGCAACGACACATTGCAGCGCGTCCCGACGATGGAGCCGTTACGGGGAACGAAAGAGCACGTCGGCAAACTATTCGAAGAGAACGAGACAGCGGCTGCATTGTTTTCCGCAATAACCCGACGGCCGTAGGCTCTCGGATAGGGTCATACTGTCAGCGTCCAGGAGGTAGCCATGTCGGAACAGCAGCACAAGAGCCCGCGTAAACAAAGTGAGGCGGGGGAGTCAACCGAGGTCGAAGATATCGAGGCCGTCCCCGAGCGCAATGGGAAACTCGACGACGACGTCGATTCGATCCTCGACGAGATTGATGGTGTACTCGAAGAGAATGCCGAAGAGTTCGTCCGAAGCTTCGTCCAAAAGGGTGGCCAGTGATGCTGCCTGAGGCATTCCGCGCCGCAGGCAGTCCGTCCTTTCACGATTTCCTGGCGCGGCAGGCCCCCGATTTGTTGCCGGGTGCCGCGGCGAATCGTCACGGCGACATGGCCGCCATTGCGCCGCACGGCACCACGATCGTTGCGGCGACGTTCAGTGGCGGCGTCGTTATGGCCGGAGACCGCCGCGCGACCATGGGCAATGTCATTGCCCAGCGCGACATCGAGAAGGTGTTTCCGGCCGACGAGTTTTCCTGCATCGGCATTGCCGGCACCGCAGGGCTCGCCATCGAACTCGTGCGGCTCTTCCAGGTCGAACTCGAGCACTACGAGAAGATCGAAGGCATCACGCTGTCTGCGGACGGCAAGGCCAACCGGCTCGCGTCGCTGATTCGCAACAACCTCGGTCTGGCCATGCAGGGGTTGGCTGTCGTCCCGCTCTTCGCCGGTTTCGACCTCGATACATCGGCCGGCCGGATCTTCTCCTATGACGTGACCGGCGGCCGCTACGAAGAGCACGCCTTCCATGCGGTCGGCTCCGGTTCGGTCTTTGCCCGCGGTTCGCTCAAGAAGTTGTACAGCACCGACCTTTCGGAGCGTGAATGCATCACGGCGACAGTCCAGGCGCTGTATGACGCTGCCGATGACGATTCGGCGACCGGCGGTCCCGATCTGACCCGAAGGATCTTCCCCATCGTCGCCGTCGTCACCGCAGACGGCTATCGCCGCATTGCCGAAGACGAGGTGGGCCAGATTGCCGACGAAGTCATCGGTGGCCGCATGGTCCGCCCCAACGGCCCGTCCGCCTCGGTCAACCAGTAGCACCGGTCTTAGAAAGGGATAGCCGTGACAATGCCGTTCTATGTCTCGCCCGAGCAACTGATGAAGGATCGGGCCGATTTCGCCCGCAAGGGTATCTCGCGTGGCCGCAGCGTTGCGGTGATCCAATATGCGGACGGCATCGTGTTCGTGGCCGAGAACCCGTCGCAGGCGCTCCACAAAACCAGCGAGATCTACGACCGTATCGGCTTCGCAGCCGTGGGCCGGTACAACGAGTTCGAGAACCTGCGCATCGCCGGCGTTCGCCTCGCGGACCTGCGCGGTTATTCGTATGACCGTCGTGACGTGACCGGTCGGAGCCTGGCGAATGCCTACGCGCAAACGCTTGGCACGATCTTCTCGTCCGGCGGGGAAAAGCCCTACGAGGTGGAGCTTTTCGTTGCCGAAGTGGGAGCCGACACAACCGGGGATCAGGTCTATCGGCTGACATATGACGGATCGGTCGCCGACGTGCAGAACTTCGGCGTCATGGGTGGCCAGGCCGAACAGGTCGAGATCTACCTCAAAGAGCACTTCAGCGCGGGGCTCGACCTGAATTCGGCCATTTCGCTCGCCGCGGCAGCCCTCGGCAATGACAATGGCAAGACCCGAACAATCCCGTCGACCGACCTCGAGGTGGCGGTGCTGGACCGGACACGCACCTTGCCACGCAAATTCCAACGCCTCAGCGACGACACCGTGTCGGCTGCGTTGGGCCGAACCAGCGACTAAGACGGTTAGGCTTGGCGCGTGGACCGGCGAATTTTCGGCATAGAGAATGAGTACGGCGTCACGTGCTCGTTCAAGGGCCAGCGTCGGCTTTCGCCCGATGAGGTTGCCCGTTACCTGTTTCGCCGCGTCGTCTCGTGGGGCCGGAGTAGCAACGTTTTTCTGCGCAACGGGGCACGCCTCTATCTCGACGTCGGCAGCCACCCCGAGTATGCGACGCCCGAATGCGACGACCTGGTCGAACTGATCACGCACGACAGGGCGGGGGAGCGGATCCTCGAAGGCCTGATGATCGATGCGCAGGCAAGGCTGGCCGAGGACGGCATCGATGGTGACATCTACCTCTTCAAGAACAACACGGATTCGGCCGGCAACTCGTACGGGTGCCACGAGAACTACCTGGTGTCGCGCCAAGGAGATTTCGGTCGCCTGGCCGACGTATTGATCCCCTTCCTGGTGTCACGCCAGATCATTTGCGGGGCCGGCAAGGTACAGCAAACGCCACGAGGCACGATCTTTTCCGTCAGTCAGCGTGCGGAGCACATCTGGGAAGGCGTCTCCAGTGCGACGACAAGGTCCCGGCCAATCATCAACACCCGTGATGAGCCGCACGCCGACGCCGAACGGTTCCGTCGCCTGCACGTGATCGTCGGTGACTCCAATATGAGCGAAACCACGGCGCTGTTGAAGGTCGCCAGCACCGATTTGGTGTTGCGCATGATCGAGGCCGGTGTGTCGATGCGTGACCTGACGCTCGACAACCCGATTCGCGCCATTCGCGAGATCTCCCACGATTTGAGTGGTCAACGCAAGGTTCAACTCGCGAATGGTCGGGAACTCTCGGCTTTGGAGATCCAAGCCGAATACTTCGCCAAGGCAGCCGAGTTCGTCGACCGTCACGAACTCCAGACCCCGGTCATCAATCGTGCGCTCGACCTTTGGGAGCGCACCCTCAAGGCGGTCGAGTCCGAAGACCTGTCTCTCGTCGAACGCGAGATCGACTGGGTCATCAAATACACGTTGCTGTCGCGCTATCGGGAGCGGCACGGACTTACGTGGGCAGATCCCCGTATCGCCCAGCTCGACCTCGCCTACCACGATATCCGGCGCGACCGCGGTGTCTTCTATCTGCTCGAGGCGAAGGGCGCCGTCGCCAGGGTCACCGACGACCTGTCGGTGTTCAAGGCGAAATCGGTGCCGCCGCAGACCACCAGGGCTCGCCTTCGAGGCGATTTCATCAAGCGGGCGCAGGAACGGCGCCGCGATTTCACCGTGGACTGGGTTCACCTGAAGCTCAATGACCAGGCGCAGCGGACCGTGCTGTGCAAGGACCCCTTCCGGTCCCACGACGAGCGTGTCGAGAAGATGATCGAAGGCATGTAGGAGGAGTCGGCAGGCTGGTTTTGGTCCCCGGATAGGGTTGGCAACGTTTGCCTTTCCAATCAAAGGTTGTTCCCGTGCGTCGATTCCTCATGTTGTCTCTTGCAGCCGCCCTCATCCTCACCGGTTGCGGGGGTGGTGGGTCCGGACTCGACAAGGTCGATATCGGGAAGGGCAAGATTCCGACGGTGAAGACCGGTGAGAACCTCTCGGTCACCAAGACGGTGGCCCGGACGATCAAGGATGGGGACGGCGACAAGATCAAAGCAGGCGATGCCGTCACCCTCAACTATATCGCCGTGAACGGCCGCACCGGCAAGGAATTCGACAACACGTTCAAGGGCGGCACCCCGATGACGGCGACTATCAAGACCGGTTCCGTGCTTGAAGGCTTCGTCAAGGGATTGACCGGCGCCAAGATCGGCAGCCGGCTACTGGTGGCGGTCCCGCCCAAGGATGGCTTCGGCGGCGCCAATGAGCAGCTCAAACTCAAGGCAGACGACACGATGGTCTTCCTGTTCGACATTGTTTCCAAGGTTCCTGAGATGGCCAAAGGCGACGCCAAGAGTTTGCCCGACACGCTCCCCAAGCTTTCACTGGACGGCGGCGAACAGCCCAGCAAGTTCGAGAAGACCGCGACGACGGCGAAGGTGCCAAAGGATTTAAAGGTCTATACCGCGATCGAAGGAAAGGGCAAAAAGGTCGAGTCCGGCCAGTCCATCACGATCCAGTACGTCGGCCAGGTCTATCCCGACGGCAAGGTCTTCGACGAGTCATGGTCGCGAGGCCCGGCGACGTTCCAGATCGGTGTTGGCGGGCTCATCAAGTGCTGGGACGAAGGGCTCGTTGGGCAGACCGTGGGTAGCCGCGTCATTCTCGAATGCCCGCCAGCCGTCGGCTATGGCAAGGACGGCAACCCCGATGCCGGCATCAAAGGCGACGACACGTTGCTGTTCTCTGTCGACTTGCTCGCAGCTTTCTGACAGTCTGCGCATATGTCGCAACGTAAAACTGAACGGTTGATGAACCTCGTCATCGCATTGTTGGTGACGCGTCAGTTCGTGAGCAAGGAACAGATCCGTGATTCCGTCGCCGGGTACAGCGGCGACGGAGTCGACGTCGGATCTTTCGACCGTATGTTTGAGCGCGACAAGAAGGAGTTGCGCGAACTCGGGATCATGATCGAGACGGGATCCAACGAAGCGTTCTTCGAGGATGAAAAGGGCTACCGCATTCGCCGTGACGAGTTCGAGTTGGCCGACATCTTGTTCACGAGCGAAGAAGCGGCCGTGGTCGGTCTCGCAGCGAGGGTCTGGCAGCATGCGGGACTTGCGGCCGAGTCGTCGAACGCCATCCTCAAACTCAAAGCAGCGGGCATCGCGGTTGATCCGAATGCACTCACCATGGTCGAGCCACAACTGTCTGCCGACGAACCATCGTTTGACCGCATGTGGGAGGCGGCGACCCAGCAGATTCCGGTGACGTTCGCCTACCAGCGGCCGGGGCAGCAGCCTGAGGCTCGGAGAGTCGAGCCGTGGGGATTGTTCTCCTGGCATGGCCGTTGGTACATGGCGGGCTTCGATCTCGAGCGCGAGGCCGAGCGCGTCTTTCGCTTGAGTCGGGTCCACAAAGAGGTGTCCTTTGCCGGCACACCCGGTTCGTACACGATTCCGGAAGGCGTTGACCTTCGGCAAATTGCGCAAGCGCTTTTCCCTGCCCCCGCGATCGATGCCGCCACTATTCGGGTACGTCGCGGTCGCTGTCAGGATCTCCGGAGGCAGTCGGAAACCACCAAACGTGTCGATGACCAATGGGACGAAATCACGGTTGCGTACGCATCACCGTGGCAGTTGGCCTCCGAGATTGCATCGTTTGGCCCCGATGCAGTGGCGATTGCACCGGGCGACGTCAGGGAACAAGTCGTCGCGAAACTGCGGTCTGTACTTTCGGCGGAGGGGGCGGCATGACGATCTCCTCGAATCAGGTCTCCCGGATGCTTGCACTGGTGCCCTATCTGCGGAATAGGGGCGAGATTCCGGTCGACGACGTCGCACGCGACTTTGGCGTGCCAGTGAAACAGATTGTCAAGGATCTCAGCATCCTGTGGTTCTGCGGGCTGCCGAATGCCTATCCGGGCGACATGATTTCCATCGACATGGATGCGCTCAAGATCGACGGCGTCGTGAAACTCAGTGACGCGGATTTCCTTCCGAAACCCTCGCGGTTCAGCCCGTATGAGGCGCTCGCGCTGATCGTGGCCCTGCGGACGATCCGTGCTTCGGCGACGCCGGACCAGGCGCACATTATCGACACTGCATTGGCAAAACTGGAGGAAGTCTGCGGTGACGTCGCCGGGGCGCCGGTCGATGTGCACGTCGAGGCGGCAGACCCGCAGATCCAGAGTACACTTGAAGCGGCTCTCGCAAACAAGGTTCGGGTGGCGATTCGTTACACCACGCCGGCACGCGATGAAGAGAATGAGCGGGAGATCGATCCGGTTCGAATGTTCACCGCGCAGGGGCGTCTGTTCTGCGAGGCCTGGTGTTACCTTGCCGACGACGTGCGCATCTTTCGTCTCGACCGCATCCTGAGCGCCGAAGCGACACAGACGCCGACGGCGCCGCATGACCTCGAGCGACGTGACCTGTCCGAGGACCTGTTCGGGGTCAGCGAGGACACCGCGTGGGCGATCCTCGACTTGCAGCCTGCCGCATACTGGCTGGCGGAGTATTACACGATCGAAAGCCTGGGAGAGCCCGTCGATGGCGTATGGCGGGTCAAGATGTTCGCTACCGGAATGGAGTGGATGCGTCGGCTCGTGCTCAAGAATGCCGGCGCCGTCACCGTCGTGGAGCCTCACGTACTCGCCGAGGACGTCGCCACGCATGCCCGGCTAGCATTGAGCGCGTACGATGGAAATAACCTGAAATCGGAGGAATGATCATGCCAAACATCGGGGCAACCGAGATTTTGTTGATCCTGGCCGTCATCGTGCTCCTTTTCGGTGCCAAGAAGTTGCCCGAACTCGCCCGCGGTTCAGGCCGTGCGCTGCGCATCTTCAAGTCCGAAACCAAAGGTTTGCGCGACGATGACGAGAAGACCGAGCGCGAAGCACTCGGGCCCGCCGACGCCGACCGTGATCCCACGCCTGAGGCCGACAAGCGCGAATCGTAGGTGGCGCGTTCATTCGGGCGCAGGACTGCCGGATCTGTGCCACACAACGGCACCATGCCACTCGTCGCGCACCTGCGGGAGTTGCGCCAACGGTTGATCAAGAGCCTCGTCGCCATCTTGGTGATGACGATCATTACCTGGAACTTCTATGAACCCCTGCTCGACATCCTGACGCAGCCCTTCACGACAGCTATCGCGAACCTCGAAGCGAAACGCGGTGTCGACGCGCAACTGACCTTCACCGGAGTCGGTCAGCCGTTCACGTTCCAACTGAAGACCTCGCTCGTGGCCGGAATCGTGCTTGCGAGCCCTGTCTGGCTCTGGCAGATCTGGGCGTTCATTGTGCCGGCGCTACACAAGATCGAGCGCAAGTGGAGCCTTCTGTTCGGCGCGTTCGCCGGACCGTTGTTCGCCGCCGGAGTCGTGCTTGGCTACGTAGTGCTCCCAAAGGGCATCGAGGTGCTCATCGGATTCACGCCCGAGATCGTGTCGAACCTGGTCAACCTCGGCGACTATCTGAATTTCGTACTCCGGACGATCCTCGTGTTCGGGGTGGCCGCGGAAATCCCACTCTTCGTCATCTTGCTCAACCTCGTCGGCGTGGTCAGCGGGCGCCAACTCGCGTCCTCCCGGCCGTGGATCATCATCGGCATCTTCGCGTTCGCCGCGATTGCCACCCCGAGTACGGACCCTTTGACGATGCTGTTCCTCGCGGTGCCCATGACAGTCCTGTACTTCGTATCCGAGGTTGTCGCCAGGACACTCGATCGCCGAAAGGCGAAGGCCGCGCCTTTGGCAACGGCTGACGATGAGGCATCCGATATCGACCTCGGCGGCGACCCCGACGACGACCTGCCTGGCAAACTCGATTAGGCCGTAGGCTGTGCCGCTATGAGGACCACGCTTCTAGTCAATCCGGCCTCCGGGCACCGCAAGGCCGTTGGCATTGGTGCAGAGGCCGCCGAACTGCTGATCGAAGCCGGTCACCAGGTTCAGACGATCATCGGCAGCGATGCGCAGGACGCAGAAACCCAATTGGCGGCGGCGATCGACCATGGACTCGACAACATCATTGTGGTCGGAGGAGACGGTGGCACCCATGGCATTCTCGACCAGATCGCTCATACGGACATCACGTTGGGCCTCATCCCGGCCGGCACCGGCAACGACACCGCACGCGCGTTGAACCTTCCGATGAAGGACGTCAAGGCCGCGGTCGGGGTCATCGCCCGGGGAAGGACGAAGCAGATCGACCTTGCGCGAGCGGGGGATTCGTACGTCATGACTGTCGTCGCCTCGGGCTTCGATTCCAAGGTCAGCGAACGCGCCAATGCGATGAGATGGCCGCGCGGAAACATTCGTTACAACATCGCCTTGGTGGCCGAACTGCGGGTATTCAAGCCTTTGCCCTTCGCTATAGAACTGGACGGCGAGATCCTCGAAACCGGTGCGATGCTCGTCGCCGTCGGCAACGGCCCGTCCTTTGGCGGCGGCATGCGGATCTGCGAAGGCGCCGAACTGGACGACGGCCTGCTCGACATCGTCATCATCAAGCCGATCAGCAAAGTCGAACTGATCAAGGTATTCCCGAAGGTCTACAAAGGGACGCATGTGAGCCACCCGGCCGTCGTGCAGTGCCGCGCGCGCCGCGTGAAGCTGAGTTCGCCGGGCATCGTCGCATACGGCGACGGTGAACGCCTGGGCCCACTGCCGCTCGATATCGAGGCAGACCCCGGAGCATTGCGGGTGTTCGTCCCCTGAGGCGTACCGCTCGCAGCGTAGGCTGAAGTCATGTCTTCACCGGCCGAGCGCCAGGCACAATCGCGCGCCGACCGCCAGCATCCCGAAGTCGCAGCGTTCGCCGAGTTGTACCCCTTCGGCCTCGATCGATTCCAGCGCGAGGCATGCGAGGCGGTGGAGGACGGCAACGGTGTCCTCGTGGCCGCGCCGACCGGCGCTGGAAAGACCGTGGTGGGGGAGTTCGCCGTCCACCTGGGGCTCGCGCAGGGGCGTAAGTGCTTCTACACGACGCCCATCAAAGCGCTGTCCAATCAAAAGTACAACGATCTCGTCGAGCGTTACGGCAGTTCCAAGGTCGGCTTGCTCACCGGAGACAACACGATTAACGGGGAAGCACCCATCGTCATCATGACGACTGAAGTGCTGCGCAACATGCTGTATGCGGGCTCCCGCACGCTCGTGGGTCTCGGATTCGTTGTTATGGACGAGGTGCACTACCTCGCGGACCGTTTCCGGGGCGCAGTGTGGGAGGAAGTGATCATCGGGCTGCCCGAGTCTGTATCGATGATCTCGCTGTCGGCGACGGTCTCAAACGCCGAGGAGTTCGGCGAATGGCTGACCGAAGTGCGCGGCAACAACGTCACGATTGTGGAAGAGACCCGGCCCGTGCCGTTGTACCAGCACGTCATGGTGGAGCGGAAGATCTTCCCACTTTTCGACGGCGACGGCGACGATGACCGGGTCAACCGCGACCTCGAGCGGATCGCCCGCGAGGACTGGCAGACGTCACGGCTCTCGAAGGCTCACCGTGGTCCCGGCAAACGCGGAGAGACATACCGAAACCAACGGGCACGACCACGCCACTACACGCCGAACCGTGTGGACGTGGTCGACCGGCTCGACGGCGAAGGACTGCTGCCGGCCATCGTCTTCGTCTTCAGCCGGGCCGGCTGCGCCGCCGCCGTACGTCAATGTCTCGACAGCAATATGCGACTCACCGACGGCGAGGAACGCGAAGAGATCCGGCGTTTCGTCGACGAAACCTGCGCCGACATTCCCGAGGAAGACCGCGACGTGCTCGGATATGACGAGTTCCTCGATGGCCTGATGCGGGGTGTGTCTTCGCACCATGCCGGCATGCTGCCGACCTTCAAGGAATGCGTCGAGGATCTCTTCAGCCGCGGCCTGGTCAAGGTCGTCTTCGCCACCGAGACGCTGGCTCTCGGCATCAACATGCCCGCGCGTTCGGTGGTGATCGAAAAGCTCACCAAGTGGAACGGCGAAACACATGCGGACATCACCCCGGGGGAGTACACCCAACTCACCGGGCGCGCAGGGCGGCGTGGCATCGATGTGGAAGGCCACGGGGTGGTGCTGTGGCAGCCGGGTATGGATCCGCGCCAGGTGGCAGGCCTCGCATCGAAGCGCACGTATCCGCTGAACTCATCGTTCGAGCCGTCGTACAACATGGCCGTGAATCTCGTCCACCAGGTTGGCTTTGAGACGGCCCGCGATCTGCTGGAACAGTCTTTTGCACAATTCCAGGCCGACCGTTCCGTCGTGGGTCTTGCCCGGCAGGTTCACAAGGCAGAGGAGGCGCTGGAAGGCTACGCAGAATCGGCCACGTGCCATCTGGGTGACTTCATGGAGTATGCGGCGCTGCGCCAGGAACTCAAGGACCTCGAATCACGCGGCGTGAAGCGGCGCAAGTCGGTTGAACGTGAAGCCGTCATCGAGTCGTTGCTCCAACTCAAACCCGGCGACATCATCTCGGTTCCCAGCGGCCGATGGTCCGGGCTTGCGGTGGTTGTCGATCCGGGTACGCGTGGTGACACGGCAGGCCCGCGGCCGCTTGTGCTGACCCACAGCCGCCATTCGCGCCGTCTGGCGATGGTCGATTTCGCCACGCCTGTCGACGCGCTCGACCGGATGCGTATCCCCAAGTCGTTCAATGCGCGCAATTCGCAATCGCGAAAGGACCTCGCGTCGGCGCTGCACGCGAAAACCCATGGGCTGACTCCACTGCGGCCCAGGCCGCCCAAGCATGGCCGCGATGACGCCTCCGAGCGGGCCGTCGCTGCCGTCCGAGCCAAGCTCGGCGAACATCCATGCCACGAGTGCCCCGACCGGGAAAGCCATGCCCGCTGGGCCGAGCGATATCACAAACTTGAGCGGGACACAGTCAATCAACGCCGCCGCATCGAGACGCGCACCAACACCGTCGCACGCCAGTTCGACCGCGTGTGCGAAGTCCTGACCGCGCTGGGCTACCTCGACGGTGACACCGTGACCGTGGACGGACAGCATCTGCAGCGGTTGTACGGCGAGCTCGATCTACTCGCGAGCGAATGCATTCGTCGCGGTGTCTGGGATGGCCTCGACGCGCCGGCGTTGGCCAGCGCCTTGAGCGGTCTGACCTTCGAGGCCAGGGGCAGCGACGACGCGCCGCCGCCTCGCTTGCCACGCAAGGGTGTGGCCGATGCTGCGCAACAGATGACGACAATTTGCGCGGATCTGCAACTACTCGAACGCGAACACCGGCTTGATGAACTGCATCCACCCGATTTCGGTTTTGCGTGGACGACCTGGGAGTGGGCCACGGGCGCTTCGCTCGATGACGTGCTCGGTGAAACAGAGATGGCTGCCGGCGATTTCGTGCGTGCCATGAAGCAACTGCTGGATGTCACGGCGCAGGTCGCCGATGCAGCGGGCGCGGGGCCGCTGCGTGATACTGCCCGCGAGGCCGGCGACCTGCTCAAGCGCGGCGTGATTGCCTACAGCTCGGTCGCTGCGTCCTAAGCCAAGGCGGTCAGTGCCCGGCCGACCACACCGCCGAGCCCCCATGTGGTGCCAAAGGCCTCGAAATCTGCGCTCTGGCGATCGGTCAGCGGCGTCCGTGTGTAGGTGTCCAGTGTGAAGGCATCCGGTCGCACCGTGACTACCTGGCGAGCCAAGCTGATGTATTCGGACGCGGCCAACAGGTTTGCGCGTACGCGGGGTTTGAGGTCGCTGGATTCGTCCTTCGCGGCTGACTGAATCTGATCGAGGTCGTCATAGGCGTCGAGTAATGCCGCTGCGGTCTTGTCGCCGATGCCCGCAACTCCGGCAATGCCGTCGGAGAAATCGCCGCGCATCACGGCGAAATCGATGTATTGCTGCGGTTCGATCCCATACTTGGCCCGGATCCAGGCGGCGTCGACGAGGTCATGTTTGGCCACGCCGCGCGCCGTGTAGAGCACCCGAACGTCGCGCGCATCGTCGACGAGTTGGAACAGGTCTCGATCGCCGGTGACGATGTCGACAGGGCCGTCCCAACTGGCCGTGATCGTGCCGATCACGTCGTCGGCTTCGCAGGCAGGGGAGCCGACGACCCGAATGCCGAGGAGACCCAGTGCTTCGGCGATGAGCGGGACCTGCGGTTTGAGCAACTCGGGCGTGGCCTCGGCGCTGTCGGACCCATCGGCGAGCCGGTGGGTCTTGTAGGTGTCGAGCAGATCGACGCGCCACTGCGGCCGCCAGTCCTCGTCCCAGCACGCCACGATCGCCACAGGCTGGTAGTCCGTCGCGAGTCGGGAGACGAAGTCGAGCAGGCCACGCAAAGCGTTGACGACGGTGCCGTCGGGCGCCTTCAGGGAATCAGGAACGCCAAAGAATGCCCGGTAGTACAGCGAGGCGGTGTCAAGCAGGAGAATCCGACCGATCATACGCCCCATCTTTCCACCGTTAACCCCCTCGATAGGTTAGTACGGTGACAACACGCATCGAACAAGCCCAGGCAGCTACTCGCGACGCAGGCATCGACGCGCTGCTCCTCACACCCGGGGCGAACCTCCGCTATCTGACCGGATA
>Ga0075527_10000228_pt1 | contig 13008 bp, 10 predicted proteins | sample NGEPer11B_FD_74784 | JGI IMG/M metagenome (GOLD analysis project Ga0075527, IMG submission 74784) | Arctic peat soil microbial communities from the Barrow Environmental Observatory site, Barrow, Alaska, USA - NGEE Permafrost305-11B | ecosystem: Environmental > Terrestrial > Soil > Wetlands >...
GGACGGGCAGTGATGGAGCTTCGCAGTCAAAAACGGTTGATGGTCTTTTCCGGTTCGGCGAACGAACCTCTGGCCGAAGAGGTGGCTCGCATCCTCGGCGTGGAGCTCGGTGGCGTGGAACGCTCCGTGTTCGCAAACGGCGAGATCTACATCCACTACACCGAGAGCGTCCGTGGGGCGGACGCATTCGTGATTCAGAGCCACACGCATCCGATCAACTTCAACATCATGGAACAGCTGATCATGATCGACGCGCTCAAACGGGCATCGACGAAGCGGATCACAGCCGTTGTTCCCTTCTTCGGCTACGCCAGGCAGGACAAGAAGGGGCGTCCTCGCGAACCGATCTCTGCACGCCTGATGGGCGACCTGTTCGTTGCAGCGGGCGCCGATCGGATCGTGAGTCTCGATCTTCATACGGGGCAGATCCAGGGATTCGTCGACAAACCGTTCGATCATCTGACGGCGCTGCAGCTTTTCGCCGGCTACCTCGCGAAGACCACAGAGGGCCGACTCACGATCGTGTCTCCCGACTCGGGTCGGGTCAAGCTGGCTTCACGCCACGCTGCCCATCTCGGCGCCAGGGTGGCATTCGTTCACAAGCGGCGTTCCTCCGATGTTCGGAACGAGACTTCGACGCTGTGGGTTGTCGGTGACGTCAAAGATAGGCACTGCATCATCGTCGACGACATGATCGATACGGCGGGGACCGTCATCGGCGCCGCCGAACTGCTGCGGCAGCGTGGCGCACTGTCCGTGAGGGTCGTCTCGACCCACGGGGTCCTGTCGCCTCCTGCACTCGACCGTATCCGAGAGGCGCAGATCGACGAACTGATCATCACAAATTCGCTCCCGGTGCCCGCCGAGGCCCTGGCGATGGAGAAAGTCACCGTCCTTTCCGTCGGACCCATTCTCGCAGGAGCCGTCAACGCTATCTTCGCCGATTCGTCTGTGAGCGAGATCTTCCAGGGCGAAAACGTCTAGCGCTGCGCCATGGACACTGAGGTGCTCTCGATCGAGACCGGACGCCGGCGTGGCGTCTTCGACATTACGGGCGACGCCGCGCGGTTCGTTGCAGACAAGGGTTCTGGCCTCCTCAACGTCTTTGTGCCCCATGCGACGGCAGGTGTCGCGATCATCGAGACGGGCGCAGGCAGCGACAACGACCTGATGGATGCGATCGACGCCATCCTGCCGAGAGAAGATGGGCGCTATCGGCACCGTCACGGATCCCCCGGACACGGCGCCGACCATGTGATGCCGGGGTTCATCGCCCCCTCGATCGTCGTTCCCGTGGTCGACGGTCGGCTCGGCCTCGGCACATGGCAGTCCGTAGTGCTCATTGACCCGAATCAGGACAACGCCGTTCGGCACGTCCGGCTCTCGTTCCTGGGCGAGTAGCCGGCCACGGCCGCATCGATCCGCTGATCTTCGGTCCAATGTGCTTTGTAGTGGTTGGCGCCCTACACTTGCCGGACTTCGTCAGAGTTCTTCGAGGAGCCCAATTATGCAGCAAGAAACCTTGCCCGCTCTCAAGCGCACCGGATCAGGAAGCCGACCGGCACGGCGAATGCGTCGCGACGGCCAGATCCCCGCAGTCGTATACGGCAAGGGCGTCGACGCCCAGCCGATAGCGATCGATGGGCGCGCCCTGCACAGCGTGCTCCACACGGATGCGGGTCTCAACGCCCTTGTCAACGTCGAGATCGATGACGGTGGCAGCTTCCTCACGGTCGCTCGCGAGGTTCAACGTGACCCGGTTCGGGGGGACATCACGCATCTCGATTTCATCAAGGTGTCGCTCGACATCGAGATCGAAGCAGAAGTCGGGTTGGAGTTCGTCGGCACACCGACGGGTGTCAAGGAGGATGGCGGCTTCGTCGAGACGGTCGAGACGTCCGTCATGCTGATGGCGCTGCCGACGGCGATCCCAACCTCGATCGTGGTGGACATTTCCGAACTCGGTGTGGGCGACACGCTCAAGGTCGAGGACTTGCCCGTCTTGGAAGGCGTCACGTACACGACCGACGCCAATCGCCCACTCGTTACCGTGCTGCTCCCGTCCATCGCCGAGGTGGAAGAGGTCGAGGCCCTGCTCGAGGGCGAAGAGGGCGGAGCGGGCGAAGGCGCTGCCGAGGACGGATCCGACTCCGACGAGCGTTGATCCCGGACCGTGTCCACGAAACTCATCGTCGGGCTCCGGAATCCCGGGTCTCAGTACGCCGGTACGCGCCACAACATCGGTGGCGATGTGGTCGAGGCCGTGTCGTCGGGTGCCGTGTTCAAACGAGCACGGCTCGGTATCCGGGCAGACGTCACGAAGATTCGGTTCGGTGACACGCGCGTTGTGCTGGCGCTTCCCCGCACGTTTATGAACGAATGCGGTCAGAGCATTGCCCCCCTCGTTCGCTACGAGCGCATCGACTACGACCGCCTCCTGGTAGTTCACGACGACATCGATCTCCCGTTCGGGAAGATCAAGGTCCAGTTCGGGGGTGGCGCAGGGGGTCACAACGGGATCCGCTCGCTGACCGGATCGCTCGACACGGGCGACTTCTGGCGGTTGAAGATCGGTGTCGGTCGGCCACCGGGCCGCGTCGATCCTGCGGACTATGTGCTCGGCCGTTTCGCTATGGTCGAACGGGCCACTGTCGAGGACAGCATCATCAAGGCCGTCCAGGTTGTTGAGGTATTCTCGGTCGAAGACGGAGAAGCTGCCAGGCAGAAGGCGGGAGAGTTGAACGACTGAGAGGTGCGGTGATGGCTTCCTACGTTGCAGCGATCGACCAGGGGACAACGAGTTCACGGTGCGCCCTCGTCGACCACCACGGTGCGATCGTCGCGATGGCGCAATGCGAGCATGAGCAGATCTACCCGCAGCCGGGATGGGTCGAACACGATCCGAACGAGATCCGAACCAACGTCGACCTCGTCATCCGGCAAGCTCTCGAACAGATCGGCGCCTCACCATCCGATGTCGCAGCGGCCGGAGTCACCAACCAGCGCGAGACCACCCTGCTCTGGTCAAGGGAGACCGGCGAACCGTTGGGTAATGCCGTGGTCTGGCAGGATGTCCGCACGGCAGAGCTGTGTCGACAACTCGGCGGGGACGACGGCGCGGATCGATTCCGGGACCGGACCGGCCTGCCGTTGTCGACCTACTTCGCCGGGCCGAAGATTCGCTGGCTGCTCGATCACGATCCCGACCTGCGGAGGCGGGCAGAAGACGGTGAGGTGGCGTTCGGCACCATGGACACCTGGGTCGCGTGGAACTTGACCGGCGAACACGTGACAGACGTGACGAACGCCAGCAGGACATTGCTCATGGACCTCGAGACACTCTCATGGGCAGACGAGCTTCTCGACGCCATCGGTGTGCCCAGAGCCGTGCTTCCCCGTATCGTGCCGTCTTCCGGTGTCATTGCATCGGCGCGTGACCCACTACCCGGGGTGCCGTTCGCGGGCATTCTCGGGGACCAGCAGGCCGCACTGTTCGGGCAGGCCTGTTTCGATCCCGGCACGGCCAAGAACACCTACGGAACCGGGTGTTTTCTCCTCCTCAACACCGGCGAGGAGGTAGTGCGGTCGGATAACGGCATGCTCACTACCGTCGCATATCAACGAAAGGGCGAACCGGCCCGGTACGCCCTGGAAGGCTCGATCGCCATTGCAGGCGCAGGGGTCCAGTGGCTTCGGGACAATCTCCGCATGATCGATTCGGCGGAAGAGATCACCGATCTGGCTCTCTCCGTCGAGGACAACGGCGGCGTCTACTTCGTGCCGGCGTTCTCCGGCCTCTTCGCTCCCTGGTGGCGTGACGACGCACGAGGGGTCATCACCGGCCTCACGCGGTTCGCGAACCGCGGCCACCTGGCCAGGGCGGTGCTCGAAGCGACCGCATTCCAGAGCCGCGACGTGCTCGAAGCGATGGAAGCAGACAGCGGGGTCTCTCTCTCATCACTCAAGGTGGATGGCGGCATGGTCGTCAACGACCTCTTGATGCAGTTCCAGGCGGACATGCTCAACGTCGCCGTGGTCCGGCCGAAGACCAGCGAGACGACGGTGCTCGGTGCAGCGTATGCGGCCGGGCTGGCCGTCGGATTTTGGGAGAGCCTCGACGAGATCGCAATGCACTGGGCGGAAGATCGAACGTTCACCCCCGCGATGGATCCCGTGGACCGTGAGCGGCGCTGGCGACAATGGCACAAGGCCGTCGATCGGTCGATGGGATGGGTCGAAGCCGATCGGGGTGAGACCGCCTAGCATCCGGCCTGCATGTCATCGATTCCGAATCTCCTTGCCATTGCCCGGCTGATCCTCACCCCCGTCGCCATGGTCCTGATCCTCGCCGGTCCCGACGATCAGGGCGTTCGGGTCCTCGCAACGGTCGTCTTCGCCATCGCCGCGCTGACCGATTTCGCAGACGGATATCTGGCGCGGCGCTGGCAACTGACGAGTACGCTCGGCGCCTTCCTCGATACCGTTGCAGACAAGATCCTTGTCGCAGGCGCCCTGGTGGCCCTCGTCGAGGTCGGCACCGTGTCGTCGTGGGTCGCGTTCATCATCATCGGTCGTGAGATCGCGATCATGGGATTGCGCAGCGTCGCGGCGCTCGATCAGGGGACCGTACCACCCAGCATGTGGGGCAAATCGAAGGCGGCGTTGCAGTTCATCGCCATCTCGTTTGCGATCCTCCGGCTCGACATCGTGATCGGCCCATGGCGCCTCGACCAGTGGCTCATGGCGGCCGCCGTCGTCGTGACGGTCGTCTCCGCGGGCGACTACTTTGCCCGGTTCCGTTCGGTCTTCACCACGAGCCGCTCGAAGGGCTGAGTGGTGGGGGAGAGCTGCGAGCTGCGAGCCGCGAGGAGCACCCCGTGCACGGAACACGAACCACGGCGGAGAGCGTGACCGTCTTCGTCACCGGCGGATCCGGGTTCGTGGGAGGGGCCGTGATCGACCATCTCGTTGCATCCGGTGTCGGCGTGAACGCCCTCACCCGTTCGGAGACTGCCGCCGCAGCTGTTCGGGAACGAGGCGCTGTTCCGATACCCGGGGACCTTTCCGACGCCGCTGCTCTTCGGTTCGGCATGGAAGGCTGCGGCATCGTTTATCACGTGGCAGGCGTCAACAAGATGTGCTCAGGAGACCCCGGCCCCATGTATCGGACAAACGTCGATCGGGTCGGGGACGTCGTTCGTGCGGCCCGCGACACCGGGATCCGGCGTGTCGTGCTCACCTCGTCTGCGGCGGCGATTGGTGAGGCGGACGGCATCGTTGCCGACGAGGAGACGCCGCATACTGGTCTGTTCCTCTCGCATTACGCACGATCCAAGTTCCTGGGGGAGCGAGCCTTCTTCGATGAGGCGGAGCGGGTCGGGATCGAGGCGGTCGCCGTCAACCCCACCTCTGTGCAGGGGCCGGGCCGATCTGACGGCTCTGCATTGCTGCTTCGATATGCGTTGAGCATGCGACGGCCCGTCGCGATCGAGACGACCCTATCGGTCGTCGACATCGACGACGCGGCGCGTGCTCATGTGCTCGCTGCGGAGCGTGGCGTCGACGGTCGTCGGTACCTCATCAACGGCGCAACAGCAGACATTCGAACGTTCGTGGCTGCGCTCGCCGACGCGGCGGGCCGACCCATCGACCCCATCATCCTTCCCCGGTGGATGGCGAAGGGTCTGTATCCGGTCGCCGGCATCGCAGCACTCGGAAGGGGCGATCACCCGATGTGTGCCGAGATGCTTCGAACCCTCCTTCATGGTCACCGGTTCGACGCCTCACGTTCGATCGACGACCTCGGCATGGTGTACACGCCGCTCGGGGACACCCTCGACCGAACCGTGTCTTGGCTGATCGACGAGGGGTTGGTTTCTTACTGACGCGTTGACCGGTCCGGTCGGTACGATGTCTCCTCGTGGCCGTACCGCTCATCTCCGTCGTCGCACGCTTCGGCCGTGACCTCGTCCCTCCAATCCCGGGTCGCTTCGTTGTGCCGCCTGCGTTGCGCGCCGTCGTCCTCGCCGGGATCGCAGAGCGCACAGGCAGGAACATCATCGCCGTCGTGCCGGGCGAACGCGAGGCGGAGGAACTCGCAGACGATCTCACCCTGTTCAGTTCCGCAGGGAAACATCTTCCCGCATGGGAGACGTTGCCGTTCGAGCACGTCTCCCCGAGCGTTTCGACGATGGCGGACAGGATCGTTGCCAGGCACGCGCTGATGAGTGATGAACCCGCGATCGTCGTCGCATCCGTGCGAGCCGTCACCCAGCGGCTCAGCCCAACACCCGTCAGACCGATTCGCATCGAATCCGGCGCAGACGTTGCGTTCGGCGACCTGATCTGGGCACTCGCAGAACTCGGATACCGCAGAACCGACCGTGTCGAAGGACGCGGTGAGTTCGCCGTTCGCGGCGGCATCGTCGACGTGTACCCGACCCACGCACCGCAACCGCTCCGCATCGACTTCTGGGGCGACACCATCGAGGAGATTCGGCCGTTCGCGGTGTCCACCCAGCGATCGGAGGGCGCGGTCGACGAGGCCGAGATCTACCCGGCAGGTGAGGTGCTCATCTCCGACGAGATGAAGGAACGCGCAGCCGAATTGATGATCGACGCCCCGTGGGCTGCGGCGACGTGGGAGCGCATCGCAGAAGGGATCCGGTTCCAGGGCATCGAATCCTGGCTGCCGTGGCTCTCTCCACCGAGGACGATCCTCGACGACACCGACGCAATCGTCGTTCTCTTCGACCCTGCACGCGCTAGGGATCGGTGCAGGGACCTCATCGGCGAGGAGTCCGATCTCGCGACGGCGCTGTCGGGGACGTGGGGCAAGGGCGGTCCCGATTCGGCCACACACCCACCCCTCTACCTGCCCCTAGAGCCGGGTCCGGCGGTTGACGTCCTCGACGCTCCTCCCTCACCCTCGGGACCGGATGACGACGGCTACGAGATGCGAGGGTTCGGGGCAATCGCAGGCAACCCAGAGTCGGTGGCCTCGTCGATCACGGAATGGAGTGGGCGGGGCATCGACGTGGTCGTCGCCATGGACGGCAAGGCAGCAGCCGAGAGGATCTCCCGGCTCCTGGCAGAAGCCGGGGCAGGGCTTCCGGTTCTCGACGCCCTCGAAAAGGTGACGTCCGCTGTGCTTCCCGTTGGGATTCATCAGGGATTCGTCTCACCGCAACTTCGGGTCGCCGTGGTCGGCGAGCGTGAGATCGCGGGCCGCAGGCGGTCACACCGGACTGCCAGGCAGGGGAGGGGCGAACGTCACGACGAGGGATACCGCGACCTCAATCCGGGCGACTACGTCGTGCACCACCACCACGGCGTCGGTCGGTTCGAGGGCCTCGTGCACCGTGCCATGGCAGGGGCGGCACGGGACTATCTTCTCATCGAGTACGCCGGTGGCGATCGCATCTACGTACCGACGGATCAACTCGCCGCGGTGCGCAGATACACGGGTGGGGAGGCGCCTCGCCTGTCCCGGATGGGCGGGACCGACTGGTCGCAGACCCGCAGAACGGTCCGCAAGGCCGCTGCCGTCGTCGCAGAGGCTGTGGTCGATCTGCACCGTGCGCGGGCTGAAGCCGCCGGTCATGCATTTGCATCGGACACGCCGTGGCAGCAGGAGTTCGAGGCCGCCTTCCCATACGAGGAGACCCCTGACCAGTTGACGGCGATCGCAGACGTGAAACGGGACATGGAGGTCGATGCCCCCATGGACCGACTCGTCTTCGGCGACGTCGGGTTCGGCAAGACCGAAGTGGCCCTGCGAGCCATGTTCAAAGCCGTCCAGGATGGCAAACAGGCCGCCCTCCTCGTCCCGACGACACTCCTTGCGCAGCAGCACTTCGCGACGATGACGGAGCGATTCGACCCGTTCCCGATCCGCGTCGAGGTGCTCAGCCGGTTCCTCACACCTGCCCAGCAGCGAAAGGTCGTCGCGGGCATTGCAGACGGTTCGGTCGACCTTGTCGTCGGGACGCACCGGCTGCTGTCAGCCGACGTCGAATTCAGGGACCTCGGCCTGCTCATCATCGATGAGGAACAGCGGTTCGGTGTCGGGGCCAAGGACAAACTGAAGGCGCTTCGCGCGTCGGTCGACGCGCTCACCCTCACTGCCACCCCGATCCCGAGGACGTTGGAGATGGCGCTTGTCGGGATCCGGGAGGTCAGTCAGATCCGGACGGCGCCCGAGGACCGGCATCCCATCCTCACGTACGTCGGCCCGTATGACGAACGGGCCGTGTCGGCTGCGATCCGCAGAGAGATGCTGCGTGAAGGCCAGGTGTTCTACGTCCACAACCGGGTCCAGTCGATCGACCATGCCGTGGCCAAGTTGCGGGATCTGGTCCCCGACGCCAGATATGCCGTCGCCCACGGACAGATGAACGAAGGCCAACTCGAACAGGTGATGTACGACTTCTGGAACGGCGACTACGACGTGCTTGTCGCAACAACGATCATCGAATCGGGTCTCGACCTACCGCAGGTCAACACGCTGATCGTCGAACGCGCCGACCGGCTCGGTTTGGCGCAGCTCTACCAGTTGCGTGGAAGGGTCGGGCGTTCGAACCAGCGGGCATACGCCTACCTCTTCCACCCGCCGGAGGAACGCATCGGCGAGAGCGCATACCGGCGTCTCGAGGCCATCGGTGAATTCTCCGACCTCGGCTCCGGTTTCGAACTCGCCATGCGGGACCTCGAGATCCGTGGAGCGGGCAGCATTCTCTCCGAGACCCAGTCCGGGCACATCGCCGCGGTCGGGTTCGACCTCTACACCGAACTCGTCGCAGAGGCGGTGAACGAGTTGAAGGGCGAGCCGGTCGAGCGCAAGGTGGAGCGGGATATTCGCATCGACCTGCCCCTCGACGCCAGACTTCCCGACGAGTACGTCCCCGATCCGGACGGCCGCCTGGAGGGATACCGGCGTCTGGCCGCGGCCTCGATGGACGGAGAGGTTGACGACGTGATCGTCGAATGGGAGGACCGTTTCGGTCCGCTGCCACCCGAAGCGGAGCGGCTCATCTCGGTTGCACGGCTCCGGGTCGAAGCTATCCGTATCGGCCTCAACGAGATCGTTCAGGCCAAGGGCGAGGTTCGGATGGCGCCGGTCGATCTTCGGCCGTCTCAGGAGGTCCGTCTCGAACGACTCCAGCGCCGCGCGGTCCTTCGCGGCACGAAGCTGTTCATTCCCGCCCCGAAACAGGACGTTGCAACGGCGCTGCTCGATTTCCTCCGGACCATGTGGCCGGCGGAGTAGATCGGCACGGTCCTTTCCTCTTCCCCGGAGTGGGGAGACGCGAACGGCTGCGGCGGCGGAACCTGTCTCGTCTTTTCCTCTCCCACGGAGTGGGGGAGGTGGCCCGCCAGGGCCGGAGGGGGCTACTTGCATGTTTGGGTGGTGCCCCCTCTGTGTCACGCGCACGCATCTATCGTGGCCCGGGCAGATGGCCGATTTGATCCGCAACAGTGACCTTTCGGAGCAGGTATTCGACGCGGTCGATTTTGCAGACGAGATATGGGCTGAGGAACTGATCGTCGGGTCCGAGTTCGTCGGCTGCACGTTCAGCGGAGTCACGTTCGCCTCGTCCGAACTGCGAGCGTGCCGCTTTGTCGAGTGCACGTTCGTGCGGTGCGATCTGGCAGTGGTGAGGCTCGCCGACAGCTTCATGACCGGAAGCACGTTCGAGGATTGCCGCCTATCCGGGATCGATTGGACACGAGGCAGATGGGCCGATCATCAACTCCACGGTCCGAACGCCTTCGAGCGATGTGACCTGAGCATGGGAGTCTTCGACGACCTCAATCTGACCGACCTTCTTATGACCGGATGCAAGGTGCACGACTCCAGCTTCCGCAACACCAGGCTGTCCGGGGCGAACCTCGAGGGGAGCAGTCTGTCCGGCACCGACTTCACCGGCGCCATCCTGTCGGGTGCCCGCCTCGTCAATACGTCGGGCATCGCTCTCGACCCGCGGTCCTGCGATCTCACGGGAGCCGTCCTCGATCTTGCTTCGGCGATGAGCATCGTCTGGACGCTGGGCGTGACGATCGAGTGAATCCTCGCGCCCGGTCAGCCGTTGACGGCTCTCGAACCGGTCGGACCCGCTCCAAGTTCCCCTCACCGGCGGGAAGTCACGGCAGGTACTGTTCGACGATGGCGTCGACAACACCGGAGTTGACGTAGATCCAGACCGGACACTCCTCACCCGGGCACGCCCCATACATCGACTCGGCTCCCGTCCATCCGGTAGCGAACGACAACGACTGGTGGCCCTCGGTGGCGTCGCCGGTGATCGCCCATGCCGTCGCGTCGGCCGAGACCGGCAGTGTGACGACCGCGCCGTCGTCGTCGACGAACCAGACATCACCGTTCGCTTCCTGGCCGACCGCGGCCGCCTTCTCCCAGGCGATCTGGCCGAAGTACATGCATGCCGGGTTGAACGTGATCGACAGTCCGTCCCGTTCGATGAGATACCCGAACCAGATCCCATCCAAGAGATCATCCGTGCCGACGGGGCACCCGGAGCCGGAGGCAAGATCACCTCCTGGAAACGGTGGCGGGGGCGTCAACTCGACGGGTTCCTCGACCACATATGGCGCGTCTCTCGCCGCCCGAGACTCGGCGGCCAATCGTGCCGCCTGCAACTTCGCGCCGGCGGCGGCGGCATCGCGTTCGGCTGCCATGAGCGCTTCCCGATGCGCTTGGAGGACGGCGACGATCGCCTCGTTGCGCCGGACGATCTCTTCGAGGTGCTCCTTCTGCAACTCCGAGACTCTGACGATGAGCCGCTGACGGTCGATCTCGACCTGCGAAGCGGTCGGATTCGTCTGTGCTTCGAGAGATTTGAGGATCTCCTTGTTACGTTGAATCGCTTCTTCGGCGTCCCGCATCTTCTGCTGCGCTTCGGCGACCATCGATCGCCGGCGGTTGATCTCCGCGTCGATCGATGCGACGTCGTCGAAGGTGGCAGCGTCGACGGTGTCCGGCGCCGTCGTGCTCGTCGTTGTGACCGACGCCGTGTCGCCTGACGACATCGGGGGGATGTCCAGAGTGAGGTTCAAGCCCTCGGTCGAGAAGGAGACCGAGTCGGTGGGGACGGTGCCGCGTTCCATTGCTTCAATGGATGTGACGACCGTGCCCAGAACTTCGTGATCGGAGAGGTACCGGGCTACTTCGTAGCGACGCCCGATGACATCCACCCAGATCTCCGAATTGCTCCCGTACGCGCCCAACTCGTCGATGCCGGCGGCGCTGTTCATGAACACCTTCACGGGGACGCCTCGCCACACATCGTCGCCAATAGGTTCGCCGACAGCCTGGCCGGCCTCCAGGTTGAACGGTGAACCGTTGGGGAGATGCGTCGGGATCGAGATGAAGGCACCGAAACGGTGCCCCGATGGGCTGATCGGCGGGTCGCTCATCGAGTAGTGGCTTGATCCGTCCGGCGTTTCAGTGGAGCATCCAGCAACCCGGAACACCGTGTCGCCTCTGTCCAAACCGGGCGACGACCACACCTGTCGGCCCGAGCCACGATCGGGCGCATGGGTCGTGATGACTCGCTCAACCGTTCCGTCCGGCGCCGTGGCGTCCACGCGGACGAAGCCGTCGGTGTTCGGGCCCCAGATCTCGATCTTTGCGATCTCGTAGCCACCGTTGTCGACCTTCTCCATGCCCACGCACCGCAACTCGACATTCTGAGCCCAGCTGATCTCGACATGGTCGACCGTGGCCGCAGCCACCGGTGCGACCGGATCGGGCCCTCCGTCGAACACGAGCACAACCGCTCCAACGACGACGATCGTCACGATGAACGCTGCAGCGGCAATCAGCATCCCGCGGCTCCGCGTCGGCACCGGCTTTGTTATCACCTGGTGGCTCGACACCTGCTCCCACGTTGGCCCGTCCGGCATGTCGGCGAGCATCCGTTCGAATCCATCCTGGAACTGTTCATCCATCGAGGGCCTCCCGAAGCTTCGTTCGAGCGAGATGGAGATAACGCCTCACCGTCCCGGGCCGACAGCCCATCACCGCTGCGGCCTCCGACGGCGTGTACTCCTCGTAGAAGACGAGATAGGCAGCGGCCCGCTGGCGTGCCGGCAACGAGGCGATGACGTCGACGACGTGATCTCCGTTCGATGATGCCGGCGTTGTTGATACGTCGGTGTGCACGACCGGCTGCCGGGTGTGACGGCGATGACGGGAACGCGCCTCGTTGAGGACCGACTTCATCAGGTACTGCTTCGCGTCGCGAAGTCCACTGAGGCCCCCCGGCCGGGCGAGCGCCCGTATCACGACCAACGAAACGACGTCATCGGCCGTGTCGGTCCCAACGAGGGCGGTGGCATAGCGCATGAGATCCTTTCGAACCGACATGTAGATGTCAGACTCGCTCATTACCCCATCCACGCTTCAGGAGACCCCAGCGTTGCACGCGACGTTGCCGGTCACAAGACCAGCCGGGTGGCGATCCGTTCGGCGTGTCGAAGATTCTCAAGATTTCTTTCGATCTCCCTTCTGTCTCAACGTTTTCTGTCCCACCCGGTTGATACGTTGTTCGTATGTTGTTCATGACCCGTAGCCCCGATGAGATGGTTGAGCGGCTTCGTCAGGTCGAGGCTGAGATCTCTGATCTGCGGTGTGAGCAGGCCGTGTTGATCAACGAGTTGGACAAACTCAATGTTGCAGGCAGTACCGGGCACCGGTCGATCAACGAGTGGCTCTCGGCCGAACTGGACATGTCGAAGGCGATCACATCCGAGATGGTGTTCGCGGGGCGACACCTCGCGAAGTATCGGCCGATCAATTTCCGGCTCACTGACGGCGACATCACCTTCGATCGGGCGGTAGCGACGATGCGGCTCGCAGACGCCGGAGCCGACGAAGCAACCCTGGTGCATTCCGAGTCGTTGGATCTCGCAGCGGTGCGCCGTTTGACGGCTCCCCAGCGCAGGATCACGCGGCGTGACGAGCGGCAGGTGTTTGCGGATCGGTTCGTG
>Ga0075527_10000229_pt1 | contig 12879 bp, 4 predicted proteins | sample NGEPer11B_FD_74784 | JGI IMG/M metagenome (GOLD analysis project Ga0075527, IMG submission 74784) | Arctic peat soil microbial communities from the Barrow Environmental Observatory site, Barrow, Alaska, USA - NGEE Permafrost305-11B | ecosystem: Environmental > Terrestrial > Soil > Wetlands >...
GCCGAATACAGCGGGTCACCTTTGCGACCACGATGGCCATGAATTGCTTGCTGGACACGACGCCGACAATCATCGAGAGCATCACCTGCAAGGCGCACAGCGTGAAAGGGGTCCATCACGGCAACCGCATCGGGGAGTTCCTCGGTGGTGGCGGTTTTGAAGCCACTGAATCCGTCCATCGCGACCACTTCGATCCCGTCGCGCCACGATTTTGACTGTGTGTTCAACCATTCTTTGAAAACCTTCTTCGACCGGCCCTCGACCATGTCCAACAGGCGTGCCGGGCCGGCGCGGTCACGAACCGGGGTCAGATCGATGATGACGGTCACATGTTTGTCGCCCTTGCGCGTGTGTCTCCAGACGTGCTCGTCGACACCGAGAACTTTGACGCCGTCGAGCCGGGCGGGGTCGTCGAACAGTACTCGTTTCCCTTCGGCCAGGACCGCCTTGTTCGCCGTATTCCACGACACGCCGAGGCCTTCGGCAACCCGAGCAACAGTCAGGTGCTGACAGACGATTGCTTCCAACGCCCATCGCAGACCCCGACGAGACAATTTCGCCCGCTTCTCAGCAGCCTGGTCAGTGTTTTGACGCCATACATGTCCACAGCCCGAACATCGGTAGCGACGCACCGTCACCAGGAGTGTGGTGGGTCGCCAGCCCAGTGGTTCGTGCGCCAAATATCGAGCCACGGTGTCCCGAGGTATGCCTTCGCAACCACAACGACGACACCACCGATCCGGTTCGGCCACTCGGCACGCAAGAACAGCGCGGCGTGGTTCCAGGTGTTGGCCGGTGACTTCCAGACCGAGCTCGTCGACACGAGCAAAGATGGTCAGGTCAGAACGATCGAAGGTAACGTTAGACATGTCGAGGTCTTCCAGATGGAGAGTGTCAGAACTTCCATCATCGGGAGACCTCGACCCCTATCCGCGCAACGACACGCCAACCAGCACTACACCCTCAAATGCGAAGAGCCGGTAAAGCAGTTGAACCGGTTTCACGCGTTGGGGTGTCCGTAGCTGGGGTTCCCCTTGCAGGACGCCCGGTCAAGGCCCGTCTTGCGGGAATGTGAGCGTTAAAGCCATTGAGTTGGTTTCACACGTTGGTGCGTCCGGAGCTGGGGTTCCTCGAGCGGGAATAGGGTCAGTGGCATTGCCTCGGCAAGTTGGCCTGAGTCCGCTGGTGCTGGGGCATCGGTGATCCTGCCTCGGCGGTGGTAACTGTGTTTCTGCCCTCTTAGCGTGGTTATCGACTGTCCGCGCCGCTTATTTGAGTGCATCGACCACTCGGCGGGTGGCGAGTCGTTCGGCGCGGTCGGGCCGCATGGTGATGAAGACGTGACGGCCGGTTGGAATGCCCGTTGGGGGCGCAGGACGATCCGCGATGGGATGATCGCGAACCAGTACGCGCCGTGGTGGCCATGGTCGTGCACTTCAGTAATCTCGATGATGCCGAAATCGACGTCTATGTCGCCACGGGTGAACCGCTGCAGGTGTCGGGCGCGTTCATGATCGACGGTCTCGGCGGCGCGTTCATTGATCGAATCGAGAGTGACCACCTCGACGTGATCGGGGTGAGCGTGGTGGCGATGCGCGAGATGATCACGAATCTGGGCTTGATCTGGCCCTCGTTGTGGGTGCGATACATGGGGATCTGACTGGGCCCTTCACGTCCCGGTCACGGCTCTTCGTTGCCGCCTTTGGTTGCCCCCATTGGTTTCTGGTTCGGCGGCGCCATCGGACACCCACTCCAGAATGACCGTGGCGATCGCGTAGTCGTCGTCGTGCGACAGCGACACATGCCATCGGGCTTGTCCCGGACCCAGAGCCTCCAGTAAGGAACGATCGACGCTCCGTCCGAGCGGCCGGTGGATCACCAACGATGGTCGGTCCCATGTGTCGGACACAACCTCGATGAGGGCCCAGTTGACCTCACCTTCGGCCACAGCCGGGGGTCGGCCGGTCAGCGCGCCGGACCACGCCTTGATGAGTGCCTCCTTGGCCGCCCAGCGGGCCGCCAAGTGAGGGCCTTCGCCACCACTACGGACGGCCCGTGCGCGCGCGGTCCGACGCTCCGCACCCGTGAAGACGTTGGCGAAGACCGTACCCACCGTGTCGAACTGCTGGGCGAACATCCGCACGGCGACAACGTCCGTGCCCACGCCGGCAATCATTCAAAAATCCCGCTGACGGCCAAGCGCGCTTCGGGATCGAGCAGCATCTGTGTCTCGACCTCCCGAGCATTCGCAGCGTCCTTGGCGAATCGCCGGTCACTCACCGGTGTGAACAGTGGCGTGTGCCCCAGCATGCCCGCCTCGCGTAGGCGCGCGCCCGACCGCAATCGGCTGATCGCACGCTGGCGCCACTGGTCTGCTGACGCCACCCCAAGCTCTTGGATAATGGCCTGCTCGAACGCAGCCGGGTGAACCAACGCGACCAAGGCCGAGACGTGGCCGAACCCCAAGGACGTCATCAAGCTAGCCTTGACCGGTTTGGGGAGCGTGAGTGGCTCACGCAACCAAACGAGTCCCGGCGACGTGGCGAGTTCGGGGTCGACGCAGTCGAGTGCCCGGTTCGCAGGAATCCGGCAAGTCCGAAAAATATCGGCCAAGCCGGCGATTTGAAACACTGCGGCACCGCCCTTGGCATGCCCGGTCAGCGTCTTCTGTGACACCACGAACAAGGGGTTGCCTTGATCGCGACCGAGTGCTGCCGCCAGTCGCGTGTGCAGTTCGGACTCGTTGGGGTCATTGGCGTTGGTGGACGTGTCGTGCTTGGAGACCACAGCGATGTCATCGACCTCGACACCGAGAGCAGCGAGGTTCGTCGCCAGACGTGAGTCCGGGCCGCCGCGACCGGCCGCGACCGCACCGATCCCGGGCGCCGGAATCGACGTGTGCACACCATCGGCGTACGACTGGACGAATCCGACGACCGCTTGGACTGGAAGCCCGAGTTTGCGGGCAACCGAACCGCGGGTGAGCAGGATCGCTCCACCGCCCTGGGATTCGACGAATCCTGCTCGTCGACGGTCATTGGCTCGTGAGTAGAACCTCTCAGAAATCCCTTTCCCGACCATCACCTGGGAGTTCGCAGTCGCGTTCATGTTCGCAAATCCTGTGATCGACTCGACCGCGATGTCATCGATGGCGCCCGTGACAACGAAATCAGCCTTGCGACAAGCGATCTTGTCGACGCCCTCCTCGACCGACACCGCCGCGGTTGCGCATGCTCCGACCGGATGGATCATCGAGCCGTAGCCACCGATGTAGGACTGCATCGTGTGGGCCGCAACGACGTTCGGGAGGGTCTCTTGGAGGATATCGGTCGGAATGTCCTCGGCGAGGAAACGATCGACGAACAGTTTCCTCATCGAGGTCATGCCCCCGAACCCGGTGCCCTGCGTCATTGCCACGTCAGACGGGTGTACCGCTTGGAGAATTTCGGCCGGAGTGAAACCCGCCGACACGTAGGCGTCCACCGTGGCAACGAGGTTCCACACGGCGATCCGATCGATCGACTCGACCATCGCAGCAGGAATGCCCCATCTCGTCGGGTCGAAGTGGGTCGGGAACTGTCCACCCACCAGACGGGCGAGCGTCGCCTTCCTCGGGACCCTGGCCCGCGCACCTTTCACTCTGGTGATCTTCCATTCGCCGTGGTCCTGCCAGGCGGTGGTGAAGTTCGGGTCGGACTCGACGTACGAGCGGGCAGCCGCCTCGTCCTCGACCCCGAAGGTCACGTCCCGGTCCAGGAACATGTCGACCTGTTCGAGGCTCGTCAACTCGTCGATGGCCATGTCGTCGACGAACGAGCGCACACCGCTTCGGGCGACAACCTCATCGTGGAAGCGATCGAAGATTTCGGATTCATCGACAACGGTGCCATCGGAGTCGTACCATCCGGCCACGGGTGTGTCCCGCCAGGTCAAGAGTCCGGTCATCCAAGCAAGTTCGAGAACTCCCGCGGCCGTCAGATCGACGGTTCCGTCGTACTGGATCCCGTACTCGGCCTCGAACCGGGTGCGACCCGAACCCCAAGGTCCGACCTCACCGAGCCCGACGATGACGACCATCTCATCGAGGCTGCGATCAACCGACGGCCACGAGTCCATCGACGGTTGTTCGGCACGCACTGGTGACGGCAGAGCCTGAATGCGGGGCAACTCCTCGGCGATGCTTGGCGCCGGCGCCAACGGGGGTGCCGTCGGCAAAGCCGAGAGCGAGACCTCACGCAACCCCCCGGTCAGGTCTGCGTCCAGAGGTGCTGTCCTGGCGGTTTGACGCGCCGTCACGGTGGCGAGCTTCAGGATTTCCTTCGAGATGTCAGCCGGACTCCATACCCGGATTCCCGCTTCGGTGGCAGCAGCCACGAGCGGATCGTTGCCGCCCATGAGGCTCGTACCTGCCACCCAACCGATCTGTGGGTGGGCAAGCGTGATGTGTCCTGACCACGGCTCGTTGTCCCATTTGTTGACGATCGCATCGAAGGCGGCTTTGACCTCGCCGTAGGCGCCGTCACCACCGAAAGTGCCTTTGTTTGGTGAGCCCGGCAAGACGACATGGAGTCGATGGTCAACACGCGTGTCAGCTCCGATACGCCCCAGAGCGGTCATCGAACGTTCCACTGACCACAGGAGCAGACGCGCTTGCGTTTCAGCAGCAGCTCCCGCGTCCTCGAGAGTGCCTTGGACGGGTGGCGCCGCGAATGGGAAGTAAAGATCTGGCACGAGCATCGGTTTGATGACGTTCACCTCGGCACCGACCGTCTCGCTCTGTTCGGAGCCGATCCACGACACCAGTGCGTCGACGTCGCGGTAGGAGACCAGATTGGCCGGCACAAGCCACAAGGCAGCCTGTCCGGTGGCGTTGTGTCGGTAGAGCGACTTGGCATAGTTGAGCCGCTCCGGGGTGATCGTCGAAGCAGTCGCCACCACAGTCGCTCCGCCGGCGAGGAGATCGGCTACCAGAGCACCGGCGATCGAGTTCGGGGCCATGCCCGTCACCACGGCAATCTGACCAGTGAACTCCAGCACGTTGTCCGAGAGCGCCTCCTTGGCGATGGCGTCGAATCGCTTCGCGAGGGCTCCGGTGGAATGGGCGGCCCACCAACTTGCCTGGTCGGCGACGGCAGAACCAGCCCCGATGAAGGACACGGTCTCGGGGAGTGACTCGCCGGTACCTAGACGGGCGAGGTCCTCCCGGGCACTGGCCCATCGGTCATCGAGGAGGATCGCCTTGCGCTCGTCGAAGACCGGCGCAACGGTTGATGACCAGTTCACGCCCAGTTCGGCACGGACCGCTGCGAGTACGACTGCGGTCTCTTCCTCCTCGCCGTGATCGAAGTCGGCTATCTCCGGCTGATCGAGGTCGAGTGCGGCCAGAACGTGTCGCGCCGAGGCCGCGAGGATGCCATCGGCTCCGGTGACGCGGTCGGCTAAGGTGTCGAGCGCGGCCGAGTCAACGATAGCTCCGCCGGTCGTGGCCGCCTGGGGGATTGCCACGGGAATGCCGTGGGCGGCACCTACTTGGGTGACGGCTTCGTCGATGAGCGCCACGACGTCGGCCACGTGCTGGACGTCGGTCGGCAAGGTGGCCAGATCTCCGCCGCGCGTCGAAGCGCCCGGACGACTACCCAAGAGCACCATGACTGTCGTGTGGGCGATCCATCCATCGCCCAGCTGCCAGGTCGACGCCAGGCGTTCGGCGATCGCCGCTTGCTTCTGACTAGCCGCACCGAAGAGTTTGCGAACTCGGTCCTTGATGGCATCGCCCAGCACCGGCCCGAATGGCTTGTAGTTGTGGGATGCCTGGTCCACCGTGGCCGACAGCGTCGCGACGTCGGCCTCAGCCGCTCCCTCGATCGATGCCAGCCCGAGCTCTGCGGACAGGTCCATGAGCAACTGATTGAGCCTCGAGGACACACCATTTGTCAGGGTGCCCGTGGTGTCAGCGTCACCGATCTGGTCCGGCCGAAGCTTGTTCCCGTGGGCCAGCAGGGCCTTGACGGCATCGGCAGCCGTGAATGGCAGATCGGGCGGAGCCTCGACTCCGATGTTAATCGAAGATGTCGGAGCGGGAACCTCGATCGCCACGACCGGCTCCGGCACGGAAATGACCGGTGTGGATTCTTGGACGGTCAGTGTTTCGCTGTCGGGCTCATCGACGATCCACACGTCCTCGTGGTGGACAAGTTTCTCGTCACGTTGCACGTTGCGTACGAGAATGTCGGCCGTGGCGTACCGGGGCAGTGCGAGAGTTCTGGTCGCAAGGTTCGCCAACGTCGGCGATGCTCCCAGGCCAATCTCCACGAACTCATCAATCCCCGAACCATCGGGCGAGAAGAGTGCGTCCTGGGTCTCGATCCAGCGCACCGGCGAGGCGAACTGCCAGCACAGCAGTTCGACGAGCAGCAATCGGGCGAGTCCGGCTCGGTCCTGGACTCTTGTTTCCCAGTCGGCCAGCACCTGCTCCAAGGGTGCAGAGGGGACTACTTCAAGGATGGCGTTGACGAAGTCCCGCGTCAGGTCGAACGGGATCGCGACGAGGTTCGGAATGTAATGCCCGATAAGTCGCTCGTGATTGATGCGTTCGGGGAGCAACGCCAGCAAGTGTTCACGGAACTCCGGGACACCGTCACGCAGGACTCGCGAGTGGAACGGGACGTCCACTCCGGGTACGCGAAGGAAAGCGCCTTTGCCGCCGGCCTTGGCGGCTCGCTCGTTCGCGTCGGCTTCCAGCGCTGCCAAACCTGCGATCGTCCCGGCGATCGCATACTGCTGGCCAGCGAGATTGTAATTGACGATCTCGAGAAACTCACCCGATGCCTCGGCGACCGAGGCGATGTAGACATCGATCTGGGAGGCATCGACGCCGAGTTGGTTCGGTCGTAGGGCGCCCAGCTGATAGTTGGATCGGCCCTGCGAATCGCGGGGGACGAGGTGATGCATGGTCTGCCCCCGGTGAAAGACGATCTCGAGTACCGTTTCCAACTCGATGACCTCGGCATAGGCGGACAGCGCCGTATATTCGCCCAAGGAGTGGCCGGCGAAGTACGCCTCGCCGACAAGGACTTCGGCTTCACGCAGCCTGGCAGTTTGGGCGAACGCGAGCGTGGCGAGGGCGACCTGGGTGAACTGAGTGAGATGGAGGACGCCTTCGGGATGCCGATAGGTGGTCCCCCGGGCAGTGATCTCCTTCGGGTTGTCACGTACGAGCGCGATGATCGAGAAGCCGAGGACCATGCGGCTGTGCGTGTCAGCACGGTCCCACACTTGGCTCGCCGCCGCGGATGACGCCCGTTCGGCCAGACCCATGCCCTTGGCCTGGATTCCCTGGCCGGGATAAACGTATGCCGTGGCCGGTGCTGCGGTCGTGGCCGTGGCACGGGAGACCAGTTCGTCACCGATCCGGCAGGACACTTCCAGCGCCAAGCCACCACCCGGAAGTCTGCCGGTGCGTTCGACCGTGATATCGATCTCGGCGCCGAGGTCAACAAGACCGAACATGCGGTATGTCCACCCGGTGAGCGGGAGTCGTCCCCCCGTCCCGGTCGCTGTCGACGCGGCATGCTGCGCGACCGCCGACAACCACATGCCGTGAACCAGAGGCTCTTTGAGGCCAGCAACACGAGCCGCGTTGACAGATGTGTGGATCGGGTTGAAGTCGCCCGACACCCAGGCGAAGGGAGTCATGTCCGTCGGGGCACTCACCCGGGTGCTGAGCAGCGTCGACCGAGGGCCCCTGATGATGGTCGCCGAGGTTCCCCCGGCCACCGGTGGTTCGGCGGGTGTTCCGGTGCCGAAGGCTCGACCTCGAATCGCGAAGCGCTCCACAATCGTGGCCACCCGTTCGCCGTCCGTGGACAGTTCGACGTCCACCTGGACGATGCGACCGGACGACGATTCGGTGATCGATTCCGCCCACGAGACGACATCGATCCGGTCGACGCCGAGGTCGGCCATCGGACGTTCCAACCGGAGCGTGTGGTCGAGATGCACCGCATTGAGCAGACCTTCGATCACCGGGAAATCATCGACACGGGCTGAACCCAATGCCGCATAGATGGCTGGCCAGCATGGCCCCAGCAGCGCATCAGGCACTGCCGTGGGCGTGTCGAGATCGAGTGCTTTCGCCGTCACTCCGGTGTGGTCCGGGCCCAGAGTGCCGGGGACCGAGAACCCATGGTGCGCTTCGCCGAACTCGCTGCGCGCCGAGGGTGTGATGTGTGGCAGATGAGTGATCTCGTCACCGGTGACGGCCGTGTTGCCGACGCCGGCGACACCGGCCAGGAGCGCGAACATCGAGTCGGGGAGGCGTTCAACATCGACGACCGGGACGCCACCGGTGCTCACCGATTCGGGTACCAGCAAAGGAATGGTCAGTTCACGAACCGCGTGCACCGAGGATCGCGATTCATCCCAGTAAGTGTCGAGGTGCACCGTGAGTATGGCCTGCTGACCATCGACCTCAAGCCTGTAGGCCGACGGATCGAGATGATGGGCCGGATTGTCCATGAGGTGTCCGGTCCAGGAGATGAACGGGACAGTTCGGATGAACTCAGCCGCGTCCTGGGCCGCGTTCAAACGCGCGAACGCGCGGTGGCGTGGCGCTCCGGCCACCACGAGTCGATCGCGGCACGCGTCCTCGAAGCGGATCAAGATATCGGCGATGGGCTCGTCGATCGTGGTGATCCCACCTACCGAGACCGGACCAGGAATAATCCGCACCGCCGAGGCCGGGTAACGGTCGTCGTGACTCTGCCACAGTGAGTCCAGACCCCACCAACGGAGCAGGTCATCATCGATGGCGGGAACAAAACCCATCGGCTTGGGGTACTTGCGGCACAGGGCGACGAACCAGGAAGCGTCCTGAGCGGTGAGCGTGTCGGTCTGGGCAGACGGGTGCGTGAGGATGAAAGCGTCGGCCGCTTCGGCCGCCTTCTCGACATCGTCAATAGTCGGAAAGCTCGTGACGACAGGACCGTGGTCGACCGGAGCAAGTCGAGCCTCGAAGCGCTGGATGAGTTCGTGATAACGCTGCAGCCAAGAAGGGTCGGCCCACGGGTGGGACAGGTCCGCGAATCGTCGTAGCACCGCGGCGTAGGTCATTTCCGCCAGTTCGCCGAAGTAGGGTTTGGCAGTCTTGTTCAACGCCTCAATGATTTCGGCACGCCGCGTCCGCAGCTGTTCGGGTTTGGACTCGACCTCAGCGATGATCCGGGCACAAGCGGCTGCATCGTTGTCTAGTTCGTGCATGTCAGCCCGTAAATGGGACAGTCCCGAGGTCACGCCGCCTCGGGCGGTACCTTGGCTGACCCATCCGCCGTCGGCGTCCTGAACGCCCGGGGTGGCAACCAAGAGTTCCTTGACCGAACGGGTGGTCTTGGCTTCCTTGGCGGTCATCGCTGCCGTGGCGATGAGAACACCGTCGACAGGCATGCGAGCCAGCCCGTACTTCTCGGACCAAGTACCCCAGATGTATTCAGCCGCGCGGTCCGGCGTGCCAATGCCACCACCGACACACAACACGACGTTGGACGTGTGTCGGATCTCGGCATAGGTCGCCTGCAACAAGTCATCGAGGTTCTCCCACGAATGGTGACCACCGGCGTGACCGTCCTCGACGTGCAGGATGACCGGGATCTCGACCGTCCTGGCGATGGCCAAGCAGCTACGGATCTGGGCGACGGTGCCCGGTTTGAACGCGATATGGGCGAATCCTTGGGCCTGCAGGTCAGCGATGAGTGCTGTCGCTTCGTCAACCTCAGGGATCCCCGCCGAGATGACAACTCCGTCGAGTGGAGCACCCGATTCGCGGGCCTTGGAGACGAGTCGCTCGGCCCCAAACTGGAGGTCCCACAGGTAGCGGTCCATGAACATGGCGTTGAACTTCGCGGTGCGTCCCGGCTCCAGCAGACTCTTGAGCCCGGCGAGATGATTCGCGAACACCTCGGCCGTGACCTGTCCGCCACCGGCAAGTTCGGCCCAGAAACCCGAATTGGCCGCCGCCGCGACGATCTCCGGTTCAACCGTCGTCGGCGTCATTCCGGCGAGCAGGATCGGCGAATTACCGGTCAGTCTACTGAATGCCGTGTCGACAACCGTGCCCGAGGACAGCTCGAGCAGGCGCGGCGTGTAATGGGACCAGTCGCTCGTACGTTCGGGCTCGGGACCCGGTGCTGCGAGTCGATCGATGAGGTCGAGTCTGCCTGCCGGAACAACGCCGACACCGGTGCCCTCCAGCACGTCGACGCTGATGCGACCCACGGTCGGACCCGGGCCGAGGTCGAGGAACCACTGGGCGCCCTGTCGACGGGCGTCAGCGATCTGTTCGCTCCAGTCGACCGGGTTGACCAAGACATCGGCAGCAAGGTCGTTGACCTCCAGACCGCACTCGTTCGCCCAGGCCAAGACCTGGTCGACGGCGGGCTCGAGCAGGAGATGGTGGAAGGGCGCCTCGACCTCAAGGAACTCACAGATCGGTGACATAGGCATTCCCCCGCGAATCTTGGCCGACAGTTCAGCTCGGTCGGCCGCCCGGGCTGTGTCGATCGCGATCTCGACGCGCTCCAGATCCGTCGGCGTCCCCGAGACGATGAACCGACGCGGGGAGTTGATGATCGCCAGGGTGGCGCCGGTGTTCGCGTCGGCAAGAATTCGCTCGAGGTCACGACGAGACATGTCGCGCACAGCCAACATGGGAGAGCGCTCGCCCCTGCCAATGCCCACGATACGGCTCTGTCGTTCGGCAGCGGCTCCGATGAGCCGTGCGACCGCGAAGACCTGAGCAATCGCTTCGGGTTCTCCCCACCGGCGAGCAATCTCGGCACCCAGAACACCTTGGGAATGACCCAGGATCGCGACCGGCTCGGCACGGACAAGGTCCAGCCCGGCTCTGGCGAGCGCATGCATGAGTGCGCATTGCACCGCGGTGATCCCCGGAACGGAGATAGCCGGACCCGATTCCGTGACGAGGGAGTCCCACGTCAATCGAGCAGCCCCGGCAGCAGCCAGAGGCGCAGCGACGGGCGCCAGAAGTTCGTCCGACGCGGTGATCGCGACATCGATCACGTGACGGAGCCTCCCGTCGTCGCCGAGGTCAGCGAGATGTTCACGCCAGGGTGTTGCCTGTCCGGCGAACATTAGGGCATAGGGCTCGCCGTCGTTGAGACGTGAAATGAAGTTGACTGCCATGTTTCCTTGACTCTCGTGTGGGCGTTCGGAGCGATTCTCTGTCAGCTCCAGAACCTCGGGATGGGTTGTCGTGCGGGCGTCCTCGTCATTGCGAGATCCTCCCCCGGACGGCGAGTAGCGCGAAGTACTGAGGAGTTGTCGCCGAGTGTTCTCGGGGCATGACTGGTTTCCACACTCATGCACGTACTTGAGGATACACATGTTCACTCAAGCCCGTCTATAGGTCGACGAGACTCATGAAAAGTGCCCGCGAAACACTCTCCGTGCCTCACGTAGGAATGCCCGCGTAACGGTGAGCATTGACAGGCATGAGAAATGAGTTGTCGATGCAGTCTCGTGCGGAGGTCACCACCAAGTACGCCAAGGCGTATGTGAAGGGTTCGAAGAAGGACAAGGGCCTGGTTTTGGACCAGGTCGTGGCGGTCACGGGCTGGTCGCGTGACAATGCCCGCCGCCGGCTTACCGCGGCTGCGCAGCGGCGACCAGGTGGCGGCAGGCCGGTCGCGATCAAGGCGAGGAAGCCGCGGGCGCCGAAGTACTCCTACGACACGCTCAAGGTCCTGCAGCGGGTGTGGGCGGCTTCGGGTGGACAGTGCGGGAAGTACCTCGCGGCCTCGATGCGACTCCAGCTTGATGGGCTGGAGCGCCATGGCGAACTCGTCGATGGTGTCGACCGTTACAGCCCTTTGGTGCGTGCCGAGTTGTTGGCGATGTCGGCTGCCTCGATCGACCGCTACCTGGCGGGTGCGAAGGCCACCGACCAGATCAAGGGCGTGTCGACGACGAAGCCCTCACCGTTGCTGCGGTCCTCGATCAAGATCCGCAAGGCCGGCGACGAGGTCGAGGCCGAACCCGGGTTCTTCGAGGGCGACACCGTGGCGCATTGCGGGCCGACGTTGAAGGGCGAGTTCGCCCGGAGTCTGAACCTGACTGACGTGCACACCGGGTGGGTGTTCACCCGCAGCGTGCGTAACAACGCCCACGTCCACATCCTCGGCGCCTTGAAGGCAGGGGTCGAAAAGATCCCGTTCGAAGTGACCGGGTTGGATTTCGATAACGGCTCCGAATTTCTCAACAAGGCCGTGATCAAGTGGGCCAGCGGCCTGGAGATCTTCTTCACCCGGTCGCGGCCCTACAAGAAGAATGATCAGGCCACCATCGAGTCCAAGAACAACCACCTGGTACGCAAATACGGGTTCTACTACCGCTACGACACCGACGCCGAACGCGCCGTGTTGAACCGGCTCTGGCCTCTGGTCAACGACCGCCTCAATTACCTCACTCCGACCAAGAAACCGGTCGGGTTCGGCAGCGACCGCAACGGTCGGCGCACACGCCTCTACGACAAGCCAAAGACGCCACTGGACCGCCTCCTCGCGGCGAAGGTACTCGCCCCGGCCCAAGAGACAGAACTGCTCGCCTACCGCGATTCGCTGAACCCCGCCCAGATCGGCCGCGAGATCGCCGACCTCCAAACCAGACTGCTCGTGCTCGCCAAGGACAAGACCGAACAGCTCTACCTCGCCAGCTTCCCCACCGCCCTGCCAGACATCCGCAAAGGCATCCGGATCGCCCCCAAAGAAGCCGCCAGCTGACCCCAGTACTTGGCGGGCATTTCTAGTTGAGGCACGGAGAAACTTTCGCGGGCATATTGACGGTGATGATGGTATTAGACCACCGGTC
>Ga0075527_10000233_pt1 | contig 12822 bp, 11 predicted proteins | sample NGEPer11B_FD_74784 | JGI IMG/M metagenome (GOLD analysis project Ga0075527, IMG submission 74784) | Arctic peat soil microbial communities from the Barrow Environmental Observatory site, Barrow, Alaska, USA - NGEE Permafrost305-11B | ecosystem: Environmental > Terrestrial > Soil > Wetlands >...
CCAGGTCCGCGGGACACTGGGCCAGGTCCGCGGGACAGTGGGCCAGGTCCGCGGGACAGTGGGGCGGGAGCACCGCATATCGACCTTATCTCCAAGGGTCCGTCGTGAGTGCTCTGCAACCTCGCCGTGGGCGTGATGGAGGAACTGCAAAGTGACCATGCCGGAGCCTTCTCGTTCGCCGTCGTCGACGCTTCCACACGAGACGGCGTCAAGCGACTCCAGGAGTTGAGGCCGGGGGCCGGCCGACAGATCCCCGTGCCCGGAGTCGTGGTCGACGGGGCCATCGTGTTCGATCGCATCCCTGACATGGACGAGTTCGGGGAGTGGCTCGACGCCGCGACGAGCACGTAGGCCAACCGGGTAGACCTTCCGGGCCGATTTCTTCTACAATCGGCGTCTATGCGCGAACTGGGCCACATCACTCTGCTGATCGACCGGATGGCCGACGCCCCGGACTTCGAGGCGGCCGCTCAAGCCTTGATCGAGTGGGCGCGGGAACTCACCGGTTGTGAGTCGGCGTTCGTGCGCATGAGGCGCGAAGGCGGTCAGGGCCGCGGATGGATGCCCGTGGTGGCCGCGAGCGGAGCTTCTTCCGACTTCCTCCGTGACGAGGCCGTCGTGACCGACTCCGAGTGCATGTGCGGGCGGGTCTCCGTGGGCACCATCGATGCGGATCGCCCCTACTTCACCGATGAAGGCTCCTTCTTGTGGGGGCGGGTCGGGTCCATCTTCTCGGAGTTCGAGCCGGCCACGCTCGGCTCGATGCGCTCGCGCTGCGTGCTCGAGGGGTACGAATCGCTGGCCATCATCCCTCTGGTGGGCGCTGATGGCACCGTGGGCTGCATCCACCTCGCCGACAGCCGGCCGGACCTGTTCGCGGAGACTCGGGAACTGCTCGAGGCGGCCGGCAGGATGGCCGGCCGCCTCCTTCACAACCACCGAGAACAAGACTCCGAGCGGGCCGCGCTCGAAACGATCAGGGAAGCCCTGCTTCCGACCCGGCCCCCGTCGGTGGCGGACGTGGAACTCGGAGTCTTCGCGACCACCGCTGAGGTGTTGATGCGTGTTGGCGGGGATTTCTACGACGCATTCGAACTCCCCGACGGCAAGGTGGCGCTGGTGGCGGGGGACTACTCCGGCAAGGGCCTGGACGCGGTGGGCGCCGCGGCGAACCTGCGCTACCACTTGGCGGCGCTCGTGGCGAGTGCCGAGAAGCCCGGCGCCTTCCTGCAGCAGGCCAACGTCACCCTCTCGGACGTGCTCTCACCGCGCCGTTTCGCCACTGCCATCTGCTGCGCCCTCGACCCTCGCAACGGTCGGCTGGAGGTGGCCCTCGCCGGCCATCCAGCCCCGCTGCTGCGGCGGAAGGGGCGAGTGATAGAGCTGGATGCTCCGGCAAACCTGCCCCTGGGCGTCGCCGTTGATGGTCTGTTCGAGACCGCATCATTCTCGCTCCGGAAGGACGACCTCCTGGTGCTCTATACCGACGGCGTGAGCGAGGCGCGTCACGAAGGCAGCCTCTTCGGGATCGAGGGCATCGCGCGGATCATCATGGACGACCCCGACTCCCCCCTGGCCGAGACCGCTCGTGCGGTGGTAACGGCCTCGGGGGCCCATCACGATCCAGCCCTACCCGACGACGATCGCTTGGTCCTGCTCGCGCGAACGCTCCGCTGACGTCTCAGACGCGCGAAACACCTGGTGGTAGAATCGACACGCTAGTGACGCTTGATACCGCTGGATATCGATGTCGCCTCGGGCCGCTGGCCCGACGAGGAGGGGACTGTTGAGCAAGAAGTACAGGGTCGCCGTGGTGGGTGCCACTGGGGCTGTGGGCCAGGAGATGCGGGAGATCCTCGCGAGTAGGAGTTTCCCCGTCTCGGAGCTGGTGCCGCTCGCCTCCAGCCGGTCCGCCGGGATGGAGCTGGAGTTCGGCACGACGTGCGTCGAGTGCAAGGAACTCGCCGAGGATAGTTTCGTCGGGATCGACATCGCCCTGTTCTCCGCGGGCGCCTCCATCTCGGAAGTCTACGCCCCCATCGCCCGTGACGCGGGCTGCGTCGTCATCGACAACTCGTCGGCGTGGCGCATGGACCCGGACGTCCCCCTGGTGGTGCCCGAGGTCAACCCGGACGCGGCGGCGCTGCATCGTGGCATCATCGCCAACCCGAACTGCTCGACCATCCAGATGGTCGTCGCCCTCAAGCCCCTGCACGATGAAGCGACGATCACCCGCGTGGTGGTCTCCACCTACCAGGCCGTCTCCGGCACCGGGACGGAGGCCATCAGCGAGCTGATACGCGAATCGGACGAACTGCTCGAGGGTGTGCTGCCGCAGATCGAGGTCTATCCCTACCAGATCGCCTTCAACTGCCTGCCGCACATCGACTCCTTCCTCGAGGACGGGTCCACCAAGGAAGAGCAGAAGATGGTGGACGAGACCAAGAAGATCATGGGCGACGACTCCATCGCGGTGACGGCCACCTGCGTTCGGGTGCCCGTGGAGAACGGCCACTCGGAGGCCGTGAACGTCGAGTTCGCACGCGGTATCACCCCGGAGAGGGCACGGGAGCTGTTGGAGCGCATGCCCGGAGTACTGGTGACCGACGACCCCGCGTCCAGCCTCTACCCCATGCCCATCGTCGCATCAGGCACGGACCCCGTGTACGTAGGCCGGATCCGGCGCGACCCCACAGTCCCCCACGGGCTGAACATGTGGGTGGTCGCAGACAACCTGCGCAAAGGGGCCGCCCTCAACGCGGTCCAGATAGCGGAGCTCTTGATCGAGCGAGACCTGGTGCGCGTGCCCCACTAGGCGCGCCGTCGCGGTCAAGCGTCGAGCGCCGACCTCACCGTCCGGGCCAGCTGATCCGCCGTGAACGGTTTCGGTATGAACCAAGGAGCATCCTCGACCGCCCCCATCAGGTCGCCGTCGGCCTCCAGCACGTAGCCCGACATGAACACCACGGGCAACTCGGGGTGCGTCTCGCGCAGGAGCGACACCATGCGAGGGCCGGTCATCTTGGGCATGAGCACGTCGGTGACGACACACTGGATGCGCGGGCCTTCGATCTCCATCACCCGCAGGGCGGCCTCGCCGTTGTCGGCCCCGAACACCTGGTACCCCAGCGAGCTCAGCATCCGCGTCGTGAGTCGCAGCACAGCCGGCTCGTCCTCGACCACCAGGACGCCTTCACTCCCCCGGGGAGGGGGCGACGTCGGATCCTCCGCGGCGGCCTGCGCGGGCACTCCCCCCGAGGTGGAGAGTGGCAGATAGACTCCGAACTCCGAGCCCCGCCCGGGAGTGGTGTGCACCCGGACGACACCTCCGGCTCGCTCCACGATCGCGTAGACGGTCGCCAGGCCGAGCCCGTTGCCCTCGGACTTCGTCTTCGTGGTGAAGAACGGCTCGAAGACATGGCCCAAGACATCGGAAGGTATGCCTATGCCCGTGTCGCTCACGACGATCTTTGCGTAGAGACCGGGAGCGGCGACGCCCAGTCTGCGCGCTTCGTCGTCGCCGAGCTCGCACGCTCGCACGGCCACCCGCATCGTCCCCCCGGCGGGCATAGCCTCACGCGCATTCACCACCAGGTTGGTGAGCATCTGTTCGAGTTGACCGGGGTCGGCCACGACCATGACGGGCTGGGGGTCGAGGTCGACGGTCAGCTCGATGTTGTCGCCCACCGCCCGTCGCAGCAACGCCATCGTGCTCGTGACGACCCGCCCGACGTCGACGAGACGCGGTCGCACCACGTCTCGGCGGGAGAAGGCGAGGAGTCGGCGCGTGAGGTCGGCGCCCCGGCCGACGGCGCGCTCGACCTCGTTCAGATCGTCCTGCCTGTCGTCATCGCCCGGCAGGCTCTGAGAGAGCACGGAGACGTATCCGCTGATGGTGGTGAGCAGGTTGTTGAAGTCGTGTGCAACGCCGCCGGCCAGACGCCCCACCGCTTCCATCTTCTGGCTTTGCAGCAGTTGCTCCTCCAGCACCAGTTCGTCGGTGATGTCTCGCCCGACGGCGACGAAATCGACGATGTTGCCCTCCGCGTCCCTGACTGGAGAGAGGGTCGCCTCCTCCTCGTAGAGCTCCCCCGACTTCTTCCTCCTGGTCACGCGACCGGACCAGACGCGGCCGCTCTCGATGGTCGCCTTATGTGCGCCGCGCGCTGCGTCCCCCGGTCTGCCGCTACCCAGGATGCGTGGATGAACCCCCAGGACCTCGTCCTTCGAGTAGCCGGTGACCCGCTCGAAAGCGGGATTAACGTATCTGATCAGGCCGTCCCTGTCGGTGACCACGAGCATCTCGGCCATGTGCTCCACCGCACACCGCAGGCGGGTCAACTCCTGCGGGTCCCGACGCCCCCGTTCAGCGACGAGACGCTTGGAGCGTTCGCGCACGAACAGCAGCAGCAAGACAAGAGCCGCCGCGAGCGCGACCACCAGGAAGAGCATCGCGACCCAGGTCAACGCGTGCCTCGAGAACACCCGGCAGTTGAAGACCGGAGCGTGCGGGACGGGCGGAGCCGACGGTGCGGGCGGAGCCGACGGTGCGGGCGGTCACTCCCCGCAGCCTTCGAGGGTCGAGACGATCGTGTGGAAGTCGTCGAAGGGATGGAAGAAGATCCCCTCACCCCGAAGATGGGTCGCGAGCGAAGCCCGCGCGAAGACGATGTCCGCTTGGCGGGTGGGGCAGAAGTCGGAGTAGCCGTCTCCCACGTAGACGAGTGGGCCGGGAAAGGGGGCGTGTGCGAGGATGGTGTCCCGCTTGCAGTGCCCGCACTGGTCGATGCACTGGGCCGTAGACGGCGGGAAGCAGACGAGCGCGCCTTCCGTGGTGAAGAGAGCGTCGCCGGCGTGGACGTGGAGATAGGGAAGGCCGGCGGCAGCCAGGATGGGATCAATGAGAGTGCGGATGCCCGCACTGACGATGACCAACTCGTGGCCTCGGTCGGCGGCCCACCGCACGAACTCCGCGAAACCATCACGCACCCGGGCGCGGCCGAGGACGTACTCGACCGCCTCTCGTTCGGTGACGCGCAACCGGCGGAACTCCTCTTCCATGACCTGGGTGAGGGAGAGCTCGCCGGAGAGGAGTCCGGATTCCATGGTCTCCCAGACTCCGGGCGCGAATCGTTGGACCAGGAGATCGAGGGTGTCCTCGCTGGTGACGGTGCCGTCGAAGTCGCAGGTGATGAAGTACCGAGGAGGGTCGCCCATCGTGGCCCGAGTATACTACTGCTCCATCCGTTCCCGGACCGCGAGCATCCCCGTGCGGAGTCGACCGCACCCTGATATCCGCGAAGATTCCCCCTGGTGGTCCCGTGCACCGCGACCCGAGCGTCGCCGTCACGGGTCGATGTGCCCGATTCCATGCGTGAAGTGTAGCGACGCCTCTTCCCACATGCTATGGGCATGTATACCTGCATGGCCCTGAGTCACCCCGGGCGGTCGCACGGGGTATCATCGGCCGAGGGCGCGGGGAAGGCGGTCGACGGTTGGCGATCTGCGGCCGCGGCGCCCGGCGATGTGGGGCGGCGGCTGGCGGTCTGCGGCGGCGGCGCCCGCAGAAGGCGTCCGGCGCCGGGAGTCCGGGTGACCCTCCGGGAGCGGCGCCCAATCTGGGCCCAAAGGCGCCTCGCGTGCCGTCCGATCCGTGGTCTACAGTGGACCTGGGACGGGAGCGGCCAAGGCGGGGGACATGTGGAGACAAGCAGGATTGCTGGAGCTGCTGGATAGGGTGTTCGGCGGAGTGAGGCCAGAGTTGTTCGACATATTCAGCCACGACGACGAGCCTCGGGTGGAGTGCGAGGTCGTGCTGCCCGCCCGCGACGGCCGGTCGGCGGAGCTCCCCGCCGACCTTCACCCATATCTCGCCGATGCCCTCGGCGCGCAAGGCATACGGAGCCTCTGGGTGCACCAACGGGCGTGCTGGGACGTTGCCCGCCGAGGCGGGCACATCATCGTGACCACCGGCACCGCTTCCGGCAAGAGTCTATGCTTCAACCTTCCGGTCCTCGACCACCTGCACCGCGACCCGGCGGCGCGGGCCCTCTACCTCTACCCCACCAAAGCACTGGCCCACGACCAGATCCGGCGCCTGCGCCCGCTGGCGGGCGGGCGCATCGAGCCGGCCGTCTACGACGGCGACACCTCACCCGAGGCACGCCGCGTGGCCCGCACGCGCTGCCGGATCCTCCTCACCAACCCCGACATGGTGAGCATGGCCATCCTGCCTCACCACGAGCGCTGGGGGGACTTCCTCTTCAACCTCACGCACGTGGTGATCGATGAGGCGCACACCTACCGCGGGGTGTTCGGCAGCCACGTCGCCAACGTGCTGCGCCGCCTGCGGCGTGCCGCGGCCTTCTACGGGGCCGAACCCCAGTTCATCCTGGCCAGCGCCACCATCGGCAACGCCGTCGAGCACGCGGAACGCCTCACCGGTCTCCCCATGACGCCGGTGGCCGACGACGGCGCGCCCTCGGGCAGGCGCAAGGTCCTGCTCTGGAATCCGGCCATCATCGACGAGGCGCTCAACCTGCGCCGCGGCAATGCCCGGGAAGCAGCCGAGATACTCGCCACCCTCATGCGCGCGGGGGTCCGCACCATCTGTTTCACCAAGTCCAGGCGCAGTGCGGAGTTGGTCCACCAGTACACGATCGAGCAGTTGGCGGACGACAGGGGCAACCTCGGCGAACGACTCTCGCCTTATCGGGCCGGCTACACCCCCGAAGAACGGCGCGAGATCGAGCGTCGCCTGTTTCAAGGAGAACTGCTGGCGGTGGTGTCCACCAATGCCCTGGAACTGGGAATCGACGTGGGCACCCTCGACGCCGTCATCACCGTGGGCTATCCGGGCACGGTCGCGAGCCTCTGGCAGCAGTGGGGACGAGCCGGACGGGGCAAGGGTGAGAGTCTCGCCCTGTTCGTCGCCGGCAACGACGCGCTCGAGCAGTTCTTCATCCACAACCCGAATGAGATGCTGCAGAGGAAGGTGGAGGCGGCGACCATCGACTTCACCAACCCCTACATCCACGATCGGCACCTTGTGGCGGCGGCCTACGAATTCCCACTGGTGACGGACGACTCGGAGTTCTTCGGGCCCGGCCTGGAGGAGGCCGCGGAGCGCGCGACGGCCAAGGGCGGCCTGCGGCGGGGCTTCGACTCCTGGCTCGTGGCCGGCAGCGGCTACCCGGCCGGCGAGATAAGCCTGCGTTCCTCCTCTCCCGACCAGTTCACCATCGTCGACGAAGAGACCGGCAGCGTCGTTGGCAGCCAGGAGGCGGAGACGGCCTTCTCGTTCCTCCATCCGGGAGCCGTCTACCTCCATCGCGGCGAGAACTACCTCGTGACACAGCTCGACCTCGAAGGGCGGGTGGCCGTCGTCCGCCGCTTCTTCGACTCCTACTACACGCAACCACGCAAGGAGTCGTCCACCGAGATCGTGACCCACGAGCTGAGCTCGCCCTTCGGCCCGCTGACCATGCACCTGGGAGCGCTGGCGGTGAGTTCGCGGGTGATCGCCTTCCAGAAGAAGCGGCTGGGCGGCGACGAAGCGCTCGGCACTGAAGAGCTCGACCTCCCCACCCAGCACTTCTTGACGGAAGGGCTCTGGTTCACATTCCCGCTGGATATCCTGGCGGACGACAAGCTGCTGCCGCGCCTACCGGGCGCCCTCCACGCCATCGAGCACGCATTGATCGCGTTGCTCCCGCTGCTGGCCATGTGCGATCGCTGGGACATCGGCGGGCTCTCCACCCCTCTGCACGCTCAGACCGAACTGCCCACCATCTTCGTGTACGACGGTCACCCGGGCGGAGTGGGCATCGCTCGCCAGGGGTTCAGTCAGGTGGAGCAGTGGTTCCGCGACGCGGTGAGGCTCATAGCCGATTGCACCTGCGAGTCGGGGTGCCCTTCGTGCGTGCAGTCCCCCAAGTGCGGCAACGGGAACGAGCCGCTCGACAAGGAGCTCGCCCTGACGCTCCTGCGCGCGGTGCTATCCTGGGACTCATGAGCCAACTCACGCACGACCTCTACATCAGCGTCATCGGAGCCGGCCAAGCGACCGCGCAGGAGTACGCCGTGGCTGAGGAGGTGGGTCGTCTGGTCGCCGAGGCCGGAGCCGTCCTCGTGTGCGGCGGGCTCGGGGGCGTGATGGCCGCGGCCGCGCGCGGAGCGAAGGAGGCCGGTGGCCGCACCCTAGGCATCCTGCCCGGTCACGATCGCTCCGAGGCCAACGACTACCTCGACATGGTCGTGACCACGGGGATGGGCCACGCCCGCAACCTGGCGGTTGTGAGCAGTGGAGACGCCGTCATCGCCGTGGGCGGGGAGTTCGGCACGCTCTCGGAGATCGGCCTTGCGGCGAAGGTGCACCGTCCGGTGGTCGTGCTCAACGGATGGCGCCTGCAACGCGACGAGGGCACTCCGGGCATCTGGTATGCCTCCACTCCCCGCGAAGCGGTGTCGTTAGCGCAGCAGGCCATCAAGGCGGGGTCGTCCCTCTCAGGGTGAGACGAGACGACTCCCCGGGGTGACTCACTGGGGTGGCTCACCGGAGCGGCTCGCCCCGCTGACGCACGGACTCCCGCACGCACTCCACGAAATGCCCGCCCAAGACCCGAGCCTTCTCTCTGAGGCCGTCCGCGTGGACCGAGGCGCGGGACACCATCGCGGGGGCGTCCACATAGTCGAGAGCCGCCAACTCGTCCGCGTACCGATGTGTCCACTCGAGCACCAGAGCCGGCGTCACCTCCAGGTGGAACTGGATGCCGTACACCCACCGCCCCCAGCGAAACGCCTGGTTCGGGTAGCCGGAGCTGGAAGCCAGCAATCTGCCTCCCTGGGGAAGGTCGTAGGTATCGCCGTGCCAATGGAAGACCGGCTCGCGCTCGCCGAACCCGTGGAAGGCAGGGTCCACGCGCCCGCGCTCGGTCAATTCGACCGGGAGCCAACCGATCTCCTTTCGCCGGCCGCCGATCGCGCCCGGGCGCACTTGGGCTCCCAGCGTCAACGCCAACAACTGGGCGCCGAGACAGATGCCGAGGATGGGGACGTCGGCGTGCACGGCAAGCTTGAGCAACCTGAGGGAGTCGTCGAGGCCCTCCACCCGCTCGCGCTCGCACACCGACATCGGGCCGCCGAGAGCCACGAGTCCGTCGAAAGCCCGGCTCTTGACCAGCGTCTCCACCGCGTGGTGATAGGCGACGGGGTCGCCGACGAGCCTCAGGGCCACCACGTCGAAGGCGTCGTCAAAGATCGGCTGCAGGGTGCCGAGCGGCTCGCAGTCCGCGTGTTGCAGCACCACCACGCGTGGCCGCGTCGATCGGGCGTTCATCTCGCCGGCGTCTCGGGTGAGGTATCCATGGCACCACCGAGTCAACCAGCCGCGGACCTCGACGTCAAGGCGGGTGCTTCCACGGCCGCACTGGTACCATGATGATCATGCCGACTCCCACCCGCACGCACGCTCTGATCGAGGCTCGGGGTCTGTTCAAGTGCTACGACGACCTCGTGGCGGTCAACGACGTGGACTTCCATGTTCTGCCGCGCGACTTCCTCGGATTCCTGGGGCCGAACGGCGCGGGCAAGACCACGCTGATGAAGATGATCTACTGTCTGGCCGAACCGACCGCCGGCAACCTGTCGGTCTTCGACACCGACGTCTTGGCGGACCCCCGCAGCATCAAGTCGAGATTGGGAGTCGTGCCCCAGGAGAACAACCTCGACCCGGACCTCTCGGTGTGGGACAACCTCATGATCTACGCGCGCTACTTCGGGCTGCGTGGCCCGGAGGTCAAGGCTCGGGCCAAGGAGTCGCTGGAGTTCATGGAACTCTGGGACCGGCGGGACACGGTGATCATGCACCTCTCGGGCGGCATGAAGCGCCGTCTGGTGATCGCCCGCGCGCTGCTGAACGACCCCGATATCGTGATCCTCGACGAGCCGACCACCGGGCTCGACCCGCAGGTGCGCCACCTGATATGGGACCGGCTGCTGGAGCTCCGCGACCAAGGCCTCACCTTCCTCCTCACCACTCACTACATGGAGGAGGCCGAGAAGCTCTGCGATCGCCTGTACATCATGGACCGCGGACGCATCGTCACCAGCGGGAAGCCGACGGAGTTGGTGCGGCGTCACGTGGGTGAGTTCGTTCTCGAGATCGTCGCCGACCAAGAGACCGAGCGGCAGATCCTCGACGAGCGTCCCGATATGGCCTGCCAGAGAAGCGGTCAGCGCCTCTACCTCTACGGTGCTTCGAGCGAGGAGCTCGCACCGTTCGTCGCCCGCTATCCGGAGCGCGAGACCCGCCTGCGCCCGGCCTCGGTGGAAGACGTCTTCTTGAAGCTCACCGGCCGGGAGATCCGCGAATGACGGCCGCCAACGCACCCGGTGAACGCCACGGGTCGGCCGGCCGCGACGGCGCGGGCGCGCGCGACCAGGCGGCCGGGCGCGACCCGGGCGCAAGTCGCCGCGGGGCGCTCGACGAGGCGCCCGGCCGCGACGAAACGCCGGGCGACCCCCGCGGACTGACCGGAGCGCACGTCGCCGGCACCGAGACCGGCGCCGTGGACCCCGCCACCGCGGCCTGCAAACGCGGCCGCGCTGAAGGCGGCGCCCGCGGCCCGCGCGGCTTAGCGGCGGCCGGCGGCCGCTTCCGCCACGTGTGGTTCCGTGACGCCTACGTGTTCGTCAAGTTGTGGAAGACCAACCTCTTCCCGCCGCTCATCGAGCCCTACCTCTACCTGCTCGCTCTGGGACTGGGCGTGGGCTTCTACGTGAACCAGATGGACGGCGTCGACTACCTCACCTTCGTGGCTCCCGGCATCATAGTTACCACCTCCATCATGCAGGCGACCTTCGAGTGCACCTACGGCTCGTACTTCCGCATGGCCTTCCAGAGCACCTTCGACGCCATCATCTCCACACCCGTGAACCCCGAGGAGGTGAGCCTGGGAGAGATCTGCTGGGGCGCGACACGCTCGGTGATCAACGCCGCGGCGCTGATGGTCAGCCTGGCCATCTTCGGAAGGCTCGATTTGATCTGGGCTCCGGCCATACTGGCCCTGCAGTTCTTGATCGGCATGCAGTTCGGAGCCATCTCTCTGCTCATCACCAGCAAGGTGCGTCAGACCGAGTACTTCAACTTCTTCCTAAGCGGTGTCATCTTCCCCGCTCAGATGCTCACGGGCGCCTTCTTCCCACTCTCGCGCATTCCCGAGGTGCTACAACCGGTGGCTTGGGCGGTGCCGCTCACCTCCGCCATCGACCTGACCCGGGGCATGATGCTCGACCGCTTGGGCATGCACTCTCTGCTCGAGTTGGCCTATGTCGCGGTCACCACGTTGGTGTTCGTGGAGTTGGCGTTGCGAAGCATGCGCCGGAGGCTGATCGGATGAGCGTTGGAGCCCCGCACGCTCCCGCGACGCGCGCGGTCGCGGCAAGCGCTGCCGTGATCGAGTGCCAAGGAATCAGGAAGCGCTATGGCTCCACGGCGGCCCTGGCCGGGGTGGATCTACGCGTCCACGCCGGGAGCGTCTTCGGCTTCTTGGGGCCGAACGGCGCGGGCAAGTCGACGCTCGTCAAGATCCTCACCGGACTGGTTCGACCCACGGCGGGGAGCGTCCGGGTGGTGGGCGGCCGCCCGGGCACGAAAGCCGTGCAACGTCGGCTAGGCTACCTACCCGAGCACTTCCGCTTCCCCTATTGGCTCACCGGCCGCGAGCTACTAGGCGTCCACGGGGGCCTTGCGGACGTGGAGCCCAACGACTCCTACCTGCTCGAGTTGGTGGGCCTGGCGGATGCAGCCGACCGCAGGATAGGCGAGTACTCCAAGGGGATGCAGCAGCGGCTGGGCTTGGCCCAGGCCCTGATCGGTGACCCGGAGGTGGTGTTCCTCGACGAACCCACCAGTGCGCTCGACCCCCTCGGCCGCTTGGACGTGCGCGACATCCTCCTGCACCTGCGCGACCGAGGCATGACCGTGTTCTTGAACAGCCACTTGCTCACCGAGGTGGAGCGCGTGTGCGACCGCCTGGCCGTGATAGACCACGGGGAGATCATCGCCCAGGGCACAACCGACGAACTCCTGGACCGTCCCGGGTTGCGCGTCCGAGCCACCGGGGTCACCATCGACACGCTGGCTCTGCTGGCGGCCCGCACGCCGGGGTCTGGGGCGGCGGCACCGGCGATCTCCTATGAGGGAGGGTGGCTGGAGATACCGGATGTCGGCGTCGAAGACATCCCCGGAGTCGTGCAGGTCCTAGTGGAGTCAGGCGCCCGGGTGTACGAAGTAGGGGTGGCGCGCCGGTCGCTGGAGGACGCCTTCGTCCGGCTGGTGCGCGGCCACCAGCAGGCCACTCGGCAGGACGCGCCGCGCGCGGCCGCAAGCCACCCACCCGAGGACGGCGACTCGTGACGCGCTGGAGACCGAGTCAGGCACCGCAGCCGCCGACGCATGTCGGCGCCGGGGGCGGCGCAGGACGCGGCGCGGGAGACCGCGCAGGGGCGGCGGCGAGCCGCAGAGTGGGCCGCGACGCAGGACTCAAGACCGGAGCGCGCCAGATGCTCCTCTTGGCGGGGCTGACCTGGCGTGAGGGCATCAGGCGCCGCATGATCCTGGTGGGGTTCGTGCTGACCGTGGTCTTCGTCGCGCTGTATGGCACGGGGATCTACTTTGCCTTCCGCGACTTCGACGTCATGAGCGGCGGCACGGCCGGTGGCGCGGGGGCGATCGCGGCCGCCCTGGATTCGAACTTCTTCCGCGACCTCGCCGCCTACCAGATGCTCAGCTTCGGCCTCTTTATCAGCACCTTCCTCAAC
>Ga0075527_10000235_pt1 | contig 12713 bp, 17 predicted proteins | sample NGEPer11B_FD_74784 | JGI IMG/M metagenome (GOLD analysis project Ga0075527, IMG submission 74784) | Arctic peat soil microbial communities from the Barrow Environmental Observatory site, Barrow, Alaska, USA - NGEE Permafrost305-11B | ecosystem: Environmental > Terrestrial > Soil > Wetlands >...
AGGAGATCGCCCGTCTCCACGAGCTGGCCGTCGGTGAAGTTGACGGATTCGAGATAGCCGCTCACCCGGGCGCGGATCTCCACCGATTCCTGGGCTTGGAACTGGCCGGTGAAATCGCGCCATTCCCGCAGTGTCTCCACCAAGGGCTTGGCCACGGTGACAGGCGGACCGGAGGGCGCCGCGGGCGCCGCCGCCTGCTCGGTCGTTTGCGGCACCACCATGTAGCGGTAGGCGATCGCGGCGAGAGCGACCACCACGAGCCCAATCAGCAGGATGCGGCCGCCTTGCTGCGAGGGCGCTGGGGTCTTCGGTCGAGTGGGTGTGCCGGCCGGCTTCGCTGCAGGGGCCTCCGCCCTCGCGTCGTTGCCTTCCGCTGACTTCGACTCATTGGCAGGCGCTTCGGCATCGCCTTTCGGCTCAACGGCCGCGCGCTTCGCGCCTCGATTTCTCTGCTGCATTGCTACTTCTCAAAGCGGCGAGCCTGCCGATCGCATGGTTGGGGGGCGACTCGCAGCAAGGCTCTCTAGGGGAGGAAAGCTACCTCAAACGGGCAGCCGAACACAGGGGGAGCAGGTACAATCCTAGCAATCACTACATAACGATAACACGGTTGTCGGCAACGATTTGGAGCCGCAATCACGGCATTTTGTCCCACGCCCGGGGCGGGAGACGGGGCGTGCTTACCACCGTCCAGGCGCTATAGTGCCAGCCCGATGCGCGCGTCCAAAACACGAGGCCAATGACCATGCTTGGCCGGCTTGCAAGGTTTCTCACCCTCGTTCTCCTCTTGTTTGCCCTGGCGGGCTGCGGCGACGAGGCGACCCTGCCGGTCGAGGCCGGGACCGGCCCCGACCCCGAATTGCCGCCGCCAGTGCAGACATTCATGCCGACCGTGGTGCTGGCACAGGCCAAAGGCTGGCCGGACGGGGCGAAGCCGAAGGCGGGCCCCGGCCTTGAGGTGAATGCCTTCGCCACAGGGCTCGATCATCCACGCTGGTTATACGTGCTGCCCAATGGCGACGTCCTCGTCGCGGAGACCGCTGCGCCGCCGCAGCCGGAGGCGATGCGCGGCCTCATGGGCTGGGCCATGAAGATGGGCCTGCGCTGGGCGGGCGCCGATCTCCCAAGCGCGAACCGCATCACGCTCTTGCGCGACGCCGAAGGTGACGGCGTGGCGGAGACGCGCTCGGCGTTTCTCACCGGCCTCAACTCGCCGGTCGGCATGGCGCTTATCGGCGACGATTTCTACGTGGCCAACACGGACTCGGTGATGCGCTTTCCTTATGAGGACGGCGCCATGGAAATCACGGCTGAGGGCGAAAAGATCGCCGATCTGCCGGCGGGGCCTCTCAACCTCCATTGGGTGAAGAACATCGTGGCCAGCCCCGATGGCGCCAAGCTCTATGCGAGCGTCGGTTCCAACAGCAATCTCGGCGAGCGCGGCATGGAAAATGAGGCAGGCCGGGCCGCCATCCACGAGATCGATCTCGCCGCCGGCACCTCTCGGCTTTTCGCCACAGGCCTTCGTAACCCCGTGGGCCTCGCCTTTCACCCCGACAGCGGCGCGCTGTGGACCGCCGTCAACGAGCGGGACGAACTCGGCAGCGACCTCGTGCCCGATTACATGACCACGGTGACGGACGGCGGGTTCTATGGTTGGCCCTACAGCTATTACGGCGACCACCTCGATCCGAGGGCTGAGCCGCAACGCCCCGACCTCGTCGCCAAAGCACTCGTGCCGGACTATGCGCTCGGTCCGCATACGGCATCGCTCGGACTTGCCTTCTACGAAGGCGCGCTTCTGCCGGAGCGCTATCGCGGCGGCGCCTTTGTCGGCCAGCACGGCTCGTGGAACCGGAGGCCGCCAAGCGGCTACAAGGTGATCTTCGTGCCGTTCGCGGACGGACGCCCCACGGGGACGCCTCAAGACGTCCTAACCGGCTTCCTGAGCGAGACCGGCGACGCCCATGGGCGCCCGGTCGGCGTGGTTATCGACAAAAAGGGCGCATTACTGGTGGCCGACGACGTTGGAAATACAGTGTGGCGCGTCACACCAGCGCTGCCTCGATAGCCGTAAATCCCTGATTTAGTGCGGTTTGCCGCGCGCATTTCGCGGAAATGTTGCGTTCGCGCGTTATGAGTGCCCTCGGTTGGGTGGCCAGCGCGGTTAGTAGGTGCTATAGGCTCACCCACTCAAAAAATCCGGCGCGAAGCTAATCCTGGAGAAAGGGAGGCAACCCATCTCGGACGCAACGAGAACTTTGTTCGTTCCTAAAACAAGCCAAGACTACGGCGATAATCCGATCTCCGTTCGGGAGACTGATAAATACGTTACGGAATATGTCCGTGGTTTTGTCGAGAAATGGGACGAACTCATCGATTGGGATCAGCGCGCGAGAAGTGAAGGCCGCTTCTTCATCGATGTCTTGAAGGCACGCGGCAAAGAAAGCGTGCTCGATGTCGCCACTGGAACGGGGTTTCACTCCGTTCAGCTGCTCAAGGCCGGTTTCGACGTTACGTCGGTGGACGGCTCAGCGGAAATGCTGGCCAAGGCTTTTGAGAACGGCTGTGAGCATCACGTCGTGCTCAAGACCGTCCATGCGGACTGGCGCTGGCTCAATGAGAGCGTGCGCGGCAAGTTCGACGCGATCATCTGCCTTGGCAACAGCTTTACGCATCTGTTCGACGAGAACGACCGCAGGCGCACGCTTGCCGAGTTCTACGCCGCGCTGAAACATGACGGCATCCTGATCCTCGACCAGCGCAACTATGACAGCATCCTGGACGACGGCTTCGCCAGCAAGCACAAATACTACTATTGCGGCGACCAGGTCACGGCCGAGCCGGTGCATGTCGACGAAGGGCTTGCCCGTTTCGAGTACACCTTCCCGGATGGCTCCCAGCACAACCTCAACATGTTCCCCTTGCGCAAGAACTACACGCGCAAGCTGTTGCGCGAGGCCGGGTTCCAGCAGATCCACTCCTATGGCGACTTCCAGGCGGAAGGCGAGGAGAAGGATCCTGACTTCTTCATCCACGTCGCGGAGAAGAGCTATGGTAGCAACTGATCAGACCATAGCGCTGGCCCGTGACTACTACGACAGCGACGAGGCGGACGACTTCTACCGCACCATCTGGGGCGGCGAAGACATCCATGTCGGTCTCTATGACAAGGGGCCCGACATTAGCGCCGCGAGCCGCCGCACCGTGGAGCGCATGGCGGCCAAGGCCGGCCCACTCAAAGGCAAGCATGTGCTCGACCTCGGTTCGGGCTATGGCGGGGCGGCCCGCGTGCTCGCCGGCGAATACGGCGCGAAGGTCACCTGCCTCAACCTCTCTGCCGTGGAGAACGAGCGCAACCGGACGATGACCGAGAAGGCCGGGCTGGCCGACAAGATCACCGTGGTCGACGGCTCGTTCGACTCCGTGCCGTTCGAGGGCGAAACATTCGATTTGGCTTGGAGCCAGGATGCCATCCTGCACGCGCCGGACCGGAGGGCGGTGCTCGACGAAGTCGCGCGCGTGTTGAAGCCGGGCGGGGACTTTGTCTTTACCGACCCTATGCAGGCCGACGCGCTTCGGAGCACGGATGCGCTCCAGCCGATATACGACCGCATCCACCTCCCCGACCTTGCGTCGTTCGGTTTCTACCGTGACGAGCTTTCGGCGCGCGGCTTCGAGGAGATTTCAGTCGAGGAGCTGACCGGGCAAATGCGCACGCATTACGCACGCATCGGTGAGGATCTCGACGCACGCCGGGACGAGCTTGACGCGAGCGACGCCTTCATCGACCGCATGCTCAAGGGTCTCGGCCACTGGGTCTCGGGCGCCGAAGGCGGTCTGCTGGCCTGGGGCATCATGCACTTTCGAAAGGCGGGCTAGTGGAGGCGGGCCGCGACAACGGCTCGGCACCACCGCTCACCCATTGCACGATCGGCGTGCCGACGAGCGCCAAGCTCGTCGTGGCGGCCTTCGTCATCGTTACGGTGAGCTGGCCGACACTCGCCGACGAGAGTTTCGCCGCGGTGCGGGATTTCATCTCTGCGTACGGCGGCTGGTTCTACGGCGCCGTCGCTACCGCGGCGCTCATCATGTGCGTGGTCTTGGCGATCGGCCCTTGGGGCTCCGTGCGGCTCGGGGCCGACGACGAGAAGCCTGAATTTGGCTGGCTATCCTGGACGGCGATGCTGTTTGCGGCCGGGATGGGCATCGGGCTCGTGTTCTGGTCCATCGCCGAACCCCTCACCCATTACGCAGGCAACCCCCTGATCGCCGCTTGGGGGCCCGATCCTTCGAGCATCGTGCGCGCCCGCGTGGCCATGGAAATCACCTTCTTTCATTGGGGGCTCATGCCTTGGGCTCTCTACGCGACTGCCGGGCTGATCTTCGCCTATTTCTCGTTTCGTAAGGGCGAGCCGTTGACCGTCCGCTCCGCCATGCGTCCCTTGATCGGCGACGGGGTCGGACGCTGGCCAGGCAAGCTCGTCGATGTCGTCGCCATCGTCGCCACGGTGTTTGGGCTGGCGACCTCGCTCGGCTTCGGCGCCGATCAGATCAATGCCGGGCTCGCCCGCCTCTTCGGTTGGCATGTCTCGATGGAGCATAAGCTGCTTGTGGTGGCGGTGATCTGCGGGGCGGCGGTGCTTTCCGTCAGCTCCGGTCTCAATCGCGGCATCCGCCTCCTGTCTCTCGCCAATATCTGGCTCGCGGCGCTTATTCTCGTCGTAGTGCTCATCTCGGCGCCGATCGAGCCGATCTTGCGGAACTTCTCCATCCGGCTCGGCGATTATCTGACCAACCTGCCTTGGCTCACCTACAAGACGGCGGGAGACGATACGGGCTGGAGCGCATCGTGGACGACCTTCTATTGGGGCTGGTGGATCAGCTGGACTCCGTTTGTCGGGCTGTTCATTGCGCGCATCTCGCGCGGGCGCACCGTCCGGGAGTTCATTCTTGGTGTGCTTCTGGTGCCGACCGCGATCACCTTCGTTTGGCTTTCGATCATGGGCGGCGCGGCAATTTCCGCGGCCCGCGGCGGACCCGCCATCATTGAGATCGCCAAGAACGCGCCGGCCTTGTCGCTCTATGCGCTGATCGACTTTCTGCAGACGGGCACCTTCGCCACGATCATCGCCGGCGCCGCCACGCTGCTCGTGGCCATCTTCTTCGTCACCAGCGCCGACAGCGGCACGCTCGTGGTCACTACGATGCAGTGTGGCGGGCATACGGAGCCGCCGATCCTGGAGCGCGTGCAATGGGGCGTCGGCATGGGCGCGGTCGCCGCGGCGCTGCTGGTGGCCGGCGGCCTCGGCGCGCTGCAAGCCATGACGGTCGCGGCCGCGCTGCCATTCTCCATTGTCCTCATAGCCTTGGCGGTTGGCTTCATGACCGCACTCCACGAAGATACCATTCAGCAACGCAAGAAGCGGCGCGCGCGAAAATCTGCCCGCGTCTCTTGAGGGTCAGACAATGGCGAAGTCTATTCTTTGTTACGGGGACTCGATCACCTGGGGCTACAACCCGGCGGACGGCTCGCGCTTTGCCCCGGAGCACCGCTGGCCGCGCGTGCTCGAGGACGCGCTTCAGGGCCGCGCCCGGGTGATCGAAGAAGGCTTGAACGGCCGCACCGCGGCGACCGACGAGCCCTCGCGCCCCCAATCGCAACGGATTTGCCATGCTGCCGCCGCTGCTCGAAGCGCACGCCCCGCTCGATGTCGTCATCATCATGCTCGGCACCAATGACAGCGCACCCTGCTACGGGCTCACTGCGGGAAGGATCGCCCTGAATTGCGGCGCCCTGATCCGGATCGTCAATGGGAGCCTCGCGGGGCCAGGCGGCGCGGCACCCCAAACGATCCTGATTGCCCCTCCCCCGCTCGGCTCGCTCAGCGCCGAGATGTCCTTGCTCTATGCCGGCGGCCAGGCCACATCGCGCGGCTTGGCAGATACATACGGCACCGTCGCGGCACGCTTCGGCGCCCTGTTTCTCGACGCCGGACAGGCAACGAAGGTCAGCGCCGTGGACGGCGTGCATCTCGATCCGGAAGGGCAGAAGCGATTGGGCTCGGAGGTCGCCAAGATCGTGGCATCACTTCTCTAGTCCCGGGCAAATGCGCCGGCGGAGTTCATGGTTCGAAAACAGTGCTCCGCTACGATCGGTGGCGAGGAGACAGGACATGGCTCAAGCTCAGGACGATAGCGCGACCTTCGCCGTTTACCGCGACGCGTTTCGGAAGGTTCTCGGCAAGGACTTTCGCCGGCCCGTGCTGATCGAGACCAACGCCCATGAAGGGCCGGTCTATGTTGCTTCCGAGCATGCGCTCTACTTCACGACCGTGCCGGAACCGGGTCCGAAGAACGTCGCCATCATGCGCCTGCAATTGGGGGGCGATAGATTTCCCTTCAGCGCGGAGAAGCTCGAGACCGTGCGGCAGCCGTCCAACATGGCGAACGGGATGTGCCTTGACCGCAAGGGGCGGCTCGTGATTTGCGAGCAAGGAACCCGTGAAGAGCCGGCCCGTATTAGCTGCATGACCCTCAAGACCCGCAAGCTCGAGACGGTGGTCGATCAATGGCGGGGCTTGCGCTTCAACTCACCGAACGACGTGGTGGTGAAGTCCGACGGCACGGTGTGGTTCACCGACCCCAATTACGGCGAAGTGCAAGGCTTCAAGCCCGCGCCGGAGGTGGGCGCCTATGTCTATTGCCATGATCCCGCGACGGGCGAGACGGCGGTGGTCGCCGATAGCTTCAACAAGCCGAACGGCCTCGCCTTTTCTCCGGATGAGAGCGTGCTCTACATCACCGACACCGGCGCCAATCAGGCGCCCGGCACCTATTTCGTCAACCTGCCCCATCATGTCCGGGCGTTCGACGTGCACAAGGGGCGACATTTGAGAAACGATCGGCTCTTCGCCGTGGTGAGCCCTGGATGTCCCGACGGCATCAAGCTCGACACACGCGGCCGCGTCTATACGTCGTCGGGAACCGGCGTGCAGGTGTTCACGCCGCAAGGCGATCTCCTGGGCGAAATCCTGGCGCCGGGCGGGGCGAACTTTACCTTTGGCGGTCGTAAGAACGACGTGCTGTTCATCCTCGGCGACACGCGGATCTGGCAGACGAAGCTGGACGTCAACGGCGTCTAGCTCTCCGAAGCCGGCTTCGCGTCCTTGGTCGTATCGCTCCGCGCTGCGGCGCCTTCGTGTTTGGAGCGCACAAGCAGCTCGCGCACACCGATGCCAATCTCCTTAAGGGACTTGTTGAGCATGTCGTGCGCCTCTTGCAGCAGGTCGAACTCGCGGCGAATGGTGTCATGATCCTCGATCGCGCGGCGTTCCGAGTCGCGGTTCATGATGGCCGTGCCGACGGTGATGATCGGCAGGAATATGAGCTGGAGGAAGTTCGACCAATACAGGATCTGGGTCTCGTATTCCGGCCACAGGACCGGTGTCAGACCGAAGATCACGAACGCATAGAACGCCCAGATCGAGCCGACCACCATGGTGATGCGCATGGCCAAGACGTCGTTGATCTTGGAAATGGCGCTTTCTCGCGGCGTTTGCTTCATCGTCCTCACCTTCACGCGTGGAAAAGCAACCGACAGCGCCTCACGGCGTCGATCCGCGCCAAGTCTTACCCGACGATGTTTAGAAATGCTTAGTGGCGGCTCCAGCGCTATTCGATCTTTTCGGCGCGTGTGGCGTGGGTTGGGCCTTCTTGCATTGTGGTGCCGGCCCGGTAAGCCGTCTTTTTGTAGTGGTCGCCGTCCTTGCTGAGCTTGGTGGTCCAGCCGGTATCCCACTTGATCACCGCGGCGTCGGCCTCTTCCGTCCAAGTCCCGTTCAGGACATGGCCCTGCTTTTCGCCAGCCGCCGTACCATCGCCGGTGAGCGTGATGGCGAACGCATTGCCCTTGGTGTCCTCGGTCCGGTATTTGCCGGCCCAGTCGCCGGCGAAACTGGCGCTGCTGGTCAGCGCCGCAAGAAGGCCGGCGACAACCCAGACCTTTATCGATTTGATGCCGTTCATGGATCGAGTCCCTCCCTTAGCTAATGCGGATCCGTCTCGTTCCTCATCTTGATGGAATCGAAACCAAGCTCGCTTGCCTGCTCGTGGAGCCACTTCACGGCTTCCACCTCCGTGGCAAACACCTTGCTCTCGCCCTCCTCCGAAAAGACCGCTCCAGGCGCCAGCGTGCGGAACGACGCGCGCCAGGCATAATCATAGCGCTCTATGAAGCCGATCAGCCTGCCTTGGCCCTTCCCGTCTCCTTCCAACTCCTCCTCCTAGAGGCCAAAAAGACAGGGCGCCAACCGAGGAGCTGGCGCCCATTTCCTTATCCACATTTATGATGGAGACAGCTACTCGCTCGCCTCGGATTCCTCCATGGGATCGACGGGAGCCTCATCCATCGAGCCGGTGTCTTCCTCCATGGACGAGTCATCACCCATGGACGAGTCATCACCCATGGACTCATCGCCTGTATCCATGGAGTCCTCGGCGTCCTCCATCGGATCGTCCTGGGCGTAGGTGAGCGTCGGGGCAGAACCAAGACCTATCAACAGTGCGGCTACAAAGAGCCCTGCAAACAATTTGGCCATTTCGATTTCCCTCGAATTGAAACAACTCCATCGAGTTGCACCGCCATGTTGGGGTACAAAAAAGAAACAACACAAGTGAAAAAATACGGTGGCGCGGGGAATGGTGCCCAGGGGCGGATTCGAACCACCGACACGCGGATTTTCAGTCCGCTGCTCTACCAACTGAGCTACCTGGGCCTGCCAAAAAGCAGGGACACGTGAGGGGCTTCCCAAAGCCGCCGTGCCCGCAAGGCCCTGGCTTATAGGAAATCGGCCGGGCTCTGTCGAGACCGGGAATGACGGGCCCGGGTCCACCGGGTTTAGCAGGGTCTCCCTCTATGCCACGTCCCGCGCCCGGTTGATCGAGACGACCCGGCCATCGCGTCGGCCAGAGCCATGACCGCAAAGCCCAGGCTGAACAGATTGGCCACGTTCATCGCGGCCGCGCTCAACACAATGACCACGGAAGCGCCTTGCAGGAACTGCGCGAGCCCCCACTCTCCGACGAAAGCGAAGGCCGGCTCCCGCCGCCAGGCAAGCACGAGCACGGTCCCGAGGACCGCACTAACCGCGATATCCACGGAAGAGATGGAAAGCATGTCGAGATGCACGAGCCACGCCTTTGAACCAAAGCGCCGGGATCTGGCGCGGCCGCCAGCATATCTACCCCCAGGTAGTGCCGTGGTTGACCCGCCTGTCATGATTTCTGGAAAATTCGAGGGATCGCGTTAAAGCGCCCGTCACATCCCCGGCCAAGCCTTCCCGGCCAAGCCGTCCCGGCCGGCCCGGGGATTGGCTCAGCTATTGATGGGCCATGAACACCGGCACGTCCATGCGCTCCAGGACATGCCGCGTGGCCCCGCCGAGCACCCATTCGCGGAACCGCGAATGGCCGAACGCTCCCATGACGATGAGGTCCGCCTTCTCGGCGGCGGCGGCTTTCAGGATCGCCGCGCCCGCATCGTCGTCGGGGGTCTCGCTCTCGCCGATTTCGGCGGTGACGCCGTGATGGCGCAGATAGCCGACGAGGTCGAGCGGCGCTATGCGCATGGCCGCCGGGTATTGCGCGCGCGACTGGCCGGTCAGCACCGTGACATGCTCGGCGCGCTGGAGCAGCGGCATGGCTTTGCGAACCGCCGCGGAGGCCTGGGCGCTGCCGTTCCAGGCGACCAAGGCCCGCTTGCCGAACTCGGGCGACGCCCAATTCCGGGGCACGATCAGCACGGGATGGCCGGACAGGGCGATCTGCACGCCGGGGCCCCACAAGAGATCACTCGGGTCCTGCGCCTGCTCGACGACGGCGAGGTCCTGAACGCGGCTTGCATGGATAATCAGATCCGCGTCGTCTCCCTCCCCTGTCAGCCAGGTGTGCGCCACGCCGGCCTCTTTGGCGATGGTGTCGAAGGTCTTCTCGGCGCTCGAGGCTTCCGCTGTCTCCTCCTTGATCAGCCCTTCGACCTGCTCGGCATCCAAGCGGATGAAAGGGTTCTGCACGGCGCTGCGCAGCATGGCCGTTTCCGTCAGACTGCAAATGCCGGTCAGGTGAGCGCCAAACTCCTTGGCAAGGCGCGCGGCGAGCCGGACTTGCACTTGCGCATTGGCCAAGGGCACGTGAACGAGGATCGCCTTATACGCCATGATCTGTCTCTCACTCCCATTCGTCGTCGCTCTTGCCGAGCTCACCGTCGATCTTGGCGACGGGATCGCCGGGAAGGGCATAGCCGCCCTTCAGCCAGCGGCCCATATCGACCTCGGCGCAGCGCTTCGAGCAGAACGGCCGATGGGCTTTTGCGGCAGGCTTGCCGCAGACCGGACAGCGCGGAGCCGCCTTCGGGTCTGCCGGCTTGCCCGCGCCGGCCGTCACTCGGTCTCCACCTCCGCCTTGGCGAGCCATAACAGCGTGACGGGATAGCCTTCCCCCGCCAACAGACTCACCACCTCGGTGAGCGGCAGGCCCACGACATTGGTGTATGAGCCAACCAGCTTGACCACGAAGGCGCCGGCAATCCCTTGAATGGCGTAGCCGCCGGCCTTGCCCTTCCATTCGCCGCTCGCCAGATAGGCGCCGATCTCCTGGTCGGAAATGTTGCGGAAGCGGACCCGCGTCTCCACCACCCGCTCGCGCCAGCGCCCTTCCGGCGTGACCAGGCAGATGGCGGTGTGCACCCTATGCGCGCGGCCGCGCAACATGCGCAGCATATCGGCGGCTTCGTGCTCGAGATCCGCCTTGCCGAGCACCCGGCGGCCGACGGCGACCACGGTGTCGGCGGCGAGCAGGAACGACTTGGCGTATTCGGGCTCGGACTTGGTGATCTTGAGCGCGGCCTCGGCCTTGGCGCGGGCCAGACGGCGCACGATATGGCGCGGCACCTCGCCCTTCGACACGCTCTCATCGACGGAGGACGGGCGCAGCGCATCGGGCGCGATACCGGCCTGCTCGAGAAGCTGGAGGCGGCGGGGGGACGCGGAAGCGAGAACCAGTTTGGGCCGGAAGCTCGAGCCAGGCGTGGGCGTGCGCCGGCGCGGCGGCCGCTTTGGCGGCGCCTTCTGCAATACCGGAACAGCAGGCTCAGCCTTGGCGGGATCGTTCCGCTTCAGCTTGAGCTTGCTACTTAAACCGGTAAGTGATCCGACCTTTAGTGAGATCATAGGGTGTCATCTCGACCAGAACTTTGTCGCCAGCAAGCACCCTAATCCGGTTCTTGCGCATCCGTCCCGCCGTATGGGCGATGATCTCGTGTTCGTTCTCGAGCTTCACCCTAAAGGTGGCGTTCGGGAGCAGTTCAGTGACCACTCCCGGAAATTCGAGCATTTCTTCCTTCGCCATAAGGCTCCTTCCGCATCTACCGGCTGCCGCGGAGAATGGTCGGGCACCGGCCCAAAATCAAGGAGTTTGAGGGGCGTTTCTGACTTATATCGAGGCCCCAGGCGTCAGATCATGCGCGGGTTCAAGTCTTCGTCTGCGGCGTGGCGGGCTGATCGGTGGGTGCGGCCGGGGGCGCGGCCTCCGCCAGGCGCTCGACCAGCCCCGCGGGCAGGGACGCGGGCGGGGCCGCCTGTTCCTCACGCGGGGCGGCGGCGCCATTTGCCCCTTGCGCTCCCGGCTGAAGCACCTCGCGGATGGTCCCGTCAAACTGCTCCAACTGGCCGACGACCCTCTTGGCCACATCGACATAGCGCTGGTGAATGGCGAACAGCCGGCGGCGCAAATCCTCGTTGATGCCCCGCATGGCGGCCAGCTCCCGCTGCTGGGCGGCAAGGCGGTTGCGAAGATTGTTCCGCTCGGCGACCAGCCGCTGAACCGCGGCGGCGCCGGCGAGGGCTGCGGTCTCGACGGCCTCGTCGGAGGTGAAATCCTCGTCTGGGGCCTCGGGCGCCGGTCCGGCCCCATTTCTCGGCGTCTCAGTCATGGCTTAAGCTCCTCGTCCTGCGGGCCTATAACGAAAACGGCGGGGCCCCAAGGGTCGTTCCCTGCTGATAGCATAGCCTTTCGGAGGAAGCCTGTGGCGAAGCGCGCCAAAGCGTCTCGCCAGGGGTCGCCCCGCGAGGGGATGAGCCCCCGAGGGCCTCGGCCCGAAGGGGGATGGCGCGCCGAAAAGCGCAAATCCTAATGGCTCGCGATCCGAGGACCGCGCGGGCGCCTTCCGGCGCGCCACATGCGCATCGGTAGCCCAGAGGGCGAGTGCGCATGCCATTTGCGGTGTCTTTTCGGCACCGGGCCCCGCTTCAATTCCGGACTGCCTGTCCGGGATCTACCTGCCAGCTTCTGGCGGGGGCTCGTAGTGGCCCCGGGGGGTGACTCCGATACCGCCCGAGCGACTTGTTGCGTACAAGCCTCGCAGGCGCCGCACCCCGTCCCGCTCACGCTAACGCCTCGCGAGAACGCCCTTTGAACGGACGAGGTGAGTGCATTGTACCCGCGCTTCGGAGGGCGGGGATAAAGTGACGAGCATTTTTGTGCTCATCATCGCCCGGCACACGGGTCCGGCTTCGCCGGCCTGGGCACAAGCTTGATGATCCGAGCGATCCAGTAACCTCCGCAGTCCGCAATTACGAACCGGTGCTTACTGGGTGCCCGCCTGCGCGGGCATGACAATCGTGGATGGCCACCCGGGGCCGGGCCTGGTGGCTAAT
>Ga0075527_10000236_pt1 | contig 12711 bp, 9 predicted proteins | sample NGEPer11B_FD_74784 | JGI IMG/M metagenome (GOLD analysis project Ga0075527, IMG submission 74784) | Arctic peat soil microbial communities from the Barrow Environmental Observatory site, Barrow, Alaska, USA - NGEE Permafrost305-11B | ecosystem: Environmental > Terrestrial > Soil > Wetlands >...
GCCCGCGCATGAGCCGTCGTCCTCGTTTCGCTCGTAACTTCCCCCGGCGATGATGATCTCCACCGTCGCGTCGAACGGTCGCGCCAGGCGCTCGTTCATCTGCGGCGTTGCCACCGGCTGGGCAGCTTCTTCGGTCGCCGGTGCCGCCGTGACCGCCGCCGGCGTTTCGGTCGCTTCCTCTTCCCCGGTCGGCGCGATGCGGATATCCGGTTCGACCTGCTCCGCCGTCGCTTCTGGTGGCGCTTCGGTCGGGATCAGCGGGATGCGCCGGTTAGACGGTGAGGCCGCTTCCGGCGTTGATTCGCCAGCATCGGGATCGACAGGCGCCACTGGCGTCGCCGCGCCACTCCGCGGTTCGCGCGTGCCCACCGGGACAATGGTGTCGACCGTCGCCGCCGGGCCCTCCTCGAACTCGGGATCGACCTCGAAGCCTTCCGGCAAATCCTCCGGCCGCGGCACCAGGTTCCAGATGCCACCGGTGCGCAACCCGTCTTCCCGCACCGCCACCGGCTCGTCGGACGGCCAGCGGGGCTGGATGGTTGTCGCGATCGCTTCGAGCTCGGGCACGACGTCGACCTCGCCAAAGCCGAACCCGACCAGCACCTGCACCCACGATCCCTGGCGCACCACCACGATGCCGTATTCACCATCGAAGGAGCCGAACAGCACCAGTGGCAGGCGGGACGCGCGGGACTCGTCGCCGATCGTCGCGATCTCCACGTCCTCCAGCTCGCCGAAGTCGTAGTCGCCTTCGCCGGACTCATCGGTCGACAGCCCACCCCGCAGCGACGCGACAAAGATCTCCGCCGTCGAGCCGAGACTGCGTGAGGCGGCGTCATCGGAGTCATAGACGCTGCCGAAGGCGAGCACGCCCGACAGCGCATCGAAGTAGACATCGGGGTTGTCGTACGCCCGGAAGACCTCATCGTCGCCGGTGGAAACGGTCCCGACCGGCTCGGTGGTCCCGGTCTGGGCCACGGCGAGAGCGGGACTCGCCAGGATCGCGATCAGGAGAAACAACCAGATACCGCGCATGCGCACACCTCATTTCGTGAGCTGGATGTCAGCAACGTTGATGCCTCCATCATGCCGGAGATAGCGAAAGATTGGAAGCCCCATTCAGCAAACCGGCCAGGTCGCTCCTGCTGACCTCTCCGAGCCACGTGTAGCCTCGCCCTGCAAATGAGCGAGGTCTGCCCGGTCGTCTCCATGTCCGCGCCTTCGCCAGTTCTCGACTCCAAACCTGATAAGGAGTATCTTGGGTTGAATGGATTCAATCTGAAAGCAAAATTCTGGAAATCAGTACATATGCCCGAACCGGAAGCGCTGGCCCGAATAGACATCGACCATCTGCTCGAAGAGGCGGGATGGGTGGCGCAGGATCGCGATGAGCTCAACCTCTTCGCGGTCCCGGCATTGCCATTCGCGAGGTCTCCATCCCCGGAGCCGGTGAAACCGATTACCTGCTGGTGGCCGGGCGCAAGGCGGTTGGCATCGTCGAGGCCAAGCCAGCGGGAACCACGCTGACCGGTATCGAACTCCAAAGCCGCGTCTATGCCGAAGGTCTGCCCGGGCACATGCAGGCGTGGACCTTCCCGCTGCCGATGCTGTACGAAAGCACCGGCAAGGAAACGCGCTTCACCAACCTGCTGGAGCCCGAGCCGCGCAGTCGCGGCGTCTTCAGCTTCCATCGTCCCGAAACACTGATGGAATGGGCCAAACAGGCGTCGCCTTCCGTTTCGTCCAACGGTCTTGGCATCGGCGAGGATGGTATCGGGTACGACACCGGTACGGCGGCGCTTGCTGGTCGGTTCCAGCACCTGCCCGCCACCATCGACGATCCGAAGCTCTGGCCCGCCCAGCGCGAGGCGATCGCCAATCTCGAACGCTCGCTGAAGGAGAACCGGCCACGTGCCCTGATCCAGATGGCGACCGGCTCCGGCAAGACCTTCACCGCCATTTCGGCGATCTACCGCCTGATCCGCCACTCCAATGCCAGGCGGGTGCTCTTCCTGGTCGATCGCGCCAATCTCGGACGCCAGACCTACAACGAATTCCAGCAGTACACCACCCCGGATGACGGTCGCAAATTCACCGAACTCTACAATGTGCAGCATCTTCAGTCCAACACGATCGACCCGGTCTCGCGCGTCTGCATCTCCACGATCCAGCGCATCTATTCGATCCTTTCCGGTGATGAGGCGCTCGACGAGTCGCTGGAGGAGGGGTCGCTGTTCGAGCCGGACAAGCGCATCGGCCAGCCAAGGCAGATCAGCTACAACCCCGCCGTGCCGATCGAGACGTTCGATGTCATCGTGATCGACGAGGCGCACCGCTCGATCTTCAATCTCTGGCGACAGGTGCTGGACTACTTCGACGCCTACCTGATCGGCCTGACCGCCACCCCCAACAAGCAGGCGCTCGGCTTCTTCAATCAGAACCTGGTGATGCAGTACACTCACGAAGACGCCGTGATCGACAAGGTCAACGTGCCGTTCGACGTCTATCCGATCCGCACCCGAATCACGGCGCAGGGCTCCACCGTCGACGCTGGCTACCAGATCGACTATCGCGACAAGAAGACGCGCGAAGTGCGCTGGCGGGAGCTGGACGAGGATTTCACCTACACCCGCGAACAGCTCGACCGCGAGGTCGTGGCGATGGATCAGATCCGCACGGTGATCCGGACCTTCCGGGACAAGCTCTTCACCGAGATCTTCCCCGGCCGAACCGAGGTACCCAAGACGCTGATCTTCGCCAAGGACGACACCCACGCCGACGACATTGTGCAGATCGTGCGCGAGGAGTTCGGCAAGGGCAACGATTTCTGCCAGAAGATCACCTATCGCACCACCGGCATCAAGCCGGAGGATTTGCTCGCCCAGTTCCGCAACAACTTCAACCCGCGCATCGTCGTCTCGGTCGACATGATCGCCACCGGCACCGACGTCAAGCCGATCGAGATCGTGATGTTCATGCGCACCGTCAGGAGTCGCGGCTACTTCGAGCAGATGAAGGGACGTGGCGTGCGCGTGATGCCACCGGACGACCTCAAGCGGGTGACGCGGGACGCCCAGGCCAAGACGCACTTCGTGATCGTCGACGCTGTCGGTGTGGCCGAAACGGAGATGCGCGACACCCCGCCGATGGAGCGGAAGAAGTCGGTCGGGTTCGCGAAGCTACTGGAGATGGCCGCCTGGGGCAGCGCGGACGGCGACACGCTTTCATCGCTCGCTTTTCGCCTGTCGAAGCTGGAGAAAACGCTCTCACCCGACCAGCGCGAGCAGATCGAAACGGCAAGTGGCGGCCAGTCGCTGAATGAAGTCGTCGAGCGCCTCGTACGGGCATCGGACCCTGACTACCATCTCATCCAGGCACGTACCGTCGCGGACGACCCGACCCCCGAGCAGGTCGAAGCGGCGCGCGAGGCGCTGGTGGAACAGGCCATCGTGCCGCTGGCCGCCAACGTCGAGCTACGCAACATGCTGATCGAGATGCAGGCGCGTAGCGAGCAGGTGATCGACACGCTTTCGAAGGACGAGGTGATCGAGGCGGGGTACTCTGCCGCGGCGAAGGAACGGCTCGTGGCGATGACGCGGGACTTCCGCCAGTTCATCGAGGACCACAAGGACGAGATCGCCGCGTTGCAGTTCTTCTACAACCGGCCTTACGGCTCGCGCCCGAGCCTGAAGGACATCCGCGAGCTTTCCAAACTGATCGAAGCGCCGCCACGGTCGTGGTCGGTCGACGCGCTCTGGCGGGCCTACGAGCAGCTGGAGGGCAGCCGGGTGCATGGCTCCGGGCAGCGCGTGCTGACCGATCTCGTCTCGCTGGTCAAATACGCGGCGGGCATGGATGATGAGCTGGTTCCGTTCCGGGAGCACGTCAACGAGCGCTTCGCTACCTGGCTGGAATCGCAGGAGGCGACAGGACGACGCTTCACGCCGGAGCAGCGGCGCTGGCTGGAGATGATCCGCGACCAGATCGCCAGCAGCTTCGCGATCGAGCGCGACGACTTCGACGACGCCCCGTTCAATCAGCAAGGGGGCCTTGGGAAGATGTATTCGTTGTTCGGCGATGACTATCAGCAGATACTCGATGAGCTGAATAAGGCACTCGCGGCATGAGCCAGGCAACCAGCCTTGTTTCCCTTGCTGATGTTGTGAAGCCGACACGTCCAAAGGTGAAACCGTCCAACTTTCCGGACCTGCCGTTTATCGGACTTGAGCATGTCGAGGCACACACTTCTCGATTGTTGGACACTGTACCCGCCCATACGATGAAAAGCGCCGCGGTCCATTTTCAACCGGGCGACGTGCTCTACAGTCGGCTCCGGCCTTACCTGAACAAGGTAGTCCTCCCGGACTTTGAAGGACTCTGCTCCAGTGAGTTCATCGTGCTACCACCAAACGGGCAGATCACTGGACCATTCCTGAAGTATTTGTTGAACTCGTGGGAGTTCGTCCAGTTCGCCAATAGCCTGAATGCAGGTGATCGACCCAGGGTTGACTTCGGGCAGATTGGTCCCTACACGTTCCTCCTTCCTCCCAGAGAAAAACAAGAGCACATCATCGACGCCATCGAGACCCAGTTCGCCCGGCTGGATGACACCGTCGCGGCGTTGGAGCGGGCACGAACCCGGCTGAAGCGCTACCGCGCGTCGGTGCTCAAGGCAGCCTGCGAGGGGAGGCTAGTCCCGACCGAGGACGCCAATTGGCCTGTTCAACTGCTCGGTCAACACATCGAGCAAATACAGGCCGGCAAGAATGTTCGCTGTATCGAGCGACCGCCAACCATGGACGAAGTCGGCATCGTCAAGATCAGTGCTGTCACATGGGGTGAGTTCGATGAGCAGGAAAGCAAGACCTGCAACGACGTTTCAGTCCTTCGTGATAACCTGCTCATTCAGCCGGGCGACTTTCTCATCAGCCGAGCTAACACCATAGAGCTGGTTGGCGCATGTGTGATTGTTCGGGATGTATCACTACCGGTAATGCTTAGCGACAAGGTACTCAGGATCACGTTCGGCCTTGAGTTGGATCAGCGCTGGGTGCTTCATTTTCTCCAAAGCATTATGGGCAGGCACGAAATCGAGAGTCGGGCTACGGGCAATCAGAACTCGATGCGGAACATTGGACAGAATCGTATCAAGGAAATTCCGATTCCTGTTCCGCCTATTGAAACGCAACATGAGATTATTGGAGAAATTGAACGAAGCCTCTCCGTTGTAGTTCAACTTGGAGCGACGGTTGAGACCAGCCTGAAACGAGCCAAGGCTCTGCGGCAGTCGATTTTGCGGCTGGCGTTCAGCGGGCATCTGGTCTGAACAGCACTCCACAGTTAACAAGTCTTGAGTGATCGACCACAATATTGGCTCTGAAAACTGGAAGAACAATGGGCATCAACGATGATTGGTATTGGAGGGGTCTGGAATCGGGAAAACTCGGTGTGCGGTTCGCATGGTCCGAGTACTTGCCGCATCTCATTCGTGACAACGAACTCGTTGATGAGTGGGAAGAGTTCCTCCAGAGCGAAGTCGACAAGTCGACCAAAGAAGCTCTCGCCACCGACAGTGATCGTCTAAAGTGGAATACTGAGATCTCCCAGGTCGGATCGGCTGCGGAGGAGTACCACGAGGTCTTCTTGTGGATTCAAGACCTGCCGAAGGAGATCATCACTGGACTCTTGGTACTGGGAGCGGAACGCACGCTATCAGCATTTTACGCACACATCAGGCACCGTATCGAAGCTATCCGACGCAGGTTTGGGGATCAAGAAGTCACGGTCGAGATGAGATTTCATCCTGACACGCTGTTAGAACTCTGCAAGGAACATGTTGTGGCATCTCATGAAGTCTCTCTTGTTGGCCATACCATATGGATGCCAAGGGTCTCGAAAACTTACGCAAGTCCCGACCCTAACCCAATTCCTGATGACCTGTATCTGGTTGTGCTGAGGTCCGATGCACACGAGTTTTCATACTTGGTCGACCCCACAGCCAAGGTTCTGGATCATCGAATCGACCACGTCGAACAGGACAAACCCGAGCTCGTGCCAAATGTGCAAACTCCGTCAGATGACAGCTTTCCGGTGGCTATCCCGCAGGGATTTGACTGGCCGAGTCAGGATGGGGTAGATCGGTCCGAACATATCGCGATCTTGGCTGGAGGGCACTACGGCCCGGTCATTCCGGACGAAGCCACGAAACCTCTGTTGCAGGAAGTTACCCGACAAGCCGTGGCTGATGTCTTACCAGGCCTCGCTGTTGACGGAATACTGGCGGAAGACCACGAGATCGGGCCAGCAGCCGGTGCTGTAGAGGATTTCGTCGTCACCCTATACGAGAACAGAGAAGCGCTTGCATTGGCCCTCAGTACGGTCGTTGACTCCTGGGCTGTATTCGAGATTGTGTCGAGAATCAGGCGCAAGCTTCGTTCCGACAGTGCGACACATGAGAATCGCGGACAGCCCATTCGCTTTTGGATGCCAGCCGGTACTCTCGCGATGCTCTGCGAGGACTACGTGCGCCGGGCGTATCATCCCCGAGCGCATCTGCAAACAGAATGGTATTGCCTGACTCGGGAGTTCTGGTTCGGCTATGTGTCTCCAGCACATCCCAACGAGAGCATTGAGTACTTGATCTTGGTCAGCACCAGCAAGGAGTCGTATCGGTTCAAGCTCTTGGGAACCGGAGAAGTGACATCTCACTCGGTGAGACGAGGGCGACTGGATGCCGCCTTGCCATTGCCAGACCTTTTTGCAGAGAATGGAGATATCTCTCATGGCCACCATCCATAGCCAACACATCGTGCAAAAACTCTGGAACTACTGCAACCTGCTCCGCGACGACGGGCTCTCCTACGGCGACTACGTCGAGCAGCTCACCTACCTGCTCTTCCTCAAGATGGCCGACGAGCGCACCGGGCCGCCCTGGAATGAGGAATCGTTCATTCCCGAAGGGCTGGACTGGGACAGCCTTGTTTCGCTCGAAGGTCCCGAGCTGGAGAACCAGTACCGGCACGTGCTCGAATCGCTCGCCACCCAACCAGGCATGCTCCGGGCGATCTTCCAGAAATCCCAGAACAAGATCTCCGATCCCGCCAAGCTCACCCGGCTCGTGCGCGAGCTGATCGACAACGAGAAATGGCTCACCCTCGACACCGACGTCAAGGGCGACGCCTACGAAGGTCTGCTGGAACGCAATGCGCAGGACACCAAGGGCGGGGCGGGGCAGTACTTCACGCCGCGACCGCTGATCGACGCCATGGTCGAGTGCATCGACCCGCAACCCGGCGAAACCATTCACGACCCCGCCGCCGGGACGGCGGGCTTCCTGCTTTCGGCCTATCGCTACATCACCGGGCAGCCCGAGCTGAATCGCCACCAGCACCAGCATCTTCGGCTAGAAGCGCTGAGCGGCAACGAGCTGGTCTCCGGCGTCGCTCGCCTCGCCACCATGAATCTGCTGCTGCACGGCGTCGGGCCGCTTAAGGGCGATGAGGAGGACACCCCGATCGATGTGAAGGACAGCCTGCTGTCGCGCAGCACCGACCGCTACGACGTCGTGCTGACCAATCCGCCCTTCGGCAAGAAGTCGAGCGTGCTGGTCGTCAACGAGGTAGGTGAGCAACAGCGCGACGCGATCAGCATCGTGCGCGATGACTTCATCGCCACCACCAGCAACAAGCAGCTCAACTTCCTGCAGCACGTCAAGAGCATCCTCAAGGTCAACGGTCGCGCGGCGGTCGTCGTCCCGGACAACGTGCTGTTCGAGGGCGGCGCGGGTGAGACGATCCGCCGCGACCTGCTCAAGACCTGCGACGTTCACACGCTGCTGCGGCTGCCGACCGGCATCTTCTACGCGCAGGGCGTCAAGGCGAACGTGCTCTTCTTCGATGTCAGGGAGGGCGGCGAGGGGCACGCGACGCGGAAGCTGTGGATGTACGACCTCCGCACCAACAAGCACTTCACGCTCAAGACGAAGCAGCTGCAGCGGTCCGACCTCGACGAGTTCGTGAAGTGCTACAACCCCGAGAACCGGGAGGACCGCGCCGAAACATGGTCGGAGGAGAACCCGGACGGCCGCTGGCGCTGCTACGACTACGAGGAACTGGTGTCGCGCGACAAGGCCAACCTCGACATCTTCTGGCTGCGCGACGACAGCCTGGACGACGCCGCCAGCCTGGAGGACCCGGACCTGATCGCGGCGGACATCATCGAGGACCTCCAGACCGCCCTCGACGAGATGTCGCTGATCTACGCCGACCTCTCCGAATCCGAGGCGCCGACTGACACAATGTCCGGATGAACGGTTGGCGAACGATCACCGGCACGGGACGCGTCAGGCCGTGGACTCCTGTAACCTCGCCCTGCCAATGGGCGAGGTTGGATCATGGGATCTGATGCTACAAGGCCGGCGCCAGGTGTGCGATGCTGGCGCCATGACAACCTCTCGCTCGCCTGTGGAACCGCCGCCATGAACCCCGTCATCATCACAACCGAAAACGCCAGCGACGCCGTCGGGCTCGTGGTCGCCGAGGAAACCCGCCTCAACGGCAAGCGCGCCTTCCGCAAGGGACACCGCATTACCGCCGACGATCTCGCCACCCTCGCCGCGCTCGATGGCCCGGTCCACGCCGTCAAGCTCGAACCCGGCGATGTGCATGAGGACGATGCCGCGATCACGCTCGCCAACCTCATCGCCGGCACCGGGATCGAGATCCGCCCACCGGTGCAGAGCCGCGCCAATCTCTACAGCGCCGGCAGGGGACTCCTCCGCGTCGACAGCGACGCCGTGATTGAGCTCAACCTGCTGCCCGGTATAGCAATCTTCACCACCATCGACCGCCTGCCTGTCAGCGAGGGGCACAACGTCGCCGGCGCCAAGATCACCCCCGTCGCCGTCCAGCAAGCGGTGCTGGATCAGGCGCGCGCCCTTGCCGAGTCGCTCGATCACCCCATCGTCACCATCAAGCCGTTCGTTCATCACACGGTCGGCGTGCTCGCCACCGAAGGGCTGTCCGACAAGATCCGCGACCGCTTCGAAGCCAGCGTGCGCCGCAAGCTCGACTGGTACGGCAGTGATGTCCTGCGCTTCGCCTACCTTCATGACGACCCCGAGGCTGTCGCCAGCACCATGCGGGGCATGCTCGCTGACGGCGCCGACCTGATCCTCACCGCGGGCGGCAACACCATCGACCCGTTCGATCCCACCATCAGGGCACTACCAGAGATCGACGCTCGCGTCGTTCGGCTCGGTGCGCCGGCGCATCCCGGCTCGATGTTCTGGTATGGCGCCACCAATGACGACATCCCGATCGTCAACCTGGCGTCCTGCTCGATGTACTCGCAATCCACCGTCGCCGATCTCGTGCTGCCGTGGGTGATGGCCGGGGAGCAGGTGAGCGATCGCGATCTCGCCAGCATCGGCTACGGCGGCTTGCTCGACCGCGACATGAAGTGGCGCTTTCCACCGTATGATGAAGACGACGTCGAGGGGTGAGTATCATGTCAAATGCAGGTTGTCATGCTGGTTACCTTGTCACATGCGGGTTGGCATACAGGCACTCCACAACAACGGTGTCATGCTGAGCGAGCGCGTATGCGAGATGTCGAAGCATCTCTATCTGGGAAGAGCCATGTCACGCCAAAAGGATCCGTGGTAATGGGTGTTTCGTCCGCACGGTGGCTCTCCGGAAGTTAGAGATGCTTCGACAGGCTCAGTGGGGTGTCAGCCCTTATTCGTCACTGTGCTATTCACGTCCTGTCGGGCCTTGATGCGCGGAAGCAATTGTGGCCGCTGCGCGACCACTGGGCGGACAACTCCCGCGGGAGGTCCGCCCCTACACCATCCCTGGTGTGTCATTTTGTGCTTGACGCGCCACTCAGCATGACATGGTTAGAGTTGTGTGATAGATACCCGATTGACTTTGATGAAACATGCAGAACGACCTTGCCGTGGCACACCGCAGATAGTGCACCGCTAACCAGCGAGGAAAACCATGACCGCAACCCTGAACCAGTCCACCGTCGCCGAATTCGACGGCACGCCGATCACTCGCTACCAGCTCAGCAACGGCACGATCTCGACCGCGATCCTCTCGTTCGGGGCGATCATCCAGGAGCTGCACGTCCCCGATCGACACGGGACCGCCGCCAACATCGTGCTCGGCTTCGGCGATGTCGAGCGCTATTTCGTCAAGCATCCGCATTTCGGGGCGGTCGTGGGACGCTACGGCAACCGTATCGGCGGCGCGCAATTCGAGATCGACGGCGAGACGTACCACCTCACCCCGACTCACGACGACAACACCCTGCACGGTGGCAAGCGCGGCTTCGACACCTGGCCGTGGGAGTCGGAAGGCTTCGAAGACGGTGACAACGTCGGGGTCCGGCTGCATCGCGTCAGCCCGGACGGCGAAGAGGGCTTCCCCGGCGCGCTCACGGCAACGGTGACCTATACCCTGACGGCGGATAACACGCTGCGACTCGATTACGAGGCCACCACCGACAAGCCGACGATCCACAACCTCACCAACCACAGCTACTTCAACCTGGCGGGCGAGGGGAGCGGCACCATCGAGGATCACGTGCTGCGGCTCAACGCCGGCCACTTCACCCCGACCACCGGGGAGCAAATCCCGAGCGGCGAGATCGCGCCAGTCGAGGGAACCCCGTTCAATTTCCTCGATCCGAAGCGAATCGGCGACGTCCTCCGCGATGGCAGTGCGGAACAGGTCGCCTTTGCGCGCGGCATTGACCACAATTTCATCATCACTCGCCCCGAGGGCGACACCTCGCTCACCCGCGCCGCCCATCTCACCGATGTGGCATCTGGGCGAATCATGACGGTCGACACGACCCAGCCCGGCGTGCAGGTCTACACCGGCAACCAGCTCACCGGCGCCATCGCGGGCTACTCGGGCAAGCTCTATCGCCAGAGCGACGCGATCTGCTTCGAGACGCAACATTTTCCCGATTCACCCCACCACGATCACTTTCCCAGCACCGTCCTGCGGCCGGGCGAGATCTTCAACTCGACGACTGTCTACGGATTTGACACCCTCGACTGACGCCGCCTTCTCGTACGGGCGAACATGGAGTACATCTCAGCACCAAATCAACGACACCATGTCATCCTGAGTGGCGCGTCAGCCTTTGTTCGTCATACCCGTGCGCGGAAGCAATTGTGGCCGCTGCGCGACCACTGGGCGGACAACTCCCGCGGGAGGTCCGCCCCTACACCATCCTTGGTGTGTCATTTTGTGCTTGACACGCCACTGAGCGAAGGCCGATAGGCCGGAGTCGAAGGATCTCGATCGCAACGGGAACCAGGTGACGGTGAAACCACCCCACTTCCTTCCTCGTCGGTTTGACCAATCGAGAAGCCAAACAGGAAACGTCCGATGGCAGGTGACCATACCTACTATGTTTACATCTTGGCGAGCTGGACGCGCGTGCTCTATATCGGCGTAACCTCGGACATCGAAGGGCGACTCTATGAGCATCGCACGACCGATGAGAAATCATTCACCGGACTCTATCGTGTCCATTGCCTGGTGTACATCGAAACTTACGGATGGATCGACGATGCCATTACCCGCGAAAAGCAGCTCAAGGGCTGGCGGCGGAGCCGGAAGGTCGCCCTCATCGAGGCACAGAACTCGAACTGGGATGATCTGTCGAAGGGATGGTGATAATCAAGTGCGCCTGCAACGATGGCGATTTTGTGGCGACTTGGTCTCCCCCGAGATCGAGATCCTCAACAGGCGGTCCCATCGGGACCGAGCGGATGCGGCCCATCGACTCGCGGGCATGCGCCTGCGGCTCAGGATGACAACACACCTGCGGCAGTGTACCCAGCAAGCAGTCTCTGCGGGGTTGCCGCCATCACGCATCGCATTTCCAGTACAATCTCCCGCAAGATCGCTGTCTCCGCTTCCCGGATGATACGTGGTCTCGTTTCAACTACCGTGCATATAGTGGATCAAGGACACATCACATGCGTTGCCCCAAGGATGACACCGACCTGATCGAAATCGAGCGGCAGGGGATCGAAATCGATTACTGCCCGACCTGCAAGGGCGTCTGGCTCGATCGACGCGAGCTCGACGAGCTAATCTCTCGCTCCACGACGAATACCGCCGCCAGCTTCGACCGCGACGATGACCACGACGAGCCGCCTCGTCGAGAATCCCGTGAGCGATCCGGTGGTTTCATGGGTCGCGCCAGGGACATGTTCGACGATGACCATCGCGAGCGTGACAGTGACCAGTCCCGCCGGCACCGCGACCGCAACGACGACCGGGACGATGGTGATCGTTACAAGGGCAAAAAGAAGAAGAGCAAAAAGCGCGGCATGCTCGAAGACTTGTTCGATTTTTGAGGCAGTTTCACCTTCAGCGCCACTACCGCGACAGGAAACCGGCGCCTCCGGTAGTGGCGGAACTGGAGCCTGTGCTGAGCTTGCCGAAGCATCCGCCCTGGAAGGTCGACACAAGGTCGATCGCTACCGGAGGGTGGCTTCGGGTTTCATCGCAGTATGTGATGTCCGCGCGCGCGGCGCCACCACGACACGAAAACGGTACGAACCCGTAGCGGCAGACCCTGCTGTACAGACCGGACACATGGGTAACAGAAGGACACGGACATAGGTAACACTTTGTGGGCATGAATGGACTCTTGCAAGGAGACAGCTCATGCCCTGGAAAG
>Ga0075527_10000239_pt1 | contig 12684 bp, 16 predicted proteins | sample NGEPer11B_FD_74784 | JGI IMG/M metagenome (GOLD analysis project Ga0075527, IMG submission 74784) | Arctic peat soil microbial communities from the Barrow Environmental Observatory site, Barrow, Alaska, USA - NGEE Permafrost305-11B | ecosystem: Environmental > Terrestrial > Soil > Wetlands >...
TCGATCGGCACGGAAGCGCCGGCTCGGACCTCCTCCCCGTCGCCTCCCCGCACAGTGACGATCGCCACCTCTCCCCACGCCTCCCGCACTCGACCCTTCCACGCCGCCACCTGTCGGGCTTTCGCATAGTCGTCCGCCGCCAAACGGCTGAATTGGTCCGCCGCCGGCAGGTAGAAGCGCTCCGTGTACTCGCGCACCATGCGCACCGTGGAGAAGGCAGGAGTGAGTTCGCGGATCGACGCTTTCATCATCGCCAGCCAGCCCCGCGGGACTCCATCCGTTCCCCTGTCGTAGAAGAGGGGGATGATCTCCTGCTCGAGGAGCGAGTAGAGACTCTGTGCATCGACGCGATCCTGATACTCGAGATCCGATATCTCCTCGCCACTCCCGATAGCCCACCCGACGCCCCTCCGGTAGCCTTCGTCCCACCAACCGTCGAGGATCGAAAGGTTGAGACCGCCATTGCCCACGACCTTCATGCCGCTGGTTCCGCTGGCCTCCAACGGCCGGCGCGGGGTGTTGAGCCAGACGTCCACGCCCTGGACGAGGGCACGCGACTTGGCGAGATCGTAGTCTTCGAGGAAGACGAGCCGGTGCTGGACTCCCTCCGCCTTGGCGAAGCGCACGATGTCTCGGATGAGTTCCTTGCCCGCGTCGTCGCGGGGGTGGGCCTTGCCCGCGACGATCACCTGGAGGGGCCGGCGTTCGTCGAGCAACAGGACCTTCAGACGGTCTACTTCGCGGAGCAGGAGAGTGGCCCGCTTGTAGGTCGCGAACCGGCGCGCGAAACCGATCGTGAGGGCATCCGAGCGAAGTGCTTCCCCCGCGGCCTCGAGTTCGCCCGGCGGGGCGTTCCGCCGCCGAAGCTGGGCCTGCAATTGCGTGCGTGTGTATGCCACCAAGCGCTCCCGCTGCATGACATGGGTGCGCCAGAGTTCCTCATCGGGGATCTGATCCACCCGACTCCAGGCCGACGGGTCGGCGGGATCCTCCCGCCAGCGAGGACCGAGGTAGCGATCAAAGAGCGCGGCCATATCGGAGGCGACCCATCCCCGGGTGTGCACGCCGTTGGTGACGTACTCGATGGGCATCTCGCTCTCCGGCAGGTCGGGCCAGCCGGCCCGCATCATGCGGGCGGTGACACTCCGGTGGAGTCGGCTGACCGCGTTTCGACGCGGCGAATGCCGGAGGGCCAAGACGGCGACGTTGAACGCCTCCGACGCGTCCGAAGGCACGGTCCTTCCTCGGGAAAGGAGTTCCTCCATCTCCAGCCCGAGGTCCTTCACGTAGGTGCCGAAGTACTTGGTCATGAGCTCGGCGCTGAACAGGTCGAAACCAGCGGGCACGGGGGTGTGCGTGGTGAACACCGTGCCGGCGCCGGTCACCTGGCGGGCTGACTGATAGTCGAGGCCGGCTTCGATGCGCAGCTGCCGCACGCGCTCCAAGGAGAGGAACGCGGAGTGGCCTTCGTTGAGATGGCATACCTGCGGGACGATGCCCATGGCGCGGAGCGCGCGCATACCACCGATCCCCAGTACGATCTCCTGGCGGATCCGCTCTTCCGGACCGCCGCCGTAAAGCTCGTCGGTGACATCCTGATCCTGCGGATGGTTCTCCCGCACGTTCGTGTCCAGCAAGAAGAGGGGGATGCGCCCGACCTGAGCCTTCCACACGCGGATGGACACCCTGCGCCCGGCCAGGTCGACGTGGACGAACAGGGGCTTGCCGTTCTCGGCGCACACCGACTCGATCGGCAGCGAAGTGAAGTCGTTGACGGGGTACTGCTCGAGCTGCCATCCATCGGGATTCAGATACTGAGTGAAGTAGCCCTTCTGATAGAGCAATCCCACCCCCACCAAGGGGATGTCCAGGTGGCTCGCCGACTTCAAGTGGTCGCCGGAGAGGACTCCCAGCCCCCCGGAGTAGATGGGGAGACACTCGGTGAGCCCGAACTCCATGGAGAAGTAGGCGATGGTCAGGTCGGAGGATTCCGGATGCCGCCTGCGGAACCACCCCGGCTCCGTGAGGAAGGCCTGGTGTGCCGCGCATACGCGGTCGAAGTGGGCAAGGAAGGCATCGTCCGCCGCCGCCTCTTCCAGACGTCCCTGGGGCACCCTGTTCAGTAACAGCACGGGGTTGTGGCCGCACTCCTGCCACAGAGAGGGATCGACGTGTGTGAAGAGTCCGAGGGTGTCGTGGTCCCATGTCCAGCGCAGGTTGTAGGCCAGATCGCGCAGGCAGGCCAACCGCTCCGGGATCGCGGGATGCACGTGGAAACGGTGCGCGGCTTTCATCGACCCTACCTCCCGCCTGCGCCTGGGACACGGTCGCGGCTGCCCGATTCAAGACGGCGCCGCTTGGCCAATCTTACCCGAATGTCGCCAGAATACGCAGCAGGCCTCAGCCTCCGGCGTCGAATCCGGGGCGCACGGATGTTTCAACCTTCGTGCGCCGACGGAACCATGAGCTCAAGGGGGCGCGGTCCGTCGGCGACAGCCCTCGCGCGCATCCTCGGCTCTGACTCGTCAGGAGTGCACCATGAGCGAACCGCTGGCAATCGGCACCTCGGCCCCGGATTTCACCCTCCCTTCTCAACTCGGCGACCTCGTGACCCTGTCCTCGTTTCACGGCAACTCGGGCAAGAACACCGTGCTCTTCTTCTACCCGCTCGACTGGACACCCGTCTGAAGCCGCGAGCTCCCCATCGTGCAGGCCCACCAGGGCCGATTCGGGGAGCTCGGAGCCCACGTGCTGGGCATAAGCTGCGACTCCTTGGCGTCACACCGCGCGTTCGCCGACGCGTCCGGGGGCATCGACTTCCCTCTGCTGAGCGACTTCTGGCCTCATGGGCGTGTAACACGCGAATACGGGGTGTTGGACGAAGAACACGGCCATCCCCGACGCAGCGCCTTCGTGATCGATCGGGACGGTGTCATCCGGTGGGCCTACCACGCCGAGCTGGGCGAGCAGCGCGACCTGTCGATAATCCTCGAGGTGCTTGAAGACCTGCACGACCAGAGGAGGTAGAGCAGTGCCGGCCGCAGGAAGCAGTGCCGGCCGCAGGAAACGGCCGGCACCCGAAGGAGAAGGCCCCGAGTGGGGCTACCTCACAGCCGCCTGCGGCGTCAGGCGTTCGCCGCCGACTCCGATGACGATCTCCTCCACGCGAACATCGAGTTCGGCGGACTCTACCGCAGCCCGGGTGAGCGAGACCAGTCCCGAGCAGCACGGCACCTCCATCCGAACCACACTCACCGAACGGGGCGTCGCCGTCTGCAAGAGGAGCGTCAACTTCTCGTAGTGGGCCTGGGCGTCGTCCAGCTTGGGACACGCGATGACCAGACTCCTGCCCTCAAGGAAGTCTTCGTGGAACAGCCGGTATGCGGCCGGCGCGCAATCAGCGGCGATCAAGAGGTCTGAGTGCCTCAAGAACGGCGCGTTGGGGTTCACTAGAGTCAGCTGCACCGGCCAGTTCTGGAGTAGGCTTTCCGACGCGCGCTCCGAGTCGACTTCCGACGCGCGCTCCGAGTGGACGCCCGACGCGCCGGCATCCGCAGCCCCCGAGGCCGCGGTCCCCGCGGTCGCAACAGCGGCCGTCGGCAGAGGCCTCAGTTCACGCGCCAGCGACCCGGGACAGCCCATGTGGGGCGCCGCGGTGACGTGAGGCGTGACGGCGGCGGCCGACGGGACGCGCCCGACCTCGCGGAGGCGGCGTTCGACGGCGACTTCGTCGAACTCGTCGGCCTCGCGCACCTCCACAGTCAGCGCCCCCTCGGGGCACTCGCCCAAACAGGCTCCCAGACCGTCGCAAAGGACCTCGGCCACCACCCGGGCCTTGCCGTCGATGATCTCGAGCGCGCCCTCGGCGCACGCGGGCACGCACTCCCCACATCCCGTGCACAGGGATTCGTCGATCCGAATGATCTCTCTTGTTGTCAACCGTGCCTCCTCTTGCCGATGCCAAGCCTACGTGTCTCGCGCGACCGCCCTCCGCGCGAAGACTCCACCGCTCTCGTACCCGGCTCCTTGCAGTGTAAACACTGCTATCGTAGTGTTTATTCCGACCAGCGTCAAGCCTGGCCCCCGTCGACCCAGAGGGAGTGTATCCTCATGCTCTGCGCCCTCCTCGCGGCACTCGCCGAAGAGTCGGGCGCGGGATCCGAGAGCGACCATGCACCAAGGAGGCGGACCATGGCCCTGACGCTGCGTCAAAGGATGCTCGTGCACCTAGTGGTGCAACGCTTCGACCGAGAGACGCAGACGACCACGCTCGATCCCCAGGCCCTGTCGTCCGAACTATCCGCCAGCGCTGAGGACGTGTCCGCCGACATCGACGCGTTGGTGCAGCAGGGGTACGTAGAGCGCGTCGGGCACGTGAGTGCCCCGGGATCGCAGGCTGCGGGCGAACGTCGGCCATCCGGCCCCTGGATCCTCAACCCGACCGATCGCGCCGTGCTCTCCGCCATGGGCCTGGAATAGAGGATCGAAGCCGCGAAGGCGCGGCCTCCGAGGTCAGCGGATCCCAAGCACCTTGTGCAGTTGAAGCGACACGCGCCAATCCGGGTGCGCCATCGCGGCGGCCGTGGCTTCGGCAGCCGTCTCACGGAATCTCGACCACTCCGGCTGGAGACTGACCACGGCTGTGGGGTGGTCGCGGGATAGTCCCTCGACCACGTCCGCGCGGAACGCCTCGTCGACCACTACCTTGATCTCGTCGACCGCCCCCGTCAGCCCCGGGGACACCACGTAGTGGGGAGGCTTGGGACTCACGGTGACCCAACCGGGACGGACTCCCCCGGGCAGGTCGAGAGTCCCGTTGGTCTCGACATGGACGGTAAGGCCCCGATCCTGCAGAAGCGTGACGAGAAGGGCGAACTCCTCACCCTGAAGTAGAGGTTCACCGCCGGTAAGGCAGACGCGGCGCAACGCCGAAGATGCGAGAGCCGCGGCCACCTCTGCAGGAGACATCTCGTGCCCCCCTTCGGGATCCCAGCTGTGCTCCGTGTCGCACCACGCGGTGCAGCCGAGACCCAGGTCCGCGGCGTTGCAGCCTGCGAAGCGTACGAACGCCGTGGGCACCCCGGCCCAGGCCCCCTCACCCTGCAGAGAATCGAAGATCTCGATGACGCGCACGCCCGACTCCCAGGATCTCGACGCGGCCGCTAGATAGAGACTTCGGCGTAGCTGGTGGGAGTCTCCCAGAGACGGACCCGCACCACCGCCAGGCCGGCCTCGCGCAGCGTCAGCATGGCCCACGACGCAAGAGCCTCCGCCGTGGGGGCGAAATCGAAGAGGTCGTTCAGGTAGCGGTGGTCGAGCGGACCCACCACCAGTTCCGCGACGCGCGCCCGAAGATCGGCGAAATCCATCACCATCCCGTCGGTCGGGCCGCCATGGTCCACCGGGCCTTCGACGGCGACCTCCATCGTGTAGGTGTGCCCATGCACGTTGCGGCACTTCCCCAGGTGCTCGGGAAGACTGTGGGCTGAGTCGAAGGTGAAGATCTTGGTGATGGTCGTGCGCACGGGTCAGCTCCGGGTGGCGTAGGGGATGGGATCCTGGGCTTCCACCAGACGGAAAGCCGCCATTCGGGCCTGACAGGTGTCGCAGACACCACATGCCGGGCGGAGCCCCTGGTAGCACGAGTGGGTGAGCGCATACGGTACGTCGTGCTCAAGCCCCCAACGGAGGATGCGCTCCTTGGGCCACTCCACGAACGGCGCCTCCACCCGCAGGCCGAACTGCGTGCCGAGGCGGACGGCCTCGTCGGCCGCACGCACGAACTCGGGCCGACAGTCTGGATAGCCGGCATGGTCGTCGCGGTGCACGCCGAGCCACAGCCGGGCAGGGCCGTCCGCATCGGCGAGGGAAGCGAGAAAGGCGAGAAAGAGAAGATTGCGGGCCGGCACGTACGAGGGCGCCACCCCGGTGACGGCGGCCAGGTCGCGCCCCTCAGGCAGCGGCGTGTCGCTGTCAGTGAGGGCCGAGCCCGAGATGCGCGGGAGCTCCGCCAGACGGTGCTCGAACCCGTAGTGCGCCGCCACTCTCTTCGCCGCCTCCGATTCGACCGCGTGCTTCTGGCCGTAATGGAACGTGACCGCCGTGATGCGCGACGAAGGGTGCTTGTTCATGACCCACGCCGCAAGCGTCGTGGAATCGAGCCCCCCGCTGAGGAGGAGGTAGTCGGCCGACGCGTTCACCCGCGGACGCCGTGCTCCGCTCGGATGATCGTCTTGATGTTGCCGCGCACGTTGAAGTCGCCGGTTACCCGCATCCAGTGCGGTTGCAGGAGTTCCACCAGATCGTCCAGGATCTTGTTGGTGACGGCCTCGTGCGAGATGGCCACGTCTCGATACCGGTTCACGTACAGCTTGAGAGACTTCAACTCCACCACCAGGCCGTCCGGCTGATAGCGGATCTTGATGGTGGCGAAGTCGGGGAAACCGGACTGCGGGCAGACACAGGTGAACTCTGGGATGTCCATCGAAACGAGGTAGCGACGGTGGGGCGACGGGTTGGGCCACGCCACGAGGGCGCTGCTCTCTATGGCCAGAGTGCCGTACTTCTTCTCGGTCTCCATGTGGAGTGGCTTCTCCTCGGCGCCAAGGCGCGCGGACCACCCGCGAACGCCGGAGTCATGTAGTTCTAGAAGGGTACCACGCGGCCGGGCCGGATCCGTCTCGGAATGGCCGGGCTCCGGTCTTCGCCGGGTGCCCGTGGCGCCGGGAAAAAGAACGGCCCTGCGGACGAAACCCGTCCGCAGGGCCGAAAACGGCCTAGTCTGAATACCTGCTAGGCGCCGAGGCGGCTCACGTTGGCAGCCTGCAGGCCCTTGGGACCTTCGACCACCTCGAAGTTGACAGCTTCGCCCTCAGTGAGGGTGCGGAACCCGTCACCCGTGACAGCGGAGAAGTGCACGAACACATCTTCGCCCTCGGTGCGCTCGATGAAGCCGTAGCCCTTCGAGTCGTTGAACCATTTGACCTTGCCGGTCTCCATCTTGTGGGACCTCCTACTTTGTTACTCCGGGCCTCGCCCGGGGAGCGACGTTGTTACTCGCTCCTTACTACTCGGAAGTCCCTACATTGGATCGAGGCGACGGGTGGTTTCACTCCCGACTCTGGACCTTCAGAACTCCGAACGACAATTCCGTAGTCTGCCAGGTTTCCAGGACTTCGTCAAGCAGAGCGACGGAAGTCGGTCCCACGGTTCACAACGCCGCAGCAGCGGGTAGACGAGGACCTGGGCGAACGGATAGAGAGGAGTCTCGTATGACAGATGACGTGGACATCCGCAAGATCCTCGTGGGCTACGATGGGTCGGAAAGCTCGGAGCGGGCGGTCACCCTGGCGTGCAGCCTAGCTCGGAAGTACGGCGCGGCGATCACAGTGGTGCACGCCTTTCCGCACCTTCCGCGACTGAGCGCTCCATCGCAGGACGACACGCGCGAGATACACGCTGCGCGTCGTTTCGTCGAGGTTCTCGTGAAGCGACTCTCTCATGAAGAGGTGGAGGTTGTGCCCGACGTGCTGGAAGGACCCGCCGCCGACGCCATCCTGAACGCAGCCAAAGCGCACGACGTAGATCTGATCGTCATCGGGCGCCGCGGCCTTGGGAAGTTCTCGGGGCTGCTCTTGGGTTCCACCTCGGACCGGGTGTTGCACTACGCCACCGTGCCGGTGTTGGTAGCGCACTGACCGGCGGCGACACACAGCCGGACCATCCCCGTGCGGTGAGTGAGACCAGCTAGATCTGCCACTTGCACCCTTTATACCCCGTAGGGTATGATGGGTCCGCACGACGCATCTCCCCGCACAACGCATCCTCCACCCGGAGTTGCGGGACACTTGTGGGGTCGAACCGTGCACGTATGTGATTGGCGTCACAATCGACGCGGCATAGGCGCAGCGCACTACAGGGAGGTTCTCGTACATGAAGCAGTTGCTGGTGATCGGCGCCGGAACGGCGGGCACGATGGTCGTCAACCGACTCCGCCGGGCCCTGGATGCCGACGAGTGGAAGATCACCATCGTCGACCCCAAAGAGACGCACTACTACCAACCCGGCTTCCTCTTCATCCCCTTTGGCATGTACAGCAAGAACGACGTGGTGAAGCCGAAGCGCGACTTCATCCCCGTCGGTGTCGAGATGATCAAGGCGGCAGCCGACGTCATCGAGCCCGACCACAATCAAGTGAAGCTCAGCGACGGTCGGATACTCCATTACGACTTCCTGGTGATCGCCACCGGCACACAGACGCGGCCCGAAGAGACCCCGGGCCTGATGGAGTCCGAGTGGCAGCGCTCCATCTTCGACTTCTACACGGTGGAAGGCGCGGTGGCGCTGGCGAAGCATCTGCGCACCTGGCAGGGCGGCAGGCTGGTGGTAAACGTCGTGGAGAACCCCATCAAGTGCCCGGTCGCGCCGCTTGAGTTCATCATGCTCGCCGACTGGTTCTTCCACGAGCAAGGCATCCGCGACAAGGTGGAACTGATCTACGCCACTCCCCTCCCGGGCGCCTTCACGAAGCCCATAGCCTCCAAGCATCTGGGCGATATCCTCGAGCAGAAGAGCGTCGAGGTCATCCCCGAGTTCATGGTGGAGCGGGTCGACCCTGAAGCCAAGAAGCTCGTGCACTACGACGAGAGCGAGGTGGGATACGACCTGTTGGTGACGATCCCGCTCAACATGGGCGATGACCTCATCGCGCGCTCCGGGCTTGGCGACGAGTTGAACTACGTGCCGGTGGACAAGCACACCTTCCTGTCCGACGCGCACGAGAACATCTTCGCCCTGGGCGACGCGGCGGCCCTACCCACGTCCAAGGCAGGATCCGTGGCCCACTACGCCGTGGACTGCTTCTGCGAGAACTTCGTTCGCTACATCGACGGGCTGGAGATGATGCCGACGTTCGACGGTCACGCGAACTGCTTCATCGAATCCGGCTTCGGCAAGGGGCTCTTGATCGACTTCAACTACGACGTCGAACCCCTCCCCGGACACTTCCCGCTGCCAGGGGTGGGTCCGTTCTCCTTGCTGCAGGAGTCCGAGATGAACCACTGGGGCAAGATGATGTTCCGCTGGATCTACTGGAACACCCTGCTCAAGGGCAAAGACCTGCCACTGCCCGCTCGCATGAGCATGTCGGGCAAGCGGCGCACGTAGGGGGCGAGGGATGGAACAGACACCCGTCACTCTCGACCAGAAGCTCGACCGGCTCGCCGAGCAGGTCCAGTACCTGTCCGACCAGGCGCAATGTTCTGCCCGCAGGCAGGAGGCGCGCGCCGAGCTGCTCGACGACGCGACGCCCATCATCAACGACGTCTTCCGCATCACCACGGAGCAGCTGGAGGAAGTGCAGGACTACGTCGACCTGTCTGACCTGCTGCGCCTACTCAAGCGTCTCATGCGTAACACCCGCAACCTGGACGCGATGCTCGACCAACTCGAGAGCCTGTCCGACCTCGGGCAGACGGTCGGCCCCCTCGTCGGCGACGCCTTCGACAGGACTACTGACCTTCTCGAGGCGGCCGAGAACAAGGGCTACTTCACCTTCGCCAAGGGTGGGGTGAAGGTCATGGACAACGTGGTCACGTCCTTCGGAGAGGAAGACCTCGGGCACCTGGGCGACAACATCGTGTTGATCCTGAGCGTGATCAAGGACATGACCCAGCCTCAGATCCTGAGCCTCGTCCGCGCGATCATCTCTGAGGGAGAAGTCGAGATAGCGCAGCCGGTCAACACGTCGCTGCCGGCGTTGCTGAAGCAGATGCGTGACCCGGATGTGCGTCGGGGCTTCGGGCTCACAATGCGGGTGCTCGGCATAATCGGCGCGCAGGTGCCCGGTAAGTAGGGACATCACCCGTGCCGGCGAGACTCCGCGCGGGGACGACAACGGCAAGACAACCGAACGACAGGAGGAAGGCCGAGTGGCGACCAGATCGATCGCTGGTATAGAAGTGCAGGTGAACGACGAAGGGTACATGACGGACCCGGCCGAGTGGACCAAGGACATCGCAGTCGAGATAGCCGGGGAAGAGAACCTCGGCGAACTGACCGACGCCCATTGGAGGGTGATCGACTTCTGCCGCGATTCGGCGCAGAAATTGAACGGGAAGTCGCCCACGCTGCGGCAGATCACCACCGGGACCGGGGTGACGACCAAGGAGCTGTTCGGCCTGTTCCCAAAGGGCCCGGCGAAGAAGGTGGCCCGCATAGCCGGCCTGGGCAAGCCTGAAGGCTGTGTCTAGCCGTCTAGCGGCTCTCAGCAACCCCACACGACAGAAGAAGCCCACAGGAGGCATACCACATGACCGAAGAGAACCGACACATAGCGTTCATCTGCTCAAAGGGCGCCCTCGATATGGCGTACCCCGCACTGGTCATGGGCTGGGCGGCCCTGGGCAACGGCATCGATGTGACCATCTTCTTCACGTTCTGGGGCATGGATATCATCAATGAGAAGCGGGTCGATCACCTGGAGATAGCCCCCGTTGCCAATACCAGCATGAAGATGGGCATGATGGGCGTGCCCGGCAACCTGGGGATCCCCAATCTCATGGGCGTGCTGCCCGGCATGACGGCGTTCTCCACCAGCCTCATGAAGAAGAAGATGACCGAGGTTGGAGCGCCGCCGGTGCGCGAATACCTGCAGATGCTCGTGGACGGAGGCGCCAAGCTCTACGCCTGCAAGATGTCGGCGGACATGATGGAGCTGAAGATGGAAGACTTCGTCGACGGCGTGATCGACATTGTCACCGCGAGCGACTTCATGGACCTGACCGATGGCGCGCAGATGGTGTTCATTTAGGAGGGACCCTCGTCGGACGACATCCTCGGGGCCGGCCGGGCGTCACAAGAAGCGCGTCGGAAGTGCGCACGAGGTGCCGCTATCCGCCGGGCGCGGCTGGCCCCCCGATCAGCCCGGTAGGCAGGTGAAACCCTGCTCGGCGAAGTGCCCGTCGAGGGTGAATGCGTGTCGCGACCCTCTCGAGCGCATCACGGCGAAACCTACCGCGTCCACCAAACTGATGTCGCGACGGCGGGCGCCACGCACAAGCGCCAGCGCGGTGCCATGCACGGCCTCATCCACCCAGACGACCTTCAACCAGGGAAGAACGAAGTCTTGGAATGCTCCCACCGCATCCGGCCCCAACCTGCGCTGCAACAACGCGGTGAGCTCAAGTAGGACGTAGTTGGTGGTGAGCAGCGACACGTCCGACCGCACGAGTCGCTCCCATACCGCGACCACCTCCGCACTCCGCACCTGTGCGCGGTCGAAGACGGCGTACAGGGCCGAGGTGTCGAGGAAGCAGGGCTGCCCCGCTCCCGGCCAGGACTCGTCGCCCGCCGATATGTCCCTCGGCCCGCTCACTGCCCTAGGTACGCCTCCGCCAGTTCGTCGTCGTGCCGCTCGGCAACGTGGGGCAGACCGGAATCGAAGGACCCCGCGACACGGAGTGCGTCCAGACGATCGCGGCGGGTGAGTTCGCTCGAAGATTCGAGAACCATGTCGACCCCCCGGCGGATCATCTCCGCGAGAGAGACTTCCTCGGCAGCCGCGATCTCGCGGAGCCGACGAGCCTGATCGTCGTGAAGCTGGATTTGCGTTCGTATCATGAAGCTACCTCCCTCGTGGCATCATGATAACACTCCATGCCCACATGCTGTATCTGAAAGCGGCGCCGCATCACGAGTCTGGAAGGCACCTACGCTCGGACCGGGTTCGCCGAGCCCGCGACCCTAGCCGAGGAACGACGCGCGCACGATCTCCGGGTCGAGGCGGCCGACGTGATAGGTCCGTCCGCTCCTGGTGTTGGTGATCCACATCTCGGCCGGGCTGAAGAGAAGCGGGTCGAGCTGGTAGAAGTCCGCGCAGGCGCGCTCATACAGGCTGCCGAAAGGCACGCCCCAGTCCGGGGAGGCCGACGGCGGCAGCATGTCGAGAACGGCCTCGACGGCGGCGTCTTCACACGTGACAGAGAGCCACGCGCGGCCGCCGTAGATGATCCCGTCGTTCGTGCGGCCGACGGCGACGAGGTCGTCGGCGGCCACCGGCGCCACGGGGCACGAGCCGAAGGCGGAGATCACCGTGGTGAGGTCGAAGCCCGAGCGGTGCAGCTTGTATAGAGCCGTCTCGACCACTCGAGCGGCCACTTGCACCGATCCCGCCAGGCTCGCGGTCGGCGCTACCAGCAGGTAGAGGCCCTCCGCGGAGAGACGGCAGCAGCGCTCTGCGATCCAGTCTGCGGCGCGGTCGCCGGGCAGGTCCCACGTCTCCATGGAGAGCACGGCGGCTTGCGCGACCTCCACATGCGGGATGATCGCGAAGATGGGTTCACGTCGGCAGAGAGCGCGCGCCGGCCCAGAGCCGAGGGCGTAGAAGCCGGGGGCGTCACCCTGCGGAGGCACTTCCACGGCCCAGCCCGCCAACTGCGAGCCCATGCACGCGAGAAGGGGATGCCTAACGTCCACCTCGACGGCCGGCGTGGACCAACCGCCGAGTTCCGCCACCTTCAGCCGCACATCTCCCAGCCCACCCATGCAGGCTTCGGCGTAGAGACGTCCGGCTTCGAAGGAACCCGCCGTCCGAGCGCCACAGTCAATGACCGTGGCGCCGTTGCCGAGCCGGTGAGCAGCAATGCCCAGCTCCGCGGAACGGGCGATCATGCGCTCAACGATAGC
>Ga0075527_10000243_pt1 | contig 12651 bp, 6 predicted proteins | sample NGEPer11B_FD_74784 | JGI IMG/M metagenome (GOLD analysis project Ga0075527, IMG submission 74784) | Arctic peat soil microbial communities from the Barrow Environmental Observatory site, Barrow, Alaska, USA - NGEE Permafrost305-11B | ecosystem: Environmental > Terrestrial > Soil > Wetlands >...
GCAATCCACTCCGCCCAGGCCAGGTCAGCGCCGGTGTAGCTTATGAAGAAGGTAGCCATCGGCTCTCAGTATATCGGGCGGACCCGAATGGAGGAAACGTTGAATGCGCCAAGTGTGAGACGGTGTTTGCCACAGGGCTACGACTGCCTGCCTGGATCTTAGTCTTCGAACCAAAATCGTATCTCATCAACGGGGATCTCGATGTCCGCGGCACACCAGCTTCGCAGGTTGTCGATCCGCTCTCCGCAGCTGACCCGGCAATACGACAGGCCACGCTTCTCGTGCGGTCTGATGCCGTAAGTCGTGTCAAGCTGTTCTCCTCCGGGCAACACCGCCCGTTCGACGTCTTCCACAAAGGAGACTTCTTCCAGTACACCGCCCCCGCAATGTGCAAACTCACTGCCCCGCAGCTTGTCGCTCGCAATCTGGCTGGCCTGGTCTGCTGAAATGACGTGCACTGACCCTCCTAGCTCTGGCCGTACCAATTGTAGTTGTCGAGCGCCACGCAGCCGCACTTGAGGCAGGTCGCCTCGTACTCGCCCATCTGGGCGTCGTGAAGATTACGGATCCCTGGATACGGCTTGTTCAGTCTCGCCAAGCGAGACATACGACACCGATCACAATAGTGACGGACGAGGTAGCGAGTATCTTCCCGCGACGCATAGGCTGGAACCTTTGGGTGGTGGCTAAGACCCTGCTCAGCCGTCACGTCCTTCACCCGCTGATGATAGGCAGGGTCCTCGTCCTCCGCGTCGTAGGTGATCCAGTAGGGATCGTAGCTCGTCACCCAGGTGAGGTCGAAGTTGTCTGTGCAGGTGACGAGAAAGATCTTCGTCGCCCCCCGGCGCTTCAGGTCATCAACGCATACGGATCCAGAATCCGCGTCCAAGGAATCGAGCGGGTAAACAACCCCAATGTCGATGGGTGATGGAGAGTCGCGCCAAGATCGGGGGTTGATGGTGTCGACGTACAGCCGATGACCTTTGTAGGAGAGAGAGGACCCAGCGCCCGGCGCACGAGAAAACCCCACACCTCTCCGGAAGTCATCGGCGTCGCGGCGACTGTTCACCCGGAAAAGGATTCGGAAGGTCGTGCTCGTGTCCACGAGGGCGCAGTCAAGGACCAGGGTGTGCTTCTTGTTCTGGTGGGTGCCGCGCACCACGGCAACGAGGGCTTCCGACTGCAGGAAGCGGGCGACCTCTCCAACGGCGCTCTGGAAGTCATTTGCCACAGTCGCACGCCCTTTCTATACGGCCCCTCGGCCATCGGAACTAGTGACACTATCGCAGAATCGTGCTCGTCGCTTCTGGTCCCGGTGCTATGCCACGCGTTAGACTACACTGCTGTTGATGTAGCGGGTAATTTCGTCGGTTGCGTCTGAAAAGTTCTGTAAATTACCCTCCAGATGTGGTGAACTTATCATACGGTAGCGTGGAGGGGCCTCACTTCCTTCGGTTTTTCGCACCTACCATCATGGAGGGCGGTGGCCACTTTCGTTAAAGAGCGACCGCGCTACTTACAGAAGATTCTGGACTTGACCCGTGACCTGACCGGCGGATGTGTTGCATATGCACTTCGGCTCCCGCGAGGTCACCGCTAAGGTGCCGCCGTATGCCCGCTGGAAGCCTCTGGACCATGTTGTACATTATGTACAACATTAGGATAGGGGCGGATTCGGGGCAATAGGACAACAAGAGCAAGGAGTTGCCCCCATACCGCTGGCAGATACCGCTATTCGCAACAGCATCCTCGCCACGGCGCGCACCATCCTCGTTGGAGTACTGGGCGTGCGTCGCGATTGCATCGAACACCAGTTGGCCGTCAGAGGCCTTGAGATCCGGCTCCCGCAACAGATCAAGAATCGCCAGCGACTCTTCATCCAGCCCCTCACGCAGGGCGCGGTGTTCCTCTTCATCTAGCTCTCGCACCCGCTTGAGCAGGGCCTCGCAGGTGTGCTCGATGGTCGCCCGGCCCTTCTCGTGGCTGTACGCGGCGACGATCTTTTCGTAATGCAACTAGAAATCAGTGCGCGGCGGATTTTGCAGCACCAGGTGTTGCAGCTCAACCTTTCAAATCATCCAAAAACTCCGACTCCGGTTCGACGCCCGTCACCAAAAGGTGATCCCTCGCTCGCGTACAGGCGACGTAGAGTAAGTGACACTCGGTTTCGTAGACCTCTTCGAGATCGGCATCATCGGCTACGGATTCGATCCGCTCCTGCAAGGGAATGACCTCGTCGTCGCAGGCCATCGTGGCGACAGCGCGGAATTCCAGCCCTTTGGCCAGGTGCATGGTACTGATCGGCATCTTGTCTGTGGTCGTCTCCATGTGTTCATCCAAGACCTTATAGGACAACCCGGCTTCACGCGCGGCGGCCTGTGCCCGTTCGAGCTGTGCGGCTGAGCGAACAAAGATGCCGATCTCATGTAGGGCTACACCTTCGCTGTGTCTATCCTTCAGCCAGCCAGCCACCGCATGGGTTTCCGCGTAAGCCGTATCAAACACGCGAATATCCGGGCTCGGGCCGTTAAACACGGACACGGTGCCGCGCCGGTCATCCACATTGCCATCAACATCGGCCACCTCGGGTCCCAACAGTCGGTCCGCCTGCATACGGATCTGATGCGATGTGCGATAGTTGATGCGCAGCGTCTGCGAGCGCCCTCGAATATCGACACCGAGCGACTTCCAGGAAAACGGCGTCTGGAAAATTCGCTGTCCCAGATCACCGGCAAAAAAGAGGCCATTGGGTCGGTCAGTACCCAGTGCCGCCAGAAAACACAGTTGCGCGACACTAATGTCTTGCGCCTCATCCACCACGGCATAGTCGAACGGCGGATGGCGGCGCTCTCGTACCGTCTCAGCCAAGCGGCTGAACATCTCGGCTCGGGTTAATAGCCCTTGCTGCCGCAAATGCTCCTTTACCTTTGCAACAATGGTCCACAACACCGACCGCTGCTGCTCCGGCAGGCGGGTCTTGCGCCCAAGCCGTTTGACATCACGGTAGTCTTCCCAGCTTTGCAGCTGCCAGGCATCCACCACATCTTCCCATTCACCGAGCAGGAAGCGTGCGCTGAACCTGGGTCCCTCAATACCACTGGCAGCCTCTTTCAATAACTGCTGCACTTGTTCCCGGCTTGCGATCTTCACGGCACCGATCTGCCCTTCATAGAGCCGCACCCCCACCGCATCAATGGCCTGCACTTCCAGGCGTTCCGCAAGGCGCGGCTCGTTGCTGATCAGCCGCCGCACCTTGGTCCGCAGAGCATTGGCGAGGGTGTCCGAAAACGTGGTCAACAGCACCCGGGCATCAGGGTGGTTTCGCGCCAGGTGCACAGCACGATGGAGCGCCACGATGGTCTTGCCCGTACCCGCTGAGCCAGAAACACGCGCGGGACCGTTGTAATCTTTTTCTACAATCTGCCGCTGCGCCGGGTGCAGGAAGACGGTCCATTTGTCCCAGGGAAAATCCAGCGCACGTGCCAACGCCTCCACATCCGTCATCACCCGGAAACGCCGCTGCGCATCCGGATGTTCGAAGGGATCTATCCCCTGAGCAGCGACAACAGGCATCTGCGGCTGACCGCCGGTGGCCAGCTCCAGTAGGGCTTCCCCCGCCTCCGACGGGAGATGATCGGCCAACTGAAGCAGACTGTTTTCATCGGCCCGTCGCACATCATCCACCCACTCACGCGGCACACCGTACCCAAGCAGGGTTTCTTCTGTCACGTCGGCAAACAGCGCAGGTTTGGCCGGTGCAGGCTGTTCCTCGGGGACAAAGGTCGGGATGGTGATTTCTTGCACCGTCTCCCGAATTTCAACTAACTGTGCCGCGCCGGTCTTGGGGTGCGTTTCCAGCTTGCGTCGCTCGGCCCAGCGATAAGCCTTGTCGTGATGATCGACATAGCACAAGAGCAGACTGGATTCTGTTTTATGGACGATGATGCGAATGTCGCTGCTGACTCGCACCGACCAGAAGTCCTTATCCTTCGCCTTGTCGAGGCGGTGGAACTGCATGCCCGGGTTGGCCGGGTCCATCTGGAGATCAAAGGCCGTGGTCTTGACCTGCTTCTGCTCGTCGCCGTTGAGTTTGGCGAGGCTGTCGGTGAAGGTGTCGGCGATGCGGAAGTTCATGGCGCTACGGTCCAATTGCTTCACTAAAAATGATATTTCTCTCCTCTGCGGCGGAATGCTTCTTTGGTCCCTTCCATGATGTCGAGAACAGCCTTGGTAACAGGCCCCTGATCAAGTCCACCGGAAACAAGGACTTCTCCTTTACCATCGCGTGCCTCAAAGGCATACACCAGCTCAGCATCTCCATTCACTGGCAGGTTGGCATTATGTGTAGCCATGATCAGTTGGCGTTTTGATTTCACTTTGCGCACCATCGGTATCAGCTCCCTGAACACAAAGTTGGAGTCCAGCTCATCTTCGGGTTGGTCGATGACAAGCGGTCCGCCCTCCTGAGCCAGCAATAAGGCGAGAGCAGCGGTATTCCGCTGGCCGTCGGAAAGAGAACCTTTAGCGATACTTCCTGCGGTCGAGCCGTCTGTCCGGAACAACTTCATGTCAACCGTGTCCTGCACTCGGGAACAGCGCAGCCTTTCCCAGCGCTCCAGATTGTCTTGAATATGCTGAAATAACTCCTCGGCGTTCCCATCGAAATCTGTCCCGGTTGAGCCTTGCTCCACGGACAACTGGCTCTGCAGCACTTGCCATGGCGATTCGGCCTCTTCCTGGCCGACAAATAGCTCATAAAGCGTCTCCCCACAACTGTCCCAGTTCTTGCCGAGGCGTGTTCGCCCATCAGAGGGGGCGAGGCCCTGCCATAGCTCACGGAAATTCTTGTGGTCCTGCTGGTACTTAGCCGAAACCTCGATAAAACGCTGTCGGCCTTCGTTGAAAACGGCGAGCTCATTGGCTTGCTCTGCGGCCTCCTCCCGTTTCTTAAACTGATCCCGCCACACCTGATGCAAATGCTGCATGAGCGTTTCCGGGTCTCCAGCGGCATCCTTGAGCCTTTGAATTTCCGTGCTAGTCTCATCAATCTCGTCCTGCTTTTTTTCGCGGGATTCGTTGATCTCTTGCAGGTGACCAACGTTGTCCGCAGTTAACCCTTTGGCTTCGCATGCGTCGCTGAACTTGGCATCAGCCTGGTTCAATTCTTCACGGATTGCCGTCCAGGCTGAGTCACCTGATTTAAGACCCTCAATGGCGGCATCAAATTGCTCGACGGCATCGCGAATATTCTTGGCCAGTGCGTCCTTGGCAGCCTTTACCCTGTTGTCAAACTGACGGAACCAGGCAAAGTGTGGTGAGTCTTCAACCTGAAACTGCATATGGGAATCAGCAACAGTCTCGGCCAACGAGGCGGCATCGGAAAACCGTTTGCCCGGTGACCCGAGAAGACCATCGAGGTAACGAGTCTCCGCCTTGAGCTGTTGATGTCTGCGGGCATCCTCCTGAATCTCACTGCTGGCCTTCCACTGCCGATCCAGTTCTTGCTGTTCCTGCTGGAGGCGCCTGTAATCGCTTTCGAGCGCCTTGGCTTTACGGAGATCGGCAAAGGAATCCTGTATCTGGAGCTTGAGCTTGCGTTCCCGGTCAGCCAACTCATCCAACTCGTTCTTGGTAAAGCCGTCAACCAACTCCAGCAGGCGCTGTGCCTGGCGCACGCTGCCGTCATCAACGTTCGATTCGGTCAGTCGGTTGAGCTGCTGTTGACTGTAAAAGCGGAGAGGCAGATTGTTGAAGAAGGTCTCGGGATCAGCCAGCTCTCGGTTATGGACTGTTGGGCTGCCGTTTTGCCAAACAATGCGGTCCTCGACCCCCTCCGCGGCAATCCAGCGCACCTCGAGTTCTGCACCCGGCGCGCGTAATGTATCGCGTATCCGTTCGATTCGCTCCTCGGTTCCGGAGTCAAGGTCCTTGGTCTTATCTTTACCTAGAATGATCCGTAGGTACTCGAGCAAGGTCGATTTGCCGCTGCCACGCCCACCGATCACGCAATTCAGATTGGGTGAGAAATGCACCTCCTGGTCAGCCAGGAATGCAACATTCTTGATTGAAATAGAGCGGATCTTAGCCTGTCGGACACGCTCGGCCGGATGCCTATCTGCCGACACATCGTCTGGCAAAATGATGCGGGATTCGTGGTCCAGAAATGCTTGGCGAAGAGACTCAATGGATGGCTTCGACATCTTGATCCACGAGTACCGGTAGCCAATGCTGTTGGGGGTTGGCTTCTGATGTTCATGGACCTCAATCAGCTTCTTATTGTCCGAAGACATCAAAGTGGCGATGGGGCGAATGCGTTTCCAATCCTGATGACAGTCTTCGCCAGAACGGAAGAGATTTTGAAATGCATTGCTCATTCCGCTTACAGGTTTAGGAACCTCCACGGCCAGAAGTTCAGGGTTGATAAACTGATCCTGTTGGAGCCACTCGGAGATAGAATTGTTGTCGAATATTCCATCATTGCTCATTGCATGAGGCAAAATAACAACCCCAGCGCACTCGCTTTGAACAATACGTAGTATTTCCTTAAGATTTCTTTCTGACTTTTTGAGTTGACCAGCCGCATTTATCCTCGGATAGCCAATACCACATTCGGTGAGAATGGACTCGAGTCTAGCCAAATCAGACTCCGGCTCAAAAAGACAAAGTACATGAACCCCCCGGCCTACGCCTGCCGCCTCAAACTCGAAACCGGGAAACAGTGTGATCTTGTGGCTGTTCTCTCTCTCGATCTGTTCAAACGCCGATTGCAGGTGCGGAATGAAAGCCTTGCTGAGGAAGTTGTGGTCGGTAATGCCCACCACGTCGAGTCTCTGGCCATAACAGGCCTCGGCAAACGCCCTTGCAGCAGCAGTCTCTTGTCCGGCTTCGACGCGATCACCTGCCCAATGACGCGTATCCGCAGGGGTTTGCATATGCAGATCGCACTTCAGCCAGCGCATTCCTTTGTATGTCGTCACACCCGAAACACCTTCATCACCTCATCGCCCAGGTGGTTGATCACCTTCACTGCAATTCGCCCTGACATTGGCTTTGCGAATGGTCGCGAGGTGTCGCTGTGGAGGCTCTCCCACGCTTCCTCGTTGATCTCGGCCTTGAGGGTGGTCTTGAGGGCCTTGTAGGGGTCGTTTGCGCCGAGGAAGTAGGCATGGCGGACGAAGAAGGATTCTTCGTTGTAGTCGGTGTCGATGAACCAGCAGGCGATGCCGCTGGCGCTGTCGCTGCGCACTTCGCCGGTGTTGGGGTGGAACACGTCGACGCCGTTGACCTTGACCTGCACCTTGTCGTCTTCGTCGCCTTCGCCTGCCACGGGAATGATGTCGATGTCCGGTTCGCCAAAGATGACGAACAGGTTGCCCTTGCCGGTGTTCTTTAGGTCGTCGGCCATGTGCAGGTCGGCGTTCATGCGGGCCTTGAGCACGGGGATGCGGCCGAGTTTTTCGAACTCGCTGGAGTGGGCATCGTAGTTGAAGGCGCAGGCGATAAGCACGTCGAAGTCGGCATCGCCGGCTTCGCGGGCGGCGGCGACCAGATCGGGGCGTGAGACGGTGCCGAATTCGGGGCCGATAAAGATGGCGGCGCGTTTCTCCTTGCCACTCTCCTTCCCGCCTTCAATCTCTCCACCTTCAGAATAGCGGCCTTCGGCGCAGACCAGGTCACCGGGCCAGGGGATGAGCGCGGTGAAGGTGATTTTGTCGTCCTTGTGAGCCTGCTGCACGCCGGTGGTTTTGAGGTTTTCCAGAATCATCTGCACGAAGTCGCGCTCCTCGCCGTAGCCATCCTGTTTTTCGCCAATGGCATTGGGGTCGATGAGTTCATCGTTTTCGTCTACGCCCACCACGCGGTGGGGGCTGAGGCTTTCCACGGTAAAGGGGCCGGCGACGCGGACTTTCTTCTTGTCCTGGTAGGGCTTGTCGTAGAGGAAGTCGTGATCGGCCTTGGCGGCGATGGAGGCGTCAATCTCCTGCTGCCGGGCGATGCGGGCCTCCCACCAGTCGGCGTGCAGCTTCTTCGCGGCGTCCGGCCAATTCGCATCGGCCTCGCGAGGAATCTCCCACTCCTCCCACGTCTGTTTCAGCGCGGCGTTCAGCTTCTCGCGCAACGGCTCCAGCTTTGCCTGCCACTGGTCCCAGATGACATCGATCTCCGCGTTGTTGGCGATGGACTTGAGGGTGATGTGGGGCACGCGCTCATAGACGAAGCCGTGGCGAATGTTCCCCTGCACGGGCTGCGAACTCGGTGCGGTGCGGGTGACTTCGGCTTCCTTGAGCTGGCCGTCGCGGGAATCGGCCAGAAGGTAGTACGGATAGCGTGCACCCATGATGCGGGCACGGGCCAATGCTAAGGCCACGCGCGAAGTGTCAATCGTGATCCAGCGACGGCCCCATTGCTCCGCGACAGTGGCGGTGGTGCCGGAGCCGCAGGTCGGGTCGAGCACGAGGTCTCCGGGGTCGCTGGTCATCAGGAGACAACGCTGGACGATCTTTGCCTCCGTTTGAACGACGTAAGTCTTTTCACCGGCGGTCGAGCCCGTATCAGTCCACACGTTGTTCAAGATGAATGCGGGGAAGTCGTCCATAAACCTCACCGCTCGAAGCACATTTCCTTGAGGTACCGCCCGATCGACCTTGATGAGCCTCTCCAGGCTCAGCTTCGGTAGCCCCCACCAGCTATCTCCAGACGAGAACGCCCGCCCGTGGGCTTCAACCTCGTATCGGCTGCCGGGTCCCTGCTTCATCATGTTGTCGTACCGCAGGAAACGAGTTCCGCCGGGAAGCACGTAGGGGTTAGCGATGTCCTCTTTCGTGATGCGCGCGATCCGTCCATCCGGAAACTGTTTGTGCGAGAACGACTGAACTGATCCTGCTTCAACGCTCTTCTCGGAGTAGAGCTGGCGGTACTTCACCGTTTCCGCGGACTTTGCGAACCAGACTATGTAATCGGCATTCCTAGGTAGGAGCTTGGCTCCGAGACCAGTGGACTTCTCAAAAAGAATCAGAGAGACAAAGTTATCGTCACCAAACACCTCATCCATCACCGCCCGGACTCGATGAACATTTTCATCGCCGATCTGCACGAAGATGGAGCCAGAATCGGTGAGGAGATCGCGGGCGACGGTGAGCCGATCCCGCAGATAGGTGAGGTAGCTGTGGATGCCGTCGCGCCAGGTGTCGCGGAAGGCTTTGACCTGCTCGGGCTCGCGGGTGATGTGGTCGGCCTTGCCGTCCTTCACGTCGCGGCTGGTGGTGGACCACTGGAAGTTGCTGTTGAACTTGATGCCGTAGGGCGGGTCGAAATAGATGCACTGCACCTTGCCCCGCAAGCCCTCGCGCTCGGCGAGGCTGGCCATCACTTGCAAACTATCGCCGAGGACCATGCGGTTGGACCAGTTCTGGTCGTGCTGGTAGAACTCGGTCTTGGTTTCGTCGTCGGGCAGGCCGTTGAAGTCGGCGAATAAGTCCAGCTGCGTATCATCGGCCTGTTGGTCGGCCTCGCTGCGGCGGCGCAGGTCGTCGATCAGCACCTTGGGATGAACCTTTTCCTGAATGTAGAGCGGCGTCCCATGCACCACTAGGTCGGACCAGTCCTGCTGATCCTTGCCGCGCCAGACCAGTTGCGGGTCCAGATCGCGGTTGCGGCTGTTCTTTTCCTCGGTCAGCGCACTGCCGTCGCGCGGGTAGGCCACCTGCACTGGAGCCTGATCGTCCCCTTCCACCACCGACTGGTATTCGGCGGTGGGGATGTTCTTGCGCGTGGCCTCCGCGTGGGTGAGAGCTTCAACGGTTTTGGGGGTTTGGCTTTGCTTTTTTCTGGTCATGTGAAATTCCTTACGCGGTCGGTGCTGTGGTGACGTCGTTGATCATCTTGTTGAATTCGGCTTCCACCTTGGTGGCGAAGTCGTCCTGAATCTGGAACACGTCGGTAAATTCAGCAAAGGCCCAGCGGCCATAGGCCGGTTGTGATGGGTTGCCCAGATGGTTGACGCCCGGCACCCAGTAGGTGTCCATGGTGGACTTCTTCTCTTTAGCGTCGTCACCGCGGTAGCCCTTGATCTCGACGATTAGGTTGAGCGGGTCTTCTGCGCCGTGGCCGTCGTCCACCTGCACGATGAAGTCCGGGCGGTATTTGCGCGTTTCCGAGGCGTAGCGGTAAGGCACTTCCAGGCCGAGGTTGTGGTTCTTTACATAGGCCAGCACCTTGGGGTGGGCCTCGGCGACGCGGCAGAACTCGGCCTCCCAGTCGCTGTCCAGAATCACCCAGTTGAGCTGGCAGCGGCGGCTGTCTGTTTCATAGCGCTCGGTCTTCGAGGTTACAAAGTTGACGTGAATTGTGGAGCCGGTGGGGTTGTAGGGGTCGAGCACCGCCTTGATCTGGCGCTCGCCCTGCTCGGCGCGGGTAATGGCGGCGGTGATGCGCTCGCAGGCGATATCGGCCAGGGCTTGATACATGAGCAGACCGGGATAGGTGTCGCCCTTGCACACCAGGCAGGTGTCCAGCCACTGCTTGGTGATGCGCTTGAGCTGGCCGAACAGGTGCAGCTTGGGCTCTTCGCCAGGATCACGCCATTTGGTGTAGAGCAGGCGCTGGGTAAGATGAAACAGCAGCGTGGAGCGGCGCATATCCTTGATGTGCTCCAGGCTCAGATCCACCGCCTCGCCAATGATGCCGGAGTTCTTGGTGATGGAGGGGCCGACAATGGCGGGCGTGAGTTCGAAAACGGAATCCTCATTAAACTGCGCGGTGAGGCGCTCTTCCGGCAGCTCGACACGGTAGCCGGCGACCCGGGGGAAGGTGATCTCCAGGGCTTCGCGTTCCGGCAGGATGGCCTTGACCTGCACGGTCTCGCGCGGCGGTTGCGGCGGCGCGATCACCGGCTTGGCGGTGAAGTCGAAGGGGATGCCAAGCACATCGGCGTATTCGACGTTGAACAGGCCCTCTTCGTTCAGGTCGTAGGACTGGCGGCGCAGGGCGCGGCCGATGACCTGTTCGCACAGAAGCTGGGTGCCGAACGCACGCACGCCGAGTACGTGGGTGACGGTGTTGGCGTCCCAGCCCTCGGTGAGCATGGAGACCGACACCACACAACGGATGGATTCGCCCAACTGGTCTTGTTTGCCGACGGTGTTCATGACCTCGCGCAGCAGGGTGGCGTCGTCGATCTCTTTGCCGGCACGCAGATCATTAGCCAGCGACCCGCCGCGCTCCAGCGCTTCGCGTTTGAAGCGCTGGATTTCGTCGCTGGCCAGTGCGCGGAAGTTTTTGTCCAGCGCCTCACCGGACTCCAGTTGCTCGCTGTCGATCAGCAGCGTGTTGGGGCGGGCCAGCTGATTATCGTGTTCGTCGTAGTTGCGGAACAGCTCCAGACGGCCGTTCTCGACATTGGACGAGCCGTCTTCGTTTTCGCGCACAAAGCCGGAAATGTAATCGTAGACCAGCTTGGAGGTAGCTGTGTTGTTGCACACCACGATAAAGCAGGGCGGCACTTTGATACCGGCCTGCTTCCAGAGCTGCCAGGTTTTTTCGTAATGCCCGTAGAGTGCCTGCAAGGCGGTTTGCAGCTCTACCGGGATGCTGAGTGGGTCCAGCGTTTTGCTCTTCCCTCGTCCCTTCTTAGGCATTTTCTTGCCGATGTGCTTCCACAGTTCGCGGAACATCGGCATTTCATCTCCGGGAATATTCTCGGCCACCGGCACCCGCGGGAGTTTGACGATGCCGCATTCGATGGCGTCCATTAGCGAGAAGTCGCTCATGGTCCAGGGGAAGAGGGTGCCCTCCACATAGCCGGAGCCGCTGAGGAAAAACGGCGTGGCGGACAGATCAAAGACCCGACTGACGCCAAGCTTGCGATTCACAGCCTCCAGGCCGCTGATCCACAGGTGCGCAGCTTCCTTATTCTTTTTGGCTTCTTTTTTTTCGTCGCCTTTGAGGGTTTCTTCCTCGTCGCTGCCCGGCTTTTCCCGGTAGCAGTGATGGGCCTCGTCGTTGATGACCAGGATGTTCTTCAGGCCCATCAGCTCGGGCATCACCCGTTGCAGCATCTGGCCTTCGGTTTCTAATGTATCTAGTGGATCGCTATCACGGCCTTGCAGCAACCGGCGGCTACCCTTGGAGAGTTCCATGCGCTCGCGCAGTTTGAAGGCGTGGTAGTTGGTGATGACGATCTTGGCCTTGTTAAGGTCTTCCACCATGTCGCTGGGCACCAGCTCGCGGCCCTTGTAATAGCTGTTTGGGTCGTTGGGCAGCAGTACGCGCAGACGATCACGGATGGTGATGCCGGGAGCGACGATCAGAAAGCCCCGGGTGAACCTCTTGCTGTTGGGTTTGCGGATGGCGTTGAGGGTCTGCCAGGCGATCAGCATGGCCATGACCGTAGTCTTGCCGGCGCCGGTGGCGAGTTTCAGTGCCAAGCGCAGCAATTCCGGGTTGGCATCACGACTGGCGTCGTCCAAATGGTCGAGGAAGCGCCGGCCGTTCTTCCCAAGCTGCGGGGCGACTTCGGTAAGCCAGATGGCGGTTTCGACGGCCTCGACCTGGCAAAAGAAAGGCCGAACACCTACGAAGTCATGGTGACGCCAGTGTTGCAGCAGGCGCGCGGTTTCCGGGGTGACACGCCAGTCGTTGGGGTTGGGAAAT
>Ga0075527_10000246_pt1 | contig 12633 bp, 8 predicted proteins | sample NGEPer11B_FD_74784 | JGI IMG/M metagenome (GOLD analysis project Ga0075527, IMG submission 74784) | Arctic peat soil microbial communities from the Barrow Environmental Observatory site, Barrow, Alaska, USA - NGEE Permafrost305-11B | ecosystem: Environmental > Terrestrial > Soil > Wetlands >...
TCACTTGCGAGGACGACGGGGGCTACGCCATCGAAGCCGATGTACCCGTCATCCCTCGCTCGGGAGAGGTCTTCGCAGAGATCGTCCTCGACTCGACTCCGAAGGACGCCGCGACGCCAAAAGCGCACATTCATACTGCGCCCGAGGATGCCGGCAAGGTTCTGGCCCGCATACGGCTGAGTCCCGATCCCGACGGCGGTACGAACCGCATTCGGCTTCGCATCGAACCGAGTGCGCTGACCGGCGGCGGTGCGTACGACGAATCGTTGCCGTCGCTCTGGCTTCGGTTCCCGGTCGGTGACACCGTCCTCGACTTTCCCGTTCCCGTCCCGGCCACGCAAGCCCGGGCGGCCACGGGCGTATGGAAACGCGTGCGACAATTTGGACGGAAATAGTGCCCAACAGCCCTTGGAGGAGCTCCACATGACCATCTGCGTCGTAGCCCTTGGCAAGATCGGACTGCCGCTTGCTGTGCAGTTCGCATCGAAGGGCCATCGTGTCATCGGTGCGGACGTCGACCAGCGTGTCGTCGATCTGGTCAATGCCGGCACCGAGCCGTTCCCCGGAGAGTTCGAACTCGACGTAAAACTCAAGCAGGCCGTCGACGATGGCCTGCTCACCGCCACGACCGACACGGCTGCTGCTGTGTCCGAGTCCGATGCAGTCGTGATCGTCGTGCCGCTATTTGTTGACGCCGAAGGCATCCCCGACTGGGGCTGGATGGACGCGGCAACGAAGGCCATCGCGGCTGGACTGAAACCGGGCACGCTCGTCAGCTATGAGACGACTCTTCCGGTCGGCACGACCAGGGACCGCTGGCTCCCCATGCTCGAAGAAGGATCCGGACTCAAGGCAGGAGAGGACTTCTCGCTTGCATTCAGCCCGGAGCGAGTTCTGACCGGGCGGGTATTCGCCGACCTCCGTCGTTACCCCAAACTTGTCGGTGGCGTTGACGAGGCCTCAGCCGAAGCCGCCATCGAGTTCTATACGTCGATCCTCGACTTTGACGACCGTCCCGATCTGCCACGCCCCAACGGAGTCTGGGACTTAGGTTCGTCTGAAGCCTCCGAACTCGCCAAGCTGGCCGAGACCACGTACCGCGACGTCAACATTGGCCTCGCCAACCAATTCGCCCGCTACGCCGACACGATCGACATCGACATTCTCAAGGTGATCGAAGCCAGCAACAGCCAGCCATACAGCCACATCCACCAGCCAGGTATTGCCGTAGGCGGGCACTGTATTCCGATCTATCCCCGGATCTATCTCTGGAATGATCCGACTGCGACGGTCGTACGGGCCGCTCGTGAAGCCAATGCGGCGATGCCGGACTATGCAGTCGATTTACTCGCGGCAGCGTATGGCGACCTGACTGGCGTGGGTGTGCTCGTCCTTGGCGCGTCCTATCGCGGCGGGGTCAAGGAGACCGCGTTCTCGGGTGTTTTTGACACGGTCAAAGCGCTGAAGGACCGTGGCGCCACCGCCTACGTCTCGGATCCGATGTACACCCCAGAGGAGATCGAACATCTGGGCCTCGTCCCGCACCGCGGTGAGGAAACATTGGCGGCAGTGATCCAGGCCGACCATGCTGAATATGCCAATCTGGTCGAGGGCGACCTACCGGGCGTCACGGTGCTTGTCGACGGTCGCCGCATCACCGACTCCGCCAGGCTGGGTCGCATCCGCCGCATCGTCATCGGCGGTTAGGCATCGCCTCGGGGCACGAACACCGCATCAACGAGACGCTGACTCGCGTGGCCATCCTCGAGTTCCATGTAATCGTGCACGAATGTCTCGATCCCTGCGGCATAGCGCTGACTCAACCCTTCGAGGTCCCCAAGGTGATGGACAACCTCGTCTGTCGTCTGCGCCTGCGGACCAGGTGCAGTGGGGGAGTAGGGGATGACACCACCGCGCGCGCGGTCATACTCGATGAGATCAGGAGTCAGGAAGATCATGGGTTTTCTCGTCAACGCGTAGTCGAAACGCAATGAGGAATAGTCCAGCACAGCGACGTCCGAAGCCAGACACAGGTGATTGATTTCCGGGTAGTCGGTGACGTCGATAACAGAACGATCACCGGTGATCCGCGTTTCATTTCTGGCGTTGAAGGCATGTCCGCGCATGAGGAAGACGAATGACGAGCCGAGCTCACGTGCGGCGGACGCGGCGTCGAAAAAGTCGACAGCTTCTGCGGTCATGTCATTTTCGGCAAGGTAGTCACGGAACGTTGGCGCGTACAAGACGACGGTTTGGTCCGGTCGCACCCCAAACTCGTCGCGGACACGCTGTCGTGTCGCCTCGGCGTGCGCCGACAACAGTTCGTCATTGCGCGGGTATCCGATCTCGAGGATCTTTGGGTGCGCGTCTGCCGGCGTGAGGAACGCTCGTTCGAGGAGTGGGGTTGCATAGCGGGCGGGGGACACGAAGTAGTCCCACTCGCGAGCACGACGGTCATAGTTGGCGACTTGGGAACGAGAGAATCGACCCTTTTCCCACCAGTCATGACCCATGATCTTGTAGGGGTAGCCGTGCATGGTCTGGATCATGACCTGCCCTGCGGGCTTGGCAAACCAATCCAACTGGTGGACGTTCACCATGTGGTAGCGCGCCCGCGCGATCACGGCATGCCATTCCCGGCTGCCTTCGACGATCGCCGTGCCGCCTTCTGGCACTGGAACGGAACGGTCACGAACCGACCAGAATAACTCGAGTGGGGACCCTCGTCGGAGGAGTTCGTCGTGGATTGCCAGACCGTTGCAATTGGCGACTTCGCCGTACAGGCTTCGGAAAAACACGCAGGGGCGGTCTGCGACCTCTACGCGATTGCTTTCGCGAAGACGCTGTTGATTGCGCGGGCCCCGTTCATCGGGTCGGAGCGGGGCGCCGATCTTCAAGGCCAGTTGGGCCGCATGCCCGTTCGACGCAATCAACGTAACGCGAGTGGAAGGTGTGAGGAAGTCGATGGGCAGCGTGGCGAGAAGTTCATCGTCGAGATCGACCGCAATCCGTTGTCCGCTCTCGCGATGATGCAGCGAGAGATGATAGGTGCCGCTCGGGATGGCGTTTCCGTAGGCCTGTGGTCGATCTGACATCATCGAAAACAAGACCTGCGGCAACCCTTCGGATATGTGCGTGGATTGGGCAATCGTGGAGAACTTCGACGATTCGAGGGTGGCCTCGTACTCTTCGATATCGAGTCCATGAGTCTCGAGTGCGATGCGAATAGTGTCGCCACTGGCGTCGGTCGAGGCGGCTCGAACGAACATGTCACGGACACGCATCAGCAAGTGGCCCCGGGAGTCGCTGGTGACTTCTATGGGATGGAGACCGTCTGGCAGTACAAAGCTTCGACCTGGGGCTGCAATTGGTTGGCCAACGCCCACCGCGTCCTCGGCGAGCAAGGACAGGTCGACCGGGGACGGCCACGTTGGTCGACCAATCAGCGCACGTGGACTCAGCAACAAAGACGACAGATCCTCGCCGGAAACGTCATCGACCCGATGCTCGGTCCGGCGGCCCTGTGTGCTCATGACAAGAAGAATCGTTCCGGTCTTGCGCCCGGACACATCCACCCGAAGGCTTTCGTCACTCTCGCGGTGGGCCCGCGTCGCGACCACCGCGCACCGATCGGCTGAGAGCGTGAGCTGGCCCGAGGTGCCCTTCCCCAGGGTGAAGATGTCATTTTCCACGCGGGACGTCTGCGCGACGACCGCCGTGCCGGTCGTCGCGTTCAAGAGGGCCGTGCGCTGGAAACCTGCCGTCTCGATTGCGGCCTCGAACCGCCAGGGCCCGCGGTGCAATAGCCCGCGTACGTCCAGACGCGCGCGAAAACCGCCGGGTCGATAGTCGCAATAATGGTGTCTGCTGAACTCGTCGATTTGCTGGTGCTCGAGTGGTTCGCATACCAGTTCCTGTGGATGGCCGTCAGCGTCTCTGAGTCGCAAGCTCACCGTCGTCGGGTTCTCCGCGAGATCAATATTGCGGATGTATGCCCAGCCATCGATCACGATCTCGTACGCCGACGTCCAGCGTGCACGCAGAATCGAGGCCTGTGGCGCCAACTGTTCGCCAGAAAGCAGGAAGTACGACGGCGGGACGCCCGCACTGTCGTCTATCGGCAGCGCACATGCAACGCCTGATTCGACGACAGTGGTGCGAGACCGTTCGACTGTTCGACCCCATGCGCGCAGGTATTTCTCCGCATCGGCGCGACGGTCACGGGTGACCAAATCGCAGAGTACCTTTACCTGCACCTTGACTGATCCCACGAAGGCATCTTCGTCAATATGCTCCCGAAGCTCGTCGACCAAGGTGCGCAACAAGTCCCAATATTCTTGATTGCTGTCCAGGAGTTGGCGCAGGAAGTAGTCGAGTTCGAAGTTCGCACGTTGAATGGCGTAATGCATTGAAGCTTCGCTCTTACCGCCGTGCGCGAGCGCGCTGAAGGATCTTCGGTTCGCGATGATTTGTGTGTGCAGGTCTCGGGACGGCCGTTCCTGCGAGGAAATCGAGGCCTGATCATCTTGAACTCGCCAGGACACTCCGACCTTCGGGAGCACGTCGAAGTGAGAGCACAGTGCAAACGCCGCCGCCGAGACCGACTGGTCTTCGAACGGCGCCGCGTCGGGATAACTCAAATCTGCGCGGTCCCAAAAACGACGCCGATAAACCTTCGCAGACGCGAACGAGTTGACCTGGATTTGTGGGTATCGGTCCAGCGTGCAATGGAGGAGGCGATCCTGGTGGGCCTTGCGGACCGGTGCGGCTGCTGGCCGGCGTCGGCCTTTGACCAATCGGTCATAGAGCAAAACACAAAAGTCCGAACCTGAAAGCTGGAGAGCCGCGAGGGCCGATTCGTAACCGCCGGGCGAAACCACGTTGTCGGCGTCGATGACTGTCAGGAACTCTCCGTGCGCGGCTGCGATTCCGTTATTCCGTGCAGCGCCCACGCCACCGGGTCCGCGGCCAAGCACCCGTACCCTAGGGTCCTTGCGCGCGTGGGCGCGTGCGATTCGTGTCGTGTTGTCGGTGCTGTCATCGTTGACGACCAGGATTTCTATCGACCGGTAGTTTTGTCCGCGGATCGATCGCAGGCAATCGTCAATATGACGCTCCACGTTGTAGGCCGGGACGACGATGCTCAGGAGGCCGGGCGCATAATCACGAAGGCTGAGGGTCGTCCGGGCGCGAACCGCTAACGTGTCGAACCATCGCACGATTTTCCGAAGGAATGTTTGCGGGGATCGGCTCATTATTTGTCGATATCGCCGACGACGAAGAACATCGACCCGAGGATCGCGACCATGTCGGCGACGACGTGGCCCTTCAAAACCTCGGGCAGCACAGCGACATTGTTGAAGGATGCCGAGCGGAGCTTCAAGCGCCACGGGGTCTTTTCGCCACGCGACACGAGGTAGTAACCATTGAGGCCCAGCGGGTTCTCGGTCCATACATAGATTGAACCTTCCGGGGCCTTGAGTATTTTCGGCAGTCGCACGTTGACCGGACCCTGGCCCAGTCCTGCGAGCCGTTCGAGACACTCGTCGGCGATGTCGAGGGAAACCTTGACCTGCTCGAAGAGCACGGCAAACCGGGCGAAGCAGTCGCCGGCGTCATCGGAGACGACCCGCAGCGAACTCCCCAATTCCCCGTAGGCCAGGTAGGGCTCGTCACGGCGCAAATCGAAATCGACGCCGGAGGCACGGGCGACAGGCCCCGAAACGCCATAGGCGTGGATGAGGTCGGCCGAGAGTTTCCCGACGCCCCGGGTCCGCGCCTGGAAGATCTCATTGCCGAGTATGAGGTCCTCGATCTGAGGCAGACGGGTGCGGACGGCCTCGACCGCCGCAGCCACCCGACCGGTCCAGCCGGCCGGCATGTCTTCTTTGAGTCCGCCGACCCGGTTGAACATGTAGTGCATGCGCCCGCCGGAGATCTCTTCCATGACTTCCTGGATGGTTTCGCGTTCCCGAAAGGCGTAGAAGATCGGCGTGATGGCGCCGAGTTCGAGCGGGTAGGAGCCGAGGAACATCAAATGGTTGAGGACGCGGTTCAGTTCGGCGAGCAGCATGCGCACCCAGGTCGCTCGCTCTGGCACCTCCATACCAAGCATCTCCTCGACGGCGAGGACGACTCCCAGTTCGGAGGAAAAGGCGCTGAGCCAGTCGTGCCGGTTGGCGAGGACGATGATCTGCCGGTAGTCGCGGACTTCGAAGAGTTTCTCGACGCCGCGGTGCATGTAGCCGATGATCGGCTCGCACTCGATGATGCGTTCGCCGTCGAGTGTGAGGCGCAGTCGCAAGACGCCGTGTGTGGCGGGGTGCTGTGGGCCGACGTTGAGCACCATGTCGGTCGTGGCGAAACCGCTGCCCAGAGACGCGGTGACCTCAGCCATCGGATTTGGCCGCCGGGAGTTCCTTGGGCCGCGCGCCAGCCCGGATGTGGTTCAGTGCCCGCCGGGCCAGTCCCTTGAAGGTGCGTCCCTCGAGTTTGCGTATGCGCGCGCGCAACTCGCCGATCTCCTTCTTGGTGGCCTGCTCCGCCTTGTAGAGCCGGGTCGCCGGATCGCGCCTCGGCGGGTACGGGAACGGATACCCGTATGCCTGTTTGTGTCGCTTGCCGTCGAAGACCTGGCCGTTGCGTAGCCACTGCAGACGTGCGGCCAGTTCGGTGCCGTCGGTGGAGCACAAAGTCTTTACCGCTGGCGGGAGTTCGGCCTTTGCAAGGCGTTCGGCGAACTCGGGGTTTTCGTTGCCCGGTTGCCAGATGTGGCCGAGGTCGTTTTTCTCGAGGAACGCCAGGTACCGATCGAATCCGCGGGGCAGTTCGGCATTGAATGCCGAGAAGTCCACTTCGTCGTACAACGCGACGGCGTCGATAGGGTCGGTGAACTCCGGCACGACCCGGTGCGGCATCTGGTGATACTCGGCGAGTTCGAGCGTCCGCGAATCATGAGCGAGGAGCATGGCGGGCCGCCGGGCGAGGAGGGCCGCGACATTTCCATGGAAGCGCGTGCCATACGTGAAGTCTCGATCGGCGAGAAAGTCCAACCAGGTCCACATATCGAGGAACAGCCGCATCCGGTCGGCTTGATACAGCGGGTGCAGCATGTGGACGGGAACCTGCGGATCGGTCACATGCGGGAATGGGATGCCCCAGATCATGAGTCGCAGGTCGTTGCCGTCCTGGCCGATGTAGGTCAGATTGGGGTACGCGGCGGCCTGTTGCAGCGCGAATGCGCCGATCCCGGGCACCTCGGGCGTGAGGTTGAGCGCGAGCTTGCTCTCGGCATTGATCCCGGTCGGATCCTTGTCAATGCGCAGATCATGACCGTGCAGAAACAGCGAGGGGCAGCCGATGATGTCGACCGTGTCGTCGGGGAATCCGAGACCCATGAGGTATTTCTTCGTGAACTCACCGCGCACGCCAATTGATGCAGAGCGTTCGAGTACGGCGCCTACGAACGCCCGTACGACGTCTGCCATCTCGTCGAGTTCTTCGGTCGCCAGGCCGACCCCCGCCTGTGCGCCGACGCCGATCACGGTGACAGGAATCGTCAGATTCTCGATCAGGCGTGTGAGGTTCTCCAGCCGATGGGCGAAATCGGGACGGAACGCGTTGGCGAGCGGGATCACGAATTGATCGAACCCATCGTTGATTCGCTTGGCGTCGCCCTCGTCCGGCAACTCCCGCTCGGACAGTGTGCCGTTCGCCACGATCTCCGTACCCGCAGTCAGCAACGATTTCCAGATCGCATGCTGGAACAGATAGTTGCCGGAATTGCTGTTGAAAACGTCTTGCGTCAGCGTCGCTTCGGCGACGACTGGAGTGAACGGGTCTTTGCCCGATCGCAACAGCATCCGAGTCATGGTTTCAGTCTGTCATGCTCGACTCGCGGTCCACGCGTATCCACCAGAAGTCGCCCCACCCGCCGTGCGCGAGCAACTCTGCGCTGGCCGACGTCGCCGCGAGTGCCGCGAGATAGCCGGTCGGATCGGTCGATGCCAGTCCGATGGGCGGCCGGTTCCCGCGCACGCCGAGTGCCTGAAGTGCGTCACGCTGGCGTGTGATGGTGGCCCCGCAGCGAGCCGCCACCGCGTCGACGGCGACATGGGCTGTCACATCGCGCGAGCCGTCGGGGACGACATCCACATCGCGCCCCTCGAGGTAGGAGCGCAGCGAACCGAACGGCGGACGGTCGTCGCGCGTATGCCCGTAGTCGATCGCGATCGCAGTGCCGTCGACTCGCGCCACTGCCTGGCACCACGCCTCGTCGCGCGTGGTGCCGATCTCCGCGCGCGAGCCCGGCTCGGTCAGTGGCCACCATTTCGCCAGCCAGGGGTCACGGCACTCTTCGCCAAGGCACTCTTCGCCGGTTTCCTTGTCGACGAGCACGTAACGGGTCGTTCCGGTTTCGTCGACCTCGACGACGTCACACGGAATGTTGTCGAGCCACTCGTTGGCGATGAGTAGTCCGTCGATGTGCTCAGGTAGAGCCGAAAGCCACTCGACCTCGGGGGGCAAGGATTGGGGGCGCGGACCGATTTCAACTCCGGTCAGTGTCAAGGTGTCTTGAGAGAACACATGCAATTGTGCGAGGAGCTCTCCTCGTCCAGCCGCCATGTCGACGACGGCGGTATGCCCCAGTTCCTGCACCAGCCGCCAGATAGCGGCGGCAAAAGGGGCGGAGTCGTTCGCGGCCGTGCGGAAATGTGAGGCCGGTGCCTCACGCTGGAAGAAGCCGCCATCGTCATAGAGGGCGACATCCCAGGCATCACGCCAGTGGGACAGCGCGGTTCGATCCGGCATGCGGCCAACGTAACGCAGCCGACGTCGTGACGGAGGTTCTGTTCGATCGGGGAGTCCGCACTGCATAGACTCCAGGAAAACGATATGCCTGACGCGTCAGGTGGAACAGCGTCAGTTTCGCGGACACGGCAGGAGTTATCCCAGTGAATGGCAAGAGCGATCCGAAGGGGCTCCGCGGTCGTCTGGCCCGAATTCGCCGTCGCCTCCTGCTTCAGCCCCAAGGCCCGCTCCTCAGCGTCATCGTGCCGGTCTACAACGTTGAGGAGTATCTCGATGAGTGCCTCGACTCGATCCGCAACCAGGACTATTCCCACATCGAGATCGTGGTTGTCGACGATGGATCTCCCGATGGCAGTTTCGCCATCGCGGAGCGTCACGCCAGGCTGGACAAACGGATCAAACTCATTCGTCAGGCGAATGGTGGACTCAGCGTTGCGCGTAACACGGGATTCGCCGCCTCCAGCGGCGAGTACCTGACCTTCGTCGACTCGGACGACATGCTCAGCCGACGGGGGCTGGCAGAAGCGATGCGCGTGCTGCTCGAAACAGGATCGGACATTGCGATCGCTCCCTACAGCCGAATTCGGGGAGAATCGTTTGCGAAGCCTGCACCCTGGATCCGGGAACTGCACGCCAGTGAGCATCGAAAGACGACGCTGGTGGAGCGCCCGGACATGATGGTGAATGCACTGGCGCTGTCGAAGGTGTTCCGCCGTTCATCCTGGGAATCGGCCAACCTCTCCTTCATCCCCGGGTTGATCTACGAGGACCAGCCGTTCACGGCGCAGGCATTCATGGCCGCCGGATCCATCGATATTCTCACGACCCCTCTCTACCACTGGCGGGTTCGGGAGAATTCGCTCTCTCAGGGTCATGCCACGGCGGGAAACCTTTGGTTGCGCCTCAATTCAGCGAACCTCACGCTCGGCATCCTCGAACCACTTCCTCGGGTCCGCGAGGAGCGGGCGATGCAATATCTGAAGTACAACATGACAAACTCGACGCTCAAATTGGAGCGTGCCGACGATGCGTATCTGGACCTCCTCATCGAGCATCTCCCCCGTATCGTGGAATGTGTTCCGCGGGAACGATTCCTCGCCGAAGTCCCTGCTCAGTTCCGTGTCCTCTACCAACTGATCTGTGACGCCCGCCGGGTTGAGAGCAAGGCATACGTCCAAGCCGAGGGAATGCAGATCGAAATGCATCCCACCGGGATGGAGCCCGCCGGTTTCACTGTCTATCTTCCGGGTTGGGATCGCCATGATCTCGGCCCCGAAATCTATGTGCTCACCGCGAAACAAACGGGGCTCCGCGCACGTGCGACTGGTGCGAGTGTTGTGGACGACTCGACCCTGGAGCTCGCCGTGCAGGGCTACTTCCAAAACGTCGATTTCACGGACTTCCGGCCAGTGGCGACGGCCAAACTTGAGGGACGGCCTGTCGCCGTAATCCCGTCCGAGGACGAGGCGATCGTCGAGTCGCGGCAGGGGGCACAGCGCCGCTATCCGCAATCGGGCTGGACCGTCATCGTCGACCAGTTGAGTCAGCCTGGTTTGTCAAAGCTGGCGATCGACCTCGAACTCACGGCGGGGCCCTTCAAGCAATCGCGTGTTATCCGTTTCAACCCCGACAAAATCAAGCCGCTGTGATTCACCCCACTCGCGTTGGCATTTGGTGAGTGATGAGTCGTAATATCTAAGCGTCAACATGTCTGGTACCCGATGTCGGGACTGGAACGGAAAGGCAACGAGATGTTTCGCCTCAAAGTAGGCGTGATCGGAGCGGGCCGCGTCGGAGCGGTCTTGGCCGCGAAACTGCGGGCCGCCGGTCACGAGATCACCGCAGTCAGCGGTCGATCCGATGTGACCTCCCTTCGTATCCGCACCCTGATCCCCGGTGTTACGGTCGCGAACCCTGCTCAAGTCGCCGCTGGATGCGACATTCTGCTCATCGCGGTTCCCGACGATTCGCTCATCCGGGTCGCCGAAGAGCTCGCGGCCGCACGCACAATTCATGCCGGACAGGTGGTCGCCCATACGAGCGGACGGCACGGTCTTGGGGCATTGGAAGCACTCACCCGCTGCGGCGCGCGCCCCATTGCGCTCCACCCGGCGATGACATTCACCGGTACGGACGTTGACCTCGACCGCGAATGCGTCTTCGGCCTCACCGCCGCGAGCAGCGAACATGACATCGCTGAGACCCTTGTCTCCGAGCTCGGCGGGCAAAGCATGTGGATCGGCGAATCGGAGCGCGCGCTGTATCACGCCTCTCTCGCCCACGGCGCCAATCACCTCGTCACTCTGGTGTCTCAGTCGATGGACCTGCTGCGCCGCGCCGGCGCCACCGATCCGTCCTCGGTCCTCCGCCCACTGCTGACCGCGGCACTCGACAATGCACTCGCGTATGGGGATGCCGCCCTCACCGGACCGGTCGTTCGCGGCGACGTCACGACGATCCGCGCCCACATTGATGCGTTCGCCAATGCGCAGGTGCCCGATGCAACTGTTGATGCGTACCTGGAGATGGCGCGCGCGACCACCAGCCATGCGGTCGCCGATGGTCGCCTCAGCGTCTGTGAAGCCAACGGTGTTCGCCGCGTCCTCGACGAGGCCGAATGGGATGCCATGGCAGAGATCGCGGCCGGTATCTGATGTCCGTGGTCATCGCACGCACGCGCCCCGAACTCAGCGCTGCTCTCGAGGGCAAGGGCACGGTGTCCCTTGTGCCGACGATGGGTGCGCTGCACGACGGTCACCTCAAACTGCTCGAGCATGCGACCGGGTTCGGCGACATCGTTGTGGCCTCGATCTTTGTGAATCCCACACAATTCGCGCCCGGTGAGGACTTCGCCGAATACCCGCGCACGTTCGACAGCGACATCGAACGGTGCGAGAAAGCTGGTGTCGCGGTCGTGTTCGCGCCGGAACTCGGCGAAATGTATCCGGGTGGCATGGGTGGCATCGCGGTCGATCCTGGCCCACTGGGAAGTGTGCTGGAGGGCGCGAGCCGACCGGCGCACTTCCGTGGCGTCCTCACCGTCGTGTCAAAACTCTTTGGCCTCGTTCGTCCCGACTTCGCCGTGTTCGGCGAGAAGGACTACCAGCAATTGGTCCTCATCGCGGAAATGTCCCGCGACCTCTGTATGGGGCTGGAAGTCGTCGGGTGCCCGTCGGTTCGTGAAGCGGGTGGGCTCGCGATGAGTTCGCGCAACCGATACCTCACGGCAGAACAACGCGAGCAGGCCACGGCGCTTTCGCGTGCATTGCGTGCGGGTGTCGAGCAGGCTTCGGTGGGCGCAGACGCCGTACTCAAGGCGGCGCATGCCGTCATCGACGATGCTCCGGGCGTCAAACTTGATTACCTCGAACTGACCGACGCCGAACTGGGCGAACCAAAGCCGGGCGAGGAAGCCCGACTGCTGATCGCCGCGCGGGTTGGAAAACCCCGCTTGCTCGACAACGCCGGACTCACACTAGGGAGCTGACCATGTTGCGAACCATGATGAAAAGCAAGATCCATCGGGCGACCGTGACCCAAGCCGACCTGCACTACGTGGGATCGGTGACGATCGATGAGGACCTTCTCGACGCTGCGAACCTGCTGTCGGGCGAACTTGTCCACATAGTCGACATCGACAACGGCAATCGGCTGGAGACCTACACGATCGCAGGTGTTCGCGGCAGCGGTGTCATCGGCATCAACGGTGCGGCGGCGCGTCTCGTCCATGCAGACGACCTGATCATCCTGATTGCCTATGGGCAGATGGACGACAGGGAAGCGCGTGAGTTCCAGCCGAGTGTGGTGTTCGTCGACTCCGAG
>Ga0075527_10000249_pt1 | contig 12546 bp, 9 predicted proteins | sample NGEPer11B_FD_74784 | JGI IMG/M metagenome (GOLD analysis project Ga0075527, IMG submission 74784) | Arctic peat soil microbial communities from the Barrow Environmental Observatory site, Barrow, Alaska, USA - NGEE Permafrost305-11B | ecosystem: Environmental > Terrestrial > Soil > Wetlands >...
ATGCTTCCTCTCGGTGGGCGGCGGAAACGGCGACGATCACCGATGCTTCGCCGGTCGCCACGGGGCCGGTGCGGTGCTCGGCCGCGGCCGCCTCCAAGCTGTGGCGCTCAATGCAGTCAGCCAAGATGGTCGCAATCCGCTCCTCGGCCATCTCGGTGTAGGCCTCGTAATCGAGCCTGCTCACCTCGCGGGTCACCCCCTGGAACGCAACAACCGCACCAGCGCCACGGCGTCCGACCGCAGTCGCCAGCGCGTCCAGCGAAAGGGGCTCCGAGCTGACCCGGGCGTGCGGGCCGGCTCCTCCGCTGATCGGCGGGATCAGCGCCAACTCGTCATCGGCGCAAAGCACCGTGCCCCGGCCTGAATAGGAGCGATTGACGGCCATAGCCACGGGTAGGCGCGCGAGCAGCTCGGTGAGGGGCGGCAGCTTGGCGAGCTCATCGATCGCGTCGGCCACGGTCGCCCCGTCGGCCAGCTCGATCTCAACCGACTCGCTTCCGATTCGCTCGCGCAGGCCGGCGAAAAGGCGCACGCGTACGGTCATCGCCCGCATGCTAACCCCGATCGAGCAGCTCGACCTCGACGCGCTCGCCGGCGGACACAGAGCCGGCGGCGCTGGGCAGCAGCGCCAGGCAGTCGGCGCCGAGCATCGAGGTCAGGACATGGGAGCCCTGGCGCTCGAACGGGTGGCTGTGCCAACCGTCGTCGCCAAGCTCGAGCCGGCAGCGCACGGCGTGGGTTCGCCCGCGGCGCTTCTCGTAGGCGCTCGCCAGCCTCGCCGTCGTCCGCAGTCGCTCCGGCCGCCCGCCGGCCAGCGCCTCAAGCGCCGGGCGGACCAGCAGGGTGAAGGTGACCATCGCCGAGACGGGGTTACCCGGCAACCCGAAGACGAGGGCGTCGCCGCGCGTCCCGAACCAAGTCGGCTTTCCCGGCTTCAGCGCCACGCCCCAGAACGACTGCTTTACGCCGAGTTCGGAAAATGCCTGCTTGACGTAATCGTGCTCGCCGACCGAGACGCCGCCGCAGACCACAACCACGTCGCACTCGAGCGCCGGCTCGATCGCGGTCCGCGTCGCCTCAAGCTCATCGGGGACCGAACCCGTAGGGACCGCTTCTCCCCCGGCCCGCTCGACCAGGGCCGGAACCGAGTATGCGTTCGAGTTGCGAACGCCGCCGGGGCGCATCTCATCCGCCGGTTCGAGCAGCTCGTCGCCGCCGGTCAGGACGGCGACGCGTGGCCTGCGACGGCAGCTGACGGAGGCGGCGCCGAGTGAGGCGAGCACGCCCAGCTCCGCCGGCCCGATCCGCGTGCCGGCCACGAGTACGGTCTCGCCGGGCCGGACGTCCTCGCCGGCGCGGCGCACGTCGCGCCCCGGCTCGACCTCGTCTTCGACCAGGACCTGATCGTCTTCCGCCCGCGTCGCCTCGACCCTGACCACGCCGTCAGCTCCGGCCGGAACGACCGCCCCGGTCGAGATCCCGATTGCCTCTCCGGGTCTCAGGGTCGCGGCGGCCGGGTGTCCCGCCCGCGACTCGCCGACCAGCCGCAACCGGACAGGGCCGCCTGGCCGAGCTCCTCGGGTGTCCGCGGCGCGCACGGCGAAGCCGTCCATCGCGGAGTTGTCGAAAGCCGGCACCGGCTCGGAGGCGGCAGCGTCCTCCGCCAGGCGCCTCCCCAACCCGTCGCGTAGGGCTACCCGCTCGACCCCGAGCGGAGCTGCCTGCTCCAGGACGGCGTCGCGCGCCTGCCCCAGCTCAACCAACTCGGACAACGCCCCGGGGTTCACGTCGACCGGCGAGACTAGTGACAGACTGGCTGCGATGAACGAGCCCGACGCCGCCGCAGGCAGACCCGAGCCCGGGCCGCCGATCGGCGCAGTCCTGGCCGGGGGGCGCGGTAGCCGGATCGGCGGCGCCAAGGCGCTGGTCGAGCTGGCCGGACTTCCCCTGATCTCCTATCCCCTGAGCGCAGTCGAGGAGGCCGGCCTCGAGCCGCTGGTCGTCGCCAAGCCCGACTCGGAGCTGCCGCCGCTGAGCTGCCGCCTCGTCCGGGAGCCGGCGCAGCCGCGCCACCCCCTCTGCGGGATCCTCGCCGCCCTGCGGTACGCCGGACGGCGCCGGCTGGTGGCGATCGGCTGCGACATGCCCTTCGCGGGCGCGGACCTGCTCGCCTGGCTGGGATCGACCCCGGAGCGCCTCGTCCTCCCCACAGCCGGCGGTGGCCCACAGCCGTTCCCCGGCCGCTACGACAGCTCGCTCGTGCCCGCGCTGGAGGCGGTGGCGGCCGGGCGGCAGGCGCTGCGGCCCGTGCTCGCCTCGCTGCGCCCGCGGCTCATATCCGCGGCGGAGCTGGCGCGGTTCGGAGACCCGAGCCGGATCTGCTTCAACGTCAACACGGCCGCCGACCTCGGGCGGGCGGAGGAGTTGCTGGCTGCACCGACGCAGCGCTGAGTGCAGTCCCGCGATCAGGACCGTCTCACCCGCCCGGCGATCTCGATCAGCTCCTCCAGCGGCTTGCGGCTGCGAGCACCGATCCAGCAGGCGACCGGCGCCGCGGTTCGCTCAGAGGAGTGAGCCGCCTCGGCGGCCAGCTCGAGGATCCGCTCGACCTCCTCCTCGCCCGGGGCATCGACCCCGATCTCCTGCGCGAACTGCTCCAACCATTCCGCTGCGGTCACGAGTCCGACCTCCTTTTCGATCTCTGGGCTCGGTGCGGGTGCCCCGTCATGCGCGGGCGAGGGATCCAGAAGCCCAGGGCGAGCGCCGCCAGGCCGCCCTGCCCGCGACGACAGCCGCGCCGGCCGCGAACCCTATCGCCAGGTTTCCCGCCAGCAGCGTCGTCAGGCCGACGCCGGCGGCGATCAGGCGGTCGTCGAGGCGCTCGAGCCCACCGGCGAGCAGGCCGTGCTGGATCGCGACGTAAGCCAGCATCCCGGCCAGGGCGCCCGGCGCCAGCACCTCGAGCAGCGCCGGCAGCGAGGAGCCGAGGCCCAGGCCCAGGGCGACGAACAGCGCGCCGGCGGCAAGGGTCGAGAGCCCCGTCCGGGCGCCCAGCTTGTAGTGGGCGGTGACGCCGCCCGATCCGTGGCAGAGCGGCAGCGCGCCGCTGAGCCCGGCACAGGCGTTGGCCACCCCGATCGAGAAGGCCAGCCTGGCGGGGCGCACGCGCCGCGCTCGCAGGCCGAAGTAGCTGCGCTCGGCGTCGGCGGTGGCGACGACGGCGTTGCCGAAGGTGAGCGGCAGCTGTGCGATCACCAGCGAGGTGAGCGCAAGGGCGAAGGCGTTGCCGCCAGGGATGGAAAGCGAGAGCGGCTGCGGCCCGGCGTGCAGCTCGGGCAGGCCGCCCACCGCCAGCCCCACCGCAGCGCCGGCGCCGAGGACGAGCAGGCTGCCCGGCAGCGAGAGCCGTCGGCAGGCGAAGAGCAGAGCGCAGCAAGCGACAGCCATCGTCACGCCGACGGCAGGTGAGAGCGGCGGCAGGCCGGGCCAGTTGCCCTGCTCGGCGAGTTCCACCGCGGCCCTGGCGAGCAAGAGGGCGACGCCGGCCTGGATGCCACGCACCAGCACGACCGGGAAGCGCGCCGCCAGCCAGTCGGCCAGCCCCCCCGCGGCGAGGACCGCCATCGCGGCCGCCATCAGCAGCGCCCCGGCGGCGAGGGTCTCCGCCGAGAGCTGCAAGGCGATGGCCGCCGCGGCGAAGGCCTTGAGCGGCTGCACCGGGACCGGCACTCGAAAGTAGAGCGCGGTGCCCGCGTAGACCAGGCCGGTGACGACGAAGACGGCGGTCGCGTTGAGCCCGTTGAGCGCGATCATCGCCACCGCGATCGGGATCAAGAGGCCACTGTCGCCGATGCCGCCGGCGAGCTCATCGAGCGTCGCGCGGGCCTTGCCCGAGGCGCGGCTCCTCTCGAAGCCGTCCACCTCAGCCCCCGATCGCCGACATCGTGCGCGTCGGCTGCACAAAGCCGGGCTCGTTGACGCGGTGTTTCAGCTCCTTGCGCCAAACCGCCTCGCGCAGGATTGCTGCGATCTCAGCGTCGCCTGCGCCATCGCGCAGTGGCTCGCGCAGGTCGGTCTCTCCGAGCGAGAAGAGGCAGGTCCGCAAGCGACCCTCGGCGGTGAGGCGGATGCGGTTGCACTCGGCGCAGAACGGCTCGGAGACCGGGCTGACGAAGCCGATCGTCCCCGCGCCGTCGGCGAACCGGTAGACCCGGGAGGTCGAGTGGGGATCGCTGCTCACCGGCTCCAGCGGGTACTCGGCTTCGATCGCAGCGCGAATCTCCTCCCCTCGCAACACCTTCTCCTCCGACCAGGCGCCGTCGGCGTCGAGCGGCATGAACTCGATGAAGCGAACCTCGTAGGGATGGTCCCGGGCAAAGCGGGCGAAGGGCAGGGCTTCGGCCTCGGTAAAGCCGCGGATAGCGACCGCGTTGACCTTGACCGGGTGGGCGGCCGGAAACTGAGCCAGCCGCTCCAGGCCGGCGAGCACCCGCGGTAGGGCATCCCTCCTGGTCAGCTCGTAGAAGCGGTCGCGCTGTAGCGAGTCGATCGAGACGTTGAAACGGTCGACACCGGCCGCCACCAGCAGCCCTGCCTGCCGCTCGAGCAGATACCCGTTGGTCGTCAGGGCGATCTCCTCCACCCCCTCGACCCGGCGCAACATCCCGATCAGGCTTGCCAGGTCGCGCCGCACAAGCGGCTCGCCACCGGTGACCCGCACCTTTTCCACCCCGATCGAAGCAAGTACCCCGACCAGGCGCACGATCTCCTCAAAGCTGAGGATCTGCTCGCGCTCGAGCCAGGGCAGCCCCTCGGCCGGCATGCAGTACTGGCAGCGGAAGTTGCAGCGATCGGTGACGGAGACCCGCAGATCGGATATCCGCCGGCCGTGGCCGTCGAGAAGAGGTTCGTCAGCCCACATCGGCGGAGGCGGCCGGGGGGGCGGCGACGCCGGTGGCGAGGCCCGCGCAGAGCCAGGCGAAGGCGACGAGGAAGACGAAGCCGAGCACGAACTCGCCGGTGGCGTCCTTGACGATCCCCATCACCAGCGGCGGGAAGAAGCCGCCGAGCCCGCCGGCGGCCCCGATGATCCCGGTCGCGGCGCCGGTCGTGCGCGGGAAGTAGACCGGCACCTCCTTGAACACGGCGCCGTTGCCGAGGCCGAGGAAGGTCGCCATCGTCAGCGAGAAGATCGTCACCGGGACGATCGCGGGCCCCGACGCCTGCCAGGCGAGGCCGATCGCGTCAAAGCCGACGCCGGCGAAGACCGCGACGAGCACGGCCCGGGCGCCGACCCGGTCGGCGAGCCAGCCCCCGACCGGTCGCGCCGCGGTGGCGAAGACCGTGAACCCGGCCGCGCGCAGGCCGGCGTCGGCGAGCGAGTAGTCGAACCAGTCGGTGAGCAGCTTCGGCAGGAAGATCGCCATCGCGACGAAGCCGCCGAAGGTGACGAAGTAGAACAGCGAGAGGCGGTACAGGTCCCAACCCGAACGCAGCACCTCCATATACGGGATGCGGTGCGAGTGGCGGCCCGGGGCGTCGCGGGCGAGCACCGACCAGAGCAGCGCGTAGGCGGCGATCACGACGGCGAAGACGATCCCGGCCGTCGCCTGCCCGGCGGCGTCGCGGATCGCCGGCACCGAGAAGGCGGCAACGGCGGTGCCGATGTTGCCGACGCCGTAGACGCCGAGGGCGAACCCCTGGCGGCGCTCCTCATGCCACTCGGCGACAAAGGGAATCCCGACCGCGAACGAGGCACCGGTCGTGCCGAGCAGAAAGCCGGCGCCGAGCAGCGCCGCGTAGCTGTGCGCGAAGCCGACCAGCAGAGCGGCGGCGGCCGAGTAGGCGAGCATGCCGGTGAAGACGACGCGGCCGCCGATGCGGTCGGTGAGCAGGCCAAGCGGGATCCGCAGCAGCGAGCCGAGGATCACCGGGATCGCGATCAACACCGAGGTTTCGGTGTTGGAGAGCCCGAGGTCGTCCTGGAAGCCGGGCGCCAGCGGCGCCAGCATCCCCCAGGCCGAGAAGCAGACGGCGAAGGCCAGCGTCGCCAGGATCAGGTTCGGGGTCTGTCCGCGCGGGGAAGCCTCCATCGTCATGACACCTCCGTGGTTCGACTGGGAGCGCTGGTGGGCGTCGGCCGCCGCGATGCGCGGGGGCGTCCGCCCCGGCTCCGGTAGGGAATGGGGCTGCGACGCAGGAAGTCCACCGGGATGCTCCAGGCGTGGACGAGCCGAGTAAACGGCCAGAGCGCATACAGGAACCACACGCCCACCACGTGGACCTGGAAGATCAGGCTGACCCCGTCGCCGCTCATCAGCTCCGGCTTCGGATCGAGGACGAAGATCTGACGGAAGTAGGGGGCGACCGTCTCCCGATAGTCGACCGAGTCGCCGAGGTTGGTCAGCGTGGCGAGCAGCCCGGTGACGATTCCCAGCGCCAGCAGGGCGAAGACCGCGAGGTCCATTCGCGTCGTCGTAATCCGCACCCTGGGGAAGCGCAGACGACGGTAGAGCAGAGTGACGAAGCCGACCAGGACGGCGGCGCCGGCCGTCACGCCGCCGACGACGGCGAGCACGTGATACGCCTCGTCGGACAGTCCGACACTGGCGGTCCAGGAGCGCGGCACGAGGATGCCGAGCACGTGACCGCCGATCGCGGCGAGCACACCGAGATGGAAGATCGTGCTGCCGAAGCGCAACACCCGGCTCTCGAGGAACTGGGTCGAGCGGGCCCCCCAGCCGTATTGGTCGTTGCGATAGCGCCAGGCGGTGCCGACCGCGAAGACGGCGAGGGCCACGTAGGGCAGAACGGCGTAGAGCAGGACCGAGCCCTGGCTCACTCGCGCCCCCCGACCAGCGGCTGCGCGGGCGGACCGCCGGGCACCGGCATCACCTCGGGCGGCGCGAACGGCTCCAGGCCGACCCGCTCGCTCGGCGGGCCCTCCGCCGCGAGGCGCTTGATCCGCGCAACCTGCCTCTCGGTAAGGCCCGGCAGACAGTCGACGACGGCGTCGAGCAGCGCGACGAAGGGGCTTGCCTCGCGATGCAGGCTGTCGCGGACCAGCTCGATCGCCGGCCGGTGGCGATCGAGCAGCTCGCGACCAGCCGGCTCGGGGGCGAGGGAGCAGAACTCGAGCATCAGCGGCAGGAAGTCGGGCAGCTCGCCGGGCTCGCCCTCAAGCCCGGCGGCGGCGTAGGCCTCTTTCAGCTTCGCCAAGGCCAGGCCCCGCTGGCGGCTGTCGCCGTGCAGGTGGTAGGTGAGGTGGAGGCTGCGCTGCCTGGCGAAATCGAAGGTCTCGACGTAGGCCGCGCGCAGCTCGGCGAGCGACTGGCCCCGATACCACCCGAGGAAGGAGGAGATGTGCTGGGCCTGATGGCCGCGCAGCGGCGACAGCTCGGCCGGTTCGAGGTCGGCAACCGCCTCCAGCGTCGCCGCGCGCGGATACTGGAGCAGGACGGAGGCCAGCTTCAGCGGGTGGACGGGCTCAGGCGCCATCGCCGGCGCCCCTGTGGACGAGATGGTCGCGGATGTCGAAGTCCGGATCGGGGTCTGGCTGCGGTTCGGGCGCAGGGTCTTCGGGATGGGCCATGCCCGGCGGCAGAGCCGCGCCATTGACGAAATCGATCCCGCAGGAGCCCTGCTCGGCGAAGGCGGTCGGGGAGGCCTCGCCGTGGCGCCTGGGGATCACGTAGCGCTCGTCGTAGTCGCCGATCGCGACCATGCGGAACATCGCCTCCAGCTGCACCGTGTCCATCCCGACCTCGCGGGCGATCGCGGGGTCGGCCTCGCCGGCGACGTTCTTGGCGCGCATGTAGCGGCGCATCGCGACCAGGCGGCGCAGCGAGCGGCGCACCGGCTCGGGGTCGCCGGCGGAGAGGAAGCTGGCCAGGTACTCGACCGGGATGCGCAGCTCCTCGATCGCCTCGAACACGTCTTCGGGGTCGCCGCCCTCGCGGACCAGCGACTCGCCCAGGCTCTCGACCGGGGAGAGCGGTGGCACGTACCAGACCATCGGCAGGGTGCGGTACTCGGGGTGCAGCGGCAGCGCGATCCGCCAGCGCTTGCACATCGCGTACACCGGCGACCGACTGGCCGCCTCCAGCCAATCGTCAGCGATCCCGTCGCGGCGCGCCTGCTCGCGCACCTCGGGGTCGTCGGGGTCGAGCATGATGTCGAGCTGGGACTCGATCAACTCATGCTCGTCGGCGACGGAGGCGGCCGCCTCGACCCGGTCGGTGTCGACCAGGACGACCCCGACGTGCCGCAGCCGGCCGACACAGGTCTCCGAGCAGACGGTCGGCAGGCCGGCCTCGATCCGCGGATAGCAGAAGTTGCACTTCTCGGCCTTGCCCGTCTGCCAGTTGAAGTAGACCTTCTTGTAGGGGCAGCCGGAGACGCAGAAGCGCCAGGAGCGGCAGGCCTCCTGGTCGACCAGGACGATCCCGTCCTCCTCGCGCTTGTACATCGCGCCCGAGGGGCAGGAGGCTACGCAGGAGGGGTTGATGCAGTGCTCGCAGATCCGCGGCAGGTACATCATGAAGGTCTGCTCGAACTCGAGCTTCACCTCCTCCTCGAGCGCGCGCCGGTTGGGGTCCTTGGCGGCGTGCTCGAGCGAGCCCGCCAGGTCGTCCTCCCAGTTCGGGCCCCACTGTAGGTCGAGGTTCTTCCCGGTGACCTGCGATTTCGGCCGGGCGGCCGGCTGGCGATCCGCGGCCGGCGCCGAGATCAGGTGGTCGTAGTCGTAGGTCCAGGGCTCGTAGTAGTCGTCGATCTCGGGCAGGTCGGGGTTCCAGAAGATGTTGGCCAGCTTGTGCAGCCGCCCGCCGGCGCGCAGCTTCAGCTTGCCCTTGCGGCCGAGCTTCCAGCCGCCGTGCCATTTGTCCTGGTCCTCGTAGTCGCGCGGGTAGCCGCGGCCGGGCTTGGTCTCGACGTTGTTGAACCAGGCGTACTCCATGCCGCGCCGGTTGGTCCAGACGTTCTTGCAGGTGACCGAGCACGTGTGGCAGCCGATGCACTTGTCGAGATTCATCACCATCCCCATCTGGGCACGGACGCGCATCAGTATTCGACCTCCGTGCGGCGCTTGCGGACGATGATCATCTGGTCGCGCTGCGGGCCGGTCGGGCCGTAGTAGTTGAAGCCCCAGGAGAGCTGCGCGTAGCCGCCGATCATGTGCGTCGGCTTGATCGAGATCCGGGTCAGCGAGTTGTCCGTGCCCCCGCGCGCACCCGAGGTCTCGGAGACCGGCACGTTCACGTGGCGGTCCTGGGAGTGGTAGAAGAGCGCCGCCCCGGACGGCACCCGGTGGGAGACGACCGCGCGGCAGGCGACAACGCCGTGGCGGTTGTAGACCTCGAGCCAATCGTTGTCGGCGACGCCGATCCGCTCCGCGTCCTCGACGGCCAGCCACATCGCCGGGCCGCCGCGGAAGAGGGTCAGCATGTGCAGGTTGTCCTGGAACTCGGAGTGAATGGACCACTTCGAGTGTGGGGTCAGGTAGCGCACCGTTATCTCAAGCCCCTCCTCGGCCGCGGGCTCCCCGGCCAGCCCCTGCAGTTGCCCGGCGTCGACGGGCGGGCGGTAGGCGGGCAAGCCCTCTCCGAGGTCGAGCATCCACTCGTGGTCGACGTAGAACTGCTGGCGCCCGGTCAGCGTCCGCCACGGGATCGAGCGCTCGACGTTGGCGGTGAAGGGCGAGTAGCGGCGCTCGCGCGACTCCAGCCCCGACCACTCGGCCGAGGGCATCACCTTGCGCGGCTGGGCGGCGAGCTCGCGAAAGCTGATGCGCTCGTCGGCATGCTCGGACGGGATGTCGGCGAGCGGCCGGCCCGTGCGCCGCTCGAGCGCGCGGAAGCTCTCCACCGCGAGCCGCCCGTTGGTCGTCCCCGACAGCGCCAGGATCGTCTCGCAGACCTCGACGTCGCGCACCAGCCGCGGCCGCCCGGACGCGACCCCGTCGCCGACCAGGCCATTGCGCGCGCCGAGCTCTTCCACCTCCTGGGCCGGTTTCCAGGCAACGCCCTTCGCCCCCGTTCCCAGCTCCTCGACCAAGGGGCCGAGCGCCGTCATCTTCTCGGCCACCGCAGCGTAGTCGCGCTCGACCGCCGTCAGCCGCGGCAGCGTTTTCCCGGGGACCGGATCGCACTCACCCTTGCGCCAGTCGCGCACCCGACCGCCGGGCTGGCCCAGCTCGTCGGGGCTGTCGTGCATCAACGGCGTGGCGACGATGTCGGTGCGGGTGCCGAGGTGCTTCGCGGCCAGCTCGGAGAAGCGGGCGGCGATCGCGTTGAAGGCATCCCAATCGGTGCGCGCCTCCCAGGGCGGCGGAATCGCCGCGTTGAAGGGATGGACGAAGGGATGCAGGTCGGTGCTGGAGAGGTCATGCTTCTCGTACCAGGTGGCCGCCGGCAGGACGACGTCGGAGTAGATGCAGGAGCCGTTCATGCGGAAGTCGATCGTCGTGAAGAGGTCGAGCTTGCCCTCGGGCGCCTGCTCCCGCCAGCGCACATCCTCGGGGCGGTCCTCCGGCGCCGACTCCTTCGAGCGCACGGCGGCGTCGGGGACGCCGAGCAGGTGGCGGAGGAAGTACTCGTGGCCCTTGCTCGAGGAGCCGAGCAGGTTCGCCCGCCAGAGGCTGAGCACGCGGGGGAAGTTGGCCGGGTCGTCGGGGTCCTCGCAGGCGAAGCCGAGCCTCCCGCTGCGCAGCTCGTCGACCACGTGCTCTTCGGGCTCGCGGCCGGCGGCGCGGGCCTCGTCGGCCAGATCGAGCGGGTTGCGGTCGAAGGTCGGCGCGCTGGGCAGCCAGCCCAGCCGCACCGCCTGGGCGTGGCAGTCGGCCGTGTGGCGCTTGCCGAGCCGGCCGGGGCCGGCGGGCGAGCTGAACTCCTCGGCGCCGAAGGTCTCATAGCGCCACTGGTCGGTCGCCAGGTACCAGAAGGGAGTCGCCGGCTGCTGACGCGCCGGGCGATTCCAGTCGAGCGCGAAGGCAACGGTCTGCCAGCCGGTCAGCGGCCGCACCTTCTCCTGACCGACGTAGTGCGCCCAGCCGCCGCCGTTGACGCCCTGGCAACCGCAGAAGATGACCAGCGAGAGCATCGCCCGGTAGGTCTGGTCGGAGTGAAACCAGTGATTGGTGCCGGCGCCCATCACGATCATCGAGCGACCGCGGGTGCGCTCGGCGTTGGCGGCGAACTCGCGCGCGATGCGCAGGCAGCGCCCCGCGTCGACCCCGGTCAGGGTCTCCTGCCAAGCGGGCGTGTGGGGCTCGCTCGCGTCCTCGTAGCCGGTCGGCCAGGACCCGGGGAGCCCCTCGCGGCCGACCCCGTACTGGGCCAGGGCGAGGTCAAAGACCGTGGTCACAAGCCTGTCGCCGATCCGCTTCGCGGGGACGCCGCGCACCATCGTCGTGCCGCCCTCGGACTCGCCGCCATCGAAGCGCGGCAGCGTCACCTCGACCGCCTCGTCCTCGCGGCCGAGCAGGGTCAGCGCCGGCTCGATCCCTTCCAGATCGAGGTTCCATTTACCCTCTCCGCGCTCGCCCCAACGATCGCCGATAGTGCCGTTGGGCACTGCCGGCTCGCCGTTGCGAGCGTCGAGGATGACCGTCCGCCACTCGGCGTTCTCCTCCTCACCGCCGAGATCGGAGGAGCGCAGCAGCGCGTCGCCGGCGTAGCTGCCGTCGTCGCGCTTGCGCAGGGTGACGAGGAAGGGCAGGTCGGTGAAGCGGCGGGCGTAGTCCTCGAAGTAATCGACCTTGCGATCGACGAAGAACTCCTTGAGGATGACGTGGCCCATCGCCATCGCCAGGGCGCCGTCGGTGCCGGCGCGGGCGGGCAGCCAGTGATCGGCGAACTTGGTGTGGCCGGCGTAATCGGGTGAGACGACGACGACCTTCTGGCCGCGGTAGCGCGCCTCGGTCATGAAGTGGGCGTCGGGGGTGCGCGTCTGCGGGATGTTCGAGCCCCAGAGCATCAGGTAGGAGGAGTCCCACCAGTCGGCCGACTCGGGGACGTCGGTCTGATCGCCCCAGACTTGCGGTGAGGCCGGTGGCAGGTCGGCATACCAGTCGTAGAAGCTCAGCGAGACACCGCCGATCAGCGAGAGGAAGCGGGTACCCGCCGAATAGGAGACCATCGACATCGCCGGGATCGGCGAGAAGCCGACGATGCGGTCGGGGCCGTACTTTCGGATCGTGTGCACGTGGGCGGCCGCGATCAGCTCGACCACCTCGTCCCAGTCGGCGCGCAGGAAGCCGCCCTTGCCGCGTTGGGACTTGTAGGCGCGCGCCTTCTCGGGGTCATCGACGACCTCCGCCCAGGCCTCGACCGGGTCGCCGAGCCGCTCGCGCGCCTCGCGGAACATCTCCAGCAGCACGCCGCGGACGTATGGGTGCTTGGGTCGCAGCGGCGAGTAGATGTACCAGGAGAAGGAGGCGCCGCGGGGGCAGCCGCGGGGCTCGTAGTCGGGCGTCTCGGGGCCGTTGGAGGGATAGTCGGTCTGCTGCGTCTCCCAGGTGACCAGGCCGTCCTTGACGTGGATCTTCCA
>Ga0075527_10000250_pt1 | contig 12530 bp, 9 predicted proteins | sample NGEPer11B_FD_74784 | JGI IMG/M metagenome (GOLD analysis project Ga0075527, IMG submission 74784) | Arctic peat soil microbial communities from the Barrow Environmental Observatory site, Barrow, Alaska, USA - NGEE Permafrost305-11B | ecosystem: Environmental > Terrestrial > Soil > Wetlands >...
CGCCTATTGCGGCGAGGGTGGTGGGTACGAGGAGCCGCGTAAGAAAAAGAAGAAGAAGAAGAATGACTTTTGGGACGAACTCAGCAAAGCAGCCGAAAAAGCGGCTGCAGAGCAGAGGGAGCGAAACAGGCAGCAGGCGATAATCGACGAACAGAGGAGGCGGGACCAAGCCGCCGAGAAGCAGCGCAAGGAGAGAGCGGCGGCAGCCGAGAAGAAGCGCAAGGCGAATGCGGCCGCGGCCGAGAAGAAGCGCAAGGCGAAAGCGGCCGCAGCCGAGAAGGAGCGAAAAAGGCGGGAGGCTGATGCCGCGAAAAAGCGCGAAAAGCAGCGCGCCGACCAGGCGGAGCGGGACCGCGAGAAGCGCCAGGCCGATGCCGACAAGAAGAAAAAGGAGGATGAGGCCAAGGCTTCCGACGGTGACGAACTCGACACAGCGGTCGGCGGCCCGGCTTGTGATCGAAAAATCTGCGCGGCAGGGGAACACTTGGATGGCGATTGCTTCTGCCAGGGGGGAGGCGAAGAGGGGACCAGGACCAAAACCACCCTCAATGGCAAGGACTACCCGGTCGAGCAGGGACCACACGGTCGCATTCCCGGCCTCGCTGATCTCCCCAAGCTCATCACCGAGATCCTGATTGGCACGACCACGATTTACTCCCACGGCACGATCGATGGGCCAGACATTGATCCAGCCACGAACTCCTGTAAGGGGCGGACCGGAGATGGTTGTTATCTGAGAGCCGCGAAGGTTCAGACCTTGGACGGCGAGACCGAGCCGGTCTGCATGGTTTACTGCCTCGAACCGCCGGTGATCCAGACGGCTGATCCCAAGCCGCCGGTCGGGACCAAGCCCCCGACAAAGGTCACCGAAACACCGACGACGACAAAAGAACCTCCCGTCGTAGCCAAGCAGCTCGGCAAACCCGCGGTGCAGACTGGCACGGCGACGACGTACCTCGAGCCCAAGCTGCCGCCTACACCCGCGGTAAAAACGGCGACGGCGACGACGTATGTCGAGCCCAAGGCTGGACCGACGCCCGCGGTGAAGACGGCGACGGCGACGACGTATGTCGAACCCGAGGCTGGGCCGACGCCAGCGGTGAAGACGGCGACGGCGGCGACGTACGTCGAGCCCAAGGCTGGACCGACGCCTGCCGTGAAGACGGCGACGGCCGCGACGTACGTAGAACCGACGATCGGACCTTGATGTGAGCCAGCCGCCGCTCGGTGCGGCGGTGGGTTTCCTGCAACCGACCAAAAACTGGAGCTGCAGCAATACTCAAATCTGTTTTGCCTTGTGCCTCGCCACTATGAGCGCAGGTTCCGGACAGGTATCGACTGACACAGCCGCATCGGCTTCCGCCGCCCGAGCAACATTTGGTCACTCTCATCCCCTGGTGACCTGCTCCGACACATTCAACACCGTGAACGGCCCGCACCCAGATGCTCACTGCTCTGCGGGAAACAATTCCCCATTAACTCCAGAAAAGTCCCTGTTCAGGGGCGTAGGGGATTTTGGCGTAAGCAGCTGACTCATAGTCGGAAAACGAGCCGTCTTCCTGCCTTCCCAGCTAGATCTGCGAAATTCCCTGTATTTGCAATTTCTCCTATTTTACTAAGCGGGGATGTTGTTCCAGATGGTGCGCAACTGCTCCGGCAGCTTCATCGGTTGGAACGGTTTGGCGATCACGTCGACCGCCCCCATGGCCAAATAGCGCTCGACCTCCTGCCTCTGAGGTGACTACACCTGAAGCGGCGCCGGAGACCACGGAGGTGATACCTCCGCCGCTGGAAACCACCATCGACAAGCCATTTAGCGGCCGAGCTCGAAGCTCGTGAGTAATCCGCCTGTGTGTACCGAAAATCCCATCCGCGTTGACTAGCTGAATTGTTCACTAGGCTTCATGACTCATATGCGTGAACTTGACCACGCGCGCCTCGTTCAACCGCGGCAACACCGTGGTTGCCAGCGCGACGGCGACGCGCGCAATCCCAAACCCCGCGAACGGCTCAGACATTGCCGCCCAGCAATTGCAGGATGCAAGCCTATCGGCTCTCGGCGACATGTTTGCCGTCGTGGTTCCGAACTCGGAGGGTGTTCCAGACTAGGAGCAAAGACTGCTCAGCCTGACCTCGGAGCCACTCAGTCGCCATTTCTCGCTCTCTACAGACCTTCGCCAAACAGAACCAAAGAAGCGCGGAATTGCGCCACCAAGAGGCTCCGCTTCTGCGGAGGGTGTGAGTTCATGCCCGCTCACGGGTATCGAGAAACTCGATGGCCGGCCATTCATCACGCGCCCGGTTAAGCTCCCACTGATCACGGGCGAGAAAAACAGGTTGGCCGTCACGGTCCGTGGCCATCGCGCTTCGCTGGCGCTGCAAAAAACGCTTGAGCGTGGACCCATCGCCGCTCCTGATCCACCGCGCCGTTTGGTAGGGCGCAGGCTCGAGCGCGACTTGGATCTGATATTCGGAGCGCATGCGCTCCGTCAGCACGTCCAGCTGCAATTGGCCCACGACCCCGATGATCCAAGCGGCGCCGGAAACCGGCCGGAACACCTGAGTGACGCCTTCTTCGGCGAAGTCGTCGAGCGCTCGCTTGAGCTGCTTCGCGCGTATCGGGTCGTCGAGGCGGACGCGCCGCAAAATCTCGGGTGCGAAGTTCGGTATCCCGGTGAACTTCACATCAGCACCCTCGCACAGCGCATCGCCCACACGCAGGGTGCCGTGATTCGGAATACCGATAATGTCTCCAGGCAGCGCTTCTTCGGCGAGCTCGCGTTCTCTGGCGAAGAAGAAGATCGGGTTGTTCACGCCGATCATTCGACCGGTTCTAACCTGCCTGAACTTCATGCCGCGTCGAAAGCGACCGGAGCAAAGCCGGACGAACGCGACGCGATCGCGGTGATTGGGATCCATATTCGCCTGAACCTTGAACACAAAGCCGGTCACGCGCTCTTCCGAAGGCTCGATGGCTTGCGGCTCGGCTGGTTGCGGCTGAGGCGGCGGCGCGTAACGGGTGAGCATCTGCAGCAGCTGGGGCACGGCGTAGTCCTTGAGCGCGCTGCCAAACAGGACGGGAGTCATATGACCCTCCCGGTACGATTGGAGATCGAACGGCTTGTAAGCCGACATCGCCAGCCCCGCCGTTTCCCGAAAATGCGTCAGGAGATGGGGAGGAACGAGATCGCCCAATTTAGGATCGTCGATCCCTGTGCAATCGACATCGAGATCGTAAGTGCCGCCTTTTCCCGCCGATGAGGTTAGAAACTTGGAAGCAGCGAGATCGAAGCAGCCGTGGAAATCGACGCCTGTCCCAACCGGCCAGGTCACGGGGGAAACATCGAGGGCCAGTGTGCTTTCGATCTCGTCCAACAACTCAAGCGGATCTCGCCCCTCGCGATCCATCTTGTTGATGAAGGTGATGATCGGAATGTCCCGCAGCCGGCAGACCTCGAAGAGCTTGCGCGTCTGGTTTTCGATGCCTTTGGCTGCATCGATCACCATAATCGCCGAGTCCACGGCGCTGAGCGTGCGGTATGTATCCTCGCTGAAATCTTGGTGGCCGGGGGTGTCGAGAAGATTGAACACCAGTCCCTCATGCTCGAAAGTCATGACGGAGCTCGAGACGGAAATCCCCCGGGCCCGCTCCATTTCCATCCAGTCGGACTGCGTGCGGCGCCGTTCGCCGCGCGCTTTCACATGACCGGCAAGCCGGATCGCCCCGCCGAAAAGGAGCAGTTCTTCCGTCAACGTCGTTTTGCCGGCGTCGGGATGCGAGATGATCGCGAAGGTGCGCCGATTGGCTGGTTCCGTTGCGATAAGGACTTCGGTGGTCGTCAAGAAAGGCCTCTTCAAATTGGTGCAAAGCCATAGTGGCCGGGAGAGGGTCTGTGTAGCGCCTTTTTCACCGTGCGGGCGCAGGATTCGGCGCAGATGGGCCGCGCTCAAGACAGGAACAAATTAGGAGTCGATCGGCTAGGCGTCGGGGCTTACTGTTGGAGCGCGATCTGCGGACAGATGGAGAATGAAATGCTCGTTTTGAGGCTGTTGCCAGTTCTGGCGATGATTGCGTCCACTCAGGCGTTAGCTTACGACGGCTTCGAAACGGATTTCGCCGTCTGCACTCAGGGAAGCAACAAAGGGGACATCGTCGCGTCCTGCACGCGGCTGATTGACAATGCAGCGGCCGAGAACGCCACGGTCGGGATGTTTTACGGCCTGAGGGCGGCAAACAACGACGATCCGGCGCAGAACTGTCTCGATGCCCGCAAGTCCTTGGAGCTTGCCGACGATGACGCGATCGCGGGGCTATCCCAAAAGCTCATAGACGCAAACTGCTGACGGAGGTCCCCAGTGCGGCCCCGGCAGCTCAATCAGTTGGTCGCAAGGCTCGCCTGAACGGTTTGAGCCTCCTCCAGCGCCTTTGCCGCATCCCTGGCCGCTAAGGTGGCGCCGCCGGCCGCGTAGCGATCCTTAGCGTTCGTCAGAAGCTCGATGGCTTCCGCCAATCCCTCATCCGTCTTCTCTAATTCCGCAAGGCTCGTAAGAGAGCGGGCAAGCTGCATTTCCGCGTAGATGCGCTGTACGGCGAATGCCCTGCCGACATAGATGTTGCGCGCGGCGAGTTCTAGCTCGATCGCCTCGCGCAGCAAGTCGGGATCGTGCTGCAAAGCGGCCAGCGCCCGGGAGGCCGCTGCTCTTGTCAGCGTCGCCTGCGCTTTGAGGGAAGGGGCGTCGATGGCGGTGAGCTTGTCGTCCGCTTCCTCCACGGCGCTTAGCGCGTCCTCGAGCCGGCTTGCGTCTTCCGTGCGCTCGCCGATAAGCCGCAGCCCGTCGGCAATGGTCACCTTCGCCTCCACCCAGCCCGCCACATTGCCGAGCTTTAGCATGGAAACTGCGGCTGCTTCGCAGGCTCTGGAGCTGCGCTCGAGGTATTCCAGGGCCCACGCGGAAAGAGCGTCTTCATTCGGATCGAAACGGTAACCTGCTGCGAGGTTGGCGAGGCATCTGCCCTGCTGCACAGTCGCCTCCTCCTGCGTAGCCATGACTTCATGACGGCGGATACAAAGCGCGCGCTGCTCGGCGTCCATCGACGCGCAATGTTCGAAGCCCGCATCGTCTTGCTGGTCAGACGGTATGACGTTGTCCAAGAGTGCGAGGCTTTTTTTGGCGCCGGCAAGGCCGGAGTGAAAGATGGCATCGGCCACGAGAAGCGCGGCGAGTTGCACGCGAACGCCGGCCGCATCACCGTCCCGTTCGTTCGCATCGAGCAAGGGGAGGAGGTCCTCCAGCTCGTGAATACCGCGCTTCAGCGCGCCGACATCGACGAACCATTCGGCGAAAGTCACCTCCGCGGTCGCCACGAGATAACCAAACCGCACGGCTTCGCGCGGGGCCACCTCCGGCGAGACCGCATTCAAGGCGGCCGTGAAGTTCTCGATGCTGGCTTCCAGCAGCGGGCGGGCTTCGTCGATATCGGACTGCCGCGCGAGCGCCATCTGCACTTCACCCAAATAGCTTTGAATGCGCGCGCGCGAAAGCGCGTCATGCGTCGGCGGGAGGCCGGCAAGGACGGTATCGAACGCGTCTATGGCCTCGGTAAGATTGGCCTTCGCCTCTTCCTGCTTCCCCAGCTTCGCCTGCACCTCGCCCGCGAGCTTGGACATCAAAGCGGAAAGATAGGCGTATTCGATCTTGCCAAGATCGCCCGCCCTGTAGCTCTTTTCGAACGATGCCGAGGTCTGCCCGATAAGCGTCGTCAGTGAGGCTTCCTCCTCCTCCCCCATTTGCCCGACCGCGGAGGCGGAAAACTGGGAGACGATATCGGCGATGATCTCCGACGCAAGAAACGGATGCGATGTAAGGATGCTGTCGCCCTCGTTGTCGTCGGCAGAAAAGAGATCGCTCAGCACCTGAAGCGCGAGTGGACTGTTACCGTCGGCCAAAAGCGCGGCGCCGATCTGCGCGTAGGCCGTCCTGATCTTTGTCCGGATCTCGGCGCGGGTGTCTTCATCCAAGGAATCGGGAAGCTCGTGTTGCAATGTTTTGAGCCTCGACATCCAGTCGGCAAGCTCTTGGGTGCGCGCCGGAGACAGATAGCCGCCCCGCTGGTTCCAGGCATTTGCGCCGGCGCCTGCGACCATGCCGGCGAGCGCGCCACCGATCTGTTCGGAGAACTCGCTCGGGATCTTGATCGGATAGAGCTCCGGCTGCACAGATGTCGAATTGGCTTCCGCCTCGCGGGTGAGAATGCGCAGCTCCAACATTTTCTCATTGGGCAGGGCGCGTCCCCAAATCAAAAGGTCGGCTTTCTGCTCCTCCAGCCATTGACGGCCTTCGGTGTTAGCCCGCGCGAGAGTCTCCGACAGGCGTCCTTCTTCGGACAATGTCAGTTTCTTCGGATAGAGGTTGACCTCGACACTCGAGCTCCCATCGACCGCGACAGGGAACTGATGCTCGAGCGCGCTGCGTACGCGAAGCGCATATTCATTGTCTGGATCGTTTTCGAGCCGCGCCAAGAGGATGCCGACGCGGTCGCCTTCGAAGGGCGCGGGCCCGGTAACGGGCAAAAGTTCGTAGGCTTGGTGGTAAAGTTCAGCGCCGCTGTAGAGGACGCCGCCGACAACGGCCGAGATGACCGACCAGACGACGGGGCTCGCCAGCGGATGCTCATACCAGCGCCGCCCCGGCGTCGCCATGGCCGCCATGGTAGCCGGCGGCGATGTCCTGCGTTTCGGTTTGGCCGGCCGCTTGGCGCCAGCCGCCGAGCGGCTCTTCTTTGTGGCAGTGCCCATGCGCCCCACGCAAATTGTGCGGTCGGTTGGGGAGGCTACAACATGCGGCCCAGGAATGAAAAGGGGCTGGCCGGCAACGCTTGACTGCTGCCTCTTTACTCGGATGATCGTCTCCGGCGGAGGCCAGCCAAGGGTATTGGATCGTGTGAGAATAGCGTTCACGCGGCCCAAGGGGTGAGGATCGCATGCGCCGTATGAGGGACTAAACGTGGCCGGTTTCAGCGCCAAGTCCAAACGGCGTCCGTCACGGTCTCGTCGCTTGGGGGCGTTGGCAGCGATACTGCTCGCCGCCGCATTGCCTCTAACATTGGCGTCGCGCGCGGACGATTCCAAGTCGAGTACGATCCCTCAATATTGCAGGGACGCCAAACGCGCCGACCTGCCGCGGCACACGGCCTTGTCGGCTGAGGATTACGAATCCCGGCTCTACACGTTCGTGAATGCGCGCGCCTATGCTGCACTGGGCTGGTGTGTCGACAAGGCGATGGCCGGCAATCTTGTCCGCGATACGGGTCCCTTTATCAACGGCGTGTACTACGGCACCCATCCTGCGGTGCGCATCTACTACTCTCCCGAGGTAATGGAGTGGATCACCGGCGATCGCGAGGCGCCGATCCAGGATGGTGCCATCATCGTCAAGGAGTCGTTCCGGCCCCCGGCAGCGCGCTACGAAGGGCTCAACGAGGAAGCGGTTGCAGACAAGTTGACATCGTGGACCGTGATGGTTCGCGACGCGGCAGGCTCCAAGGACGGATGGTTCTGGTCTGAGCTGACGAGAGACAGGCCGGAGGCCGAGAGCCACAAGGCAGCAGGCCTTCGCTACCCCCACTCAGGCGTCGGTCAGTACTGCATTCGCTGTCACGCCTCCGCGGCACATCATTCGACGTTTTCGACCACGCGCAACATCGAGGGGTTTCCCGGCTTACCGATCCGCTATCGCGTCGATGAGTCGTGGCGTAACGGCAGCGCCGCGAAAGAGCCTTCTCAGCCGCACGCCGCTTTGCGCGAGCCGCAAGGTGCGCAGCACACCACGTTGGACGACTCAGAGCCCGAGCGACCCTCGCAGCCATCGGACGCGCCCAATTCCGAATTCCTCGAGATATTCGCCTCGGCGCTCCTTCCCGGACGAGGCCAAGTCCAGTCTCTCCCGAGCGAGACTGGAGATCGCGTGGTGGCGCCCGCTGAAGGCAAGTCCGGGTTCGTCAGCTCAGACCAATGCATGGGGTGTCACGGTGGACTGAGCCACAAGACGGCGGCCGGTCCGGCCCAATTCCTTCAGACGGGGCCAGCATACGGTGAGGGCTACAATCTCTCGTACTACGGAGAATGGCGCTGGTCGCCAATGGGGCTCGCAGGACGCGATCCCGTCTTTCATGCGCAGCTCGACAGCGAGATCGCGCTCTTGGAGAAACAGTTTCGATCCGAGCCGGAGCAGGCGACGACGCGCGTCAGGCATTTGGAGAACCTCTGCCTGAGTTGTCATGCCTCGATGGGGCAGCGGCAGCTCAGCAAGGACGCCGAAAAGCTTGGATTGGATCCGTTGTTCCGGCGCGAGTACCTGTTCCTTACGGCGAAGGACCGGGGCCACCCCTATTACAAGTAAGGCGCTCTGGGTCGCGACGGCGTGAGCTGTGCCTTGTGCCACAGCGCGCGTCCACCGGAACTCGCTTCCACCGATATCGGCGCGCTAAAGAAGTATCTGACCAAGAGCACCACCGGCCGCCTGCCGGCGGGCGAGCCGGGTGAGATTTACGGTCCCTTCGAGGATGAGGAGATCGTCACGCAGCCGATGAAGAATGCGCTCGGCCTCACGCCGAAATTCGATCCTTTCATCAAAAGCTCGCGGCTTTGCGGGTCCTGTCACACGGTCATCCTGCCCAATGTCGATCGGCCAGTGGCCCCCGAAGAGCAAACCATGCTCGACAAGGAACCGGTTGAGCCATTGTTCCAGCCCTTCAAGCACACGATCGAACAGGCGACATATCTGGAATGGTTCAACAGCGCCTATCAGGACGAGTATCCGCAATACAACAAGACGCCCGAACGCGCGCAAAGCTGCCAGGGCTGTCATATGCCGGAGAACTTCAGAAGCGCAGACGGCAAGCTGCATGCGGAGCCCCTCACGGGCCGCATTGCCGCGATTCAGGACGAGACCTATCCCGAAGCCCACCATTTGGTGGGGGCGGACCAGCTCAAGGTTCGCTTCCGCGAAGGCGGCATCAGCCGGCACAAATTCCAGGGCCTAAACGCCATGCTCCTGCTTATGTTTGAGCAGTTCAACGAGACACTGGGCGTCCGCAAGACCGATGTCATGACGGGTGCCGACGGCGTTTCCCAAGCGCTCGAAGGCTTTGTGAGGCAGGCGCGTGAAAACACGGTCGATCTCGAGGTCGAGACCAGGCTGGACGACGGGGACAAAACACTGACTGTCGACGTCGAGGTCACCAACAAGGTTGGGCATCGCTTTCTGAGTGGCGTTGGCTTCCGGCGCAGCTTTCTGGAGCTGCTCGTGATCGAGGCAACGGAGGACGGCGACCGCGTTGTTTGGGGGTCCGGCCGCACCAATTCTGTTGGCGTCCTCGTCGACGATGGCGGCAAGGTGCTGCCGACGGAATTCTTCGAGCGCGGCGCGGACGGATCGGAGCAGTACCAGCCTCACCATGAGGTCATCACGCGGCAGGACCAGGTCCAGGTCTACGAGGAGCTGATCCGCAACGCCAAAGGCGACTTCACTACAAGCTTTGTGCGCCGGCACAAGCATGTGAAAGACAACCGGCTCTTACCCTTCGGTTGGCAGTTGCGTGGGCCTGTTCCGGGGCGTTACGCGGAATTCAAAGATTATTTGGAGGCCACGCACCCAGGTCCCGACGCCGTGCGTGATGCGGACTATGTCAGCGGGCAGGGGAGGGACAGCGTAAGATACGAGCTGTCATTGCCGGATGACGTCGATCCCCAGAGGATCACCGTGCGTGCGACTATGTACTACCAGTCCGTTCCGCCCTATTGGCTCCGCCAGCGCTTCGAGACCGCACCGCATATGCCGGCGACGCAGCGACTCTTCTATATTGCCAGCCGACTGCGATTGGATGGAACACCCCTCGAAGATTGGAAGCTGCAGCTGGCGACCGCGACCGCGGCCGTCTCACCCTAGAATAAACGGAGACTTTCGCAGGGCATGAGCAGGACGGCCAATCTGGTGTCTGATCCGAGCGCTGATCACCGAGGGCCTTTGAGGGTCCTCGTGCTCGGCGCCACGGGTTTGATTGGTGCCGCGGTATCGGCGCGCCTGAGTACTCAAGGCCACGACGTGGTGAGATTGGCGCGGTCCGCGCGGGAAGGCGCCGGGCAGGGCCGTGCGATTGCCGCGGATATCGCCAAGCTGACCCGGGAAGAGGATTGGCAGCCATACTTGGAGGGCATCGATGCGGTGGTGAACTGCGCCGGTGTTCTTCAGGATAGTGTGCGTGACTCGACGGCCGGCGTTCACGTCGATGGGACGGGCGCGCTCTTCGGGGCTTGCGAAGCGCTGGGAGTGAGGAAGATCGTCCATATCTCGGCGATCGGCGTCGACCGCGCCGGCCCCACGGCGTTCTCAAGGACAAAGCTTGAAGGTGACAAGCTGTTGATGGCCCGGGATCTCGACTGGGTAATTTTACGCCCCGTCCTGGTGATCGGTCGCGCCGCGTTTGGCGGTAGCGCCTTGCTGCGCGCCTTGGCCGCATTTCCCGTCCTGCCCGTTCCGCCGGACATGAAGCCCATGCAGATCGTGCAACTCGACGATCTCGTGGAAACGGTCTCGTTCTTTCTTCGACCTGGCGCGCCTTCGAAATTGATCTTGGAGGTGGCGGCGCCCGACCGGCTGAGCTTCGTCGAGGTCGTGACGGCCTATCGCCAATGGCTCGGCTGGAAACCGGCAAGGTCCGTGAGGGTTGCGGCCGCGCCCGCGCGGATTCTCTATGGGCTGGGCGATTTGCTCAGTTGGCTTGGCTGGCGTCCGCCCTTACGCAGCACCGCCCGGCGCGAGATCTCGCGCGGCATCGTCGGAGAGTCCGGCGCGTGGACGGCCGCGACCGGCATCCGGCCGCAATCGCTTCACGATGCGCTCGCCGCGGAGCCCGCGTCCGTCCAAGACAAGTGGTTCGCCAAACTATACCTTCTGAAGTCTGTCGTGTTCGGCGTGCTTGCACTGTACTGGATCGCCACAGGCGTCATCGCGCTCGGGCCGGGATGGGAGACCGGCATGGAGCTCATGGCCGAAAGCGGTGCCGCGCGGCACGGGCCGCTTCTGATCGTTTCGGGAGCTATGGCCGACATTCTCATAGGGCTCGGGATCGCTTGCCGGCCTACGGCGCGTCTCTCACTTTGGGCCGCTCTCGGTCTTTCGGTCGCATACGTCATCATCGGCACGATCTTGATGCCGGCACTTTGGACAGACCCGCTCGGGCCGATGACGAAAATCTTCCCGATCCTTGCACTCAACCTCGTGGCCCTGGCGATCCTCGAAGAGCGATGATGCTCACCTACCATTTGCTCAAATACGTGCACGTCATAGGTGCCAGCGTCCTGCTCGGCACCGGGGCAGGGATTGCTTTCTTCATGCTGATGGCGCATCGCTCGAACGACCCGGCCGTGGTCGCCGGCGTGGCGCGCATCGTGGTCATTGCCGACTTCCTATTCACCGCTACGGCGGTTGTGGTGCAGCCGATCACAGGGGGTTTGCTGGTCCGGAGTGTTGGCTACTCCCCTTGGGAGGGCTGGATCGTCCTCTCCATCCTGCTTTATCTCGTAACGGGTGCGTTGTGGCTGCCGGTCGTGTGGATGCAATTGCGCATGCGGGATCTCGCCGCCGCCGCCGCGGAAGCAAAGGCACCGCTTCCGGCGGAATACCACGCGCTTTTTCGCCGCTGGTTCGTGCTTGGCTTTCCGGCCTTCGCTTCCGTGCTCGCCATCTTTTGGCTCATGATCGTGCGCCCGCAGCTCAGCCTGTCGTGAGCCGTTGGAGCTGGCGCGCGTGCTGCTCAGGCGCCATGCGGCGATGAACGTGCACCAAGCAGTTCAGGAGGTGGCGCTTCGGGATCGAAGCGGCGAGCACGGTCGTGTCGCATGCGGTGGATCACGATCGGCACCGCCCCGATGCAAATAGCGATTGCCGCGACCCCGCCAGCGGCCGGCGGTACGCCCTCGAACAGCGACAAAATCACGAGCGCTACAACGATGGCGCACAGGATGCAGATCACGAGCCAAACGATCCACAGGGCAGTGCTGCCGGTGACGAACCGCGCCCCGGGGGCGTTTGCTGCGACACGCTTCGTCAGTTCCGCGACAAGCGGGGCGTAGGTGGATGTGCGATCCTTGAAGTCGCCGAGGCGCCAATAGTGGGCGGATCGCAGTTTGGCGAGGTCGCCATTCCGAGCGCGCACGGTGCATTGGAAGGCCTCGCCGATGAGCGACGTATAGCTGATCAGGCGCATTTCGCGCACATTCGCATAAGGGATCTGGCCCTTGCCGTTCGGATCGCGCCAGCAAAGGGCGTCTGCGCCAAGCGTGAATGTGCGCTCCTTGTCGAACAGGCTGTTGCGGACGGTGTGCGTCGGTGCAGTCATATCGTTCGGCGTTCCGGTCAGTCGGATGCAGGCACGTATGTCATGTTGCAGTATACGCACTGGGGCAAGCGTTCGCGTGATTTCTGGGGAGAGAGCCATTCGCCGGTCCGACGCTGAGAGCGAGCTGCAA
>Ga0075527_10000251_pt1 | contig 12505 bp, 14 predicted proteins | sample NGEPer11B_FD_74784 | JGI IMG/M metagenome (GOLD analysis project Ga0075527, IMG submission 74784) | Arctic peat soil microbial communities from the Barrow Environmental Observatory site, Barrow, Alaska, USA - NGEE Permafrost305-11B | ecosystem: Environmental > Terrestrial > Soil > Wetlands >...
TACCGCGCCAGATCACCCGTGGCGTAGACGCCGTCGTAGCGGTTCCAATGCACATCGATGACGTCTTCGGCGGCGGAGCCATGCACGTCGAGCGCCATGCCCGCCCACGGGAACGTCAGTACGACCTCGCCGGTCTCATGCCCGATGACGGGGTCGCCCGATGCGTCGACAATGCGCAGGCCGGGGTCGGGGAGGCGCTCGGCATCCACGGGGGCGTCAAAGCGGATGACACCGCCCAGTTGAACCTGTCCCCAGCCGTCCGCGACCTGGATATGGCCACGCCCGACATCGTGAGCGAACCATTCGAGCAACGAACGATCCACTCGTTCGCCGAGCGTCGCAAATCTACGCAATGACGCGACCATCCGATGGGGCGGCGGCGCCGGCGACCATTCGCGAAGCATTCGTGCGGCCGACGGCGACAACAGCAACGTAGCCACCTGATAGCGCTCGACGATCTCCCATGTTCGCGCATGTGTCGGCGTGTCCAGGCCTCCTTCGAACATCACCGTCGTTTCGCCCCAAAAAAGCGGGCCATAGATACCCGAAGCCTGCGTCGCCAGCCACGAGGCATCGCTCGCGATCCATGTGACGCCCGTCCGTCGCACAACCACCGTGAACTCGACACCCGGAACAGCCGACAGCGCCTCGTCGATCCGTGCCTTGAGTGGCAGAATGGCCCCACGCCTCCACGCGCCGTCCTGGGTGAAGAGCACCGTGGGGGCAAAGTGGTCGATTCGTTCGATCAGCGCCTCAACGGGTAGCGGTGTGGGGATGATCGTATAAACGGCGCCGATCCGGGCACATGCCAACATGGCGGTGACTGTCTCGGGAAGCCAGCCGAGGTGCAGGGCGACTCTGTCGCCAGGGCCAAGGCCCATCGCGCGAAGCGCACCGGCGAGGTTGACGACATCCCGGTGCAGTTCGGCGAAGGTGAGTTGGCGTCGGTCGCCGGGTTCGCCCTCCCAGAGGATGGCGGTCTGGTCGCCCTTATCGGACAGATGTCGGTCGACGCAGTTCACCGACACATTGAGCAGACCATCGACAAACCAGTGGTCAAACGGCCGATCGGACTGCCACAACGACGTCCACGGTCGCGCCCATTGGGCTTCGTGTGCTGCCCGCTCCCAAGCGTGGAGCGCCTTATTCGCGTCGGCATCGTCGCGATCAGCCATGGCCAAGCGTCCTGCCCGCCGCACTCGCGACATGGATCAGATGCGTCACCACGTGGTCGACACGCGTCTGATCGGCGCCGACTGGCAGGCTCGCAGCCAGAGCGGCCGCTGCGCGTCCCATCCCGTCGAGGACCGGCACCGCGACCTCCTGCGGGAGCATCGGCGTCAATCCGCTCACCATCGGCCGCGCGCTGATGGCCAATCCACGACTACTCATGCTCGACGAACCGTCATTGGGTTTGGCACCGATTCTGGTCAAGGAGATCTTCGAGCACATCAAACGACTCAATACCGAGTTGGGACTGACCGTCCTGGTGATCGAACAGAACGCCCGACGTGCCCTCGACATCGCCAATCACGGATACATCATGGAACAAGGCCGCATCGTCCTCGAGGGCCCAGCCCAGGACCTCAAGGAAAATCCCGATGTTAAGGAGTTCTACCTGGGCCTCGGTGATGAAGGAACACGCAAGAGTTACCGCGATGTCAAGCACTACAAGCGCCGCAAACGCTGGCTGTAGGAGCCCCCGATGACCATTTCTGAAACTCAATACCACGCCTACGCCGATGCGTTCTCCGAACGGGTCTCCGCCGTCGTTGAGTCCGCGTCGCAATTGTCGGCGTTCTCTGCGCGACTCGCTGCCGCGAATCTTACGGCGGACCGCATTGTCACCACCGGTGACCTTGCCGGTCTTCCCATCCTCTCCAAGGACGACGTCCTGGAACTGCAGCGCGCAACACCGCCCTTTGGCGGCATGCTCGCGCCCGGTGCCGACGTGAGCCGGATCTTCCAGTCCCCCGGCCCCCTGTATGAACCGCAACTGAGCGGCGTCGATCCGTGGCGCTGGGCGCCGGCTCTTCGCGCCGCGGGGTTTGGCGAGACGGACACGGTGCTGAACTGCTTCGGCTATCACCTGTCCCCCGCCGGTGCGATGTTCGATGAGGGCAGCCGTGCCGTTGGTGCAAGCGTCGTGCCCGCAGGAATCGGCTCCGGGGACCTCCAGGCACGGGCCATCTGCGACCTTCCGATCACGGCCTACACGGGCTTGCCGAGTTACCTCAAAGCACTCATCGACAAGTACGAGACCCTCGGCTTCGAGCGCATACGATGGACGATCGAACGTGCTGTGGTGACGGCCGAGCCGCTGCCGGACTCGCTCCGGGCCGAATTGAACACCTACGTCCCCGTCGTCAAGATGGCATACGGCACCGCCGAAACGGGTCTCCTCGGCTACGAGGATGAGCCCGGGGCGGGCCTTGTCGTCCCCGACGACGTGCTGGTCGAAATTTGCGACCTGACCATCGACGAGCCGATCACCGACGGCGAAGGCCAGATCGTCGTCACACTGTTTCGACCCGAATATCCGCTCATCCGTTTCGGCACGGGCGACATCTCAGCCTGGATCGACGGCGGCGACGGCCGACCGCGGCTCGCCGGCATACTCGGGAGAGTCGGTCAGGCGGTCAAGGTACGCGGAATGTTCTTGCATCCGGCGCAAGCCGTTCGCGCCGTGGGAGCCGCCGCTGGCGTTGCCGCCTTCCGGCTAGTGGTGGATCGGGTCGAACATCGCGACTCACTGCGGTGCGAGATCGTCATCGAACCGAGCAGCCAATCTCTGGCAGTCGTCGACGATGTGACGAGCAGGATCAGGCAAGAACTCCGCTTCGCCTGTGAGGTCGTAGCGGTCGATGCGCTGCCAGCCGGCTCCGACACCATCGTCGACGAGCGCGACTGGTCCTGACTACTGGCGGTCGCGTCGCTTCTTGCGTGGCCGCTGCTGAATGTGGATCGGAGATCCGACGAAACCAAACTCCTCCCGCAGCCGGCGCTCCACGAAGCGGAGGTACGACGCCTCGAGTTTGCCCGTGGTGAAGAGCACAAACGTTGGCGGCGCAGTGGAGGCCTGCGTACCAAAGAGAATCTTGGACTGCTTGCCACCGCGGATCGGGTGCGGATGTTCGGCCACGAGACGGCCGAGGAACGAGTTCAGGGATCCCGTGGTCACCCGGGTCTCCCATCCGTCGAAAGCGGCGTCCAGCGCGCGTACCAGACGATCGACGTGCCAACCGGTGAGAGCGGTGATGTTGATGCGCGGCGCCCATTGCACCTGCACCAACTCACGCTCGATTTCGCGGTCCAGGTAGTAACGTCGCTCCTCGTCGACGAGATCCCATTTGTTGAAGGCGATCACGAGCGCGCGACCGGTTTCGGCGACATTGCTGATGATGCGGGTGTCCTGCTCAGTGAGCGGCTGGCTGCCATCGACGATCATGACAGCGACCTCGGCGCGCTCGATCGCGGAATTGGTGCGCAGGCTCGCGTAGTACTCGTGCCCGGAGGCTTCCTTGACACGCTTGCGGATGCCCGCGGTGTCGATGAATCGCCAGGTGCGGCCGCCGAGCTCGATCAATTCGTCGACCGGATCGACCGTCGTGCCGGCCACATCGTCGACGACGACGCGCTCCTCGCCCGCCAACCGGTTCAGGAGGCTCGATTTGCCGACGTTCGGCTTGCCGACGATCGCTACCCGGCGTGGTCCGCGGGGCTTGTCCCAGTCTTCTTCGGGTGGCTCAGGAAGCGCGGCGAGGATCGCGTCGAGCATGTCGCCGCTCCCCCGGCCATGCAGGGCCGAAACGGGGTACGGCTCACCGAGTCCGAGATTCCACAGGGTCGCGGCCTCGCCCTCGGTGCGCTGGTCATCGACCTTGTTGGCAGCGAGTACGACGGGCTTCTTCGACTTGCGCAGAATCTTGACGACGGCCGCATCGATGTCCGTGATGCCCACAGTCGCGTCCACCACGAACAGCACAGCATCGGCGATGTTGATCGCGATTTCTGCCTGCGCCGTGATACGTTCGGCCATTCCGCGCGCATCCGGATCCCAGCCGCCGGTGTCGACGACGGTGAATTCGCGGCCGTTCCATAGCGCGTCATACGAAACCCGGTCCCGGGTGACGCCGGGGATGTCTTCGACGACGGCTTCGCGGCGACCGAGGATCCGGTTTACGAGCGTCGATTTGCCTACATTGGGCCGGCCGATGACGGCAAGCACCGGAAGGTTGCCGGTGGGTTCAGTCATCGCGATCTCCTGCTGGAAGTGGGCCGGGAAGTTCCCGCTTGATTCGTACGTGGGCGTCTTCGACATGGGCGCGAAGGTGATTGCGGAGTTCGTCGTTGGCCTTGGCCACGGAAGACTTGTCGCGAGGCCATTCTACGGCGTCGAACCTAACCGGCGGACCGTAGACGATGTCGATCCGTTGGCCCTTGGCCGGCCTCGCATCCGTATGCTCACCGGAGAGTCGCGTCCCAAAGATGGCGACCGGTACGACGGGTGCCCCCGTCACGAGCGCGAGGTAGGCGGCGCCGCCCTTCACCGTGTCGAATTCGCCTCCCCCACGGGTCCCTTCGGGGTAGACGACAACAACCTGGTTGGCACGCAATGCTGTGACCGCCTGGCGCAGGGCACCCGCATCGGTCGAACGCCGGTTGACGTTGATCTGTCCGGCAAACTTCAGGAGGCGTCCTGTCTTGCCCGTAAACATCTCCGTCTTCGTCCATGCGTGCGCAGGTCGTGGGCTGACAGCGACGAGAAGGGGTCCGTCCAGCCACCCGATATGGTTGCTGACCAAAATGACCGGACCGGACTTCGGCACGTAATCCTGTCCGCGCTCATTGATGTCCCACCTGTGATTCATGTATGCCGCCGCCAGCGGTCGCAGCAGTCGCAGCGTGAACTCGCTGAGTCGTGCGCCGCTTTCGGTGAGCGGAAGCGCTGCCGTCATGCTGCTGCCACCAAGTCGACAACCTTGTCGATGACTTCCTCGAGCGTCAGAAACGTGGTGTCCACGACGACCGCGCCCTCTGCCCGCGCGAGTGGCGAACTGGCACGCGTGGAGTCCTTGTGGTCGCGACGCGCAAGATCCTCCCTCGTCGTGCTGACGGCAGCATCTGTGCCACCAAGCTCTGCGGCACGGCGGGCAGCACGCGCCTCGACGTCCGCCATGAGGTAGACCTTCACGCGAGCATCGGGAACCACGGTCGATCCGATGTCGCGGCCCTCGACAACGATGCCGTTCGACGACGCAATGATCGAGCGCTGGAGTGCGACGAGGAGTTCGCGCACGTGTGGGACGGCGCTGACCGCACTCACGGCAGCTGTGACTTCCGTGCTGCGAATCGACCCGGCGACGTCAATTCCATTGGCCTCGATGGCCGGGGCGGACGGGTCGGTGCCTGAGACGAGTCTTACGTCCTCGGCCGCAACTGCGACCGCGTCCGCATCGGAGACGTCGACTCCGGCCTGCAGGAGCGCCCAGGTCATGGCACGGTACATCGCACCGGTGTCCAGGTACGCCAGAGAGAGTCGGACGGCGACGCCGCGCGACGTACTGGACTTCCCTGCGCCCGCTGGTCCGTCCATCGCCACTACCAGAGCGGTTCCCACGATTTCCTCCATGTTCAGCGATAAGCCGACCAACCGCGGCCAACGAGTGCGTTGACGAGGTTCTCGGCATAGGTCTCCTCGACGACGACCTCGACGAGGCCTACCGGGCGGCCGAGGTCGTGGTCGATCCGAATGTCCTCAATGTTGATACCTGATTCTCCCGTATCGGACATCAGCCTGGACAACTCGCCCGGTTTGTCGGGGATCTGGACGAAGACCGTCGCCATTGCGACCGTGGCAGTACCGTGCTTTCCCGGCACCATCGCGTTGCCCTCCCGACCGCGGTCGAGGACGCTGACCAGGCTGCTCTGGTCGTCGTCAAGTCCCTCGATCACCCGGTCGAGGTCGTCGCGGACTGAACGCAGAAGTGTCGTCACTTGCGCGGCATTCCCCTTGAGAATTTCGAGCCAAAGTGAGGTGTCACTGCCGGCGATGCGTGTGACGTCACGCAACCCGGGACCGGCCAGCGACAAATGGCCGGCGGGTGCACCACCGAGTTGGGCAGCAGCCAGCACAGACATGAGATGCGGCAGGTGTGAGACGAGGGCGACGGCCTCATCGTGCGTATCCGCCTCCATGTCGACCACCGTGGCGCCGACGTGTCCGGCGAGTTCGTGGATGAGCCCGACAGCTGCAGGACTACTCGTCTCGTGGGCGGTGACGGCCCACGCACGACCCTCGAACAGACGACCCGATGCCGCCATGGGCCCGGACCGCTCGCTGCCGGCCATCGGATGGCTCCCGACATACCGCGCGGCGTCCGCAGACGTGCGGATCACGCCCAACGGCGCAACTTTCACACTCGCGACGTCGGTGACGACCGCCTGGGGCCAGGTGCGCAAGGCTTTGACGACTGTCTCCCCCACGGCGGCCGGCGGCACGGCGACGACGACGAGTTGCGGGTCGGTAGTCGGGTCGGCGACGCCTGCCCCCAAGGACACCGCCACCTCGACGTTGGCGGGCCGCGCATCGTCGAGATGAACGTCGATGTCGTGTTCGCGCAATGCGAGCGCGACCGACGTGCCGATCAGTCCGCATCCGATGACAAGGACGGGACCGGTCAATGGTGTGCTCACAGGCCAACGCTATCGAAGAGCTTCCCGCGTTCGTCACGGGTGAGATCGCGGACTCGCCCAGGCTTCATGCCGCCCAGGTGGATCGTCCCGAACGTGGTGCGCGTCAGTTCGCGGACCGGATGCCCGGCGGCTGCCAGCATGCGCCGCACAATCTTGTTGCGGCCGACATGGATGTCGAGTTCGACAAGTGATCGACCGTTGCTGCGGTCCAACACCCGGAAACGGTCGACTGACACGACACCATCCTCGAGCATGATCCCCGCCTTCAGCGTCTGGCCCAGCGAGTCCTTGACACTGCCATCGACCAGCGCCACATAGGTCTTCGCGATTTCGAATGACGGGTGTGCGAGTTTGTGCGCGAGATCGCCGTCGTTGGTGAGGATCAGCAGTCCTGACGTCTCAGTGTCGAGGCGGCCGACGTGGAACAGCCGGTCTTCACGCTCCGCGACATACTGCGCGAGGTCTGGCCGCCCTTGCTCATCGGCCATCGTGCTCACCACGCCGCGCGGCTTGTTGAGCACCAGGTATGCGTGATCCGACGATGGCGGCAGCCTCTTCCCGTCGACGCGTATGACGGCGGTGGCCGGATCCACCCGCATGCCCAATTTGAGGGAAGTATCCCCGTTGACTTCTACGCGGCCGCTCACCATCAGTTCTTCGCAGCGGCGGCGGCTGGCGACTCCGGCCTGTGCGAGTACCTTCTGGAGTCGGATGCCTTCGGTCACTGGGCATCAGCCGATTCTGTGGCGCTGGATTCCTCGTCGTCGACGACGACGGCGATTTCTTCGTGACGCTCGTCCTCCTCCACGTCGATCATGTCCGGCAGGAACGGTGCGAGGTCGGGCAGTTCATCGATGCTGGCCAAGCCCATGCGTTCGAGGAAGTAACTGCTCGTCGAATAGAGAATCGCGCCGCTTTCCCTGTCGACTCCGGCCTCCTCGACGAGCCCGCGGGTCACCAGCGTGCGCATGACGCCGTCGACGCTGACGCCACGGATCGCGGAGACACGCGAGCGGCTGATCGGCTGCCGGTAGGCAACCACGGCCATCGTCTCGAGGGCCGCCTGCGTCAAACGTGCCTGCTGCCCGTCCAGCACGAACCGTTCGACCGCCGGTGCGAACTCCTCGCGCGTGAAGAACCGCCAGCCGCCAGCGATATTGCGCAATTCGAATCCGCGGCCATCTTCGTCGTATTCCACGGCGAGTTCGTGCAATGCGGTGTCGACCTCGCCCGGTGGATGGCCGACTGCCTGGGCGAGCGTGAGGTGATCGAGCGGCTGATCGGCGACCATCAGTACGGCCTCGATGGCCGGCTTGAGATGCAGCATCTCGAGTTCCAGCTCGCGCGGGCCTTTGGGCAGTTCGTCCTGAGATTCAGTCATTCTCGGCTCTTCCCTCAGTCCCCACACTATCCACGTCACCATTGCCGGTGCCATTGCCGACGGGCTCGCCATCTCCACCAACGACGTCGTCAAACTCCATACCGACATCGATATCGCCGTTGTCGTTGCCTGTCCATCTGATGTGTAGATCACCGAGCGGCCTGGCCTGATCGAAGGCGAGCATGCCTTCGCCGAAGAGTTCAAGAACGGCGAGGAACCGGGCGACCTTGGTGAGTATGTCCGGCGCATCGGCCGTCAATGCACGGAAGGTGGTCGTGCGTTCGCGCCGCAACCGGTCGACGATCAGATGAGCCTGTTCGCGCACACTGACGTGCGGCGCGTGCAAATGGGCCAGTGAGAGCACTGGCTCGGCCTTTGGCGTCAACGCCATAGCAGCGAGTTGGGCGAGGTCCTCGGGACCGATGCTGATCAGCACTTCGGGCAGCAACTGCGCGAAGCGCGACTCAAGGCCGACGGCGCGCGGATAGTGTCGCTGCTCGCCGGCCATGGATTCGGTCATGAACGCGGCGATCTTCTTGAACGCGCGGTACTGCAACAGCCGCGCGAACAGCAGATCGCGGGCCTCGAGCAGCGCGAGGTCTTCTTCATCCTCGACTTCGGCCTGTGGCAGCAGCCTGGCCGTCTTCAAATCGAGCAAGGTCGAAGCCACAACAAGAAATTGGGTGGTCTGCTCGAGATCACCGCCGAGTTCCTTGATGTGGGCGATGAACTCCGCGGTGACCTTTGACAGGGCAATCTCGGTGACATCGAGCTTGTGCTTCGAGATCAGTTGCAGCAGGAGGTCGAATGGGCCCTCGAAAGCATCCAGATGGACCGAAAACGCGGCGTCCGTCGACTCGGGTGGACTCTGTGTATCGGTAACGCTCACGATTCCCTCAGTCGGCTGGCGATGTCACTGTCAGTGCCACGCTTCTCGAGGTCCTCGAGTGCGAGCGCCAGTGCGGCACGAACCAGACGCCCGCGATCAACGGTCTTGCCGAGCTCGCCACGCAGTTCGATGCGAGCCTTTTCGACGGTGATGAGTTCGGCCGCGGTGAGATAGACGGTCATCTTCTCGTCGTGCTTGACGCGCCCGCTGGCTTTGCCCGATTCGTCGGCACCGTCGGCGCTCGTTGGGTCCGCCGACTGTCCGGTTGACTGCTGTTTCTTGGCTGTGTTGCGAAAGAGTTCATCGGCGCCCGGCAGCCTCACGCGCCGGGACATCTCACCAGGACCTCTCGTGCGAGTTGGCGGTATGAATCGGCGCCACGCGATGTCGGGGCGTACTCGGTGATGGGTTCACCGGCAACCGTCGAGTCGGCGAACTTCACCGTACGACGAATGACCGTATGGAAGACGGTGTCTCCCCAGCCCTCGACCAGCGTGTGCATGACCTCACGGCTGTGGAGCGTCCGGCCGTCGAACATGGTGCCGAGCAGGCCAATGATCTGCAGGTCGAAGTTGGTGCGTTCACGCACCTTCTCGATCGTTTCCTTGAGCATCGCGACACCTCGCAAGGCGAAGTATTCGCACTCCAACGGAATAAGGACGCCGTTCGCTGCGGTCAGCGCATTGACCGCGAGCAGGCCGAGCGAGGGCTGGCAATCGATCAGGACCACGTCGTAGTCATGCAGGACCGGATGCAGGACCCGGGCGAGGACCTGTTCGCGGCCCACCTCGGTCACTAGGCGCATTTCGGCCGCCGACAGGTCGATGTTTGCCGGCACCAGGTCAAGACCGGGAATCGAGGTCTTCACCAGGATGTCGTTGATGCCGAGTTCGTGATCCATCAGGACGTGATAGATGCTCTGCTCCATCTCGTGGGCGTTGAAGCCCAAACCCACCGTGAGCGAACCCTGTGGGTCAAGATCGACGAGCAGCACCCGGCGACCCGTTTCGACCAGTGCCGCCCCGAGGTTGATCGCGGTAGTCGTCTTGCCGACACCACCCTTTTGGTTGCACATCGCGATCACCGTGGCCGGCCGGCCGGGCGTGGGAGGCGGCGGCGCCGGGAAGTGGGGCATCGGACGACCCGTCGGTCCCAGATTCTCATTCATTGAAAAAGTTCCCCTGCTGTTCGGCCATCGACGTCGCGCCACTCTACCGCGGCGCCGCGTGCCCGTGGATGAGACGTCGCGTAAACTTCCCGCAATTTGTCGACCGTGACGAGTGTATAGACCTGTGTGGTGGTCACCGAGGCGTGTCCAAGCAGATCTTGAACAACCCGCACGTCCGCGCCACCATCAAGCAGGTGGGTGGCGAACGAATGGCGGAGCGTATGCGGTGAGACGCCGGACTTGATGCCGGCACGTTCGGCCGACTTCTGCAACACCGTCCATGCGCTCTGGCGGGAAAGCCGGCCGCCGCGCGCGTTGAGGAACACGGCCGGTCCGCTGCCCTTCGCGGCCACCAGGTCCGGACGGGCCTTGTCGAAGTAGTTCCGCAGCGCCTCCTGCGCATAGGACCCCAGTGGCACGATTCGCTGCTTGCTGCCCTTGCCGTGAAGGAGCACGGATCCCGATTCAAAATCGGGGCCGCCGAAATCGATACCGTCGACGTCCAGACCGACCGTTTCGGAGATGCGTGCACCGGTGCCATACAGGAATTCGAGCAGGGCCCGATCGCGCATGGCTAATGTGGTCCCCGCCGCGCCGGCAGCGTCAAGCAACGCCTCGATATCGGACAGTGGCAGTGCCTTGGGCAAGCGTTTTGGCGGCGTGGGTGGCTTCACCGCGCAGGAGACATCAACCGCGGTCAGCCCTTCGCGAAGCATAAACTTGTGGAAACCACGAGCCGCGACGACCGTGCGTGCAGCGCTCGCCGCAGCCAACGGCTGGTTGTCGACATCCCCCATACGCAGGGCCCCCAGGAACCCGGTCACATCGGCCTCAACTATCTCCGCCGGACCGCCGATCCCGCGATCGCCGAGGAACCCGACATACCGCAACAGATCCCGGCGGTACGACAGCAACGTGTTGCGGGCGAGGCCCCGCTCCACCGAAAGGTGGCTGAGATAATCGGATGCGGCGCGGGTGAGCGCGCTCCGGGCGGTGCCGGGTGGCACCTCGGTGGATGCAATGACTGTCAACTTTCGGCCCTCCTCCGCCCAGAATATGACGACAAGCGCGCTGTCAGCGGTCGGCGCGCCGCAGCACGTCGGTCGCCAATATCGCCGCCACCGTCATGCTGTCAGCGATGCGTGCTTCGAACACAGCACCCAACGCATCAGAGAACGGCACCCACAGTTGGCGCATGTCGGCCTCTTCAGCCACGCGCGTCGTCCGATCCTCGACGGGCGTGGGACTGAGGCCGGAGGCTAAGAACACTTCACCGGCTCCGGTCGAGTAACCGGGTGTCGCGTACAGATTCAGTATCCGATTCCATGACACCGCGCAGATGTCCGCTTCCTCGCTCAACTCGCGCGCCGCAGCACGCTGTGACGATTCGCCGGCCACGTCCAAGGTTCCAGCAGGAATCTCCAGCAGCCGACGGCGTACCGGATGACGATACTGTTCCACCAGCAGAATGCGGTCGGCATCGTCGAGGGCCACGATGCCGACCGCGCCGTTTGGGCGCACCACCGTACGAGCATGCTCCTCGCCATTCGGATCGGCGATGGTGTCAATGGACAAACTCAGGTAGGGGCTTGTAAACGGCGACTCCGAATGCGTCACCGGCCACGAGTGCTCAACATCACCGAATGCGCCATCCGCAATAATGAGTCCAGGCAAGGACGGGTGCAGGGCCAAACTCATGCTTCGGCCGGATCGACCGGCAGACGTAATTCTCGCTGGCGGTCGAGGGCAGCCTTGACCAGGCCGCTGAACAACGGGTGCGGATTCGTCGGCCGCGACTTCAACTCCGGATGCGCCTGCGTCGCTACGAAGTACGGGTGCGTTTCGCGGGGCAACTCGACGAATTCGACCAGGGTGGAGTCCGGAGAGGTTCCGCTGAAAACAAGGCCGGCAGCTTCGAGTTGTTCACGATAGGCATTGTTGACTTCGTAACGGTGGCGGTGACGCTCCTCAACCTTGACGGCGCCATAGGCCTCCGCGACGATGCTCCCGGGCTTCAGAACAGCCGGGTAAGAACCAAGACGCATCGTGCCGCCCAGGTCGCCCGCGCCATCGACGATTGCTTCCTGCTCTGCCATGGTCGCAATCACCGGAACACCGTCCCCCGTGCCGAACTCGGTCGAGGTTGCGCCGTCGATCCCAGCGATATTGCGCGCGAACTCGATGACGATGCATTGGAGGCCAAGGCAGAGGCCCAACGTCGGGATCTGCTGTTCGCGAGCGTACTTGAGTGCACCGATCTTGCCCTCGATGCCGCGGATGCCGAAACCGCCAGGAACGCAGATGCCGTCCATATCACCAAGCAGCTCGGCGGCACCGGCTTCGGTCGCACAATCGTCGGACGGAACCCAGG
>Ga0075527_10000253_pt1 | contig 12393 bp, 13 predicted proteins | sample NGEPer11B_FD_74784 | JGI IMG/M metagenome (GOLD analysis project Ga0075527, IMG submission 74784) | Arctic peat soil microbial communities from the Barrow Environmental Observatory site, Barrow, Alaska, USA - NGEE Permafrost305-11B | ecosystem: Environmental > Terrestrial > Soil > Wetlands >...
CTACTCGGCCAATCCATACCCGTCAACCTAAGGAAGTAGCCAGACACCACCACAACCAAAACCGAGATTCCCCTGCAAACACAGGGGAATCTCACATTTCAAGCGACGTAACTTCGGGTTAGGGCGGAACGTCGTGCGAGACGAGCGCCGGGTAGGGGTCGACCGGAGCGCCACCGCCTGGGCGAACCTCTAAGTGAAGGTGGGGGCCGGTGACGTTTCCGGTGGATCCGGTGTAACCGATCACCTGACCGGGATCGACGCTTTGGCCCGCGCTGACAGTGATGCGGCTCTGGTGGGCGTACCAGACGTCGGTGCCATCTAGCAGGGTGATGACCGTGCGGTTGCCAAAGGCGCCGTCGTAGCCCGCCGACTTCACGGTGCCCCCGGCAACCGAGACGATCGTCGTGCCCGAGGGACCGGCGAAGTCGAGTCCGGTATGCACCGTGGACCAGAGCGAACTGCGCTGACCGAACCGGCCCGTGAGGCGGTAGCCGGCGACCGGGATCACCCACTGGTTGAGTTCGAGTTCCTCGGCGCGTGTCTGTGCCTTCGAGGCGAGTTGCGACAAGGCCGTCTGGCGTTGTTGGGCCTGCAGTTCGGCCTGTTGGGCCTGCTTGGCGAGATCTTCGCGATCGAAGTCGCGGCTGATGTCGAGCGACGTGTCAGCGTTGCCGTCTGCTTCGTTGCCCGTGTAGTTGGCCGAAATCGTCTGGTAGCCGGCGGCGAGGGAATCGGGTGCGGTTCGCGATGAGATTACCGTCGAACCGACACCGGCCACGATCAGTGCAAGAACACCGGCCATGGCTGGGGTGGGCAGAAGCCTTCGTTTGACCCGACGTTGACGGGTTGCTGCACGCCTGCCACCAGATCGAATGGAACCTTCGACCTTCGGCTGATGGCGCACGTCGAGACGGCGTTTTGGCGCAGACGACCTCACGCAGCAGACCTCCGGGTTATGAACAAGACTCATCGAGGGTATACGACATACCGGCCAGTAGGAAAGTGACATCGTGCAATTTGTGGATAACTTGGCCAATTTCCCCGTAAATTACGCCGAAAGTGTGACGGTGTTCACGGCCTCTCAAGACTTCTGCGACAATGAAGCCATGTCAGCAAGACGAATTGTGGTCGCCAAGCCCGGACTCGATGGTCATGACCGGGGAGCAAAGATTGTCGCTCGTGCATTGCGCGATGCGGGCCACGAAGTGATCTACACCGGTCTTCACCAAACGCCGGAGCAAATCGTGCAGACGGCCATTGCCGAGGACGCCGATGCGATCGGACTGTCGGTCTTGTCCGGCGCGCACATGACATTGTTCGCGCGCATAGCCGAATTACTCCGCGAGCGCGACGCCACTGACATCGTGATGTTCGGCGGCGGAATTATCCCGGACGAAGACCTGCCTGCGCTAGCCGAAATCGGTGTCGCGAAGATATTCACGCCCGGCGCGACCACACAGCAGATCGCTCAATGGGTCGAGGATGCCGTCCCCGACATGTCTGCTTAGTTCGCTGTCGCGAAGGACGCGATGCGCTCGGTGATAAGTTCCGGATGGGTACGAAGGACCCAGTGGCCTGCCACGACATTGATCCTTGTCAGGTTGGGAGCGAACAGTTTCACGTCCGCGTACACCGCAGGGGTCAGGAACGAGTCCTTCGTAGGCACGATCAGTTGCACAGGCACCCTGGTCGTCGAGGCCTGGAAGTTAAGCCCGTTCGCGCGATAGAGATTGACGCCGTGGGCGCCATCTTGCGAGAACGCCTGTGACCAATGCGCGGCATCGCCGAGTTTCTGGCTTTTCGCCATGCGTTTGTGAAGCGGAGTCCCCAACCGGCGGAAAATCAGCTCGGGCAGCACAGGCAACTGGAACAGCCCGATGTACCACGAGTGGATGATCTGCTTCGTCAGCGCGCGAAATTCGCGTCGTTTGAAACTCGAACTGATGAAATGGCCGAAAAGATCGAGACCTGGCCCGCTGATCGAGGTGTACGACGCGATCCGGCCGGACAGACGCTGATCGGAGCCCTCACGCATAACGGCGGCCCACAACTGGACCGATCCCCAGTCATGGCCAACGAGATGTACGGGCTTGCCGTCAGGGCGGACGCGATCGAGCACGGCGATCAGGTCGTCGACGAGTCGCGCCACGCGGTAACCCGCGCGCCCAGCGGGCGCGGTCGAGTCTCCGGCGCCGCGCACGTCATACGTCACGACATGGAATGCCGGTTCGAGGAGCGGTACGACGAGGTCCCAAACCTTCTGGTTGTCGGGGAAACCATGGACCAGGATGACGGTTTCGCCATCGGGATTGCCGCTGCTCGTCGCACTCAAATGAACGCCCGCCGAAGCAATGTTCTGGTGACTCATCGTGCTCTCCTCGTGCGCGTGTGACCAACCCAACGAATCGAAACTCTTGCTAAACGGATAGAGTCCAAAAGCCGTACGGAGCGTATCGGACGTCGACAAAGGACGGGCAACACCGTGGATTTGATGGAATACCAGGCGAAGGAACTCTTCGCCAAACATGATGTGCCAGTCACAATGGGCATTGTTGCAAACACCCCCGACGAAGCAAAGGCTGCCGCAGAGCAGCTCGGCGTTGTCGTCGTCAAGGCGCAGGTCAAGGCCGGTGGCCGCGGAAAGGCCGGCGGTGTCAAACTCGCCAAGACTCCCGATGAGGCGAAGGCACACGCCGAAGCCATCCTCGGTATGAAGATCAAGGGCCTGACGGTCAACCGTGTGCTCATTGCGCCGGCAGCCGACATCGTGGAGGAATACTACTTCTCGTTCCTGCTTGATCGCTCCAACCGCAGGTACCTCACGATCGCCAGCGTCGAAGGCGGCGTCGAGATCGAAGAGGTCGCGAAAACAAACCCCGAAGCCGTCCACCAGATCCCGATTGACGCGGGCAAGGGCGTCGACGAGGCCAAAGCGCGTCAGATCGTCGCTGAGGTGAAGTTCCCAGAGGCGCTCACCGAACAGGCCGTGCAGACCGTACTCGCGCTGTGGAAGGTCTTCGTCGAGGAAGACGCCACCCTCGTCGAGGTCAATCCGCTCGCGCGCCTGGCTGGCGACAAGCTCGAAGCCCTTGACGGCAAGATTTCACTTGACGACAACGCCGAGTTCCGTCACGAAGACCACGTCGTCTTTGAAGACAAGGACGCCGCAGATCCGCTCGAGGCGAAGGCTAAGGCCCTGGGCCTCAACTACGTCAAGCTCGATGGCGCAGTCGGCGTCATCGGCAACGGCGCCGGTCTCGTCATGTCAACGCTCGACGTTGTCGCGTATGCAGGCGAAAAGCATGGCGGCGTCAAACCCGCCAACTTCCTGGACATCGGCGGCGGCGCTTCGGCAAAGATAATGGCCGATGGCCTCGATGTCATCCTCGGCGACGAGCAGGTCAAGAGCGTGCTCGTCAATGTGTTCGGCGGCATCACCTCGTGTGACGCTGTGGCCAAGGGCATCGTCGGCGCGCTGGAGCTCCTCGGAGACAGCGCCACCAAGCCGATTGTTGTGCGTCTTGATGGCAACAACGTCGAGGAGGGTCGCCGCATCCTTGGAGAGGCGAATCACCCCCTCGTGACCCTGGCCGAAACGATGGACGGTGCTGCTGATAGCGCCGCCGAACTGGCGAACAAGTAGAGGGACGGATTACGTATGTCGATTTTCCTTAACAAGGATTCCAAGGTCATTGTCCAGGGCATCACGGGCGGCGAAGGATCCAAGCACACCGCCCTCATGCTTAAGGCCGGCAGCAATGTTGTCGGTGGCGTCAACGCACGCAAGGCAGGCACGACCGTCACCCATGGTGACCTCGAACTTCCGGTGTTTGGCACCGTCAAGGAAGCCATGGAGCAGACCGGCGCCGATGTTTCGGTTGTTTTTGTGCCGCCAACTTTCGCGAAGGATGCGATCGTCGAGGCGATTGATGCCGAGATCGGCTTGCTCGTGGTGATCACTGAAGGCATTCCGGTGCAAGACTCGGCCGAGTTCTGGGCGTATGCCCAGGAGAAGGGCAACAAGACCCGGATCATTGGCCCAAACTGCCCGGGCATCATCACCCCCGGTGAAGCGCTTGCCGGCATTACGCCCTCAAATATCACCGGGTCTGGACCGGTTGGCCTCGTCTCGAAGTCGGGAACGTTGACCTACCAGATGATGTTCGAACTTCGCGATCTCGGCTTCTCGAGCACCATTGGCATCGGCGGCGACCCGATCGTTGGGACGACGCACATCGACGTGCTTGAAGCGTTTGAGGCCGATCCAGAGACCAAGGCCATTGTCATGATCGGCGAAATCGGCGGCGACGCAGAAGAGCGCGCTGCCGAGTACATCAAGGCGCACGTGACCAAGCCCGTCGTCGGTTACGTAGCCGGTTTCACTGCCCCCGAGGGCAAGACGATGGGCCATGCCGGTGCCATCGTGTCCGGTTCCTCGGGTACGGCCCAGGGCAAGAAGGACGCCCTCGAGGCAGCAGGAGTCAAGGTCGGCAAGACACCGTCCGAAACCGCTACGTTGCTGCGGGAGATCCTGGCCGCACAGTAGGACTCAGAGCCGAGGGGTCTCCGCGATTGCGGGGGCCCTTCTGTCATATCCCTCGTCACCTTCACGCGTGGCACCCACAGTCACCGACGACAACGACTCGCCTGTTGGCATGTCAAGTACCACTGGGTTGGTGGCGAGAGCTTCGTTCGGCACCAGACCGTTCATGCGGAGGAACTCGTCAATCTTGGCGGCGGCCACGACGGCGTCAGTCTCTCCGGGGATGAGGAATGCCGCCGCATAGGAATCCATGCACCGAAGTCCGCGGTCTTTCGGCCCCCAGTCGCTCCCTCGACTGGCCGCCGTCCCGCACGAGTCCACGGCGACTTCACCAAGCGGCTCCACGCCGTCAGCGACCGCGACGTCGGAAAGCTCAGTGATGAGTTCGACGGCCGGCGTGCGCACCTGGACGATCTCAGCGGCGTACGGATCGTGCCGTGTTCCCGAACAGCGGAAAACGGCAGCATCACGGCCACCGCGACGAGCCCCCGCGTCGTCCCATGAGCCAACCCCAGGGGTAGTCGTGAAGGGTTTTACTGGAGGTATTTCATCCGCTGTCCCGCGCGTTGTGTGAGTGCGGTGAAGGCGCCCTTGCTGGTCTCGAAGCTCTTGGCCGACGTGAAGGTCACTTGTGCCACGTCTGCGCCACGGCGGATGACTCCCATGCGGTAGCGGATCTTGTCCGACTTGTTGACCTCCAGGGTGATCCGCCAGGATTTGCCCTCGACGCCGCCGGACTTGAATGACCTGCGCTGGTCCAGCGAGGCGGAGAGGTTGGCATCGGGACAGCTTTCGACCGTGTCCGACAGTTTGCCGACGAACTTCTTAGCGGCCTTTTCCGTCTTGAACCGGCCCACCGTCTCCACCAGTCCGAACTGGGTGGGCAGTTCGGCGGCTTCGGGAATCACAAACGTCTTGCTGGTTGCACCAGTGACGTCCTTGCCCCGAAAGGATGCCTGGTCGCATGGGGTGCGCGCCGGGTTGTCCTCGAACTTTGTGGCTTCGGTCCCTGCCCAGACCTTGTCGACGCTGGCGACGGGCGGCAGATCGACGATGCCAAGGAATCCCGGATCGGTGCTGGTCGCAGGCGGATCTGCTTCCCGCACCTCTATATCGCTTGTGCAGTTGCCGCCGCTCGCCACGCATACGCGGGACACCGAGTCGTTGAGCGTCTGTGCAAACAGGTCGATGTCAGGTCCCTTGGTGTCGTTCACTTCGTGCACCAAGGTGCTGGTGACGGTGCCCGAGTGGCTGAATCCGACCGTGAACGTTCGTGCGGGTGAACGGTGGCTGCGAAGGCGCAGGATCTGGAAGTCGCCGATCGGTCGCTGCACCGTCCAGGCATCGACGAGTTGGACTCGCGGGTGTGCACAGTTCGAATACCAACTCAGCAGGCGACGATAGGCCTGCGCGGCCGACTTGGCCTTGGATGCGACCTCGATCGACTGCGCCACGCGCTCGCCGTCGGCGGAACTCGACTCGTACGTCCGAACGAACACCCGCAGTGGATTCTGGTTCGCGAAACGTTTCGTCGGACAAGTCGCATACGGAGTGGGGTTCTTGGGATCGTCGTCGGTGCCGACGATTTTCCACTTCTGTTCGGGATCGAGCCGTTGCACCTGTTCGACTGTCAGGAGTTGGCTCGCATCGACTTTCTTCGCTTTGAGGAGGACGTCTTTGTTCTCGGCGCCGATCTTCTGACGCTGCGGCAGTTCGGTGCTGCGTTGCATGGCGTTGCCGTCGGCGACAACAAACCCACTCGCGGCCATGGCCACCAAGGCCGCTGCGACCAGCCCGAGCGTATTGCGCTGGCGTCCGCGTTTAGCGAGTTTCCTGACCTTGTCCGCCGGCGGAAGCACAATGCTTGTCGTGATCGTGCCGAGCGCATGCAGACGGCGCTCGATCTCGTCGATGCTCTGTCCCAGGGCCGACTCGAGCATTTCCAACGCGGTGGTGACGTTCTCAATGCCCTCTTCGGCAGGGACCCCCACTTCGCGGGACGCCGCTTCGAGGTCAATGTCGCCGAGTGTCAACAGCGCGAGCAGGCGCCGGTTGTCGGCGGGCAAGTCCCCGAGTGCCTGCAGGAGTTCGGTGTCGCTGTCTGGTTCGTGCTGGCGGCGCAACGGATGCGTCCTCTTGCTGAGGGCGGTCAGTTTCCATGCTTCCGTGCGCACATAACTCAGCGGCTCGCGGTCTCTGATCTTTGGCCAGTCGCGCCACGCACGGCGATAGGCGTCGACGGTTGCATCGCGAGCGACCCGACGGTCGCCGCACAGCGCATACGTCAATTGGAGGGACTGTCGGGAGGTCGCCGCGTAGAAACCGTTGAATTCTTCGACGCGAGTCACATCAGCCTCCTTGACCGTTACGGCGTGCCTTACTTCGAGCATTGCAACTTTACAGGGACGATGGTGGGAATGACTGAGCCAACCTTGCCTCCGTACCTACGTCCAGCGGCAGTGACCGCTATCGCCTCCGCCCTTTTCGGATTGTTGATCGCGACGATTGCTGCCGTGGTTCCGTGGGCAATCGGGCGTTCGGGCTCGCTCTGGGCCCCGGTACGCGGTGGCGCGCATGGCTGGCTCGTTTCACACGGCTCGGGGCTTCAACTCGACGCAGCCGACATCAATCTCGTCCCCCTCGGCGCGCCCCTCGGGTTGATCGTGCTGATCGCATGGGTGACCATCAAGACCGTCATCGATCCGGTCGCGAACATCGCTTCGTTCGTGGCCGTGACGTCGCTGATCTACGCGCTCCTTGTCGGCGTGGTTTCGGCGCTGACACAGACCGATGCGGTTACCACCTCGATGCTCCGCGCGGCCGCCGGCGGCCTGTTCGTCGCCGCATTCGGCAGTGCCGTCGGCCTCGGCTATGCGCACGGCCAATTCAGCGAACTGTGGGATAAACTGGGCAATCGGGTGCGAGCCATCGGCTGCGGCACACTGGCCGGAGTGGTTGCCCTACTCGTTTTCGCGTTTGCGCTGTTCGCGGTGATGTTCGCGGTCCACTTTGACAGGGCCGTCGACCTCTGGTCCGCCTTGAGGCCGGGGTTCTTCGGCGGCCTGGCGTTGGCCACCTTGTGTCTGGCGATGCTGCCGAATCTCGTCCTGTGGACGGCTTCTGCGCTGATCGGTCCCGGGTTTTCGCTCGGCACCGATACGTCCGTCGACCTCACCGGATCGCATCTGGGTGCGGTGCCCGGATTGCCGCTCCTCGCAGCGCTGCCTGAACCCGGGCAGTTCCCGGGCTGGGTTTTCGCGTTGACCCTGGCGCCACTACTCGCGGGCGGTTTGGCAGGCTGGTACTTCCGCAAGACCTATGCGGGGGGGTCGGGACTTTTCGGGCTGGTCATGTACGGAGCGGCAAGTGGCGCGAGCGCCGGATTCGTGATCGGCGCCCTCATTGCGATCTCCGGAGGGGCGATCGGCCCTGGCCGGATGGCCGACGCGGGGCCGCCACAGTTGACGCCACTCCTGACCGCAACGCTCGTGCTGGCTCTGGGCGGGGCAATCGGCACACTGCTCGGGCACTATCGTTTAGCCCGTGCCGCAGCAACGACGTGACGAACAAGCCCGCCTCGTGGTGCTCGTCTCCGGCTCCGGCACAAACCTGCAGGCACTGATCGACGCGAGCATCCACGAATCATACGGCGCACAGATCGTGGCCGTCGGCGCGGACCGAAGCGCGATTGGCGGACTCGAACGGGCTCGGCAGGCCGGCATCGACACGTTTGTCGTCTCGACCGACGACTACGGTGACCGCACGACGTGGGATGTCGCGCTGGCCGCGGAGGTTGCAGGCTTTTTGCCGGACCTTGTCGTACTTGCCGGGTTCATGAAACTGACCGGTCCCGCATTCCTGGAGTCCTTCGGCGGCCGCACGGTCAACACCCATCCGGCTCTTTCCCCGGCGTTCGCAGGTATGCACGGACCACGAGATGCGCTGGCATACGGAGTCAAGGTTACCGGCGCCACCCTGTTCGTTGTCGACGAAGGCGTCGACACGGGCCCGATCGTCGCCCAGGTAGCGGTGCCCGTACTCGTCGGTGACGACGAAGCGAGCCTGCATGAACGCATCAAGGTGAGCGAACGTGCGATGTTGGTCGAGCACGTGGGCCGGATGGCCCGTGAAGGCTTTTCAATTGAAGACAGAACAGTGCGAATCGGAAAACGAGAGAGTTAAACGTGAGCGAAGATAAGCGCCCCCTGCGGCGGGCCCTCATATCGGTCTATGACAAGACCGGACTTGCCGAACTGGCCCAAGGCCTCCACGATGCGGGCGTCGCGCTCGTCTCGACCGGCTCCACCGCCGGCGTCATCGCCGACGCGGGTGTCCCCGTGACGACGGTGGAAGAGTTGACGGGCTTCCCCGAATGCCTCGACGGTCGCGTCAAGACCCTGCACCCACGAGTGCACGCCGGCATCCTGGCCGATTCGCGCCTGGATTCGCATAACCAACAACTCTCGGACCTGGCGATCGAGCCTTTCGACCTCGTCGTCGTGAACCTCTATCCGTTCGAGGCGACGGTCGCATCGGGTGCAACACCCGATGATTGCGTCGAACAGATCGATATCGGCGGGCCCACCATGGTGCGCGCAGCCGCAAAGAACCACCCGTCGGTGGCCATCGTTGTGTCCCCGGACCGTTACGACGAGGTCCTGGCCGCGGCGCGGGGTGGCGGCTTCAGTCTGGAGCAGCGCAAGCGACTCGCCGCCGAGGCATTCGCCCATACCGCTTCCTACGACGTGTCGGTTGCCTCCTGGTTTGCCAGTGCCTACGCGCAGACCGACGAAGAATCGTTCCCCGTATGGGTGGGTGCATCCTGGACGCGCAAATCGGTCCTGCGATACGGGGAGAATCCGCACCAGTCGGCCGCGCTGTTTGCGCGTGGCCACGGTGGGCTTGCAGGCGCTGAGCAACTGCATGGCAAGGAGATGTCATACAACAACTACGTTGACACCGATGCCGCTCGACGGGCAGCGCTCGACTTCGCCGACCCGGCAGTCGCCATCGTCAAGCACGCAAATCCCTGCGGCATCGCCGTCGGCAACGACATTGCCGAAGCCCATGCGCGTGCGCACGCCTGCGACCCGGTTTCGGCGTTCGGCGGCGTGATTGCCGCGAACCGCACAGTATCGGTGGCAATGGCGCAACAGATTGCCGACGTATTCACCGAGGTCGTCGTCGCGCCCGACTTCGAAACGGCCGCACTCGACATCCTTAGGGTCAAGAAGAACATCCGACTGCTGAAGTGCTCGACCGAGGCCTCGGGCAACGGCACGGAGTTCCGGTCAATCAGTGGTGGCGTGCTCATGCAGAGTGTCGATCGTGTCGATGCGCCCGGCGACGATGCCGATGTCTGGACTCTGGTCTCGGGCAAGGCGGCCGATGCCGCCACCTTCGCAGATCTGCGCTTCGCCTGGACGGCGACGCGGGCAGTGAAGTCCAATGCGATTCTGCTCGCACACCGTGGCGCCTCAGTCGGCGTCGGCATGGGCCAGGTCAACCGGGTGGATTCGTGCCGGCTCGCCGTCGAACGCGCGGGCGCCGAGCGTGCGCGCGAGTCAGTGGCCGCCTCTGACGCGTTCTTCCCCTTCGCCGATGGGCTTCAGGTGCTGATCGGTGCCGGAGTCAGGGCGGTCGTACAGCCCGGGGGATCGGTGCGCGATGGGGAAGTGATCGAGGCCGCGAAGGACGCCGACATCACGATGTACTTCACCGGCACGCGGCACTTCTTCCATTAGCGGCGCGGACTGCCGTGTCTGAGCGTCTCGTTGGTACGGTGTTCGTCGCAATTTCGGCGGCGGCCTTCGGGTCGATGGCAATCTTCGGCGTGTGGGCACACCTTGACGGTGTGGGCACCCCTGCCGTGCTATTCGTGCGATTCACCGCGGCCGCGCTCATTCTCATGATCGTGATGTATGTGCGGCGGATCCCGTTGCCGCCCGTGCGGCGCTTGGGCCCGGTCGCGGCCATGGGTGGCGTCGGCTATGTCGGGCAGTCGTATTGCTTCTTCCTGGCGCTCGAGCATGCTCAGGCGAGTCTGGTCGCATTGTTGCTGTATTTGTTCCCGGCCTTTGTCGCGATCCTCGCGGCAATCTTCCTACGTGAACGCATCGGCGCTGTGACCGGCTTTGCGTTGGTTCTCGCACTGATAGGCACCTCGCTCGTCGTGGGTGGCGGCACCGGGAAAGCCATCGGAATTGCCCTGGCAATCGGTGCTGCCGTCATATATTCGATCTACATCACGGTGGGTGCCGTCGTGACTGAAGGGCTGAACGCCATCGTTGTCTCGACGGTCGTGTGTTGCGCGGCGGCCGTGGTCTGCGGCGCCATTGTGCTCATCATGGCGATGACAGGAAATCCCACATCATTCCCGGGATCAGGCCGTGGCTGGGGATCGCTGGCCGCCATCGCGATCATCGGCACCGTGACCGCAATCCTCGCCTTCTTTGCGGGTTTGCAGCGGCTCGGACCAACGTCGACGTCGGTGTTGTCGACGCTGGAACCGGTGGTAACGGTGGCGCTGGCGACGTGGCTGCTCGGTGACACGCTTTCGGCCGTTCAAGGGGTCGGAGGTGGACTTGTGCTTGTGGCCGTCATCTGGCTCGCGATGACGCAACGATCCGCCGCGGTGGTCCCGGCCCCTCCGGTTTAGACGTTGCGGATCGATCTGCCTGTCGTCTGGTGATTCGGCGCCGCATGACAGACTCACCTGCGTGACAGCACAGATTCTCGACGGCAAGGCAGCAGCAGCGGCGATCAAGTCCGAACTGCGCGAACGCGTCAGCGCGCTTCGCGATCGCGGCATCACGCCCGGGCTCGGCACGATCCTCGTGGGCGACGATCCGGGCAGCAAATGGTATGTCGCGGGCAAACATCGTGATTGCGTCGAGGTGGGCATCGAATCGATCCGGATCGACCTGCCGTCGACCGCCACACAGGACGAAGTCGAGGCCGCGGTCGACCAGCTCAATGCGGACCCTGCTTGCACCGGTTATATCGTTCAATTGCCTCTACCCAAGGGGCTCGACGAGAACGCCGTGATCGGGCGCATCGATCCCGCGAAGGACGCCGACGGGCTCCACCCCACCAACCTGGGATGGCTCGTCCTTGGCAAGAAAGCACCACTGCCGTGTACACCGCACGGGATCGTCGAACTGTTACGCCGCAACGATGTGCCGATCGCGGGCCAGCATGTCGTCATCGTCGGCCGCGGAATCACGGTAGGGAGACCATTGGGTCTGCTTCTTACGCGTCGTTCCGAAAACGCCACAGTCACGCTGTGTCACACCGGCACCAGTGACCTCGCGGCCGAAGTGCGCCGGGCGGACATCGTGATCGCCGCCGCGGGCGTACCCGGCATTATCACCGCCGACATGGTCAAGCCGGGTGCGGCGTTGCTCGACGTAGGCGTGAGCCGTGGTGAAGACGGCATTGTCGGCGACGTCCATCCGGACGCGGCCAGGGTCGCGGGCTGGATCTCCCCGAATCCGGGCGGGGTTGGGCCAATGACGCGCGCCCTGCTGTTGGCCAATGTCGTCGAGAGTGCGGAGAGTTCGGCGTCCTGATGCTGACCTTCCCCTTCAGTCGCGGCTCCCGGCTCTACCTGCTTGTGCTGGCCGGCGTCGCGGTCGGCCTGCTGCTGGTCCTCATCGGTCCGTGGCGCATCGGACTTGGCACGATGGGCGGCTCGTTTATCGCCGGTGCGGGTCTGCGCCTCGTGGTCCCACATGACCAGTCGGGGCTGTTGCGGGTACGGGGCCGTGTCTTCGACGCAGTGTGGATGACGTTCCTCGGCGTGTCGCTGATCGTCCTTGCCGTCATCGTGCCGCCGCCCCCGTCCTAAC
>Ga0075527_10000258_pt1 | contig 12315 bp, 14 predicted proteins | sample NGEPer11B_FD_74784 | JGI IMG/M metagenome (GOLD analysis project Ga0075527, IMG submission 74784) | Arctic peat soil microbial communities from the Barrow Environmental Observatory site, Barrow, Alaska, USA - NGEE Permafrost305-11B | ecosystem: Environmental > Terrestrial > Soil > Wetlands >...
GCTGCATTCTCTGCGCGTAACGCCGGGTCGACGGTGACCGCGAGCCGGATCTCCATGTCGAGCTGACTGGACAGCGCCATCACGACCTGTTGGCGGATCCGGGTCTCGACGATGTCCTTGGTGTACTCGTCTGGGACGGCCAGCAGTGCCGTGTTCTCCAGCAGGCCCACGAACTTGGCCTGGCGCAGGAACGCACGCTGGGTTGGTGGTAGTCCGTTGGCGTCCAGAGCGGTCAACGTGTTGTGCCAGACGTGCCCGAAATCAACCTGTACTTGCGTCACGATCGGTACATCTCCACTCCCGTTGTCATGATCCAGCGGCATCGGCCCACTCGACGCCCGAGAATCGTATGTCCGTTTCTCCACACGGTTGTCCACAGACTGTGCATACGCTGTGGAAAGAGGGTGTGGCGCGCGATACCTATGAGCGTTCCGCCCTCACGGGGAGCCGTACGAGGGTCAAAATCGTCGTGTTCATGTTCACACCATCGACTGTTAATCGGCGTGTCGCCTGACAGGGATGCCCCGCCGGACCACCATAGGCCGTTTTCCGCCGATTTGGTGGCACAGTGACGGGGCAAACCGCACGAGTTTGACCGTGCGCCGCTGGCTCCCGTACGTTAGACCATGCCTGTGTTGAGGGCCCTTTTCGCATGCCCGTGTTTTCACTCGAGTATTTCGTGGCCGCGGGCTTCCGATTGTGGCCGATCAGCGCCTCGAAAGCAGTGGGCAGATATTGCCCCGTCGCACCAGTTGACTCGTCGCACCCTGTACCCCGCACCACCTTCAGCACAGATCCCCGGATGGCTGTGCAGTAACGGAGAACCTCGTGAGCAAGCGTACTTTCCAGCCGAACAACCGTCGGCGGGCCAAGACCCACGGCTTCCGTCTGCGCATGCGTACCCGCGCCGGCCGCGCCATCCTGGCTGCTCGTCGCGTCAAGGGTCGCTCCGAACTGTCCGCCTGAGGCTCGACGCGTGCTTCCAGCGCGTCATCGTCTGCGAAGCAGCACCGATTTCGCCGAAGTATTTCGGGGGGCACGCGGAGCAGGTGGATCTCGTTCAGGTAGCCGCTTCATCGTGGTACATGCCAACTCGACCGACGCGCGTGCGGGTCAACCGCCGCGGGTCGGTCTTGTCGTCTCTAAGACCGTGGGCAACGCGGTGGTTCGCAACCGCACCAAGCGGATCCTGCGGGCTCTCATGAGCACGCGGATCAGTCAGCTTCCCGATGGCGTTGATGTGATCATCCGTGCGAAGACTGATCTGCCTGGTACGCCAACGGCAACGCTGGCACAGGACCTGGACAGGTTGCTGTCCACCGTGCTGCGCCGGGTCGTCCCGCAGAAAGGACACTGAAGCCTTATGGCGTTTCCATCGGTGCGCTCAGTGGTGGCAGCTCCGGCGATCTGGCTGATCAGGGCCTATCAGCTGGTCTGGTCACCGATGCGGCCGCCGGCCTGCCGGTTCTACCCCTCCTGCTCCGCCTACGCACTGACCGCCATCGAGCGATTTGGACTCTTTCGCGGCTCCTGGCTTGCGGCCCGCCGCTTGCTGCGCTGTCACCCATGGAACCCCGGCGGAGTCGACCACGTTCCGCACCCGCATCCCGAACATATGTCCGGACAGCCCACCCATCAGACTTGACCACGATGGCGATCGGCCCGCATACCGGTTGATCCCATTCGCAGCCCGCGGTGAGCGACCAGCCCACCCCATGACAGAGGACCCGATATGTCGGTATGGATAGATACCGTGCTCCACCCACTGGAGTGGGTCGTCGCCTGGTTGATGGTCGGTTTCCATCAGATCTTCACCTTTATTGGCCTTCCCGAAGCGTCCGGGTTCACCTGGGCGTTATCGATCGTGGGCCTGGTGATCGTGATCCGGATCATCCTGATCCCCTTGTTTGTCAAGCAGATTCACGCGTCTCGCCGGATGCAGCTGATCCAGCCCGAGATGCAGAAGATCCAGAAGAAGTACAAGGGCAAGACCGATCCAGAGTCTCGACAGGCGATGACCCAGGAGACGATGGCCCTCTACAAGCGCACGGGTACCAACCCGTTCTCGTCCTGTCTGCCGATCCTTCTGCAGTCCCCGATCTTCTTCGCGCTCTTCCGGGTGCTCAACAGCCTCCAGCCCATTGCTACTGGCAAGAAGTCGCCGATCGGTCCGATGACCGCGGTACTGGCCGGGCAGGCTAACAACTCCACGATCTTCGGCGCCCCTCTCTCTGCCACCTTCGTGCACGCGAATGGGGTACTGAGCACCCAGATCGTCACGGTGGTGCTGATCGTGCTCATGTCGGCTACGACGTTCACCACCCAGCGCCAGCTGATGATGAAGAACATGCCAGCGAACGCCATGGACAACCCGTTCGCCAAGCAGCAGAAGGTCCTGCTGTACCTGATGCCGTTGTTCTTCGCTTTCTCCGGGATCAACTTCCCGATCGGCGTCCTGCTCTACTGGCTGACCACAAACCTCTGGTCGATGGGCCAGCAGTTCTACACCATTCGGCGCATGCCGGCCCCCGGATCGCCTGCCGAGAAGGCTCTCGAGGCACGCCGGATCAAGAGCGGCAAGGAGCACAAGAAGTTCACCATCCCTGGGCTGAGTCATGACGCTGACGCTGAGGACATCCAGGACACTCCGGTCGCAGAGGCTAAGCCCAAGTCGGGTCAACGCCAACAACCCAAACGCAAGAAACGGGTGAAGCCCACCGGGCAGGGCGATGCCAAGACGGGCCCGACGCAGCAGCCGGGCCCCAGGCAGAAGCCGGGTGCCAAACCGTCGGCAACTGCAGACGGCGACGCCTAGCAGCGCCACCAAGGTCGGTGAGCGGTAGGTTGCTGACCGGCGATGATGGCATCTTCGAGACCCTCGAGAGTGGCACGAGCACCGCACACTTCGTGGACCGAACCGGGTCCGGCATACAGCAAGATCAGGAGATGGACATGACCGAGCAGGACACTTCACCAGTCGAGCAGGACTCATCTGCAGCGCAGGACTCATCCCCAGTAGATGAGGGCTTGGAGCAAGGCGTGCCGTCCCGGGATGTCACGAAGAATGTGGCGGCCGAGGTGACTGGCGGCGGTGAGTCACGTGCGAGCACGCCGACATCGCTCCTCGAGCGTGAGGGTGAGGTTGCTGCCGACTTCCTGGAGCAGCTTCTGGATATTGCCGACATGGATGGTGACATCGACGTGGACGTCGATGGCGACCGTGCAGCGGTGGCGATCGTGGATTCTGAAGAGGGCCGCGTCTCCCGCCGCCTCGTGGGCAGTGATGGCAAGGTCCTCGAGGCACTGCAGGAACTGACCCGCCTTGCGGTTCAATCCTCCACCGGGGAGCGCAGTCGGCTCATGCTTGATGTGGCGGGATACCGGGCCGAGCGTCGTGCAGCAGTGGCAGCCGTCGCCCAGACCGCCATAGCCACAGTGAAGTCCACCGACGCCAAAATTGCGATGGACCCGATGACCGCCTTCGAACGGAAGGTTGTGCACGACGAGGTCCTCGCGGGCGGCCTGGTGTCGGAGTCAGAAGGCGTTGAGCCTGAACGTCACGTGGTGATCCTGCCCGCGTGACTCACGACCATGCTGGCGTGTTTCACGTGAAACCGGCCAATCAAGGGCCGTTGAGGTGCGGGCTATCTTGCAGTTTCGGTCGCGAGCGATGACGCCACGACGAGCAATGAGCACGTCGATGAGTGACGCGCCTGGCAGTGACGTCTCAGGGGACACCGCCGGTCGAAGCGACGTCCAGGCGCAAGAGCGCGCCAGTTTGGGCGCTCCCTCTGACGATGGGCACCCAGTGGCACCGCCACCACCTGCCGGTGCTGATCGGGTCTTTGGCGACCGTCTCGCGCTGGCCGAGCGGTTTACGGCGATTCTGGCCGATAGCGGCGTCTCTCACGGACTCATCGGACCTCGTGAGGTTCCGCGGCTGTGGGAGCGACACGTGCTGAACTGTGCGGTGATCCATCTGGCCATACCTGTCGATCAGATGGTGATCGACGTCGGGTCGGGGGCAGGACTGCCCGGGCTCGCCCTGGCCATTGCGCGTCCAGACCTTGACCTACACCTTATTGAGCCGATGCTACGCCGAACCAGCTGGCTGTCCATGGCGGTTCATGAGCTCGCCCTGACTAATGTCACCGTGCACCGCGGTCGGGCCGAAGAGTTCGCAGGGATCCTCCGTGCGCCGGTGGTAACGGCACGCGCCGTTGCACGCCTGAGTGAACTTGCAAAGTGGTGTCTGCCATTGCTGTTGCCCGGCGGGTCGCTGCTCGCGATCAAGGGATCGAGCGTCACTGAGGAGGTGGAGACCGACCGTGCACTCCTGAGGCGGTTGGGCGCTATTGATGAAGTCATCGAGAGCTATGGGAGTGGGATCGTGGATCAGGAGACAACCGTTCTTCGGGTGGTTATGGGTGATCGGCCGATCCAACGCGTCGGGGCGAAAAGGAACAAGTCGAAGGCGAAGCGCCGAGGTTGATCACCGGCTGGAGTCCGTGTCAGCCGGTACGGTAGAGCGACCCAGTGGTCAGCAGCCTGACTGCGACGAGGGATTGAGGTGGCAGGTGTCGGCGTCCGGATTGGCCCACAAGGGCCTGGGTTGGCCAATAGATGGCGAAGGAGAGGATGACAACTTGTCGTCGGGTCTGGGGTGGCCATCTTCGGTTCCCCGGCCTGTTCCTGAGGCACTTCCCGAGTTGGCTCATGGTTCGGCTTCTGGGGGAGCTCCCGAGTCACATTTCCGGCCGGAAGTGGATCAGAGGGAAGCCACTGAGGTCGACGACCTTCCAACGGCAGACGCCGTTTCACGTGAAACAGCTAATCAAGGTGGTGTGGAGCACTTGTCAGAATGTGATCAGTTGCTGGCGTCCCTACCGGATCCAGACTCAGAGACGCCCCTGGCTCAAGCGGTGGCTGAGGACGCCCGTCGTCGTCTCTCATTGAGCGGCAAGATTTTTCCCAAGCCTGACCACACCCGAATCTTGACGGTGGCCAACCAGAAGGGTGGCGTGGGTAAGACGACGACGACGGTGAATGTTGCGGCAGCCCTGGCTCAAGCTGGTCTTCGGGTTCTCGTCGTCGACATCGACCCGCAGGGGAACGCGAGCACCGCTTTGGGGATCGACCATCATGCGGACGTCGCGAGTATCTATGACGTGCTGGTGGACGGTAAGGCCATCGTTGATGTCGTGCAGGAGTGCGTGGACATTCCCAACCTGTGGTGCGTTCCCGCGACGATCGACCTGGCGGGAGCTGAGATCGAACTGGTTTCGCTAGTGGCTCGTGAGACGCGGATGGAAAGGGCCTTGAGTGCCTATGTCGCTGGTGCTGCGGATCGCGGCGAGGAACGATTTGACTACGTGTTGGTCGATTGCCCACCAAGTCTCGGGCTTCTCACCGTTAACGCGTTCGTTGCAGCCGATGAAGTGTTCATTCCGATCCAATGCGAGTACTACGCCCTTGAGGGGCTCTCCCAGCTTCTCAAGAACATTGAGTTGATCAAGAGTCACCTGAACCCTGGTCTGCATGTCTCAACCATCTTGTTGACCATGTACGACGGTCGCACCCGCCTGTCGGCCCAGGTTGCCGAAGAAGTACGTACACACTTCCCTGCGCAGGTTCTGCGCACGTCGGTGCCTCGTTCCGTGCGGATCTCCGAGGCGCCCAGTTTCGGGCAGACGGTGATGACCTACGACCCCACCAGCAGCGGGGCGCTGTCCTACCTGGAGGCCGCCAGCGAGCTTGCGGACCGTGGCGTGGCCGTCGAGGTGGCAGACGGTAGCGTGGCCGTCGAGGTGGCAGACGGTAGCGTGGCCGTCGAGGTGGCAGACCGTGGCGCTTCCGGTTAGCTCATGGTCGCACGAGGCAGCTCTGGGGAGAGGCCTTAGTCGAAGAGTTGGGAACGTGGATCCAGCCCGGGCGAGTACCTCGCGTCGGTCGTGTTTGCATCAGAGAGGTCGATGGGCATGAGTGAGAAGCGGCGCGCATTAGGTCGTGGGCTGGGAGCGCTGATCCCCACATCCCCGGAAGGCAATGGAACGAGCCGTCCCATGGATGTGTTCTTCAAGGGCAACTCGGCCGCTCGGCCGGAGGGTGTACCGCCTGTTTCACGTGAAACAGGCGGTGATGAGTCGGCTCGGGAGAATGGATCGAACAGCGTCACTGCCACGGCGCTGATGGACCTGGCGCCAGTTCCCGGAGCGCGTTACGCGGAGCTCCCGGTGCTCTCCATCCGTCCGAATCCCAAGCAGCCACGCAAGGCTTTTGGCGATGATGAGATGGCCGAGCTGGTCCACTCGATCCGTGAGATCGGCGTTCTTCAGCCTGTGGTGGTGCGGCCCATTCGGACCGAGGAACTGGCCCACGCTGCAGGTCACGACACGGACGGGGTCGAACAGCCGCTGTTTGAGCTCATCATGGGTGAACGTCGTTGGCGAGCGACTCAGGCTGCCGGACTGGCGGCCATTCCAGCCATCATCAAGGACACCCATGACGATGATCTTCTTCGTGACGCACTCCTGGAGAACCTGCACCGCAGTGAGCTCAACGCCCTCGAGGAGGCAGCGGCCTATCAGCAGCTGCTGGACGACTTCGGTTGCACCCACGACGAGCTGGCCACCCGGATAGGCCGCTCACGTCCGCAGATCTCGAACACCCTACGTCTGCTCAAGCTCCCGCCGCTGGTGCAACGCCGGGTTGCTGCCGGCGTGCTGAGCGCTGGTCACGCACGTGCACTGCTCGGACTCGATGATCGAGAAGCCATGGAGCGTCTTGCACAACGGATCGTGGCCGAGGGCTTATCAGTACGTACCGTCGAGGAGATTGTTGCGCTTGGGGATGAACAGGCGCCGCGTGCCCGCAAGCCGCGTGCCGGCGCCCTCCACCCGCAGCTGGATGGTCAGGCCGCTCGGCTCTCTGACCGTTTCGACACGCGTGTGCGAATCAACCTCGGTCAGCGGAAAGGCAAGCTGACGTTCGAGTTCGCCTCGGTAGAAGACCTCGACCGCATCGTCATGATGATGGGCGGCGACCTGGTCGGTGACACTGGCGCAGCTTGATGAGATCACGGCCACCTGATCACTTCAACTCAGTGTGGGTGACGCATGCGCGTAGTCCCACGACGCAGAGCTCACCTGATCAGGCATCACCTGATCAGGGCGTCGTCGTCAGGTCGTGCTGAGCGCCCGCTCCACGATGGCGCCGTAGACCCCGGAGGCATCCCTGCCGGCCGCCTCCACTGCCATGGGGAGCAAGGATGTCTCCGTCATACCGGGGGAGACGTTGGCCTCCAGGAACCACGGGCGCTCGTCCGAGTCGATGATGAGATCAACCCGGCTCAGGTGCTGGTGGCCGAGCGTGCGATAGGCGGTGAGGCCGACGGCCGCTGCTGAGTCGGCCGCCGAGCTGCTTAGGCGAGCTGGCGTGAAGAACTCGGTCGAACCAGCGGTGTAGCGGGCCTCGTAGTTGTAGACGCCTCCGTCGGGCACAATCTCGACGGCGGGAAGGGTTTGAGCGTGGCCCTGGGCGTCCTCGATGATCGACAACGCAACCTCAGTGCCCTCGACGAAGCGCTCAATCAGAGTGATATCACCGTATGCATAAGCGCTGACCATTGCTGAGGGGAGCTCGGCTGCGGACCTGACGATGGTCAGTCCCAGGGATGAGCCACCTCGAGCGGGCTTCACTGCCAGCGGCAGACCTAGTGAGTCAATGACTGACTCCATCAGGGCGGGCGCTCCAAGCTCGCGGAAGGTGGCATGGGAGAGCGCCATCCCGGCCGGGGTCGAAATGCCGGCTGCGCCCACCAACGCCTTGGCAACCGGCTTGTCCCAGGTCAGCCGGCACGAAGCCGGACGGGAGCCGATGTATGGAATCTCCAATGCTCCCAACACATCCCGCAGCGCCCCATCCTCACCGCTAGCTCCATGCAGCACCGGCCAGATGACCTCGGGACGCGAACTCCTGATCGCTCCGAGCAGCGTCGGGTCCACGTCTCGTACATAGGCCTCGTAACCGGAATGAGTCAACGAGTCAGCCACCCGCCGGCCTGAGCGCAGCGAGACGTCGCGTTCGTGACTGAGACCTCCGGCCAGAACCAGGATTTGTCTCATGTCAGAATCCTCACTAATAAGGGGGCGCAGGCAATGACAGGCACCGTGACAGCGGACACCGCAGAGCCCATGGGGAATCTCACGCAGTGCATCACGAGAGGTCGGGAGCGGGGAACTGCACACCTGTGGACGGACCGGAGCCACGGCCGGTGGCATCATACGGTCCGAACGTCTCGAGCAGCTCCAGCTCGGACTGCACCACAGCGGCAAAACGACGAACACCTTCACGGATACGGTCCGGGTCCGGATAGCAGTAGGAGAGTCTGACGTTGCGTTGTCCCGTGCCATCAGCGAAGAACGCCGTGCCGGGCACATAAGCCACTCGCTCGGTGACCGCTCGCGGCAGCATCGCCTTGGCGTTCAGCCCCTCGGGGAGGGTGACCCAGACGTAGAAGCCGCCGTCAGGGTGGGTCCAGGTCGCCTGGGGCAACAGGGCGCCCAAGGACTCGATCATGGCGTCGCGACGCTCGCGGTAGAGCTCGCGGTAGACCTTGATCTGAGCCATCCAGTCGGATGTGGCCAGATAGGTCGACACGGTCATCTGCGAGTAGGCCGATGGACAAAGGATTGCCGACTCGCTGGCCAAGACCAGTTTCTCGCGCACGGCATGTGGTGCCAGCGCCCAGCCAACCCGAAGCCCCGGCGCGAATGTCTTCGAGAAGGAGCCGAGGTAGACGACGCCGTCGTCGGTCAAAGTGCGTAGCGCGTCGTATGGTTCACGGTCGAACCCCAGTAATCCATAGGGGTTGTCCTCCAGCACCAGGATGGCGTGCCGGTGACAGATCTCGACGATCTGCGGCCGGCGCTCCAGGGACATCGTGGTCCCGGCGGGGTTGTGGAAGTTGGGGACCGTGTACAGGAACTTGATCCGCTTGCCGGCAGCCTTGAGGCCGAGGATCCGCTCCTCAAGGGCCTGCGGGACGAGGCCGTTGTCATCGGAGGCGACGTGGGCGACCTCGGCCTGGTAGGCCGCGAAGACCCCCAGAGCGCCGACATAGCTGGGCGCTTCGGCGAGCACCACGTCACCAGGGTCGATGAAGATGCGGGTGACCAGATCGAGTGCCTGCTGGGATCCGGTCGTCACGACGACGTCGTCGGCGTGGGCAGAGATCCCCTCTTGGGCCATCACTTCCAGGATCTGTTCGCGCAGCGTGGGGTCGCCCTGTCCGGAACCATATTGCAGGGCAGTGAGCCCCTGAGTTCTTAACATGTGTGAGACCGTGTCGGCGACCGTTTCCATGGGCAGCGCCGTAAGGCACGGCATACCGCCTGCGAGGGAAACGACCTCGGGCCGCGAGGCGACGGCAAAAAGAGCACGGATCTCCGAGGTGGTCATGCCAGCCGTGCGTTGGGCATAGGACTTCGTCCACGGGTCGAGTCGTGACCCATGCTGGCCTCCTGGTGAGGTCATGACCAGCCTCCTCTCCCGGCGGTCGCGAATAAGTGGAACCATAAGGTTTATGCCGTGTTGCACAACGCGTGGTGAAAGTCTCCCATGCCACATTGCCTCTTATGGCGAATTGTCCTGTGATCGCGATGTGGGTCTCATGACATGTCGCTTGGCTGGACTGTGCCGGCGGTGCCATGGCGGTGGTGATTCGTCGTGAAAGGGGTTGGACGCGAAGTCTTCTCGCTTACACTCGATCGCCTCCAAGATCTGCCGGAACCCTGCGTCTCATGTGTCTTCTGGGAGCTTGACCCCGCGCTGGCAGCAGGATCGATTGCCGGGGGTGAGCCTGGTCTAGATAAAGAGTCGTGGCTGTCCTCGGCGCTGCTGGAGTGGGGCAGCGTGGGCCAGATCGTGTACGTTGACGGGGTTTCAGCCGGCTATATCACGTATGCCCCACCGTATTTGGTGCCGCGCGCGACCGCCTTCCCGACGGCCCCTATCGGTGCCGATGCCGTGATGCTGATGACGGCCCGGGTGATCCCTGAGTATGCGGGTCAGGGACTCGGGCGGGTACTCATCCAGGTCGCGGCCAAGGACGTGATGCGTCGTGGGGTCCGGGCGGTCGAGGCCTTTGGATATCTCGGGGACCCTGACTCGCCGAAGGCAGCGTGTGTCATCCCGACCCGGTTCCTCACGGCTGTGGGTTTCAAGACCGTGCGCGAACATCGCACCTACCCTCGCCTGCGTCTGGACCTACGCACGGCTCTGACCTGGCGCGTGGACATGGAAGCGGCGGTGGAGCGGCTCCTGGCTGCAGTCAGGTCACCGAGCCTGAGCCAAGGCAGGCGCGCCTCTGAGGCTGATGTCGGTACGCCCAAAGCGTCGTCTGCCTGAGCCATGCCGCGGCTTAGCCGTCTCACACCATCCAGAGAGATCTCACTCCGTTGGTGCTCGTTGCTTCGCGTTGTAAGCCCCCAGGTCTCCCAGGTGTAGGACGCCGGTGGCATTCGTGTCGTCCTCACCGAGATACATCCGTTGGAGTGCGATGACGATCGCCTCAGCGAGAGTGTCCAGGAACGCCGGGTCAGCCAGTCGTGCTGCGTCTTCCGGGTGGCTGAGGTAGCCCGCCTCGATCCGTACTGTGGGCATCTGCGTGCGTTGCAGCAGCTGCCAACCACGGGGGTGCGAACGACAGTCGGCCAGACCCGTGCGGGACACAATCTCGCGCTGGATCAGATTGGCAAGATGCTCACCGACGGCTGACCAGGCCCCGAAGCGCTCCAGCCCCCAGAAAAACGTGGCGACTCCGCTTGCCCGGGACTGATCGGTGGAGTCGCAGTGCAGCGACAGCATGATGTCTGCCCGGGCCTGATTGGCCATCGATGCCCGGAAGAGGTCTTCAGGCCCGGTCGTCGCCGATCGGGTGAACAACACGGTCACGCCGATGGCGCTGAGCCTGCCTTCGATTCGGCGAGCCAGGTCGAGTGTGACCTCGGACTCGGTCAGTCCATGGGCAACGGTCCCGGGGTCGTCGCCGCCATGGCCGGGATCCAGCACGACTATCCGGCCGAGCAGACGATGGCCGGAGGTTCTGATCAGCTCTTCTTCGCGCAGAGTGTGCGGCGAGCCGCCGGAAACCGAGCGGGTCAGATCTGCGAAAGCCCGCAAGGTCTGGGGCCCGACGCTGCCGTCCACAGCCAGTCCAACCCCACTCTGGAACCGTCGAACTGCCTGCTCGGTGTTGGTCCCGAAGACGCCGTCGACCCGGTCGGGGGTAAACCCGAGCGACAGGAGACGCTCCTGCAGCTCGGCCACGTCATCGCCCTGAAGCATGTGGCCTGGGATATGCGAGAGCATTCGGTCGCCAAGCTTCCAGTGAGCCCCGTCCAGAGCGATATGAGTGTGAGGTCCGAGCACCCCGTCCACGATCAGGCCTCGCCGTTGCTGGAAGGCCCGGACCGCCTGGGCTACCTCTGCGTCGTAGACATCGGAGGCCTCGGCGGTCGATGGAGCAAGGTCGCCAGTGGCCTGTAGCAGTGCGCGAATGGAACGCACGGCTGCGCCCTGGTCGCCAAAGCGAAAGAGCGCAACGGGTTGGTCCGACATACCTACCCTTCGGGAGTGGAGCCGTCAGGGACGACAGTAAGAGTGGAGCATACCGGCAATGAGAAGGCTGAGGGTGCACGAAACGGCACTCCCGGCTTCGTTATCCCCCCAGGGGATCAGCTGAGGTAGTCGGACAGCTCGCGGACCAGCTTGGGCTTAGGGAGTGCACCCACGAGGGTCTTGACGACCTGACCCTTGACGTAGACGTTCATCGTGGGGATCCCGGTGATGCCGTAGCGCGCGGTGATCTCGGGATTCTCGTCGGTGTTGAGCTTGACGATGGTCACCTTGCCGGCGTGTTCGGTGGCCAGCTCCTCGAGGATGGGGGCAACCAAACGGCAAGGCCCACACCACGGCGCCCAGAAGTCGACAATGACCGGCACGTCGCTCATCAGTACGTCCGTGTCGAACGTCGAGTCGGTGGTCTCCTTGGTAGCTCCCACGGCGGGGGTCCTTCCTGTTCGATGCTGATTCCTGAACTGCGGATTGGTGGAGTGCTGAGTAGTCGGAACGCGGTCGAGGTCCTGGCTACGAGCCGACACCAACCGTGTGCACGGATGGCTTCGCGTCGCTCTGGACCTGTGGTGGGGTGGGTTCCAGGTCGCGTAGGTAGTGCTCGGCGTCCAGGGCCGCGGCGCAGCCTGAGCCTGCGGCGGTGATCGCCTGCCGGTAGGTGTGGTCGACTAGGTCTCCGGC
>Ga0075527_10000259_pt1 | contig 12296 bp, 7 predicted proteins | sample NGEPer11B_FD_74784 | JGI IMG/M metagenome (GOLD analysis project Ga0075527, IMG submission 74784) | Arctic peat soil microbial communities from the Barrow Environmental Observatory site, Barrow, Alaska, USA - NGEE Permafrost305-11B | ecosystem: Environmental > Terrestrial > Soil > Wetlands >...
GACTTCACCGCGACGATGGGCTTCGTCTGCGACACGCGTCGCGCGATGCGCGAGAACTTGCGCGGGTTTCCGATGGATTCGAGGTAAAGCAGGATGACTTCGGTCGCATCATCCTCCTGCCAATACTGCAGGAGGTCGTTGCCCGATACGTCGGCGCGGTTGCCGGCCGAGACGAAAGTCGACAGGCCGAGGCCGCGGCGCGTGACGGACTCGAGAATCGCGGTGCCGAGTGCACCCGACTGGCAGAAGAAGCCGACGCGCCCGCGCGGCGGCATGTTCGGCGCCAGCGAAGCGTTGAGCTGCATCATCGGTGCGGTGTTGATGATGCCGAGGCAGTTGGGCCCGATCAGGCGTAGCCCATAGCCTCTGCTCAGCCCCAGCAGTTTCCGTTGCTGCTGTCGGCCTTTCGGCCCCTGCTCGGCGAAACCCGACGAGATCACGACAAGACCGTGAACGCCCTTCGCAGCGCAGTCCAGCACGACATCGGGTACGGCGTCGGCGGGCACCACGATGATCGCGAGATCAACGTCATGCGGGATGTCGGTAACGCTCGAGTATGCGGGCAGACCCGACACGGCCTCGGCTTGCGGGTTGACCGCGTACACCTGTCCCCAATAATCACCCAATATCAGGTTGCGCACCATCGCCTGACCGATGCTGCCCGGTCGCCGGCTGGCACCCACGACCGCGACGCTCTTCGCGTTGAAGATTCGTTCGATCGACGCCGCTTCGGCCCGGTGCTCGCGAGCCCGCATCACGCCGATCGACGTGTCGGTCGCATCGAGTGGGAAGACGAGTCGCTGCACTCCCGCATCAAGGGTGCCTTCGATGTGGTAGCCCATTTCGCGGAAGATCTGCAGCATCCGGCTGTTGGCCGGCAGCACGTCGGCAACAAACCGGCGAATGTCACGCTCCCTGCCGGCCTGAGCAAGATGCTCGAGGAGCAACTGCCCCACTCCCCTGCCCTGATGCGCGTCTTCGACGAGGAACGCGACTTCGGCTTCCTCGTCGTCTATGGCGTCATAGCGTCCGGTGGCGATGATGTTTTCGCCGAGGGTCATGACGAACGCGACACGACGGTCGTGATCGACCTGGGTGAATCGCTTGACATCCTTATCCGACAACGTCGGGTAGGGCGCGAAGAACCGAAAATACTTGGATTCGTCGGAGACGCGTGAATAGAACTCGACGATCGCTGCAGCATCGTCGGCTGCGATGGGCCTCAAATGTGCCGCACGCCCATCCTTGAGAAGGACATCGGCTTCCCACTGTTCTACGGAATTCGCGTCGGCAACCACGGAACAAACCTAACGGGTCGGCGGTCGGCGTGGCGATACGCCCGACGCCCCGCCGAACGGGAGAATGGGGCGAACCCCTGACAGATCAGGAGAGGACGTATGCCCAGAACCCGCCAGACCGCACCAGTCGAGGAATTCGACGAACACATCGTCGACACCAATGTCAGCGACGAAATGCGTTCGAGCTTCCTGGAATACGCCTATTCGGTCATCTATTCGCGCGCACTTCCCGATGCCCGCGACGGCCTCAAGCCGGTCCAGCGGCGCATTCTCTACACCATGGGCGACCTCAATCTGAGGCATGACCGCGGTCACGTGAAAAGTGCCCGCGTCGTGGGCGAGGTCATGGGTCGCCTCCACCCGCACGGTGACAGCGCGATCTATGACGCCCTCGTACGCCTCGTCCAGCCGTGGTCGTTGCGCCTCCCCTTCATCGACGGACACGGCAACTTCGGGTCGTCCGACGACCCACCGGCCGCGATGCGTTACACCGAGTGCCGGATGGACAAAGCGGCCGAAGCGATGACTGCTTCCATCGACGAAGACACCGTCGATTTCAAGCCAAATTACGACGGTCGCGAACTCGAGCCGACGGTGCTTCCTGCGGCGTTGCCAAACCTGCTGATCAACGGGGCGGCGGGCATCGCCGTTGGCATGGCGACGAATCTGGCACCGCACAATACGGTCGAGGTCATCCAGGCGCTGCGGCACCTGATCAATCACCCCGATGCGGATCTCGATGCGCTGATGCGATTCATCCCTGGTCCGGATTTGCCGACCGGAGGCAAGATCATCGGCCTCGACGGGATCCGTGACGCCTACGCCACAGGCAACGGCAGTTTCAAGATCCGTGCGTCGGCGCGTATCGAATCGGTGACCCCCCGCCGCAAGGGAATCGTGGTTACCGAACTCCCCTACAATGTCGGCCCCGAGAGGATCATCGAGTCCATCAAGAAGCTCGTCCAGGGCAAGAAACTCCAAGGCATTTCGGACATCAAAAACCTGACTGACCGCAAAAAGGGCTTGCACCTGGTCATCGAGGTGAAGAACGGCTTCCACCCGGAGGCGCTACTTGAGCAGCTGAACAAGTTGACCCCGATGGAGACGTCGTTCGCCATCAATGCGGTGGCACTTGTCGACGGGCAGCCGCGCACACTCGGGCTGAAGGAGATGCTTGAGGTCTATCTCGGGCACCGCTTGGACGTCGTCCGACGCCGTACCGCGTTCCGGCGAAGCAAGGCCGCCGACCGTCAGCACCTCATCGACGGCCTCCTCATCGCGATCCTCGACATCGATGAAGTCATTCAGCTGATCCGGGCCAGCGACAACACCGAGGAAGCCCGCCGACGGCTGATCGCCGTTTTCGACCTCTCCGAGATCCAGGTCAATTACATCCTCGAAATGCCGTTGCGCCGGCTCACGAAATTCTCCCGTCTCGAGTTGGAGAAGGAACGGGACGAACTTAGTCAGATGATCGCGCGGCTTGACGAAATCCTTGGCGATGACTTCGTCCTGCGGACCGTCGTGGGCGACGAACTTGCGCAGATGTCGAAGGATTTCGGTACGCCGCGGCGCACGATCCTGCTGGAGTCGGCGGGCCTGGTTGTCACCACCGCCACGTCGCTCGAGGTCGCCGATGAACCCTGCTGGGCGCTCCTGTCTGCAACCGGGCTTCTCGCCCGCACAGCCGACGATTCGGCCGTCGGAACGTCCAACAGTCGTGTGAAGCACGACACCGTACGCGCTGCAGTCCGCACCACGACGCGCGGCGAGATCGGTGTGGTGACCGCTGCGGGTCATGTCCACAAGCTCAGCGTCCTCGACCTGCCGGCACTGCCGCCCTCTGCGCATTCGCCCAACCTGCAGGGCGGCGTGCCGCTCAGGGAAGTGCTCGCCGCCGATGACCCGGTGCTGACGTTGATGGCCTTTACCGATGCGGCCCCCGGGTTGGCGCTCGGCACCAGCAACGGCGTCGTCAAACGCGTGAAACCCGAATATCTTTCGAACCGCGACTCGTGGGAGGTGATCAGTCTGGCCGAGGGTGACAGCGTCGTCGGTGCAGTACAGCTGGCGACCGGCGACGATGAGCTCGTATTCGTGACGTCGGATGCCCAACTCCTGCATTTCAGCGCCTCCCTCGTACGCCCTCAGGGACGGTCCGGTGGCGGCGTGGCCGGCATCAAACTCGCCGCCGACGCTACCGCTGTCTTCTTTGGTGCCGTCGGGGATCAGGACGTCGCCGAGGTGGTCACGGTTTCGGGTTTGGGTTCTGCATTGCCCGGCACCGAGTCAGGGGCCGCCAAGGTCACTCCGCTGTCTGCCTATCCGGCCAAGGGACGCGCAACCGGGGGTGTGCGGTGCCACCGCCTGCTCAAGGGTGAAGACGCGCTGATCCTGGCGTGGGTGGGCGAAGGGCCAGCGATGGCCTGTGCGAGCAGTGGCACGCCGGTGGACCTTCCCAAAACCGTCGACAAACGGGACGGCTCCGGCGTCCCGTTGGCACAACCCATTCTCGCCGTTTCGAGTGCGGCTGCCGCGCTCGCTGCGCGCCAAATCGTGGCAGACTGATTTAATGCGCACCCGAACGAAGGTACTCGCCCTGGCCGCCTCCATCGCGATCGTGGCCGGCCTTGCTGCCTGCTCCGGCGACAACAACACGGACACGTCCGAGAGGTCCAAAATCCTCCCGCGTCTGGAGAAGGCCAAGTCGACCCTCGATGAGGCCGAAACGATCAACGTTTCGCTATCGACTCTGCAACTTCCCGCAGGCGTCACCGGGTTGCTCTCCGCGACCGGCGAAGGCAACCATTCGCCCGCATTCCAGGGCAAGGTCAAGGTGGTCACGGGCGGCGCCAGCCTCGGTGCGGACGTTGTCTCCGTCGATGGCACCGTCTATGCAAAGACAGGATTCTCCCCCACCTTTCTCGAAATCGAGCCTTCTTCGCTGAGCGCACCCGATCCTGCACAATTCATTTCTACGACGGGCGGCATTTCCGATCTTCTCGTCAAGACCGACAAGCTGGCCGAGGGAAATGAGAGCCGCGACGGAAGCGACGTGCTTACCTCGATCACCGGCCGTCTTCGGGGCACCGTCGTCCAGTCGTTGATCCCTTCGGCAGATCCGACGAAGTCCTTCAAGGTGACCTACCGGCTGACCGCCGATGATGCACTTCGCGACGCGACGATCAAGGGCCCGTTTTACGGTACGACGACCGTCGAATACCTCCTCAAGGTTTCGACGTCCGACCAGCCGGTCACCATCAAGGCCCCGTGACCGACCAGGCGACTGCTGACAAAGGGGCTCGCTTCCTGCTGGGCCTTGCCGCGGTCGCCATCGCCTTCGCCGCCGCCGACACCTATGTTGTAGTGCTGGCGCTGCCGGACATGATGTCTGCCGTTGGCCTCGACATCGACCAGTTACAGCGCGCCGCCCCGATCGTGTCGGGCTTCCTCCTCGGCTACGTCGGCATCCTCCCGCTGATCGGACGAATCTCCGATCTGCGCGGCCGGATTCCCGTGCTGCTCGGCTCACTGGTGGTGTTCGCCCTGGGGTCGATCATCACCGCAGCCGCCTACAACCTCGACAGCATGGTGGTCGGTCGGTTCATCCAGGGCATCGGCGGCGGCGGCCTGATACCGCCCACGTTCGCGCTCGTTGCGGACCTTTGGCCACCGAAACGCCGCGGGCTCCCGCTGGGCATCGTCGGCGCCGTACAGGAACTGGGTAGCGTCCTCGGACCGCTCTATGGCGCGGTCGTCCTCACCTTCGGCGACTGGCGCGACATCTTCTGGCTGAATTGTGCCGTCGGTTTCGTACTCGCCGCTGTGATGCTTCAGATGCGTGGCGGCGCCCCTCTCGAGCCAGTGTCCGTCCAGCTCCGAGGCGAGAGACGCTCAGGGCGCTTCGACTGGCCGGGAGCAGTCCTGCTTGGCCTGTTCTTCATTGGTGTCGCGCTCGTCATGCTCGAGCCCCGATCACTGGCGACAGGTGTGACATCGGGCTTGGCTTTCCTGCCTGTCACCGGCGGATCACGCTGGATGACGCCGCTGGCGCTGACCGTGCTTGGCATCGGGTTGCTGTTTGTGGCCCGGCAATACCTCGCTCGTCGTTCCCTGCTCGACTGGCGTGGCTGGGGCGCCATCAGCCGCGAGACCGACCTGTGGGGTGCTCTCCTGATGGGTGCGGCACTCGGCGGCATCGTCGTCACGTTTGCGTCTGCAGATCCCGAAAGTCACATCCTCTCCGAGCAGGCGATCTGGCTGCTTCCGCTCTCCGCAGCGGCTGGAATCGGCTTCGTCTGGCGGCAGAAGGTAGCCCGACACACACTCATTCCGCGCGGCGCACTTAGCGCCCGACCCGCCTACGGCGCCCTACTCGTATCGTTCTTCGTCGGAGCCTCACTGATTGCCGCGCTCGTCGACATTCCGTTCTTTGCGCGCATCACCGTGTATCGCGATTCCCAACTCGACGCCGCGCTGGTCCTCGTGCGATTCCTCATCGCGTTGCCCATCGGGGCCGTGGTCGGCGGCTGGCTACTGAGGAAATTCAGTGCCGCGCTTTTGACACCGATTGCCATGGCGATGAGCGCCGCCGCGTTCTTTCATATGGCGACGTGGGACAAAAACGCCCTGAACGATCCGTACGAGACCGTTTCGCTGATCGTCGCCGGTCTTGGCTTCGGCCTGGCGATCGCACCGGTCAACGCCGTGCTGCTCGAACACACCGCGGACGCGGTCCATGGCGTCGCAAGTGGACTGCTCATCGTCGCCCGCATGGTGGGCATGCTGATAGGGATCTCCGCCCTCACCACGATCGGCTTACGCCAGTTCTATTCGGCGTCCGCGGCGATACCCGAAGTTACCGAGTTGTGTGACGGTTCGACCAAAGCCTGCGCCGCGTATAGGGACGCCATTCTCGGCGCCGGGCTCGCCCAGCTGCATGCCGTCTTCGTGGGCGCCGCGGTTTGCGCACTCATCGCCGGTGCCCTCGCCGCACTTCTGCTGCGCGCAAAGCGATAGCCTACGGCCATGCCCGACTTCTCCGACCTGCTCGCGGCGAATCAATTGTTTGCGCGGGATTTTCAGCTATCCGGCTTCGACGGCGTGGCGAAGGCCGGCGTTTGCATGGTCACCTGCATGGATTCGCGTATCGATCCGCTCGGCATGGTCGGACTGGTCCCCGGCGATGCCAAGATCCTGAGAAACCCGGGCGGCCGTGTCACCGACCAGGTCCTCGTCGCACTCGTCTTGGGCGTCAACCTGCTAAACGTCGACCGTATCCTCGTGGTCGAACACACGCATTGCGCGATGGCCAGTTCGACCGAAGTCGAACTTCGCCAAGAGATAGCCGAGGCGAGCGGCATCGACGCCACCTGGATGTCGCTGGGCGTCATCAACGATCAGCATGCGACCGTCGAGGCCGATGTTCGCAAGATCGGCAGCCACCCGCTGATCCCCGACAACGTGCTTGTCGGCGGTTTCCTCTACGACGTGAACACGGGGCTGCTCGAACCACTCACCTGACCCATCCACGTTCGAATCAGGCGTCGATGCTGGCCGCATCCACTTCGTACGCACCCTGCACAATGAACTCCTTGCGCGGCGCGACATCATTGCCCATGAGCAATTCGAAGACCTCCGCCGACTCTTCGGCATCGTCGACAGTCAGCCTTCGCAGTGTGCGGTGGCGCGGGTCCATCGTCGTCTCGGCCAACTGGTTGGCGTCCATCTCACCCAGACCCTTGTAGCGCTGCACGGGATCCTTCCAGCGGAGGTTTTTCTTCGACAGTTCGGCGAGTCTGCGCTGGAGTTCGGGATCGGAATACGTGTAGACGTACTTGTCCTGACCCTTCTTCGGATTGACCAGTTCGACCCGGTGCAGCGGCGGCACCGCCGTGTAGACGCGCCCAGCCTCGACGAGCGGGCGCAGATAGCGAAACAACAGAGTTGCGAGCAGACAGCGGATGTGGGCGCCGTCGGAGTCGGCGTCGGCCATGAAGATGATCCGGCCGTAGCGTGCGGAATCGAGGTTGAAGGTGCGGCCAGAGCCGGCACCGATGACTTGGATGATGGAACTGCATTCGGCGTTCTTCAGCATGTCGCCCACGGATGCCTTTTGTACGTTGAGGATCTTGCCGCGGATCGGCAGCAGCGCCTGGTATTCCGAATCGCGTGCGGACTTGGCGGTGCCGAGAGCAGAATCGCCCTCCACAATGAAGAGCTCGCTGCGTTCCACGTCATTGCTGCGGCAATCGGCGAGCTTCGCCGGCAGGGCGCTTGACTCGAGCGCAGTCTTGCGGCGCTGGGTGTCCCGCTGCTGGCGCGCCATGATGCGGGTGCGCGAAGCACCGACCACCTTCTCCATCACAAGGCGGGCTTTGGCCTTTTGTGCGGTCTTGTTGGACGTCAGGAACGCCTTGAGTTCGCCCGAGACCACCTGGTTGACGATGCGCGTCACCGGAGGTGTGCCCAGAACCTCTTTCGTCTGGCCTTCGAACTGCGGCTCCGCGAGGCGCACGGTCACGACAGCCGTCAGTCCCTCCAGCACGTCGTCCTTGATGACGTCAGCGTCGGCGGCCTTGAGTTGCCTCGCGTTTCGCAGCACCTCATTGAAAGTCTTGGTCAGCCCGCGTTCGAAACCCTGCACATGGGTGCCACCCTTGGGTGTGGCGATGATGTTGACGAACGACCGAACATCGGTGTCGTAGCCGGTCCCCCAGCGCAATGCGATGTCGACGCCGAGATTGCGATCCACGTCCTGCGGACTCATATGGCCCTTATCGTCAAGCATCGGGACGGTTTCGGTGAACGTGTCCTCGCCGTGAAGCCGAACGACGCCCGACACGGATTCGTCTTGGCTGAGGAACTCGCAGAATTCAGCGATGCCACCGTCGTGGCGGAACCGCTCCTCACGTGGCTCCTCTCCCCGCTCGTCACGGATGACGATTTCGAGGCCGGGGACGAGGAAGGACGTCTGTCGGGCACGGCCCACGAGCTCGTCGTAGGAGAACTCCGCACCCTTGATGAAAATCTGCGGGTCTGACCAGTAGCGCACGCGGGTCCCAGTCTGTGCCTTCTTGACTCGCCCGATCTTGCGCAGGCCCGATTCGGGCGAAAAACCGGCGTCCTGCCCGTCGCCATCGAAGACGCCCGGGGCACCGCGCCGGAACGACATCGCCCAGGTTCCGCTGCTCCTGTCGACCTCGACGTCCAGGCGCGACGACAATGCATTGACTACGGACGCGCCAACGCCGTGGAGTCCGCCGGTGGCGACGTAGGATCCGCCACCGAACTTGCCGCCGGCGTGCAATTTGGTGAAGACAACTTCGACGCCGCTGAGGCCGGTTTTCTGTTCGGTGTCGACGGGAACACCACGGCCGTTGTCGCGGACCTCGACCGAATTGTCGGGGTGCAGGATCACTTCGATCGTCGTGCAAGCACCGGCGAGCGCTTCATCAACCGAATTGTCGATGATCTCCCACAGACAATGCATCAGTCCGCGCGTATCGGTGGAGCCGACATACATTCCGGGCCGCTTGCGGACAGCTTCGAGCCCTTCAAGGACCAGCAGATTGCGGGCGTCGTATGTCGTGGCGATGACTGGATCCGTTCGTGAGGTTTTGTCTGTACGGTCCAAATTTACCGGGGTATCGCGCCAACGGCGGGAGACACGCGGTTCTCAAGACGTGGACATACCGCAAACTGTCGGCCCAACGGGGTATGTATGTTCTATGCCGACGTTGGCGCAGTGTCCGGTCCTTGCGGGAATAGCACCCCGTGACAGAATGTTATGGATAGTGTTCCAAAGTCCCGATGTGAGAAGAGGTCAAACGTGACGACAACAGTTGCCCCACCTGCCGCGCTGAACACCGCGGACCGCTGCGACCGTTGTGGCGCACAAGCCTTTGTGCGCGCCGAGTTGACCAACGGCGGTGAGTTGTTGTTCTGTGCGCACCATGGCCTTGAGCACGAGGCCAAGCTCCGCGAAGTCGCCGTCATTATCCACGACGAGAGCGGTCGGCTGTCGGCTGAAACCGAAGTCGCCGCCGACGCGGAGTTCTGATTCAACGACCTGGTCGAGACAGCACCTAGACGCAAAGGAGCCGCCCGGAATTTTTCGGGCGGCTCCTTTGTACGTCACGACGGCCTAGTACTTGTAGCCCCTGAACTCGTGGCTCTTCCAGATCGCCTTCCAGTGTTGGAGGTAGTCCTCGTAGATTTGCTCGTCTGTCGTCTCCGTGGTGACTTCGTCGCTGACGACCAGGTTGGAACCGGTCAGTGCTGCCGAACCGGCCTGGACGAACTTCACGTAGGCGCCATCCGGTGTGGTCTCCGCGGGGTTCAGTTTGTTCTTGCGCATGTGCGCTTCAATGAGCATCGTCTTGTCGTGCGGCTTTGCCCACGCGACCTCGATCCGGTCGCTGGCTTTCCGGAACTCGTCGAGAATCGGCTGGCAGATCCGGATGTAAAGCTGACAATGAGCGGCCCGGTTGACCTTGAGATCGTCACGGAAGGCGATGGCAGAGACCTCGCAACCTTTGCTTGCCAACTCCTGCAGCTGGTGTGCGACATAGAGTCGGCGGTATTTGAAGCGGTTGTGCATGACACGGATGCGGCAGTCCTCACCTGGGATCACGCGGTTCAGTGCGGCAACGACGGGGTCCTTGCCATTGGTCGGCGTTGCCTTGATCGGCGTCTCGTACAAAGTGGTCTTGGCCTTCGCCGAGTAGAACATGCCGTATTTGGCGCCGTAGTAACTACTGGCGTGTCTCTTGACCCAGGCCAGATAGTCATTGCCGATGTTGCGTTCGGCCCACATGTCATTCCAGAGCTTGCCCATCTGGTTGAAGAACGTTCTCTCGTTGTAGACCGTCAGCGCGTTGTTGTACGTGCGTTCGCCGCTCGGACCGCCGAGGTTGGCCGATCCGGTCCAGACGATCCCCTTGGCTTTCGCACCCGAACGCGTGTAGCTGTTGTTGATCAACAGGATTTTGGAGTGCATGATCGCGCCATTGCCCGTGGCTAGGCAGGCGAGGCTTTTGCCCTTCGCGCAAATTTTGAAGGCGCTGGCGCCATATTTCTTGGCGTTGAGTTTCTTCTGCAGAGCCCGCGATTCCTTGGACTGCGAGGCCTTGCCGTGGATGAAACGGACCTTGACGCCCTTCCCAGCGGCCTCCACAAGTGCGCGGCCGACTCGGTAGGAGTTCTCCATACGCGAGACCGAGATGAAAACGTAGTTATTCTTGCGGATTGCCGCCGACAGCGTATTGCCGGTGTTCTGGTCCCTCCAGGTCCCCCTGATCAGACGCTCCATGTCGTCCAGCAGCGTGAAGTCGCTGTTGGCCTTGCTGGAAATCGACCTCACGGGACGAGCGAACGTCGCTTCGGTAGCGACCGGATAAACGGACCCGTAGCCACCATTGACTGCTGTGCTCGAAGCCTGCGGTGCAGAAAGCGCTGCCGGTGCCGCAGTCTTCCCGCCCGCGCTCGGAGTCGACTCGGCCGGTGTTGCAGTCGGCGTTGCAGTCGGCGTTGCAGCTGGTGTTGCGGCCGGCTGAGAGGCCGCATCGGTAGGCGCTTCCTCGGCAGCGGCGAGCGAGCCGATCCCCAGGGTGAGGCTGCAGACGAGGATTCCGATGCCAAGAGCGCGCGCAACGCGAGCCATTCCAATGGGTTTGTGCACAGGCCTTGCCTTTCCGAGATCGACAAAATCAGCGATCGGAGTCTAACCCACCTTTGCGCGGCTGCACAGCCGAAACGCCAACATCGAATCAGTCGAGGTAGTCGCGCAACACTTGGGACCGCGAGGGGTGGCGCAGTTTGCTCATGGTCTTCGACTCGATCTGGCGAATGCGCTCGCGTGTCACGCCATACACCTTGCCGATCTCGTCGAGCGTCTTCGGCTGGCCATCGGTGAGCCCGAACCGCATCGAGACGACGCCGGCTTCGCGCTCCGAGAGCGTGTCGAGCACCGCATGCAGCTGCTCCTGGAGCAGCGTGAACGACACGGCGTCTGCGGGCACGATCGCTTCGGAGTCTTCGATGAGGTCGCCAAACTCAGAGTCGCCGTCTTCGCCAAGCGGTGTATGGAGGCTGATCGGTTCGCGGCCGTACTTTTGCACCTCCACGACCTTTTCCGGGGTCATGTCGAGTTCGATTGCAAGTTCTTCGGGGCTGGGTTCGCGACCGAGGTCCTGGAGCATCTGTCGCTGGACGCGGGCGAGCTTGTTGATGACCTCCACCATGTGGACGGGGATGCGGATCGTGCGGGCCTGGTCGGCCATGGCGCGGGTGATTGCCTGGCGGATCCACCATGTTGCATAAGTCGAGAACTTGAAGCCCTTCGTGTAGTCGAACTTCTCGACCGCACGAATCAGACCCAGGTTTCCTTCTTGAATGAGGTCCAGAAAGAGCATGCCGCGACCGGTGTAGCGCTTCGCGAGCGAGACCACGAGTCGCAGGTTGGCCTCAAGGAGGTGGTTCTTGGCCCGACGTCCGTCTTCGCGGATCCATTCGAGCTCTTCGGACGTTTTCGGTGAAATCCGGCGGCCAGCAGAAAGTTTCTCTTCGCTGAACAGGCCTGCCTCGATACGCTTGGCGAGGTCGACTTCCTGGCCGGCGGTCAACAGGGCGACCTTGCCAATCTGCTTCAGATAGTCCTTGACTGGGTCCGCCGTTGCGCCGGCGACCATGACCTGTTGGACAGGTTCGTCGCTCTCGTCGGCAGCGGACAGCGTGAAACTCGACTTTTCGTCTTCCTTGAGCGTCGGATCGGTGGCGACGTCCTTTTCGAACTCCTCATCGGGGATATCGGGGAGGACCTTTTTGCCGGTCGCATCGACGAGTGCTACTGCGGCAGATGTTTCGGGACCGCCTTCTTTGGCTGTTGCGGATTTCCTGACGGCAGCCTTTTTCGCGGGAGCTGACTTCTTGGCCGCTGTGGGGGCAGCTCCGGCCCGCGCGGGATTCTTCGCTGCAGTCTTCTTCGCTGCAGCCTTC
>Ga0075527_10000262_pt1 | contig 12223 bp, 12 predicted proteins | sample NGEPer11B_FD_74784 | JGI IMG/M metagenome (GOLD analysis project Ga0075527, IMG submission 74784) | Arctic peat soil microbial communities from the Barrow Environmental Observatory site, Barrow, Alaska, USA - NGEE Permafrost305-11B | ecosystem: Environmental > Terrestrial > Soil > Wetlands >...
CAGTTCTATGCCACGACCCTCAAGGAGGTGAACCTGCACGACCTTGCTCCCACCTAACCGAATGTGTTACCCATGTGTGTGTCCCACTGTTACCGATGTCCGTGTTCCGTACACCTGCGTTGGCCATGGTCAACGATGGTATTTCCGTGTCTCCGCATACTTGTGGTTGAAGAGGCGCGGGTGCTATGATGACTCAGGATTCGTGTTATTCAATTCGACAATTGTCAGGGGGCCGCAAGATGTCCAAAGAACTTCAGTGCCGTGACCTCGGATTCGACTGTGACGGAGTTGTCGTAGCGGAGAATGAGGACGATGTGCTCGTTCAAGTTGCGGATCATGCCAGGGCGGTGCATGGAATGACGGATGAGCAATTGAGTGATCCGGATTTCCAGGCGTCGGCGAGGGAAAAGATTCACGACCAGGCGTCGTAGCGGTCCAATCTGAATTTGCGGGCATGGCAATGTGATGGTGCGAGGCCACCTCTCTGTGGGCGAGGTCGTACGGATAGCACTCGGGCACGGAGACCCGAGCCTACTGTCGGCGCTCGCTTTGGCGCGGAGCGGGCAGCTCGTGGGCAAGCAGCGCAAGCTGGAGCCCGAGCCGCGCTTCCGGATCGTCCGGGTCGATCGTGAGCAGGTCGCGAATCTGCCGCAGCCGGTACGTCAGCGTGTTGCGATGAATGCCGAGGTGCTCCGCCGTCGCGCGTTGGGTGCCGCCGAGGGCGAGATAGGCGCGCAAGGTCGAGCGAAGCTGGCCGCGCCGGTCCTCCCGCAGCAGCGGCCCGATCAGTGCTGTCACGAATTCGTCCAGCGTCGGACCTCCCCAGTGGTCATACAACAACCGGAGCGCGCCCAGCTGCGCCATGTCGTCGAACCGCACCACGGTGAAGTTGATCAACCCACTCGATCGCGCATTCGCCAGGAATGTCACCTGCCGGACCGCCTGACCGAGATCGGTGGCATCGCGGATGGGCGACGACGCGACGACCCAAATGTCCTGTGAGGATGCGGAGCCGTTGGCGACTGACGGCGCATGCGGCTGGTCGTGCACGAGCCAGGCGGCGTGGTCGCCGAGGACACCGGCATCGTGCGGGGTTCCGATGGCGGTGAGCAGCGGCCACAGATCCCGTTCATGGGGGTCGGCGGGAGCGAGCGCAACCCGGAGTCCGTTGTCGGTTTCGATTCCAGCTCGACGAAGCGTTGCGGCGGCGGCGCGAGGATCGGTTGCGGCGGTCAGCAGCGCCTGGTTGACCAGGCGGACACGTATTGTATGGCCCTGTACCGGCGACGCTTCATGATCGAATGCGTATTGCACCGCCTCGCTCACCCGGACCAGTGCCAGCCGACCGAGGGCAAACCTGTCGGGAACAAGATCACTGATCACCAGGGTGCGGTGTTGCCGGAGCGATCTCACCAGGCGTCCCGGCGTGTCGCGGGGAAGGTCCGACGCGTGGCCGACCGCTTCCGATGTGGAGACCAGCACGCGCTCGGATGGCGACAACACGGTGAAGGTGAACCGGAGATGATCCGCCAGCGCCCTGAGCAACACCTCGGGCGAAGCGTTGTCGCTGCGGCACTCGGTCACGATCCGCTCGATCTCGGTGCCGGCGCGGAGCAGGTCACCGCGCCGTGTGGTGAGCATGCGGTTCAGGTCGCTTTCGAGCTCGGCGGTGATGGTGGTGGTGCGCAGAAGGGGGATCGGGCTGTGCACCGGCTGATCGGTGTCGAGCACCACGCCGGCCACGGGCTGGTTGGAGAGCTCGCGCACCAGCTGGGCGAGATCGAGTCCGGTTTCGACGGCGACTCGTTCGGGGAGCAGCACGAGCTCGCCGCCCCGCACGGTGGACAGCATCGGCGCCGTGGAGCGGGCGGTGATGACCCAATCCACCTCGCGATCGAGCGGATCGTCGTTGGTGACGTCCTTGGCGGTCGGTTCCATGCCACCGGGATCGGGTGACACGAGGTCGGTCCATGCAATCAGGTCGCGGAGGGTGATCTCACCGGATGCCATTGGGACGTCGCTCCGTTGGGGGTAGGCTGAACAGGGGCGAGACGCGGCACCGTTGACGTGTCCTGACATGGAGAATACTCGCGGAACCTGTGCATGTCGAACAATTATCCAAGCTGATGCCAGGTGGCTTCGTGGATGAGCATGCTCCCTTTTGTGCAAAACGTCTCAATCTCGCTGGTTGAGCTTGTGCCGGAAAGCCGGGTTTTTGCTCTGAAAATAGCGTCGTCTGCCCGAACCTGGTGGCCATGACGTTCTGGCAGACCCTGCGTCTGCCAGAACTACGGGTTCGTATCGTTTTCCTGACGCGGTGGTTTCGCCAAGCGGCATGGGATACTTGATAATCATGAATACGCCCGGCTCGACGCCAGCTCGCGTCACCACGTCTTTCAATCCACTGGCCTGGCTCTCTCCCGCGCGGTTGTTGCTGATCGCCGTGAGCCTGGTCGGGCTGGCCGGATTTCTCTACCCCTTCATCCTGCCGGCGATCACCCAATCCGATGCCACCAGCCAGGCGCACGCCGACGATGCGCCGTTGCTGATCGCGGTGGTGACCGGGCTGGCGCTGGCGGTGGTGCTGGCCACCGTGTCCGAAGACGAGACAGGAGCGTCGCGCTCGCGGATGGTGGCGCTGCTCGGCGTACTGGTCGCGATCGACGCGACGTTGCGACTGGTGCCGACCGTGCTGGGGGCATCGCCGGTGTTCCTGCTGATCACGCTGGTGGGGGCGGTGTTCGGCGCGTCGTTCGGTTTCCAGATGGGCGCGTTGACCTTGCTGATCTCGGCCTTCCTCACCGGCGGCATGGGCCCCTGGCTGCCGTACCAGATGCTCGGCGCCGCCTGGGTGGGGATGACCGCTGGCTGGCTGCCGCGGGGTGGCGGTGAGCGTCGCCGGTTGATCCTGCTGGCCGGGTTCGCCGCGTTGTGGGGATTGCTCTTCGGGGCGCTGATGAATCTCTGGTTCTGGCCGTTCGGAGCGCCGGGCGCGGGCGAGGCAGGCGATATCTACTGGACGCCGGGCCTTTCCCTGATGGAGACGGTCGAGCGATATGGCCGATTCTACCTCGTGACGTCGCTTGGCTTCGATCTGTTCCGCGCGGTGGGCAACGTCGTGCTGGTGTTGATACTCGGCGGACCGATCCTGCGGTTGCTGGAGCGCTACCGCCGCCGCTTCAGCTGGGAACCGTGGCAAGAGATGGAGCGCGATCACGACCGGGACCCGTCACCGGCGGATCACCTGACGTGATCGACCGACCATACGCGCGTTGCGCGGACACCCACAACTAGCCCTCAGGAGGCGCCTGCCCCTGTGTGGCGCGATCTCCGCATTCGACGGGGCTAAATCTACCCTGTACCATGAACGGGTCACACCAATGACGTGAATTGCCTATGGGCGGGAGCCAATCATGTCCTTGTCACCGCTCAATCGCCGTGTTCAGAGCATACCTTCCGGCCCGATGCTGACCGAGCCGGGGAGCGACGGCATGGGCGCGCTCCCCCACGCCCTGACACCGTTGATCGGTCGACAACGCGAAGCAGCGGCGGTCATGGCGCTGCTGCATCAGGACGACATTCGCCTGCTCACCCTGACAGGTCCGGGCGGTATTGGGAAATCACGGCTGGCGCTCCAGGTCGCGACCGAGTTGCAAAACGACTTTGCCGATGGCGCCGTCTTTGTGCCGCTCGCCACTACGAGCGATCCGCGCAAGGTAACAACGACAATCGGCGAAGCGCTCGGCGTCCGTGAGCGCCAGGGCTACTCTATGGCGGACGCTGTTCGTCACTTCCTCCATAGCCGGCGCCTGTTGCTGGTTCTGGACAATTTTGAGCATCTTCTGCCCGCCACGTCTCAGGTCACCGACCTCCTGTTGGCATGCCCCCGGCTCAAGATCCTGGTCACGAGCCGGGCGCGGCTGCACCTCGGCGGTGAACACCTGTTCGATGTACCTCCCATGTCACTCCCGCAACCTGGCGGTGCCACGTCGCCCGACGACTTGCTCCAGAGTGAAGCCGCGGCGCTCTTCGTGTACCATGCGCGCGCGGTCAATCGTGAATTCGCCCTTGTGACCGACAACATGCTTGCGATCGCGGCGCTCTGCCAGCGCCTGGACGGATTGCCGCTGGCCATCGAGCTGGCCGCCGCGCGAAGCCGGACGCTCTCGCCGCCGGAATTGCTGTCACGGTTGACCCAGCGACTTCGCTTGTTGGCAACCGACAGGCAGGATGTCCCCGCGCGACTTCGCGCCATTCGACCCGCCATAGACTGGAGCTACGATCTCCTGGCGCCGCGAGAACAGGCGTTGTTTCGCCGTGTCGCCGTCTTCACCGGCGGTTTTCCGCTGAATGCCGCCATCGCCATTGCAAATGGCGACGATGACATGGTCGTCGTGGATGGCATCGAGTCGTTGCTCGACAACAGCCTTGTCCAGCACGAAACGCAAGGTGACGGCGAGGCGCGTTTTTTCATGCTGGAGACGATTCGCGCGTATGCTTTGGAAGCGCTCGATCAGGCCGGGGAATCCGAGCGTGTCCGCCAGTTGCATGCCAACTGGTGTATCAGCGTGGCGGAAAGTTCGCCGTGGGCGTTGATGGGTTCGGCCGACGATCGTGAGTATGAACGACTCGATCGCGAGCATGACAACCTGCGAGCCGCGATGGATTGGGCACTGGAGCATGGCAAGACAGAAACGTGCTTGCGCATCGCGAACCCGATCTGGTCTTTCTGGCAGCATCGCGGACATCTTGCCGAGGGAAGCGAATGGTTGGACCGCGCACTCGCCGCCGCGGACGACATTGCGCCGTCGGTTCGGGTGAGGGCACTGCTGGGCAGGGCATTCCTGGCCTACAGCCAGGGTGACCTTCAATTGAGCAGCGCCTACGCGGAGCAGAGTCGCGATATCTATCGCACGATCGGCAAACCGGTTGGCGTCGGGTTCTCTTTGCTCTGCCTGGGGCTGGTGGCCGAGAGCCAGGACCAGGATGACCGGGCGATCGGGCTGCTCAATGAATCCCTGGGACTGTTTCGGCAGCAGCAGCATCACTTTTTCGTGGCGCATGCCCTGATGACGATCGGCAGGCTGGCGTACAAGCAGGGGAATCAGGATCATGCCGCGGCGTGTTACGAGGAGGCGCTGGTCCTGCAACGGCAGCTTGGCAACAGGATGTCGACGGCGTTGACCCTGGATGCCCTTGGTGAGCTGGCCCATGATCAGGGTGATCAGGTCCTGGCGCTCTCCCGGTACCGCGAGGGTCTCGGCCTTTGGCATGAGCTCGGCCACACATGGGGGTCTGCTGAAGCACTGGCCGGTATAGCGACGATCGCCGCCCATCAAGGTTTATGGGAGCTCGCCGCCCGACTCTGTGGCGCAGTCGATGCCCTGTGTGAGTCCGTGAATGTCGTGTTGCCGCCCGTCGCCCACCGTGAATACGAGAAGACCATTGCCGCCGTCGAGGCCGGGATCGGTGCGGATTCAGCCCAGGTGGCACGAGAGGCGGGCCGGGCGCGCACGCCGGAGGAGGTTCTGGCGGATGTAACGGTTGTAGAAACCGCAATCGCCACGACGCGACCGTTGAGCGTTGCGCTTTCGGAAGGCGCGGCGGGTGAGTCAGCCCTTACTCCCAGGGAAATGGAAGTGCTCGAGCTGCTCGTGGCGGGGCGGTCCAACCGGGCAATTGCCGACGCCCTGTTTATCAGTGTCGCTACCGTAAAAGTCCATGTCACCCATATTCTCGGCAAACTTGGCGTGTCGTCGCGCACCGCGCTCATTGCCTCCTCATTGGGACGCGACCACAGCTAGCCCGGACTATTCATGAGGCTGCTGACCGGGCGTGGATTCGGGCGTTGTGGTCACCATCCTCGGCGGGCGGACATCCTTCGGAGTCCGCGACCCTACGGAATCCTCGTTCGTGAATAATCGGGGCCAACCTTCCAGTCGCTTCACACCTGCATCGCTGCCTTCACGTCTACGACCAAAGTCGTAGGCGCTATTTTGCGTGCCTCTCGATTACGACCTTTTGCGGATGTCCGCCACGATCTCCGGACTGAAAATGTAAACACTTGCAGAAGGTGCGTTTGCGGCGCATGGCTACCGCGGATAGCTGCTGGGCGGTTGCAAGTGCACCCATCGCATCGCAAGGAGGTTTGTCACCCGCCGTACCGCACAATCACTGATGCCACCGATCTGACGTGTGGCGAATAATCATCGTGCCATGAAAGGATCAGGTTCAATGAAACGATCAGGAGTCACCCGCGCCATTGTTGTCGCCTTCACGCTTTTTGCGGTCATGAGCTCGGTCATGACCGTCAACGCTCAACAAGCACCACCCGATGGCGAATGCCTGCCGGGGTTCGTCCCGCGGCCACCGGAGCTCAATCCTGCGCTTGGCCGATGCGTCCCCAGCGCGATCGCCGCGAACATCGCGGTGTTCGATAACGATCCGGGAACCTGCCTGCCGGGGTTCGTGCAGCGACCGGTGGAGCTCAATCCGGCGCTCGGGCCGTGCGTGCCAGGCTCGCTCGCCGCCAACACGGCGGTGTTCGACAACGATCCGGGCACCTGCCTGCCGGGATTCGTGCCGCGGCCACCTGAGCTCAATCCGGCGCTTGGTCCGTGCGTGCCGGGGTCATTGGCAACCGACACGTTCCTGGTTCCGATCCTGGACGTGGACCCGGGCACCTGCCCTCCGGGATGGGTGCGGGCGGCGCCACCGCTGAACCCGCAGCTTGGATGCATTCCGGGCGAGATCGGTATTCCCGAGAGCGGCCGGTAGCTCGGTTTCGGTCGGAGTCCGGATCGGGCGCCGCGTTGGACTCGCCGCGGACAGGCCCTGGTTTGTTCACTTTTCGCCAGGCGATGTCGCGCCCCGGCCCTAGCGGATGGCTGGGCGCAACCTGCCGCGGGACGCCCACCTACCGGCTGGGCATGGCACAGATGCCTATGCCCAGCCGGTACGGCGATTCGTACGCATTGTCTTGACGCGCTCAGCAGGACATACGTATTCTCGTTCGCGATCCCTGGTACGCCGCGGATATGCGGCAGAGGTGACAACAGATGAACATATACAGCGTCCCAACGTGTATTCGACATGTCGTCCTTTCGGCGCTCATGCTGGTCATGGTCGGCGTGGCCAGCCCTCCGGAAGTCAGCGCCGGGGACCTGGTGGCGTTTCCCCCACCCACCATCGGTGACATCGTCGTGGACAGTTACAACTGCGAGACGGGCGAATTGGCGTTCCATGCGCCGGTGACCAACCTCATCGCCGTCGACCCCAACACGACCTCCATCGTTGACTATCCTCTTGTTTACGCATTCGGCTCGCACCATGGATCAGAAGACGCTCCTCAAGTCTTTTCCGGCCTGTTCGCCTGGACACCGACCGAGGCACAGTCACCCTTCACCGGCATTGTGCATCTGGAGGGCGTCGCGCCACCGACGCAGGATGGGGAGACGATCACACGCATCGTGCTCCAGATTCTGGTCGGCACTGGCGATACTCTGGAAAATCCCACCGACTTCGACGTCACGAGCTACCTCACCCTCACCGACTGTAGCACCCCGGACGATGACCTCGTTCAGCAGCTGGTCGATCTGCTGATCCAAATCCTGCAGGACATTCTGAACGCATGATGCGTCACATCGACGGCACACGAATTTGAGTCCGCGGTTCCCAATGTTGCGCCTGAAACCGCTCGGACACTGAATCAGGAGGTACGCAAGGGGTCCATTGAACAGTCGCTACGCTTCAGGAATAGAGGAAAATCATGAACGTGCGAAGCAAATTCCTTCCGAGTACCGTGTTTGCCGTGGTGATGCTCGTCGTCGGAGCCGTGGCCGCCAGTGCCGCGCCGAACGTGTGCGTGAGCGTGAGCGGTGTCGAGGTGTACCAGAGCGGTTCCGCCGTATGCGATTCCGACATCGGTTCGAGCGCAGTTTCGATTGGCCAAGACAGCGGGGCGTCGGCCGCGGATGGCGACAACAACACGGCGGTCGCCGTTGGGAAAGACAGCGGGGCGATAGCCACTGACGGTGACAACACGGCTGTCGTCGTAGGCGAAGTCAGCGGGGCGATAGCCGAAGATGGGAACGGCAACACAACAGTCGTCGTCGGTAATGACAGCCTGGCGGACACGGGCAATCTTGACGACAACACATTGATCGCGGTTGGCGACCAGCAGGGTATTTTCTTTCTCCTGCAATCGGGCTGTACGGTCGTCCTGGTAAGCGGCGAGCTGTACGGCAGTTGCCCATAACCCCCAATCCGCCGATTCGGATCTAATGCTGCCATTTGGATGGCAGGATGGACGTGACCAACCTCCTTAGCAACAAATGATTGGCATGAATCCACCGATCCCAACCCAATACTGCTGAAAAATGCAGGAGAGGCAAAAATCATGAACCGTCAACGGAGTGTTGTGTGGAGTGCGGTACTGATCGCACTGCTGGCGGCCGTTAGTGTATCCCCAGCCAACGCCGCTCAGGACGTGTGCGTGCATGTCAATGGAGTGCCGCTTTTCCAATCAGGTTCCGCCACGTGCGAATCAATCGAGGGCACCACCGCCATCGCGGTCGGCGATGCAAGTTTTGCCTCGGTTGAAGAAGATGCCGATAACACCGCCATCGCCATCGGCGATGCCAGCGTCGCGGAAAGTAGCGATGTTGGCGAAGGCAACTCGTTGATAGCCGTCGGCGACGGCAGTATTGCCTCGAATTCCGTTGGCAACGACAACGATATCATCGCGGTGGGAAATGGCAGCGAGGCATTCAATGCGGACGAGGGTGACTCTAACGCCCTGACTGTGATCGGTGACGGCAGTGTCTTCTCCATCCAGGGTGAATCAGGCTGCGTGGTTATCGTGGTCAACGGTCAGGAATTCGGCGGCTGTTAGAGCGAGTTGGACTTGCCGTGGCTCCTGCCGTGGTGGTTGTCTTCTCCATGATCTTCTCCCAGAGCCGCGGATCGGGTCTGGTCGCACGCGCGTCACGCGATTGAGCTGCTTCGATCCTCCGGTGGAATGACGCCGCTGTCGCCGCGAGCGATTCGGCGCTACTGGTTCCGTCGTGGTTGCCGGTCCGAACGTCTGGTCGATCATGGCTGTTGCCCGACCGGGTGCTCGGGGACCCATTGTTCCGGGCGATCTCGTTCAACCAGGCGTCGAAAGCGTCAGCATCGTTCAATGCGTCGGTCTTCGGGCGCTGGTGGAGATCATGATCATCACGAGATTCGAAATCGCCGTTGGGGCGGTGGAAGTTGCTCATGAGGTGGCTCCTTCGGGCGGTGCAAGCAGGCCGCGCAGGCGCTTGTAGGCGCGGGACTGGGAGGATTTGACAGCGGATTGCGTCATGCCCAGCGCATCGCCGACTTCGGCGGTCGTCAACCCGGCGAGGCGAAGCTCGATGATGTCGCGCTGGTTTTCAGGAACCTGGTCGAGCACAGCGAGCAAGCGCGAAAGCTCGTCGTGGTGCAGCGCGTGCTCCTCCGGTCCGGGGTCCTGATCGATAAGGGTGTGCATCACCGGATCGAGCGGGTTGGTGCGTTTGAAGCGACGCCAGCGATCCGTGATCGTGTTGCGGGCGATGGTGAAGAGCCAGCTCCGGAAAGTCGATCCCTGACGGTGATGGTAGCGGTCGATCCGCTCGATGGCGCGGATGAATATTTGGGCGGTGAGGTCGTTGGCCACATCGGGATCGCCCACCTTGCGGAAGCAAAAGCGGTAGATCGGGGTGGCGTAGCGATCGTAAAGGGGCGCGAAGGCGCGCGGGTCGGTTTTGGCCGCCTCGATCCAGGTCGCTTCGAGGTCGCCGGAGTCATCCGCATCGCGCTGGCGAGCATCGGTTCCTGATCCTGAAACTGGAAGCGATTCGCTCAACACGCCCACCCCGCGGCCTCCTCCGGTTCGATACCGACGATCATCGCACGATGTGCCGGGCGAGATCATCTCTGCTACCGGTAACGCGAAATGGCGGTGAGGGGTCGCAGTGTTCGATATGGACAGGCATGCTCGCCTGCCCGCTGCTCAGCCAGGTTGGGTGTGGGACGTCACCACGTGCCAGTCACCGCCGAAGCGGTTCGCATCTGTCGGTAGCGCTACCGGGGCCGTTTCAGTTGGGAGTCGTGGCAGGACGTGGACTTCTGGCCGGCTGTCTCGATAATCGTGGGAATCAGTGGTCTTCCTGCCCTCTACAGCGGTAGTCTTGCGTGTTGCAACTGTGGAAGTGTCGTGATGGCTGGATAGCCGCGCTGAGCAATTCGGTAGTGATGATGAATCGGCCTGGTATGCCGGATTTGGAGCCGACCTGTCGCGATGGGGTACCGATCGGGCGATTGGAGCGTTGAGAGCGATGGGTGATGCGGCGCAAGACAATGAGTCCGTCCATGCCAGTGGTGGAGCGACGGCGGGAGAGCCACCTGACCTGGTGGGCTGGTTCTATACGTGGTGGCGCGACGACTCCCTCCCCGCGCTGTCCCCCGTGCCCGATCTGGCCGCGGCACCGGGTGGGGACGAACAGCTCGTCGCGACCATGATGGGCACCGACGTCGAGACGGTGCGGGAGCGGATGCGCCAGGGTCACCGGCCGTGGTTGGCCCGGATCGGGGACAAGCCGGTTGGCTGGGGCTGGGTCGCCGCCAGCGAAGCCGCGATCGCCGAGCTGGGCATCGCGATCAACCTACCTTCTGGGGATCGCTATCTCTGGGACTTCGTCACGCAGCCCTCCTGGCGGGGCCGTGGAGTGTACGCCGCCCTGCTCCAGGCGATTCTGGCCCAGGAAGGCGCGGCGCGGTACTGGATCGGGCATGACGTGGGGAATATTGCCTCCGTGCGCGGGATTACCAATGCGGGGTTTCGCGTGGTCGGTGCTGTTCGCCGCATGGAGGACGGCCACGTGGCGTTCGTGCCGGATGGTTCAACCGATCGCGCCGAAGCCGCGGCGACACTTCTCGGTCTCCCGGTGACCGATCCGTGACGACTTTTCCGTACCGGGTTGGTGATCAGATTGAATGCCTGGACAGTACCATGCCGTCCGGCGGGTCCATTGCGGGCATGCCGGGAATGCTTTCGCGACTGAGGCAGGATCTTCGGCTACGGTGCTTTGACGTTCGGCGGGCCCTGCTCGACGCGGAGCTTGAGGTCGTCGAAGGTGACGTCTCCCTCCCACATCGACTCGATCCACCAGGTCGCGCCGGCATCCGCCCACGGCTGCAGCTGCGCTCGTGTCGCCGCGGCGTCATCTCCCGGGGTCACACCTTCGATCACGAACTCGAATGGCTCGTTGCCTTCGCGGTGCTCGTTTACCCACGCGACAATCTCGCGCAGCACGTCGGGTGTGAAATCCGATAGTCCCTCCGGGGTGCCGCTGACGACTGACGGAAGCATGCCGTCGTACCTGGCGGCGCGACCGACCGACTTCCTGCTCGGCCATGCGCCCACCACCCAGATCGGGATGTCGCCGTTCACCGGTCTCGGCTGGAACACCATGTCGTCGAGCTGATAGTGCATTCCTTTATAGGAGAACGGCTCGCCCTTCCATGCCCGCTTCAGGATTTCCAGCGTCTCGTCGAGGCGCCCGGCGCGTTCCCGGCGATCGGTGACCTCCGGATGCACCCGGCTGAAGCCACCGTCATCGACCGCGCCCAGCCCAACCGGAATCACCAGCCGACCATGGGAGAGGTGGTCGACCGTCAGCGCCTCGCGCACCACCTTCCACGGTCGCCTTCGTGAAAGGGGATGCACGATCGCGCCGAGTGTGACGCGGGATGTCCTCGTCGCGGCGGCGCCAAGCACGACCCATGGGTCCCACGCCGGCATCGGCCCGACGGAGATGCCATCCCAGGTGAAGAAGCCGTCCCACCCGTGCCGTTCGGTCAGCTCGGCGAGCTGGAGTGTTTCATCCATCGATTGGGTAAAGGTCGCAATGAATCCGTACTTCACGCAGAACTCTCCTTTGGCGGATCAGGATTCGAGCTCGACCAGGATCGGCGGGTTCTCAACCGCGGACGTGTAGCTGGTGATCGTCGCTGGCACCTTGAACCCGTCCCGCTCGTAGAGTCGCCGAATGTTCTCCAGGGAACTCTCGGGAGCGGCGACAACCGCGGCAAGGTGATCGAGGAGATAGAGATCGTCTATCCCGAGCGCATCCTGGCGGTCCATCAGTCCCCACGTGTCCCACAGGATCATCTCGTGCTGGTTCAACGCGGCAAGATCGTGGATAAGATTGTG
>Ga0075527_10000263_pt1 | contig 12220 bp, 9 predicted proteins | sample NGEPer11B_FD_74784 | JGI IMG/M metagenome (GOLD analysis project Ga0075527, IMG submission 74784) | Arctic peat soil microbial communities from the Barrow Environmental Observatory site, Barrow, Alaska, USA - NGEE Permafrost305-11B | ecosystem: Environmental > Terrestrial > Soil > Wetlands >...
GTACAGACCGCGACGGGCGCTGTAGTGACTTTTTGAGATCTCGATCGAGCGGCTCGCCGACCTTTCAGGGGTTTCGCGCGAGATTGCCGAGGACAAACTCGATGGTCGCGATTGACTCGCGCCCCCAGTGCTCCCCGCATCCTGGAGATCTTCAGCGACGTCCAGCGCCACCAACTGATCAGTGGGGACCATGTCGTGCAGACCTTTCAGCCCCAACTCACCCCCATCCAACAGCAGGTCCTGGACCTCCTACACATCCCAGCAAGCATCTACACCTGAACCCCAAAGTGGGGGCCATATCGACATCGAGAAGTGCGGAACGTCAGTTGAACTGAGCAGATTGACCGGTGCCCAGGCTCTCAGTCTGAGATCACGGGCTGCGGACCTGGCATCGTCGTGGCCACGTTCCGAGCCTTAGGACGGGGCCACGCGAAAACCAGAATGATGACGACGACTGCCCAGGCCAGATGCACGGCCCCGACCGCCTCCTGATGGGTGAACCACCAGCGAGTCAGACCTGTTGTCTTCGTCAGTGCGTGGGCAAAGTCTCGGGTGAATGGCTGCCAGAACAGGACGACCGTGGCCAGCGTGGTCCACGGGATCCTCCAGCCGGTGCCGAGCAGGTCGAAGACGACGGCGGCGAGTGCGGCACTGCCGATGTAATAGGCGTTGTCCTTCGGGTCCAGTGCCAGTCGCACTGCGACGGAGACGAGCAACACTCCCGGCAGGCCTCTGGTCAGGACTGCCACGGTTGCCGCTGCGGGTGAGAGAACGAGCTGGGCTGTGCGCCCCCACGCCGGTACCAACACGCCGCGCACGCCCAGGGTGTGCAGTCCCGACGCTGGAGACAAACCGACCGGCGGGTGCAGGGCGCCGAGCGTGCGCGGGTTGGCGAGCACGAAGGGCGCCCAAGCCAGCGCAGTTCCGGCGGCCGCCACGGCTGCCGCACGCAGCCGGCCCCACGGTAGGACGAGCAGCAGCGGCAGGAACCCGACTGCCCACGGTTTTGCCGCGATGGCTGCCGCCAGCGCTACCCCTGCCAGGACGGGCCGGTCGGCGGACACCGCGCGAAGAGCCACGATGGCGAAGATCATGGCGAGGACGTCGTCAAGGTGCCCCCACCGGACCGAAAGAACCGTCCATGCCGGGATGAGCACGATGGCCGCGATGAAGATCCGCTGGTGCCTTTTGGCTGGGGCCACCAAAGGCGCGAGCGCAGCGATAAGCAAAGGGCCGGCCACAGCCATCCCAAGCAGCGCGACGCTCTTGCCGACGTTGGCGGGAAGGGGGCCGAGCAAAGCGGCCACCACCAACGACAGAGGGCCGGTCTGTAGCCATGGAGCGTCAGCGAAGAGGTTGAGGCCGGAGCCGTGCAGAAGAAGCCTGGAGCCCTCAACGGAGAAGTGCCACGACAGACCGGAATCCGGCCACATGTGCCAAGCCCACCACGCGGCCCACAGGGCCACGACAGTCCAGGAGGCTACGACAGGCAGCGCCTTACGGTGTACCTCCATGTCAATCACCCTAGTGATCCACATCGCTGTTCTTGCCTAGGAAGGCGGTTCCGAGCCGGGGTGGGTCGCCATGAGATCTGACCGGCGGACTGCTCGAGGATGGTCTGCCGGCCGTCCTCCTCGTCCCACTGGCTGCCGACCTCGATGAACCCGAGTCCGGCGCGCAAAGCGGGAGGCCAGATTCTCAGGGCTACCCGTCGCGCGGAACCGGAGCACTGCGGGGTCGTCCTGTGACCAGCCGAACATGGCGAGCACGGCTTCTCGCGCGTAACCCTGTCGGCGGTAGGCGGGAAACACCTCGTAGCAGATCTCCGGCATGACGGCTTCGTGGGTCATCGGACCAGATCCAGGCAGTCCGAGCTGACGTCAGTGTTCGCCATCCGGGTCGTCATACTCCCCAAACCTCCCCCAGCGCAGAAACGACCTTCCAGTCGCGGGTTGTTGCCACTACTCCCCCGCGCTCGATCCGGGCGTTGCTGAGCTTCGCCTGGTGCGACGGGTGCGCGAACCACAGGTAGACCTCACGCCCGTTGGCGTGTGCCCGCTCCCCTGCGACGTCCCAGCCGTTCATCGTTGCCGTGAATCCCTCACCGGGATCTTTCTTGAGGAAGGTGACATAACGTCGTGACTCGCCTTCCCATGGAGCTGGCAGACCCATCCCGTATGAGGTCAACTCGCCCAGCTGATCGGGCGTCCGAACGATGGCTGTCACGGTGAACCCGCAGAGATCCTGCAATGCCACCTCCAAGGCGGCCTCCACCTCAGGGACCGAATTCAGGCTCGAGGTGAAGCGAAGGTTTCCGCTCTGGATGTAAGTCTCAACTTCGCCATAACCTCGATGGACCAGTCCTGCTCGCAGATCAGCCATCTTGACGAACCGCCCGCCGACGTTGACCGCCCGCAGGAACGCGATGTGGGTGGGCATCAGATCGTGAGCGTCCCGCGGCCGATTTCACGCACGGCACCACTGACCAGGATGGTGCCGTCCTGCTCCACCGCCAGGTCCAGGACCGATGGGCGCTGGATCGCACTCCCCTGATGGATGCGGCGTCGAATCCCTCGTTCGTGGTTCGCCAGGAACCAGCCGCCGAGGTTGGCACACGCCGATCCGGTTGCCGGGTCCTCGATCACCGAGTTGTTCTGCGTGAAGAAGAGCCGGGCCTCGATGGTGTCGGGACCTGTCGGGGCCCAGAGGTAGACCATTGACTCACCATCTGGCCTTGCGCCGAACCTGGCCAAGAGCGCGGGATCGGCGGATGCAGCCCTGACGTCCTGCGCCGTGCGTAGCGGCAGGATCAGCTGGATGGTGCCGGTGTCGACCCACAACGGTTCTGCCGCAACGCGATCTGCAGTCAGTGCGATCATTGCGGTCAGATTCGAGCGCGACACGTCCACAGGGTAGGACATCGGCGCGTTCGCCTGCAGAGTCCACACCTTGTCCGTTAACTGCACCGGGATGTCTCCGGCTGGCATACGCAGGCGGATGTTGTTCCCCGCGTTCGACAGCTCACGCACGACATACGCCGTGCCAAGGGTTGGGTGTCCGGCGAACGGCATCTCGTAGCTTGGCGTGAAGATGCGGACGTTGGCGCTCACATCTGCCCCACCGGGGGTGATGAAAGTCGTCTCCGAGAGATTGAGCTGGCGGGCGAGGTCCTGCATGTCGTTTTCGGACAGGCCTGCCGCGTCCTCGAAAACGCACAGCGGGTTGCCGGAGAACGGATTGTCACCATCGGTGAAGACGTTCAGGATGCGATAGCTGAGCAACCGGCTGTTGGGCGACATGGCGGTCAGGGCTCGATTCGCGTTGTGACAGCAGTGCCGAGCTGTACGGTCCGGCTCACGGTGCAGAGGCGGTCGTGCGACCGCTGCACGGCCTCGGGCAGGAGCGCCCGTGCGGCGTCCCCGCCCTCGCCGTCGGGGAACTTCAACCGGAAGGTCACTGACAGCTCTTCCATTCGGTTGCCGCCCTCGTCGCGCATCTTGTCCCCGTCGACCTGCACCACGAACGACTCCGGCTCGGCCCGGCGCGTCGTGAAGACGTCGACGTCGACCGCAGTGCATCCGCCGATGGCTGCGAGTAACAGCTCGACGGGCGTGAAGTCGTCCACGTCGCCCGTGCCGAAGTCGAGGGTGCCGCCGCGACCGTTGACCGCGGTGTAGCGGCCGGCCGACGTGCGGGTGATGGTCACGGTTCGATGCGCGTCAGAAGCCATTCCCCTACTCTGCCAGAATCAACGACCAGGCACTGAAGGGCCCGGTTTGCTGTTCCGGCCCGCATCCGGTTGCTGTGGGGCTGCGTCTGCCAGGTTGACAGCTGCCCACGATGAGCTCTCCTGACGGAAGGGATCGTGCCCGCGTTCACTCCGGCTGGAAAGCGAACGGCGTCACGTCCACCTTTTCATCGCGCGGGCGCATCCTCTACTGTTCCGTCCGCCCCTGTTGGGCGAGACTCCCCGGCGCACAAACGAGGTGATCACCACCACTGAATCCACAGTCCTGTCAGCGGTCGGTCGTAGCCTTCGGACGTGCGCTTCATACATACCTCTGACTGGCACCTGGGGCGGTCATTCCACCGGGTGGGGCTGCTCGATGCCCAAGCCCGCTATCTGGACCACCTGGTCGACGTGGTCAAATCAGAGGGAGTCGACGCGGTGCTCGTGTCGGGTGACGTCTATGACCGTGCACTGCCCGCCCCCGACACGGTGGAACTGCTCTCGGCCGCGGTCACCCGGCTTATCGACGCGGGCGCTGTCGTCGTCCTGTCCAGCGGTAACCATGACTCGGCGATCCGTCTTGGCTTCGCTTCGGACCTTCTGGCCCGGGCGGGGCTTCACATCCGGACCAGTCTTGACTCGGTGGGGATGCCGGTGATGATCAAGGACGTCGACGTCTACCCGTTGCCCTATCTCGAGCCGTCTGTGGCGGCCGATGTGATGGGCGCGCTGGAACGCACCCACGCGGCGGTGCTGAGGGCGGCTATGGACCGGGTTCGCGCCCAGGCGCTCTCCCGACCTGGCTGCGCAGTGGTGATGGCTCATGCCTTCGTCACCGGCGGGGCTACCAGCGAGTCCGAGCGGGACATCAGTGTCGGCGGGGTTTGCGCGGTCCACCCGGAGGTGTTCGCGGAGGCGGACTACGTGGCACTGGGCCACCTGCACGGTCCACAGCGCATCTCCGAGACCGTTCGATACTCGGGCTCGCCGATTGCGCTGTCATTCAGTGAGGCCGGCCATCACAAGGGCTCAGTCCTTGTGGACGTCTCGGCGGGGGCCCTGAAGACCCGGTCCATCCCCGCTCCGTTCACCAAGTCGCTTGCCATCTTGCGCGGTGACCTCGAGGAACTCCTGCGCGATCCGCGGCACCGCGGCGCCGAGTCTGCCTACTGCCAGATCACGCTGACCGACACCGTGCGGCCGACGGGCGCGATGGAGCGGTTACGGCGACGGTTCCCCGACACCTTAGTACTGGCGTTCGAACCGGCTGGCGCCGAGGCGATTCCACGCACCAGCACAGCCATGCTGCGCCAGCGCGGCGATCTCGATTTGTGTTGTGACTTTCTCACCCACGTTCGCGGTGGGAGGGCGGTCTCCGAGCAGGAGCGTGCTCTGCTGGCCACCGCCGTCGAGCGTTCGCGTGTGGCCCGCGATGACGAGGGACGAGCTTCCGGCACAGGCAATGCCGCGTGAGGCTGCATCGCTTGGCAATCACTGCTTTTGGTCCTTTTCCCGGTTCAGAGGAGGTTGATCTCGACGCCCTAGCGTCTTCGGGTCTGTTCCTGATCCACGGCCCCACCGGCGCTGGCAAGACAAGCATCCTGGACGCCATCTGTTTCGCCCTGTATGCCGCCGTTCCCGGCGCCCGAACCGGCGCGCGGGCCAGCCTGCGAAGCGACCATGCTCCCGAGGGGGCCATCCCCGAGGTGACCCTGGACTTCACGGCCGGCGGGCGCCGTCTGCGGGTCTGCCGGTCGCCGGACTTCTCTCGACCGAAGAAGCGTGGCATCGGGGAGACCACCGTTCCGGCGAGGGTGGTCCTCGAGGAGCTGGTGGGCGCGGGCTGGGTGAATCTCGGGACGCGCAACGACGAGGTCGCCATGGTGCTCAAGGAGATCCTCGGCATGGGCTTGGAGCAGTTCATCAAGGTCGTGCTTCTGCCCCAGGGAGACTTTGCGGCCTTTCTGCGAGCGAGCCCTGATGAGCGTCGTTCGGTGCTGGAGAAGTTGTTCGACACTCAGCGGTTCACTGATGTCGAGACGTGGCTGGCCGCACGCCGTCGTCAGACGACTGCAGCCGTCGGCGCCGCACGTGGCACGCTCTCGACCGACCTGTTGCGGGTGGACGACGTGATCGCGCGTCTGGACGAAGGCGACGACATCATCGCTCCGGACTGGTCGGAGCTGTTTCATCCTGAGGCCGACGCGGTGCCCCAGGCCGGCGCCTCGCCGAACGTGGACTCAGTGCTGCGAGCGCTCACTGCGGCAGTCCAGGAGCGCGCCAGCGCTGCTTTGGCCGGTGTTGAGGTCGCCGGTTCCGTGGTCGTTCGGACGCAGGCCGCCGTCCAGGAAGGCGCCGCGGTCCTGCGGTATCAGGAGACGGCGCATGAGGCTCGAGCTCGGCTCTGCGCGTTGGACGAGCAACGAGGGGCCTATCTGGATGCCGCGCACCGCGTTGAGCTTTCGGAGCGCGCAGGTGCCGTTAGCGGTTTCGTCGCGGCAGTCCGCAGTGCCGACCTGACTTGCGATGCAGCGCTGAACGTGGTCGCCCGGCTTCGCGAGCCGCTGGCGCTCATGGTTGAGCACGACGGTGATGAGCACGACGGTGATGAGCACGACGGTGACGTCGCATCGGTGCGTTCGCTGATCGACCAGATGGCTGGTCACAGCGATGCGCTACAGCAGGTCGTTGCCCAAGACCGCCGGGCGCACGCGTTGGCAGAGGAATCGGCTCGGCACACTCAGGCTGCGCTGGTTGCCGATGAGCAGTCCGATGCGCTCGCCCTCCAACGCACCCAGACCGAGGTGCGTCGAGCGGGCGCCGAAGAGTGCCGAGACGCGGGTCGAGCTGCACTGGCGGAGATTCCCGCCCTCGAAGCGCGTCACAAGAGCCTGGCCAGGACTCGGCAGCTTCTCGATGATCAGGAGCGCTCAGTTGGCGAGCTCGAGACGCTCCAACGGCAGTGTGACTCGGCTGGAGGACTCCTGCTGGACATGCGAGAGCGGCTTCTGGACCTGCGTGAGCGAAGGCTCGCTGGGCTAGCAGCTGAGCTGGCAACCGGACTCAAGGCCGGCGACCCCTGCCCGGTCTGCGGATCCTGCGCTCACCCCGCTCCGGCGGTGACAACCGATGCCGTCGGTCCGGCGGATATTCAGTCTGCGGAGGCCGACCAAACTCGCGCCACCGAGGCCCTCAGCCTGCTCAGGTCGGCAGTCTCGGCCGAGCATGCACGCCGAGACGCCAGGGCCGTTGAACTTGCGGCACATTCTGGAGGATCTGGAGAAGAGCTGATGATGGGGGCATCAGCTGTGGTCGATGTTCTGGCTGCCAGTGCCGCCTTCATCGCTGATGCTCAGCGGGCTGCGTCGGCACAGCCCGAGGCGCAGGTTCAGATGGCGGCCCTGGCGATGGATGTGGAGCGGCTCCGGGGGCTCTTCGAGGGCGCGGTCGCCGCCAGAGCGTCGTCTCTCGCGCTGGCGGCCTCGACCCGTGAGCAGTCCAAGACCGCTGGCGCCGAGGTCACGACGCTGCTCGCCAACCATGCCCAGGCTTGCCCCTGCTATACCGGCGAGCTCGCCGCGGTCGCCGCGGTCATCTCGCGGCACCGTCAGACTCTTGATGACCTTCGGTCACTGGCCACCGGGCTCCATGAGCTCGTCACCCAGAGAGCCCACGCGCGTGAGGCATGCCTGCGGCTCTCAACAGCGCTGCAGGCCAATGGTCTCGAGAGCATGGAACAGGCTCAAGTTGCCCTGCTATCGCCTGCGAGTGTCGGCGAGCTCACGGCCCTCTTGCGGACTGCTGAAGAGCAACGCGCGCAGGCAACCGCTTTGTTGGCCCAGGCTGATGTCAGGGCTGCCCTCAAGGTGCCGACCCCCGACGTGGACGCGTTGACAGAGACACATCTGCGGGCGGCAGAATCGCTGACCAATGCCAGCCGGCGGCACACCTTGTCAGAACAGGCCCAGCGAGAGCTGCATGCCCTCGCCCGCAGTGTCCTGGCAGCGTTGGCTGACCTTGGCCCAGCGCAGGAGGAAGCCCGGTTGGTTCTGGAGCTGGCTGACTGTCTCGCCGGTACCAGTGCGGACAACGCGCTGAGGATGCGGCTGTCCTCCTACGTCCTGGCCGCTCGGCTGGCGGAGATCGCGACCCTGGCCAACGAACGCCTAACGACGATGAGTGACGGCCGCTACACCCTGGAGTACACGGACGCCCGGGCCGCAAAGGGAGCCCGCAGCGGTCTCGGCCTACTGGTCAGGGATGCCTGGACCGGGCAGTCGCGGGAGACGTCCTCGCTGTCGGGGGGCGAGTCGTTCATGGCTTCCCTGGCGTTGGCGCTGGGAATGGGCGACGCGGTGCGGGCTGAGGCAGGCGGTTTCGACCTGCAGACGCTCTTCGTCGATGAGGGCTTCGGCTCGTTGGATGAGGAGAGCCTCGAACAGGTGATGGCTGTCCTTGACACCCTGCGCGAGGGAGGCAGGGCGGTCGGCATCGTCAGTCACGTCACGGAGCTGCGGACGCGCATTCCCCACCAGCTGCATGTGCTCAAGCAGCAGGCAGGTTCACGCATCCGCACCGAGGACCACGACTGTCCGGCTGTCTGAACCGCCGCGGCCCGCCCGGCTCAGTCCTCGAACGCCTCAGGGGGCGGACAGGAGCAGATGAGGTTGCGGTCGCCGAAGGCTTCCTCGAGACGCCGTACGGGTGGCCAGTACTTCGAGAGCTTGTCGACACCCGCGGGGAAGGCCGCCAGCTTGCGATCGTAGGGGTGGTCCCACTGTTCGACAAGGCAGGCCGCCGTGTGCGGGGCATGGTGCAGCACGCTGTCCGCCGCCGAGACCTCGCCGCGGGCAACCTGCTCGATCTCGCCGCGGATGGCGATCATGGCATCGCAGAAGCGGTCGAGCTCGATGAGATCCTCGCTCTCGGTCGGTTCCACCATGAGGGTGCCGGCGACAGGGAACGACATGGTCGGTGAGTGGAAGCCATAGTCGATGAGACGCTTGGCCACATCGTCGACAGATACGCCGGTGTCGTGGGTGATCCCTCTCAGGTCGAGAATGCACTCGTGGGCCACGATTCCCTCGTTCCCGGAGTAGAGCACCGGGTAGTGCTCACGCAGTCGGGCTGCGATGTAGTTGGCCGACAAGACGGCGACCTGCGCGGCACGGGTCAGTCCGGCGCCGCCCATGAGCCGAACATAGGCCCAGGAAATCGGCAGGATGCTCGCCGAACCATACGGGGCGCCCGAGACCGGGCCCACGCCCGTGTGCGGGCCGGCTTCAGGGGCGAGTGGGTGGCTCGGAAGATATGGCGCGAGGTGACTGCGCACGGCCACCGGACCGACTCCGGGGCCGCCGCCACCGTGTGGGATGGCGAACGTCTTGTGCAGGTTCAGGTGCGACACGTCGCCGCCGAACTTGCCCAGTTGTGCGAGGCCGATCAGCGCGTTGAGGTTGGCTCCGTCGATGTAGACCTGACCACCCGCGTCGTGCACCAGCTCGCACAGCTCGGTGATCGTGTCCTCGAAGACACCGTGGGTCGAGGGGTAGGTGACCATGATCGCCGCGAGGTTCTCCCGATGAGCCGTGACCTTGGCCCGCAGGTCTTCCATGTCGACCTCGCCGGTCGCGGCAGTCTTGACCACGACGACCTTGAGGCCGGCCATTGTCGCGCTGGCCGCGTTGGTGCCGTGCGCGGAAGCCGGGATCAGGCAGATGTTGCGAGCCGCCTCGCCGCGAGACTCGTGGTACGCGTGGATAGCCAGCAGACCGGTCAGCTCACCCTGTGAGCCGGCGTTCGGCTGGAGCGTTACGGCGTCGTAACCGGTGATCTCGCACAGCCAAGCCTCGAGATCCTTGATCACTGACCGGATTCCTTCGGTCTGGGACGTCGGGGCAAAGGGGTGCAGTCCTGCGAACTCAGGCCAGGACACCGCCTCCATCTCGGTGGTGGCGTTCAGCTTCATGGTGCACGATCCCAGCGGAATCATGCCCCGGTCGAGCGCGTAGTCCCGATCGGAGAGCTTGCGCAGGTAGCGCAGCATCGCCGTCTCGCTGTGGTGGTTGTGGAACACCGTATGGGTCAGAAAGCCCGACTCACGGATCAGCCTCGGGGGCCAGGTGAGGCTCTCGACGGTGGTCAGGGTCGACAGCTCCGGCACACCGAACGCGGCCAGCACCGCTGACAGGTCCAAGATGTCGGTGGTCTCGTCGGTGCTGATCGAGACGCGATCGGCATCAGCCTGCCAGATATTGACCCCACGGGCGGCAGCCTCGGCGACGACTTCTCTGGCCCGGCCCGGCACCCGGGCCGTGATGGTGTCGAAGAAGTGCTCAGTCTCGACCTCGATCCCGCCCCCGCGTAGACCAGTGGCCAGCGCCGCGGCATGACCATGAACTCGCCGCGCGATTCGGGACAAACCTGCGGGTCCGTGGTACACGGCATACATGGAGGCCATGACGGCCAGAAGCACCTGGGCGGTGCAGATGTTGGAGGTGGCCTTCTCGCGGCGGATGTGCTGCTCACGGGTCTGTAGTGCCAGGCGGTATGCCGGGTGACCGTCTGCGTCAATGCTGACTCCCACAAGACGGCCCGGCATCGTGCGCTCGAGGCCTTCCCGAACGGACATGAAGCCGGCGTGTGGACCACCAAAGCCCATGGGCACACCGAAGCGCTGGCTGCTCCCGACGGCGACGTCGGCGCCCCACTCCCCCGGAGGCGTGACCAAGACCAGGGCAAGAAGGTCGGCTGCGGCGGTCACCAGAGCACCTAGCTCGTGTGCGGCGGCCGCCAGTGCCGACCAGTCACGCAGCTCACCATCGGCGCCCGGGTACTGCACGATGACGCCGAAGACGGCCTTGCCGCCGGCAGCCGTGGTCAGCGCCTCGGCCGTAGTCACCGCGTTCAGGTCGGCGACGATGACAGTCAGACCCAAAGGCTTGGCGCGGGTCTGGATGACGGCGACGGACTGGGGAAACGTGTGTTGGTCAACGACAAGGACAGCGTCAGCGGCGGCCTTGCTCGCGCGGCGCATGACGGCCATGGCCTCCGCGGCGGCGGTGCTCTCATCCAGCAGCGAGGCGTTGGCGATCTTCAGACCGGTGAGGTCGGCGATGACCGTCTGAAAGGTGAGCAAGGCTTCCAGCCGGCCCTGGGAGATCTCAGGCTGGTACGGGGTGTACGCGGTGTACCAGGCAGGACTCTCGAACACGTTGCGCTTAATCACGGCCGGCGTGACGGTGCCGTAGTACCCCAGGCCGATCATCTGGGTCAGCACCGTGTTGCGAGAGGCCAGGGCCCGAAGCTCCCCAATGACGGCTTCCTCGGTGGGTGCCGCATCGAGGCGCAGGGCGCGTTCGCTGCGAATGACTCCCGGCATGGCCGTGTCCAGCATCGCCTCCAGGCTGGGCTGGCCGACAACCTTGAGCATTGCCGCGACATCGCCGTGGTCGGGGCCGATATGCCGGGAAACGAAGTCCGGCTCAACAGTAGGGGTGGAATCGATGGTCACCTGAGGCTCCTCACGCGGGCGGCACGTATCTACCGAGCGGTCATTGCCTCCCCACCTGTCGCCCGAAGGTGGCTTCAAGTTGCCTGCCCGTTGCGGTCCTGGGGCCTGAGAGGTTCCGGGGAGGTTTGCCCCTTCGGCGCCCCATCACCATGGCCTCCCACAGGGAGACTGCACGGCACGGGACTCTCCCGCACGGGTTAATCAGCGACGCCACCATAACACCGGCGAGCCCTCTTGATGTCGTCGCGATGTCTCGCGGTGAAAGCCGACAAGAAGTGGTTGTCAGGCTCAGCCGATCTTGCGTGCCTGCCTGCGATTGGTGAGCTCATCGCCAGGATGAGCAGTGGGGGCCTCGTCCTCGGCGCGCTCACTGGGAAGGGAGGCGAGCACGCCCTCGACCTCGCGCCAGACGTGACCCACGGCAATGCCAAAAACGCCCTGACCGCCCTGTACCAGGTCGATGATTTCCTCGGCCGAGGTGCATTGGTAGACGCTGGCGCCATCGCTCATCAGGGTGATCCGGGAGAGATCCTCGACACCGCGCTCCCGAAGATGGCTGATGGCGACCCGAATCTGCTGCAGAGAGACCCCGCTGTCCAGCAGCCGCTTGACCACCTTGAGGACCAAGATGTCGCGAAACCCGTAGAGACGTTGGGTCCCGGAGCCGGTGGCACTGCGAACGGAGGGCTCGACCAAACCGGTACGGGCCCAGTAGTCGAGCTGCCGGTAGGTGATACCTGCGGCGCTGCAGGCGGTGGGACCGCGGTAGCCGGTATCCTCACGCAGTTCGGGAAGGTCGTCGGTGAACAACAGACCCTGCGCCGCGACTGGGGCAGAACCAGGGTCGTGCCGCGCTTCTCCGGTGGAGTGCACGCTTGCCTCCTTGCGAACTACAGCTTCGTTATTTGTTCTGACGGTACGGCGGAGGGCGGGCGAGCGTCAATCACCACGCATGGCGGCTGGCGTGTCGCACCTTC
>Ga0075527_10000265_pt1 | contig 12173 bp, 10 predicted proteins | sample NGEPer11B_FD_74784 | JGI IMG/M metagenome (GOLD analysis project Ga0075527, IMG submission 74784) | Arctic peat soil microbial communities from the Barrow Environmental Observatory site, Barrow, Alaska, USA - NGEE Permafrost305-11B | ecosystem: Environmental > Terrestrial > Soil > Wetlands >...
TGATGGATGGGATCGAAGGTCCCACCCATGACACCTATTCGCCTTGTCAGTGGTGCGCTCCGGGATCGGTTGACCCGTGCGAGTCGCCCGAGTCACCATGTTGTACCCGGACGGGCGTGTCGTACTTGGCCGCAGTGTTGCGGAAGGACCACAGCAGCCCCAGGAGCACCAGGAAGGATGCAAAGGAAATTGCCCAATAGGCATATGGGGACATCGGCAGCTCGCGCAGCTTCACGGTCCCTGCGGTGGCCAGCGCGACGACTGTTGGCATGAACGACATGAGCACAGCCTAGCCGGTGACCAAGCCCAACGTTCTGTCCGGGATCTGCATCCGTCACAGATCTTGATCAGCAACCGATCTCGCCCGTTGGCGAATCTGGATCATTGACGGATCTGACCATCGCCCTCGACAACCCATTTGGTCGTGGTCAGCTCAGACAGACCCATCGGGCCGCGGGCGTGCAGCTTCTGGGTGGAGATGCCAATCTCGGCGCCGAACCCGAACTCCCCGCCGTCGGTGAACCGCGTCGAGGCGTTGACCATCACAGCCGCCGCGTCAACTTCGGCGGTCCACCGGCGGGCGGCGCCGCGATCCTCGGTGACGATGGCCTCGGTGTGGCCGGTGCCGTAACGCTGGACGTGGGCCAACGCCTCATCGAGCGAGTCCACGATCCGCGCACTGATATCCAGTGAGAGGTACTCCCGGGCGAAGTCCTCGTCCGTGGCCAGGCTGTATGCCGCCCCGGCCTCTTTTGCCATCACTTCCATCTCGGCGTCACCGTGGACGGTGACCCCGGCCGACCCCAGCTGGGCCAAGACCATCGGCATGAACCTCGAGGCGATGGCGCGGTGGACAAGCAGCGACTCGGCTGCGTTGCAGACGCCGACCCGATGTGTCTTGGAGTTGACCGCGATGGCGAGCGCCTTGTCGAGATCGGCGCCAGCATCGACGTACACGTGGCAGTTGCCTACACCCGTCTCGATGACAGGAACGGTCGACTCACGGACGACCGTCTGGATCAGGTCTGCACCGCCCCGGGGGATGAGAACGTCGACCAGACCGCGTGCCGTCATCAGCGCCCGGACCGCGTCGCGCCCGCCCTCGTCAAGCAGACAGATCGCGCCGGGCGGCAACCCCTGAGCCTGCAGGGCCGCGCGCAGCACCGCCACCAGGGCACGATTGCTCTCACTGGCTGCCGAGCCTCCCCGGAGCACGACCGCATTCCCGCTCTTGAGCGCCAGTCCTGCAGCGTCAACGGTGACGTTCGGACGGGCCTCGTAGATCATGGCGACGACGCCCATCGGCACGCGCACCTGCCGGATCTGCAGACCGTTGGCCAACGTCGACCCGCGCACCACCTCGCCGACCGGGTCCGGCAGCCCGGCGATGTCCCGCAGGGCCTGGGCAACGGCCTTGACCCGAGCCTGGTCCAGCGCCAGCCGGTCGAGCAGTCCCTCCGCCAGCCCCTGCGCCTGTCCTCGCGCGACGTCCTTCTCGTTGGCCGCGACGATCTCGCCCGAAGCTGAGTCGAGGGCATCAGCCATCGCCCGCAGGGCGGCATCCTTGTCGGCCCGCGACAACAGGGCAAGCCGTCGCGAGGCCTGGCGGGCCGCACCGGCCAGGTCAGCGACGTGCTCGGTGATCTCGGGATCAATCGACTCAGCCATGGGACCAGCCTAAGCCGCCATCAGAGCAGCACAAGGTCGTCGCGATGCACGACTTCACGCTCGTAGGTTGGTCCGAGCTCGCGTGCCAGGTCGTGCGTGCTGCGACCCAGCAGCCCTGGGAGCTCGGCGGAGTCGTAGTTGACCAGGCCCCGGGCGACGCCGCGACCGGCGGGGTCGCACAGGTCGACGGGGTCCCCGTCGACGAAGTGGCCCTCCACCCGCATGATGCCGGCCGGCAGCAACGACTTTCGCCGCTCGACGACGGCTGCCACCGCTCCATCGTCCAGTATCAACCGGCCGCGCGCAGTCGTGGCGTGCGCGAGCCAGAGTAGTCGGCTGGCTCTTCGGGAGCCGGTTGGCACGAACATCGTGCCGACGTCCTGGCCGGCCATGGCCTGCCCGGCCTGCGCCGTCGAGGTCAGCATGGTGGCGATGCCACCCGCGGTGGCGATGGCCGCAGCTTCGATCTTGGTCGTCATTCCCCCGGTGCCGATGCCTGCGCCAGAACCGGAGCCACGGATCTTGATGTTCTTGAGGTCAACAGGCCCGCGCACCAACGGAATTCGCGATGTGCCCGCCCGAGAAGGGGGCCCGTCATACAGCGCATCGACGTCTGAGAGGAGGACCAGCCCATCCGCGTGGACGATATGGGCGACCAGCGCCGCAAGGCGGTCGTTGTCTCCGACTCGGATCTCATGGGTGCCAACGGTGTCGTTCTCGTTGACAACCGGGACGACGCCAAGGTCGAGCAGCCGGTTGAAGGTCCGTCGGGCGTTGGCATAGTGCGAACGGCGTGTGACGTCGTCGGCCGTCAGCAGGACCTGCCCCACGGTGAGGTCGTGCACCCCGAACGCGAGGCTGTACGCCGCAACGAGAGCCCCCTGACCAACGCTGGCTGCCGCCTGTTGGGTAGCAAGGTCACGTGGGCGACGGGGCAGACCCAGCGGCGCGAGGCCGGCCGCGATGGCGCCCGAGGAGACCAGGACGATCTGAGTGCCGAGGTTCCGGCGGGCCGCGATCACGTCCACGAGCGCGCCGAGCCGGGCGGCATCGAGTTCGCCACCGGCTGAGGTCAGCGAGCTGGAACCCACCTTGACGACAAGGCGCCGGGCGGTTCGAAGATCAGCGTGAGCGGGCGTGGGCACCCGCCGAGTCTATTGAAACTTGGTCAGTCGTCCTGATCCATCTCATCGTCGGCGTGGGCGCCGGCTTGGGTATCGCCCTCGGCAGTGGTGGCCGCGGTGGCCCAGTGCCCAGCCTTGCGCTCAGCCTGGAGCAGGTCGCGGGCTGCGGTCTTTGCCGCCCGGCGCTCCGCATAGTCGGACCGTTTCTCCTCGCGGGTAGGTCGGTGCAGGTTGTCCAGGCGCACGTCGCTTCCCCGAGGGCCGGTGAGCAGCTCGGCACCGGCGGCCATGGTGGGCTCCCAGTCGAAGACCACGGAGTTGTCGGCCGCACCGATGACCACTGTGGCGCCGGCCACGGCGCCCGCTTTGAACAGGGCCTGCTCGACGCCCGCCCGGGCCAGCCGGTCCGCGAGGTACCCGACGGCCTCGTCGTTGGAGAAGTCCGTCTGGTCAATCCAACGCCTGGTCCGCTCGCCGATCACCCTGAAGATCTCGCCGTCGGGGGTGTTCTCGCGCTTGACGACGAAGCCGCTGTCGTCAACGGCTTTGGGGCGCAGGACGGTGCGCGGAATCTCGATGGCAGCCAGTGCTGCGCGTGCTTGCAGGACGTGACGCGCCATCGCGTACGTCAGCTCCTTGAGCCCGGTGCGCGCAACGGCGGAGACGATGAAGACCTCGACCCCCCGAGCCTCTAGGTCGGGCTTGACCATCTCGGCGAGCTCGCGGGCCTCGGTCACGTCGGACTTGTTCAACACGACGATGCGCGTGCGCTCGGACAGGGGACGCCCACCCAGCGACTCGTCGGCGACATACTGCGAAAGTTCCTGCTCGATGACGTCGAGGTCGCTCAAGGGGTCGCGATCCGGCTCAAGGGTGGCGCAGTCGATGACGTGCACGAGGACCGAACAACGTTCCACGTGCCGAAGGAACTCAAGGCCCAGGCCCTTGCCCTCACTCGCGCCCGGGATCAGACCTGGCACGTCGGCCACGGTGAAACGCTGGTCCCCGGCGACCACCACACCGAGGTTCGGGGCCAAGGTCGTGAAGGGGTAGTCGGCGATCTTTGGCCGCGCAGCGCTCAGGACAGAGACGATGCTGGACTTGCCGGCCGACGGGTAGCCGATCAGTGCGACATCAGCCAGGGACTTCAGCTCCAGGACGATGTCGAGGCTGTCGCCGGTCTCGCCGAGCAGGGCGAACCCGGGAGCCTTGCGGGCCCGTGAGGACAACGCCCGGTTGCCGAGGCCTCCACGACCGCCGCGGGCAAGCACGAATGTCTCGCCAGGTGCGACAAGGTCAACGATGACCTCGCCGTCAACGCCCTTGACCACAGTTCCGGCGGGCACCGGAAGGATCAGGTCGCCGCCATCGGCACCGTTGCAGTCGTCGCCGCCACCCGGCTGACCCTTGGCGGCCCTGCGGTGCGGGCTGTGGTGGTAGTCCAGCAGGGTGGTCGACTGAGGGTCGACCTCCAGGATGATGTTGCCGCCTCGGCCGCCGTTTCCCCCGTCCGGTCCGCCCAATGGCTTGAACTTCTCACGGCTCACAGAGGCGACCCCGTTACCTCCGTCGCCGGCGGCAACGTGAAGGACGACGCGGTCAACGAAGTTCGCCATTCTCTCTCCATCCGCGGCACTGTGAGCCGGGCGTTAGTCAGGTCATACACAAAAATACGCGAGGGGGCGGGCCATCCGGCCCACCCCCTCGTACATGAAGTCCATGTCACGTCAGGTTCTTGTCAGCTTCGTGACGTTTGAGGTCTATGCCACGCAACGCCCGTGTCACGTGCGGTTCGTGCTCTGCTGCTGTCAGGCAGATTCGGTGGTGGCAGCCGGCTCGATGATGTTGACCGTCTTGCGTCCACGCTTCTTGCCGAACTTCACCGCGCCCGCGACGAGCGCGAAAAGCGTGTCATCGCCACCACGACCAACGCCGTCGCCGGGGTGGAAGTGCGTGCCACGCTGGCGGACGATGATCTCACCGGCGTTGACGGCCTGGCCGCCGAAACGCTTGACGCCAAGAAACTGGGAGTTCGAGTCGCGCCCGTTGCGCGTCGAAGATGCTCCCTTTTTGTGTGCCATGTCAGTGCCTGCCTTTGGTTCTGGGGCTTGTCAGATTGAGAGAACGACCGAACGAGAGAGGCTCAGGCCTCGATCGCGGTGACCTTGATCTGGGTTGAGTGCTGACGGTGACCCTGACGCTTGCGGTATCCGGTCTTGTTCTTGAACTTCATGATCGTGATCTTGGGACCTTTGGTGGCCTTGACCACCTCGGCGGTGACCTTGACCTTGGCGAGCTTGCTCGCGTCGGTGGTCACGGTGGATCCATCGACGAGCAGCAGCGGCGTGAGCTCGATGCTGTCGCCGCTCTCGCCCTTCACCTTGTCGATGATGAGGACGTCGCCGACGGACACCTTTTCCTGACGGCCGCCTGCGCGAACGATCGCGTACACGTTGGGCTCACTCTCTTACGTTTGTTCGGGGAGGTGGCCACTGGCAACCGGCACATAGTCTCCGAGGAGACACGAGCACGGTGGGCGCACCGAGGAGTCAGACTACTTGCTTTGGAGCCTATGAACCAAACTCACCGCTGCCCGACTCAGGTTGGTCGGCGCCACGCGGAGGCCCCGCGGGTGCCACAACGCGAGGACGCTTGCGTCGACCGCGCGCGGCGGGCGCGCTCACGACGGCCACCTGGGCATCCTGGGTCGCCTCATTGGTCGAAGTGTGCTCGGCTGTCGTCGTCGGTGGTTCGAAGGAATACCGCTCGAGCGCGGGCTCGACGACAACAGCCTGGACGGTTATCGGCGCGGCAGCCGGATCCACCGAGAAAGCAGGCGACTTGGCCGACCGGGAAGAGCGGCGCCTGGACTTCTTGGGCGCAGCCACCTCCATCGGAGCGTCCGGAAGCCGGTCCATCTCCTGCTCGCTGGACGGCTCAACCGCAGGGGACGACCCAGCCTCGTTGGACTGCTCGGTCTCGTTGGACTGCTCAGTCTCACTGGATGACCCAGCCTCGCTGGACGGCTCAACCGTCTCCTCCCGCGACTTCACATGGATGGCTGCGGCGTGTGCCGCAGCAGCTATCTGGGCGGGCGTCGGGCCACCGGCGGTCGTTGGGGGCTCGGGCGCAACCGGAACATCGCGTCCGGTCCCGCGGGCTCGACGGCCCCGGGTGCCGCGTCCGCTGCCGCCATCGCCACCGCTCTTGTCTGCGCCGCTGTTCCCGCCACCGCCGTTGCCGCCGCCGCTAGAGCCGTCGCCGGCCGGCCGGTCGATCGGGTCGGCGCTGACGATGATGCCCCGGCCGTTGCAGTGCTCACAGTCCTCCGAGAAGACCTCGATCAGACCAGCGCCCACGCGCTTGCGGGTCATCTGGACCAGACCCAGCGAAGTCACCTCTGCAACCTGGTGCTTGGTCCGGTCGCGTCCCAGGCATTCCAGCAGTCGACGCACGACCAGGTCGCGGTTGCTCTCCAGCACCATGTCGATGAAGTCGATAACGATGATGCCGCCGATGTCACGCAGCCGTAGCTGGCGAACGACCTCTTCGGCTGCCTCGATGTTGTTCTTGGTGACGGTCTCCTCGAGGTTGCCGCCCGAGCCGACGAACTTGCCGGTGTTGACGTCGACCACGGTCATCGCCTCGGTGCGGTCAATGACCAGCGTTCCGCCCGAGGGCAGCCAGACCTTGCGGTCCATCGCCTTGGCGATCTGTTCGTCGACGCGGTAGTGCGTGAACAGATCCTGCTCGCCGGTCCACTTCTGGACACGGTTGGCCAGGTCCGGTGCCACCGTGTTCACGTAGCCGCTGACGGCATCCCATGCGGGGTCGCCAGCGACAACCAGCTTGTCAAAGTCTTCGTTGAAGACGTCGCGGATGACACGGACCGTGAGATCGGGCTCACCGTGCAGCAGAGCCGGGGCGTTGGCGCTCTTGCTCTTGGCCTGTATCTCGTTCCACGCAGCGGTCAGTCGCGTCACGTCGGCGCGCAGCTCATCCTCGCTGGCGCCCTCGGCCGCCGTGCGCACGATAACCCCGGCGTTCTCAGGGACAACCTCGCGCAGGATCTTCTTCAGTCGGGCCCTCTCGGTGTCCGGGAGCTTGCGCGAGATGCCCATCATGTTGCCGTCCGGCACGTAGACCAGGTAGCGACCGGGCAGCGAGACCTGCGAAGTCAGGCGGGCACCCTTGTGCCCGATCGGGTCCTTGGTGACCTGCACGAGAACACTCTGGCCCGAGCTCAGCGCGTTCTCGATGCGCTTGGCGCGGTTGTCCAGGCCCGCAGCATCCCAGTTGACCTCACCTGCGTACAGCACGGCGTTGCGGCCCTTGCCGATGTCGACAAACGCTGCCTCCATGCTTGGCAGGACGTTCTGGATTCGCCCGAGGTAGACGTTTCCGGCCATCGAGACATTGCTCTCGCGGGACACATAGTGCTCCACCAGAACGCCGTCCTCAAGGACACCGATCTGGGTGCGGTCCTGCTTGTGGCACACGACCATGACTCGCTGGACGCTCTCGCGCCGAGCCAGGAACTCCGCCTCGGTGATGACCGTGCGACGACGCCCTGCCTCACGACCCTCGCGGCGACGCAGCTTCTTCGCCTCCAGCCGGGTCGAACCTTTGACCGACATGACCTCGTCACGCTTCGGACGCGGCTCACGCGCCCGGGTGGTCGTGCCGGGCTGGTCGTCGCCGTCCCCGGCGGAGCCACGGCGCCGGCGACGGGTGCGACGGCGGCTCTCACCGCCCTCGCCCGACTCGTTGTCCTCAGCAACGGACGGGCCCGACGATGTCGTCTCAGCACTGACCTGGTCTTCGTTGGTCGCCGACTCATCGCCGCCACCGTCGCCGGCGGCACGTCCCCGGCGGCCCTTGCCGCCGCGGCGCCGGCGCCGTGGCGCGCCCTCGGCTCCTGACTCCTCCGGCCCCTTGGGGCTGTCCTGACGCGCCCCATCACCTTGTTCCGCAACGGCAGGTGAGGCAGTCTGCTGGGCCTGCTGAGTCTGCTGGGTCTGCTGAGTCTGCTGGGTCGCAGCCTGCTCGGTCTGCTGGGTCTGCTCGGGCGCAGGTGCTGCCGCCGGAGCGGTCGCCCTGCGCCGACGAGGCGCCTCGGTGGGTGCCGGCGGCTGGAAGAACAGCCCGAAGGTCTCGACCGCAGGGGCCTTCACAGCCTCGGGCTCCGGTGCATGATCCAGCGGTGCGGAATCGATCTGCGCGGGGGCGCCCTGGGCAGACTCCAGATCAAACGGTGCGGCTACGGACTTCTTGGCGGACTTGCGCGGAGCACGCTTAGCCGTCTTTCGAGCCGGAGCTGCGTTGCCCTCAGCGGTGGCTGAGCTCACCTCAGCGGTCGCCTCTGTCGTAGCGCTGGAGACACCATCGGGCGTCAGCTGGAGTGCGCTGGCCTTCTTGGTGGCCTTACGTGGTGCACGCTTGGCGGCGGCCTTCTTGATCGGTGCTGCGGCCTCGGCGGGCACATCAGGTGCGATGCCGGTGCTGGAGATGTTGTCGTCCTCGGATGCCATTTGGGCGTCTTCCCGTCAGCCACGTGGCGAGGACCACACCCAGGCCAGTTGGCCCTCATCGCCGCATGGTGCGCGGTTGTGGTCGTCTCCCGCGCTGAATGCGGGCGGGACGAAAGTCGTATCGCTACATCTTGTGGCTCGCGCCGTCTTGCGCGTCACCGCTCAGATGCCGTTAACGTCCTGGTCGGCAGCCAATGGATCGGTCACCGTCGCGGTTGCAGGGTGCAGCGGCCCCTGCGCCAGCCGAGTCACCAGGGGTGGTGCCGGGGGCGTGAGTGCGGCCACTGACTGCAGCGCGGTTAGAACATCATCGGGTCGTACGGCGGGTGTGGTATGCCGTACGACCACCCTCAGTATCGCACATGTGCCGTCCTGGGCGGGCGAAGCGGCCAGCGACACGACCGCGCCGCGGACATCGAAGGTCCGCGGACCGTTCTTCATGACCCGGGTGACCTCCACCCGCTCCAGAGCAAGGAACCGTGCGGAGGCCTCCAAAAGGCTGTCGACCCGCATGCCCCTGAACTCCATCATCCAGTCGCTGGCCTGTAGTCGATCCGCTAGGGCCCCCACACCGGCCTCCACCACCTCAAGCACGTCCAGCCCAGCAGGCAGTGCCTCATCGAGCGCTGCTCGCACCCGCTCCGGGTCGACCCGCTCGGTCACCGAGATCTCGAAGTACTCCGCCTCACTGGCCGTTCCGGTCGGCGCTGCGTTCGCGTAGGAGATCTTGGGGTGAGGATGGAAGCCCGCAGAGAAAGCCATGGGGACAGCAGCCCGGCGCAACGCCCGCTCGAGGGCGCGCTGGAAGTCGCGCGTCGAGGAGAAGCGCAGCCGCCCGCGCTTGGCATAGCGAACCCGCAGCTTCTGGACGGCAGGGGCCGGAGGGGGACCGTCGGGAGTGCGTGCCATGACGGCGACCTTACGGGGCCGATGACAACTGGACCGGCCCGATGACAACCACCAGGGGTCCGGCGTACCGTCGATCGATGGACCACTTCAGGGTGAAGCGGTCCCCGGATCGGAGGCTTGTGAGATGTTTGTTCAGATCATTCAGGGCACCTGCCGCGACTCTGAGGCCCTGCGCCGCCAGATCGACGTGTGGCGCCGGGAGCTGGGACCGAAGGCGCAGGGCTGGCTGGGTGGCACGTACGGCGTGACCGACGACAACACTTTTGTCGGCTTGGTGCGCTTCGACTCCAAGGAGGCCGCAGCCCGCAACTCGACCCGCCCAGAGCAGGGCGCGTGGTGGGCGCAGACCGAGAAGTGTTTCGAGGGCGAAGTGACTTTCCACGACTGCGACGACGCCATGACGTTCCTGGATGGCGGCGCTGACGACGCCGGGTTCGTCCAGGTCATCCAGGGCCGGCTAACAGATCCCGAGCGTTTCAGCAGGTTCATGGAGCTACCCATGGACATGCTGCACGAGGCCCGGCCCGAGATCATCGGCGGCCTGATCGCGATGGAGCCGGACGGACGGTTCACCGAGACTGTCGCCTTCCGCAGCGAGGAGGCTGCCCGTGAGGGTGAGCGCAAAGAGATGCCCGCCGAGATGGGCCAGGTCTGGGAGAACGAGCTGGCCCAGATGCAGGACGTGACCTACCTGGACCTGCGTCACCCCTGGTTCGCCAGCAGGGGGTAACCGGCAACAGGCAAGACAGCGGGAAGCCAGACTAGGGGGCCTCCAGCAGGTCGCCCTTGCCGGCAGTCAGCACGGTCAGTGGCAGGAGGCGTTTTCCGGTGGGCCCGATCTCGATTGCGGTGTCCATCTGCGGGCAGACGCCACAGTCGAAGCACGGGGTCCAGCGGCAGTCCTCGACCTCTACGTCGCTCAGGGCGTCCTGCCAGTCCTGCCAGAGCCAGTCCTTGTCCAGACCGGAGTCGAGGTGGTCCCAGGGCAGCACCTCGTTCTGCTCGCGCTCGCGGGTGGTGTACCAGGCAACATCGACGGGCTCGTCGGCCAGAGCGCTCTGGGCACACCGCATCCATCGTTCATAGCTGAAGTGCTCGCTCCAGCCGTCGAACCGGGCACCGTCACGCCATGCTGCCTCGATGACCTTGCCGACGCGGCGGTCACCTCGGGACAGCAGGCCCTCGACGATGCCGGGCTCACCGTCGTGGTAGCGGAACCCGATGGCCGAGGCGAACCGCTTGTCGGCCCGGATCGCGTCGCGCAGCTTCTGCAGCCGCGCGTCGGTCTCCGGCGCGCCAAGCTGGGCACACCACTGGAACGGGGTGTGCGGCTTGGGGATGAACCCTCCGATCGAGACGGTGCAACGGATGTCCCGCAGGCCGGTGACCCGTCGCCCCGTCTCGATGACCCGCTTGGCGAGGTCGGCGATCTGAAGCACGTCCTCGTCGGTCTCGGTCGGCAGACCACACATGAAGTACAGCTTCACCTGGCGCCAGCCGGCCGAGTAGGCGGCGGTGACAGTGTTGATCAGGTCCTGCTCGCTGACCATCTTGTTGATGACCTTGCGAATGCGCTCTGATCCGCCCTCAGGGGCGAACGTGAGGCCGGAGCGGCGCCCGCCCCGGGTCAGCTCGTTGGCCAGGTCGATGTTGAAGGCATCCACGCGGGTCGACGGCAGGGACAGACCCGTCTGGGTGCCTTCGTAGCGGTCGGCCAGACCCTTGGCGATCTCGGCAATCTCCGAATGGTCGGCGCTCGACAGCGAGAGGAGACCCACCTCGTCGAATCCCGTTGCTGCCAAACCTGTTTCGATCATCTCGCCGATACCGGTGATGGATCGCTCGCGAACCGGGCGGGTGATCATGCCGGCCTGGCAGAAGCGGCAACCGCGGGTGCAGCCGCGGAAGATCTCGACCGACATCCGCTCGTGCACGCTCTCAGCCAACGGCACCAGCGGCTTCTTCGGGTATGGCCAGGCGTCCAGATCCATCACCGTGTGCTTGGAGACGCGCCACGGCACCCCGGACGCACTGGCCGCCGGGGCGACGCGCTTGATCCGGCCGTCGGGCAGGTAGTCGACGTCGTAGAACGCCGGCACGTAGACCCCACCGGTGCGCGCCAGTCGAAGGAGCAGCTCGTGCCGGCCCCCAGGGCGACCCTGCGCCTTCCATGTCGTCACCAGCTCCGTCACCTCAAGAACTGCCTGTTCGCCGTCGCCCACGACCGCCGCGTCGATGAAGTCCGCCACCGGCTCGGGGTTGAACGCCGCGTGTCCCCCGGCGATGACGATCGGGTCAGCCTCGCCCCGCTCACGCGCGTGCAGCGGTATGCCGGCCAGATCGAGGGCGGTAAGCAGGTTGGTGTAGCCGAGCTCGGTGGAGAAGGAGACGCCGAGCAGGTCGAAGTCACGCACCGCCCGGTGTCCGTCAACGGTGAACTGCGAGACGCCCTCGCCCCGCAGCAGCGCCTCCATGTCCGGCCACACGGAATACGTGCGTTCGGCAAGGGCATCGCGTCGTTCGTTGATGACCTCGTACAGGATCATGACGCCCTGATTGGGCAGCGCGACCTCGTAGGCGTCGGGGTACATCAGGGCCCAGCGTGCGGTCAGCTCCTGGCCCTGCGGGCCGAACCCGCCGCAGTTCCAGTCCTTGACCGTGGAGTTGAGCTCACCGCCGACGTACTGGATCGGTTTGCTCACCTGCTCCAGCAGCGGCTCCAGGCGTGAGAACAGGGAAGCGCCGGTGGGTCCGGTATCGCGAGAGCCTTCGAGCATGGGTTTAAGCGTAGAGGGAGTCCAGCTCTTTCTTGTACTTGTCGGCGACGACCCGGCGCTTGAGCTTCATGCTCGGGGTGAACTCGCCCTCTTCGATGGACAGATCCCGATCAAGGATGACGAACTTCTTGATCGTCTCCCAGTGGTTGAGCTTGGCGTTGAGC
>Ga0075527_10000267_pt1 | contig 12146 bp, 9 predicted proteins | sample NGEPer11B_FD_74784 | JGI IMG/M metagenome (GOLD analysis project Ga0075527, IMG submission 74784) | Arctic peat soil microbial communities from the Barrow Environmental Observatory site, Barrow, Alaska, USA - NGEE Permafrost305-11B | ecosystem: Environmental > Terrestrial > Soil > Wetlands >...
GCCTGGTATCTGCGGCAGGGTCTTGAAGCCATTGGATATCAACGGCTGGACGAGCACGACATCGCGTTCATCTACTACGGCGATTTGCTCGAGCCACCGTTGACCATGCCGGTACCGGCAGCCGGGACGTCATTGCCTGGCTCGGTTGGCAGCGCACTGGGAGTGCCGGCCGAGCGGCTCGCCTTCGACGACGACGTGGCGTCGCTGGGCGATCGGTTGGCGCGGGCGGCGGGCGCCGATCCGCGGGTGTCCGCGCTGATAGAAGAGCGAGCGCTTGGCCGGGCGGTCACCGGCGGTGAGGCTGACCCTTCCGTTCGCCAGCTCTCGGTCGAGTCGGCGCTGGAGCAGCGAGCCACCCAGCTGCTGAACAATCCACAAGAGTTCCACGCTGTGCTGGAACGACAGTTTGGCGACGAACTGCACGATGACGACGCAATCCGGCGCGATGTTCGGGATCTCCACGAACGGGTGGGGCGCAACCCGCGTGAGACCGCGGCCCGGCGAGCGGCGGAGGACGCGGGTCGTGAAGACCCGGATCAGGTTGAGGAGCTGTTGCGAGAATGGATTATCCAGCCGGCGATCGATGTGGTGACGAGCCTGGATGCGCTCGGCAGGATGTGGCGGACGTATGGCATCGACCTGCGGCAGCGCCTGTCGGAGTTCCAGCGTGGAATCGTCCGGGAGGTCCTCACCCGGTGGGAGGAGTCCGAATTCGGAGAGCACTGGGCGACGATCTTCGATGCCATCGCGATCCTCAGCAACCACTCCGTCCTGGACGGCGTGTTCATCATGTTCCAGATGGAGGATGTGGAAAGCTATTTCACGGATCCTGACGTTCGGTCGGATATCCGCGAGCTGTTCCGGAAGGTGCTCGGCAATCACGATGAGCCGACGATCCTGGTTGCCCACAGCTTTGGATCGGTGATCGCCTACGATGTCTTGCGGGAGTTTCCGGAGCTGGATGTGTCGGGCCTGGTGACGTTGGGGTCGCCGCTGTCGATGGACTATTTTCGTGACAGGTTGGCGAGACCGGGCGAGTCCGGTGACAACCTGCCGGTGCCGGCGATGCTGGACGAGTGGGTGAATGTGTATTCGGAGATGGATCCGCTGACGCTTGGCAGTGGAATCTCACAGTACTTCCAGGGTGGCGGAGAGGTTGAGGGGCCTGGCCCGATCGACCTGGTGGCGGAGAACACCGGATACCTGGACGCCCACAGTCCCGACCAGTATCTCCGTTCCAACGAAACGGCGAAGGCGGTGGTTGCGATGATCGGCGACGCAACTGTCCGTGAGGGTTTCGCGGAGCTGAATGACGAAGATACGTAATGGCGTAATGTGATGCTTGCCGGGCAGTGCCGTTTCCGAAATGGCGCGATGTGTTGAGGGACCTCGGGCACTTTCGGCCCGAGGCTACGGCGGGTTCGGGGCTACAAGTCGGGTGTCGCGACCGGCGAGGCCAGGTCCGGCGCCGGGGTTGCGGCGGGTGCGGGTTCGACAGGTTCCCACCAGCCGGACAATTCGAACCGAAGCTTCGTCCATTCGGCGTCGGGTTCCAGCGGGGCGATCCAGGATGTGCCCTGATCCTCGCCGGGTTGGGCGACTTCGGTGTAGACGATGCACCCGCCGCTGGGCGAGACGCCGATGGCGGTGTTGATGCGTCGCCGCGAGCCATCGTCCGGCAACGCAATCTCGAAACCGCGACCGGCCGGGCCGTCGAGCACGATCATTGTGCCGAGCTCCGACTGGACGACAAAGATGCCGGCCGGGTCATTGCCACCTCCGGTGATGGTGACGATGGTGACATTGGCGTCGTTGTCATCGCCGATGGCGGACCAGCTAGCGTCTGTCTCGCCGGTGGTCATGTCGAGCAGCGTGTAGCTGACGCCGAACTGGTCGGGATTCTGCGTCTGGATGAGCGCCCAACCGAAGGCAGGAAACGGGTTGCCACTCGGTCGGGTGATGTCGAGTGGCTTCACTGTGCCGCTGGCGGGATCGATCCAGAAGAAGCTCGGCTGTTGCCGATCGCCGGCGCTGGCGATGATGGTGCTGGTGGTCTTGTCAAACTCGAACGACTCGATGAAGCCGGCTGGGTCGAAGATGCTCGTGAGCTCGCCGCTGGCAAGGTCGACGGTCCACACCTGCTGGTTGTCGCGCAGGATCAGCGTGCTATCGTCGCTGGTCAGGCCGACCACTCTGTAGATATCGTCGGTCTCGGGCAAGGGGTGTTGGGAGATGAGCTCGCCGGTGAAGCCGTCCAGCACGTTGACGGTGTTGTCGGGTGATATGTACGCGATACGACTGCCATCGGCGGTGATCACGCCGTTACCGCCCGCGAAGGCATGGTTTGGATTGAGCGCATAGGCGTCGTCGAGGTCGGCGGAGAGCAGCACGATGGTCGAAGGTGATCTCTCTGGTGCGCCCGAAAAGGCGATGATCATGGGTGTCTGGGTGGTGTCAGTCCAAGGCTGGATCAGCGGCACGGGCGGTTGCTCAAATGGCTCACCGAGAATGTCGTTGGTGAGGCGTTCTTCGCCGGTGGTGATGTTGATGATGGTCCAGGTCAGCGCGGATTCATCGGTCGGGCCGAGCAGCCAGTTGCCGACGAGCACGAAGGAGGCACCCTGTGGCCGGTTCGGATCGTCAACGAGGTCGGGGAAGGTCCAGGATTCGCCGGTGTGCAGGGTGGTGACGGTGTCGAGATCCTCGTCGTCGTCGCCCGAGAGGATGACATCGCTTTGCCAGTAGCGGGTCCAGACATCGCTGGCATCGAGGGTGATCTCGGTGCCATTCGCGGCCGTGATCGTTGTTTCCCCGTTCAGGCTGATTGGTTCTGTCGTTGAGCCGATCAGGGCGAGGTCAGCTCGGTCGATATCGCCGCTGATGATCGGGCGGTATCCCGGCGAGGCGCAGGAGAGTCCGCTTTCCGCGGGCGTCGCGACCGGCGAGGTAATTTCCTGTGTCGGGCGGGATGCCTCAAACGGCTTTAGGTCAATCTCTCGAATCCAGCCGACGTGGCCGTCTTCGGTGCCAACGTTCACCCAGACCGCCCATGGATCGAGGTCATTTGAATGCGTGACCTGTTTGCCGTCCTTCGTGATTGACATGAGCGGCGTTCCGGGCCGCGGTGTGTTCACGATCTCGGATGCAGTCGTGGGGTCGGCACGCAGGTTAATGGGATACCCATCGGCGGTTTGTTGGTCGGGCAGGAATGCGGCGGGTGTGGCGATGTCCTGCGCGGGGAGTGTTTGGACGTCACTACCCTCGGGAATCTCCACCCAACCGCCGATCCTGATGTTCAGCTCGGTCCACGTCGCGCCGGGTTCGATGGGCGCGACGTAGGTATGATGCGTCCAGTCGGAATCCTCATCCGCGGTGGTGAGCATCAGGCATTGCTCGCTCGGCGTACTGGAAATTCCCAGGTATTGATCGATGGCGAGGTCGACGTTGGCGGGTTTCGGAATCGCGACGCTGGTTCCCGCTCCGGGCTGGAGCACGGTGAAGTTCCCGGACGGATCCTGCGTCGCGATGAGTCCATCTTTCATGATGGTAGGAAGGTAGTCTCCGGAGAACTCACGACCGGCGGGTGGCTGGTTGGTGACGGCGGAGGAGATTGTGCCAATTTCCATGTCCAGTGCGCGCACCGTGTATTCCGAGATAATTATCGGCTCAGCCAGCCTTCTCGGGCTGTCCGCCTGGATGAAATCCGCAACTCCCGTCAGGTGCCGGACAGAAAAGGCCGGGGTGACCGGGTTGACACGGTTGAGCTGGTAGCCGTTCAGCTCGGGCAGCGGCACACGCGCTCCCGTGTCCAGATCGAGCCATGTCCATGCTTCATCGCCCGGCTGGCCCGTGCCGACGACCAGGGAGCTGGCGTCGTGGTCGTAGCCAACTGCCTCAATTGACGCATCAGCCTGGAATACAACCTCGTATCCGCCGGTCGAAGGATGGATGGAGCGCACTTCATCATCGACCCAGGCGAGGATGGTGGGCGCGTCATCGATGAATCCGATGAACGGACCATCAACATAGCCGCGGAAGTCGTCGGTGTCGACGCCGGAAAACGTCTCGCCGGTCTTCGCCTCGATGATGTTGCCGAACGAGGCGAGGAAGTCACCGCCGGGCGACACCGTCGTATCGGACGAAAGGTCATCGAAGTAGGCGTCGGCGATGGAACCAGGGATGACTAATACCGGCAAAACGTTACTGTTTCCCCGTCCGCTGACGGTCTCCATGAAGTTGACGACGAAGGTGGAAAGGTCCTCGCTCGATGTTGGTTGACCCAGGAACCGGTGACCGCCAAAGAGCGTCGTTGGTTCCTCGAACGGCTTGCCCAGGATGTCGGCGGTGGTGGTGCGCTCGCCGGTGTGGGTGTCCAGCACAAACCAGTCCGTGCGTGTCTCATCGGTCGGCGCAACGTAATAGCGGCCGTTTCCGCTGAGGGTGACATTCGGTGGGTCAGAGGAGCCGGGGGATGGAAAGTCCCAGCTCTCGCCGTCCGACAGTCGGGTGACGGTGGATGCGCCGTCGTCGTAGCGCGTGACCGCTGTACCGGGGTCGTCAAAGCTGACAACGTCTCCACCCGGCACGGTTAGCTCTGCGCCGTTGGGCAGTGGCACGGTCGCCTCGCCGTCACCGATCACAATCGGCTCTTCCGTCACGCCGATTGCGGCCAACGATTGCTCATCGACTTCGCCATAGATGACCGGGCGATACCCGGGCGATCCACACGATAGCGCGAGATCGTTCGGTGTCGCTTCCGGCGAAGCGGCGAAGCCGGGGGCGGACGCCGGGTCGTCGCTTTCGCCGGGCAGACCGTTCTGCTGGTAGATCATCGTACCGCTCAGAGCCACGATCAGGCCGATCACGACGGCGGTCGACAGGCTGCTCGAAAACCAGCTCAGCCAACCGGTGGGCCGGACCGCTTGTCGTTGCTGGGATGGTCCGATCGTTTCCCATGATGCGGCTGTGGGTAAGGCAGGCACTGGCAATGCGTGGTTCATGTGTCCGTTCCTTTCCGGAATCGCGCTGGAGGCGACAGTGTGCTCCGGTGTGACTGCCAGCGCCGACTGGTAGCGCCGGGCGACGCTGGCGATCCCTTCGAGCCCCGCGGGTGGAAGAGGAGTGGGCTGGTTCGGGTCGCTCATGGCGTCGAGCCAGCGGTCCAGCGCGTCTTCCGGTGATGTGGTGATGTGGCTGTCAAACCGGTCAAACATGATCTGGCTCCGTGGTGAGCGCGCGCGAACGTGGCGCGGTGCGTTCCGATGCGATCAACTCCCGCAGGCGGGAGTAGGCGCGATGCTGGGCGGTGCGGACCGCGCTGTGGGACATCCCCAGCAATTCGGCGATCTCGACGCCGTTCCAGCCTTGAAGCCGCAACAGCACGATCCGTTGCTGTGTATTGGGGAGTTGGCGCAGGGCATCCAGCAGTTGGTCGCGCTCGTCTGGGGCGACTGGGGCGTTGGAAGGATCGGGAGAAGTCGAAGTCAGGTGCTGGCGGTAGATGTCGGTGTCGAGGATGGTGAGTCGCTTGTTGGCGCGGACGTGGTCGATGATGGCGTTGCGGGCGATCGTCATCAGCCATCCCTCAAACTGCTGGGCGGAATCGGACGCAGTGCCTGGTTCACGCGGCTCGAACGAGGCGAGGTTGGCGAGCGCCCGGGTGAAAACGGTGCTGGTGATGTCGGCGGCGAGGTCGTCGTCGCGCAGGCGTTGCAGCGTGTAGGCGTGGACGCGACCGGCGTAGGTGGCATACACGCCGGCGAAATCGTCGGCAGAATGCGGATTGTCGCGCTCCGGAGACCGGGCAGGGCCGGATGCCGTGGTGCTGGCATTGGGCTGGTGCCGCTTGCGCCGTCCGAACATCCGGGCCTCCGTCAAAATCGGGATCGTTCCATTCATTCTGCACCAGGGACGTGCCGGAAGGGGAAGTGTTACAGAGGGGATGGACGGCCGCTGACCTTGCCGGCGAGGCGCTTCCACAGGCGCCAGGCGCCGCCAATGTGGACGCCGTGATCCCTGGCATGCCGGGTCGCGACTGTGCGTCATCGCCTCAATGGCGTCTTGCCCGCCGCAGGCGGTGAAATGCTCGGGCACAGGACCCGATCCTACTGGAAGATTCTGTCAACCGCACACAATGAACCGGTCGGACCGGTCCAGATTGCGGACACGAGGATCAAACCAACTGCTAATGCACGTAGCTGGCGCTGTTGATGTCGATGGTCGTGCCAGTGGCGTGTTTGGCCATCCCGGACGCGAGGAAGACGAGCACATTGGCGACTTCTTGCGGTGCGGCGACTTCGCCCAGCCCGGTGTCCGCCGCGGCGACCTCGACACCGACTTTCTCCGCGAATACCTTGTTGAACGGGGTGTCCACATAGCCTGGAGCGATCGCAAAGGCGGTGACGCCATCGCGACCATAGTGCCGCGCGATCGTGCGGCTCATGGCAACGATCCCGGCTTTGGCGGCGGCATAGTGCCAGTAGTCAGGATCTTCGCCACGAAAGGCGGCCCGGCTCGCCAGGTTGATGATGATGCCACCGTCGTCCTGGTGGGAGAACGCTTTCACCTCCGCCCGGCACAGGACGGCGGGTGCGATGAGGTTGACCGCGAGCGACCTGTCCCAGACTTCCAGCCACTTCTCCAGGGGATCGTCGATCGGCGCACCCGGGTAAATACCGGCATTGTTGACCAGCACGTCGATATGACCATGCACCGCGATTGCGCGGGTCCAGAGCTCGTTCGCCGCGGTGGCGTCGCTGAGATCGGCGGTCAGCGCCGTCGCAGAATTGCTCAACTCGCTGGCAATACCGGTCAAGGCGCCCTCGTTGATATCGTGCAGGAGGACGCGCCCGCCGGCACGGACCATTGTGCGGGCAGTCGCCGAGCCGATGCCGCCACCGGCGCCGGTGATCAGGATGACGCAATTGTCCAGGTCGATCATGGGTCTCTCCGGGGGTCATGCCAAGGGTCGTGGATCGTTCCGGCAGCATAGCCGATCGGTATCAAAAATGGGTATTTTTCACACTATCTGAACGTGCTGACGACTCTTTATCATCCAGGCAGGGACAGGTCCAGTTGGGCCCGATCCGGATTGCGGGCGCTACCGAGCCAGGAGTCGCCTGGTCATGACAGCGTCGACGAATTACGACACCTTCACGACCATCCTCCCGTATGCCAGTGAGATGTTCGGTGTCTATCAGCCGATGATCGGCTGGTAGTCGAAACGCCAGCTTGACCGCACCGCGGCGAACCTCCTCCGGAGCTGCGAGGATCCAAGGACACCGTCCTCATCGGTCCCGAGCACCCGGTGAAGGTGGCGGTCCAGTTCGATTCGCTTACCGATCCCGATTCGCCGTACATGTATCACTGCCATGTGTTGCGGCATGAGGACAACGGCATGATGGGGCAATTCGTGGTGGTCGAGCCTGGTACCGAGGAGTCAGTCTCCCGGACGATCGAAGGCGTCGAGATGCATCATCATTGATCAGTCGAGGGATTGCGGCCACCTTTTGGTGGTTTGGGGAACCTTGGGCACTTTCGGCCCGAGGCTTCAAAGGTCCGCCTTTGCGACGGTTTGCGCCGTACCAAAACCTGACGCACACCTGTCAACAGCGAACGAGTGATTGTCGTATGATGCGTTAAGGACAAGAAGAGGTAATCATGGAGCAAGGATCAGCATGACGGCACCTGATGGACTCTATCAACTGGTCGAACGATTCGAGGGGAATCGTGATGCGTACCGGTCGGGGAAGTACAACGAAACGCAGGCGCGGGTGGAGTTCATCAACCCCCTGTTCGAGCTTCTGGGATGGGACATCGACAACCGGTCTGGCACGCTCGAAGCGTACAAGGATGTCGTCCATGAGGACGCGATCAAGGTTGGTGGCGCGCACAAGGCGCCGGATTACGGCTTCCGAGTCGGCGGGTCACGGAAGTTCTTTGTTGAGGCCAAGAAGCCATCGGTGAACCTGCGAGAGGATGTCGATCCTTCGTTCCAACTCCGGCGTTACGCTTGGTCAGCGAAGCTGCCGGTGAGCATCCTCACTGACTTCGAGGAGTTCGCGGTCTACGACTGCCGGGTGACCCCTGACAAGAACGACTCCGCCGCGACCGCGCGTCTCCAGTTCCACAGCTTTGACCAGTACCCTGACACGTGGGATGAGATCGCCGGTGTCTTCTCGAAGGAGGCGGTGCTTGGCGGATCGCTGGATGTTTACGCCGAAAAGGCGAAGGCCAAACGCGGGACGGAGACGGTCGACGCAGTCTTCCTCAAGGAGATCGAATCCTGGCGAGAAACGCTGGCGCGTGACCTGGCCCTGCGCAATCCCGCGCTGACCCGACGCGAGCTTAACTACGCCGTCCAGGTCACCATCGACCGGATCATCTTCCTGCGGATGACCGAGGATCGCGGCATCGAGGACTATGGGCGGCTTCAAGCGCTGCTCAACGGCGAGCATGTTTACGGGCGGCTGCGCCACCTGTACCGGCAGGCGGACGAGCGCTACAACTCCGGCCTGTTCCACTTCCAGCCGGAGAAGGGACGCGGCGAAACACAGGACACGCTGACGCCGAAACTGGAGTACGGCGACGAAGCGCTCAGAAGCATCATCAAGAGCCTCTACTACCCGGACAGCCCTTATGAGTTCTCTGTCCTGCCGATCGAGGTGCTGGGACAGGTCTACGAGCAGTTCCTCGGCAAGGTGATCGACCTCTCGCCGAATCGTGCCGTGAAGATCGAGGAAAAGCCAGAGGTCCGCAAGGCGGGCGGGGTCTACTACACGCCCAAGTACATCGTGGACTACATCGTCGAGCAGACCGTGGGCAAGCTGGTTGAGGGCAAGAAGCCAGGCCCGCGCGGTGGCGTGCGCAAGCTGCGGATCGTGGACCCGGCCTGCGGCTCCGGATCGTTCCTGATCGGCGCGTATGAATACCTGCTGAACTGGCACCGGGACCAGTACATCGAGGATGGCGTCGAGAAGCACACGAAGGAAATCTATCAGGGCCGGGGAGGGGAGTGGCGCCTGACGACAGGTGAGAAGAAGCGGATTCTGCTCAATAACATCCATGGCGTCGACATCGATCCGCAAGCGGTCGAGGTCACCAAGCTGTCGCTGCTGCTGAAGGTGCTGGAAGGGGAGTCGTCTGAGTCGCTGGTGACGCAGCTTTCGATGTTCCGGGAACGGGCATTGCCGGACCTGAGCAACAACATCAAGGGTGGCAACTCCTTGATCGGCCCGGATTTCTATGACAGTGGCCAACTGACGTTCCTCGATCCGGAGGAGCATTACCGGATCAATGTGTTCGACTGGAAGGCTGCCTTCCCGGAGATATTCTCGGGAGACGATCCCGGCTTTGACGCGGTGATCGGGAACCCGCCGTATTTGTCTTATTCGGGCAGACAAGCTGTGGGCATACCAGAGTCAGAACGTTACTATTTACTGGATACTTATCAAACACGAGGTTGGCCAACCTTACATTCCCTATTCATTGAACGAGCTGTGAGGCAGCTATCAAGCAGATTCACGTCATTTATTGTCCCTGATCAAGTTGGGCATTTGGATGGATACGAGGCGATACGCGGGCTGGTCACCAGAAACGCCGGACTCACTGAAATACGATACTGGGGGGAGGATGTTTTCGAGAACGTAGTAACCCCTGCACTTACCTTTGTGGCTGACTCGCAATACAGCGGAGGCACAAATATCGTTCTCAAAGATGAAATTGAAGTAATGGCCAAATTGGACGAGGGGAGAAAATGGTCGGTCTCGCCTCACCAAGAACTTCTCGACAAACTGAGTACCAATGCCGGGTCTCTTGAACGCTTGGTTGCCGATCCAGGCGTGCATACAGGAAATGCTTCCAAGCAACTAGTGCTACCTGCAAATGACGCCACGGCTGATTCCGTTCCAGTATTGGAAGGAAAGCAGGTTTCTCGATACGAGTGTCAAGTGCCGAACAAGGTGCTTCGGCTTGATTATAAACCCGCCGAGAATGAGTACTTCACAATTCGCGTGCCTGAGAAGTATGGAGACGCTCACTTTCTCATTCGTCAAACTGCGGCGTATCCGATTGTAGGGCCAAGAGAGCATGCGATCTATTTCCGGAATTCCCTCTTGGCTTTATATTCGCCGGAGGATGAAAGGGACGTGCGCTTTCTAGTCGGATTGTTGAACTCCTCGTTGATGCGATTTGCCTACACACATTTGATCCAGGAATCTGGCCAGAAGGCGTTTCCGCAAGTGAAAGTTAGATCGCTTCGCCAGCTGCCAATAAAAGCGATTGACGTGTCAGATGCGGTTGACAAAGCCAAGCATGATAAGTTGGTTTCGTTGGTTGATCACATGCTGGGGCTACACGAACAGATGGACACTGCCTCTACTGAACATGAGCGTTCGAATGTTGAACGTCAGGTCGACGCAACAGACCGGCACATCGACCAACTGGTCTATGAACTTTACGGCTTAACGGATGAGGAGATCGCGGTGGTGGAAGCGGCTGGGTCATGATGCGGCACCTGTACACCGACGGGTTCGCGTCATTCGGGTGAGTGACCAGCACGACGACTTCCGAAACCGGCTAGACTGCACACAAGACCGTTCTATTGGGATGACATGTCCGAGGTGCAGCTCCATGCTTGAAGAAATCCGCAACCGGTTCAAAGGGTTGTTCCAGTCCTCGTCATCATCAGCCGCGGATCATGCGGGGACTGCGTGGCAAGACAGGGCGCGGCGTGTGGCCAACCTCCAGCAGGAGGTGCGCAGCCTGCAGCGGGAGATCTCCGACCTTGGCGAAGTCGAGGGAGGCGCCGTGGACAGCCCGGATCCTGAGGTGGATTCCGAGAAGATGGCCGCGCTCCACAGCCAGTTGAGCAAGAAGCAGGCGGAGCTTGCCCGGTATCAGGCGCGGGTCTAGCGCCTTCGCTGACAGGCAGGATCGGCGTATTGCGCCTGGCCGAGGCGGGTGCCCATGAATGGCCGACGTTCTCATGTGTTGCGGGGCGTTATTGACTGGCTGATCCACAAGCCGCTCAACCGGCTCGTGCTGGCGTGCCTTGTCTGGGGTGCGGCCATCATTTCCCTTGTGTTCGTTGTGGATCGGGTGATGTGGGTTGGGTTCGCGCTCGGCGTGCTGTTGCCTGTCAGCCTGTGGATCGCGTATGACGGGCTCACCGTCCCGGCAAAGGCGCGGCTCGACTATTTCCTCGCCCTGACTCCGAGGGAGTTCGAGGAGACGGTGGCCGAGCTGATCGTGCCGCTGGGATTCACCGATGTCCGGGTTGTCGGTGGCGCCGCCGATCTTGGGGTCGATGTGCTGTGCCGCGACAGGGCAGGACGGCTGGTGGCGATCCAGTGCAAGCGATACCAACCCGACAATGACATTAGCTCGTCAGCCGGGCAGACCTTCATCGGTGGCATGGTAGTGCACAAGGCGGCCCGCGGCATCATGGTCACGACGTCATCCTTCAGCGCGCCTGCCCGTGATTTGGCGCGGGACCAGGGTATCCGGCTGATCGACGGAGCCGAGCTCACGCGGATGCTGGCGCAGGAGGAAGGGGCGTCGTGATCCGACGTGCATTCCGATATGGCATCCAGAACATCACCATCGAGCCGGCGCCGGAAATACGGCGCCGGCGGCCATTGGGCATCAATGCCGTTACGGCCTACAATGACATGTTGATTGAGAACCGTTCGCGCGTACAAAACGTTGCTGTGGAGTTGCGGGATTGATGATGGAAACGAGCACCCAGATCGCCATTGCCCGACGTGTCGACGCGATCGCGGAGTGGCGCGCCGAGCGAGAGCAGTTGGACATGCGCGGGATGGGCCCGGAGGTCGCGGCCCGAAACCGCCGATCAGCCGAGGGATTGCGGGAGCTGGCAAATCACATCGCCGCGCTGCCGGATGACGACACCGAGATCGGGGCGCTGCGCAACCTTGCGTTTTCGGGCGGGGAGTTCGATCCGGGACCGATCATGCTGAACGAGCTGGGACGCTTCCGGTTTCACGAGGCGGAACAGACTGTCGAGTCATTTGTCAGCAAGATGGTCGAGTACGCCGAGCAGGACGCCAGCGAGAACGCGTTGTTCGGTGGACCGCAGGTACCGGGCGACAATCCGTTCATCATCCGCGTCGTCATCGATGACGACG
>Ga0075527_10000273_pt1 | contig 12117 bp, 14 predicted proteins | sample NGEPer11B_FD_74784 | JGI IMG/M metagenome (GOLD analysis project Ga0075527, IMG submission 74784) | Arctic peat soil microbial communities from the Barrow Environmental Observatory site, Barrow, Alaska, USA - NGEE Permafrost305-11B | ecosystem: Environmental > Terrestrial > Soil > Wetlands >...
CCCGGATCCTCCGTATAGTTGCCTTTGCCGGACGCGGTCATCGGCCCTCCTGAATTAAGCTACTCGCTCTTCGGTGCCGCGGCCGTCTCGCCGTCGTCCTCGCCGGCGCCTTTGGGCTTGCACGGAATGCCGTCGGCGAAGCATTTCGAGAACAGCCCCTGCACCGCGCAAGAGAGATTGGCGTCCCCGGCGTTCTCCCAGTCGGCTTCCGGATAGACGGCGTGCGCCTTCTCGGTCCAGGCCTTGATCGCGGCGTCCTCGGACTCCTCGCGAGAGCTCAAAAAGCCCTGCCCGCTTCCCGACAGAGGCTCAGGCGCACAGACCATGTTCGGCGCGGGACCGGCCTCCATGCCTTCCTTCGGCACGGACAGGTCGAACGCGTCTTGGGCGAAAGCCTGGGGGGCCAACGCTGGTGAGGCCGACACAGACAGCGCCAGCGCCATGGCGGCGCCGATCAGCGTAAGTCGGACTGAGACGGGTTTCGGCATCTCTTGCAAAATTCCCTCCCTGGGATTCCTGGTTGTCGGCGCCTCCTGGCGGGAGAGTTTTAGCACGAGAGTCCGCGCGCCAGAATATGCAAGGCGCTTGATGTGAAGGCGCTCGGCATGAAGGCGCTTGATATGCAGGTCGCTCGATATCAAGACGCTCGGCATCGCCCGCGAGCGCGTCGTTTGCGCGCGACGCCCGCTTGTCCTTGATGCCGCCTTGGTTTACGGCGACACTTTCGGTTGTAGCGGTGCTCGCTTACCCCGGCGGCTAAGGGGCGCAGCGGGCGGCCGCGTCACTTTTCGGCCTTAACCTTCGGCCGGTATTGCCGGTACAAGGCCGCGCCGGAAAGGGCTAGCGTCATCCGGCGCGGTGGCCGAGCGAGCGGATCCGCGACCTGCGCGCCGGCCTTGCGCCGTGATCAGTGGGCCGGATGTTGAGGCGGGGGGAGTTTAATCGTGACCAGGGTTTGCGTGGCGCTGTTCGCCGCCGGGCTAATGGGCCTTGCGCTTTCCGCCTGCAGCCGCGGTTCGGCCCCCGACGTCGCCTTCGTACCGACCCGCGCCGTGGAGCACATCAACCAGAGTGTGACGGACTCCAAGGTGGCCTTCGAGGCGGCGAAGACCGTCTGCCTGGAGGAGGCCCGCCGCAAGGGCATCTCCTCGGTGACCCGGCTCCTGCTGCTGCGGGGCAAGACCTCAAAATCCGACTATATCGAGTGCATGGAGCGCAAGGGCTTCGCCGAGGTCGACGGGTAGTCGATTGGGGCTCGCGGAACCCCGCAGAACCTCTATAAAAGGCCGCAATCAGGGTATACGGTACGCTTCGGATTGGCCCCTTTGGACGGCCGGATTTCGCGTGCCCTTGTGGTGCGGACGTGAAGAGGTCGGGGTAAATTGCGCGACTTTTTACAAGGAAATGGCCGCGGCAAGCTCATCGATTGGCTGAAGATCGATTCCTGGATCGATTCCGGCCTCTATGGCACGTGGATCGCCTTCCGCGACTGGTGGAGCGCCTATTCGTCGTTTTTCGGCCGCTTCGAGATCAAGGGATTCTGGCGCGCCTGCAATGAGTTAGCCTGCGAGGGGCTGACCCTGAGCGTGGCTGGACTCTTGGTCGTGCTGGCCTTCGCCCTTCCTTCCTTCGAAGTCGCCCAGGGCAAGATCAATCTCTCCGACGAGTACAGCGTCACCTTCCTCGACCGCTACGGCAACGAAATCGGCAAGCGCGGCCTTCTGCGCGATGATTCCGTGCCGCTCGAAGAGATTCCCGACCACATGATCAAGGCGACCCTCGCCACGGAGGATCGGCGCTTCTTCGATCATTTTGGCATCGATGTCATGGGTACGTTCCGCGCTCTTGCCGAGAACGCCCGAGCAGACTCGGTAGTGCAAGGCGGTAGCTCGCTCACTCAGCAGCTCGCCAAGAACATGTTCCTTACGCCGGAGCGGGCCTTGTCGAGAAAGATCAAAGAGGCGTTCATCGCTATCTATCTCGAAAACCACTACACCAAGCCTGAGATCCTAAAGCTCTATTTCGACCGCGCCTATCTCGGCGGCGGTTCGTACGGCGTAGAGGCCGCGGCACATTACTATTTCGGCAAATCGATCCGCAACATCACCCTCCCCGAGGCGGCAATGCTTGCCGGCATGTTCAAGGCGCCGACCCGCTATGCGCCGCACGTCAATCTCGCCGCCTCGCGCGCCCGCGCCAACGAAGTGCTGAGCAATATGGTCGAGGCCGGGTATTTGAGCGAAGGCCAAGTTTACGGCGCCCGGCTAAACCCGGCCCGGATCGTCGAGCGCGGCGATTCCAAGACACCGGACTACTTCCTGGATTGGGCCTTCGAGGAGGTGCAGCGCCTGATGGCCGGCAAGCCCAACCACATCATCGTGGCGCGGACGACAGTCGATCTCGGCCTGCAGAAAGCCGCCGAGGACGCGCTGGAAGATACGGTCAACAAATATGGCCGATCACGCAACTTCAACAACGGCGCGCTGGTCTCCATGGAGACCGACGGCTCGGTGCGGGCCATGGTCGGCGGCAAGGACTATGGCCAGAGCCAGTTCAACCGCGCGGCACATGCCTATCGGCAGCCCGGCTCTTCGTTCAAGCCCTACGTCTACCTCACCGCACTGGAGCACGGCTTCACGCCAGACACCGTCGTCAGTGACGGCTATGTGAGTTGCGGCCGCTGGTCGCCGAAGAATTACTCCGGTGGCTTCCGGGGACGCATGACGGTCAGAACGGCGTTGGCAAAGTCGATCAACACCGTCGCCGTGAAGCTGTCTCTTCAAGCCGGCCGCGAGAATGTGCTCGCCAATATGGAAAAGATGGGCATCCGGCACCTGAAGAAGACGTGCTCGCTGGCGCTCGGCGATAACGGCATGACGCCGCTCGAGCATGTCGGCGGCTATGCCGTGTTTGCCTCGGGCGGCATCGAGGTGCGCCCCTATGCGATCGAAGAGATCCGGACCATTCCAGGCGAGCTGCTTTACAATCACGATCGCGACGAACCGGAGCTCAAGCGGATTTTCGATCGCAAGGTGGTGGAACAACTCAATTCCATGTTGCGCACCGTCGTGTCCGCAGGCACCGGGAGACGATCACAGCTCGACTACACCAATAACGTCGGCAAGACCGGAACGAGTTCCGCCTATCGCGACGCCTGGTTCATGGGCTTCACCGGCCAGTACGTCACTGGCGTATGGCTCGGCAATGACGACTTCACGCCCATGGCTCGCGTGACGGGCGGCAGCTTCCCGGCGCAGACCTGGAAGACCTATATGGAGGCGGCCCACGACACTGATAACATCCCTGTCGTCCCAGGCGTTGAGCCGCATCCGCGCCAAGTCGCCGAGCAGCAGAGGATCGCCGCGGTCATGTCGCAAAGCGCCACGGCCGATTTGCCGCTGCCGCCACCCCCGGAGAGCGTCAAGGACATGTCGCCGGCGACGCGCCAGGTCCTTCAGACTCTCAGCGGGCTCCTCAAGGAGGCGCGGCAACTCAGACCCAGCAATCAAAGCCAACCGGGCCGCGCGGCAGCGCCTTCCGCGGTGCAGACGCAGCCAAGCCTGGCTTCGGCAGCGGACAGCGATCGCGGACCGCGTCCGGAACCAACGCCGGCGGCCACTGCGCCTGAGAGCAGCGTGTCAGCGGGGAGCGCGAATAATATTGCTGTTCCTCAGTAGGCGAGCCATCCGCTCTGCGATTTGAAAGACTATGCCCGCGTGACCGCACTCCCGAACATGCCGCTGACCGGCACCTCGACGCGCAGCAGCCTTTGGCGCGAAGAGGGCAGCACGTCCATGCGCGCCCTCGGCTATTTCATTGGCACATTTGCCGCGGCCTTGATCCTCGGCATCGGTTCGGCTTGGTACATGATCGAGCGTGGCTCGCCGTTGACGACCTCAACAGTCGGGCCCTGGAAGAGCTGGCTCAGCGAAGGCAATCCCAATGCAGATCCCTACACCCGCGCCCATCTGGCGCGGAGTGGCCGGCTCCCCCTCACCTCGACAGCCGCTCGCTATTTTGCGGCGAACACAGACAGCCGGGGAAGCACCCTAAGTTCCGGTTGCGAGTATTCGATCGTCGGCGCGCCCCTCAACGCCCGCTGGTGGTCGGTCGCTCTCTACGACGAATACGGATCGCTTATTGCCAACCCATCGAAGCGCTACAGCTTCAACAGCGAAGAAGCGCTTCGCCGCGCTGATGGAAGCTTCCGCATCAACCTTTCGCGCAATGCCCGACCGGAGAATTGGCTGCCGAGCGGAACCGGGAGGGATCGCAATCTCGTTCTTATTTTGCGGGTCTACGGCTCACGCGACACCGACATCAGCGGGATCGGTCAGATACCGCCGGACCGTCTGCCAAAAATCGAGCGTGTCCGATGCGAGTAAGCCTTCCTGGACTCTATATCGCACTTGGCATCGTGCTGGCGGGCCTGATTCACGTTGTGGCCGTGCTCACATTGCCCACGCTTGCACCGCGGGATGCGCAAGCCCGGCTCGCCGCACTCGGGCCTGCAAACACGATGATCCAGTTGCCGCCGCCGACACCGGGCCGCCAGGTCATGCCGTTGATGGCGCCCGACGTTCGCTATGCCTTCTGCCGCTACGATCTTTCGGACGGACCGGTACGCCTCCGCGCCCGGATCGCCGACGAACATTGGCTGATCGGCTTCTACACACCTTTAGGCGAGAATTTCTACGCGGTTGTCGGTGCCGACATGAAACAGCCCGAGGTCGATCTGATCATCGCGACCGCCGATCAGACGGTTGCGGAGGTCGGGGTCGACTCTCCGGAGGCATTCGATAACGTCGTTGTGGTGAGTTCACCTGTTGTCGAAGGGATTGCGCTGATCCGCGCTCCACTTGCCGGCTCCAGCCGCAGCGCCGAAGCCGAACGCGCGCTAAAGGCCACCTATTGCGGCCGGCACAAAACCTCAGGCTAACCTTTAGGCCCGCGATTTCTTCCGAACGCGCGGCACCCGCCGCGGCGTCGAGGGCATCGTCTGCGGCGCGTCGGCTGGCGCATGACGTTCGATGCGAACGCCCGGAAAGATAACGATCTCGCCAAGCGAGCCTACGACGGGCTTGGCGATACGGGCCGCGGCTTCCTCGTTTCGGCGGAATTCCAAGATCGTCGCCATTGTTAGGTCTCCACGGATTACTCTGCGCGATGCGCGCGAAAGCGAGACACCAATGCGCCTCTCGTGAATTAAGACCGAGGTAGGGTTAACGAATTCCTAATCCCCCGGCTCACGCCGCGACCAAATCGTCGCCGAGAAAGTGTCGCCCTGCCCTATCCTCGACCTCGAGCAGCCAAATGTCCGGGTCGAATTCGAGCTGTCGCGCAATGTAGATGCCGACGTCGGCTTGACTCACGGGCGTCGCCCCTAGGCAAGGAGTCCAACGCCGATCCGTATCGGTGCCATCCAACCCGGCCGGTGCGGGACCGTAGAGACAGACCGTACCGTCGAGCTTGTCCACGGAAATGAAGATCGCCCCAGCCGCGGCATCTCCACGACGAACCACGACGACCGGTACAACCTCCGCTTGGCAGCGGCGCAAATAGGCGCTGACCCAAATCTCACTTTTCACACGCATGGCCGTGAGCCTAGCGCGAAATCTACGGACGTGCGGCTGTCTTTGTGAGGTCTTGCCCAGTTACGCGCTGCAACTCGCCGAAGAGTTCCGGCGACATCTGCCCCGTCTCTGGAAGGCCGCGATCGCGCTGGAATTCGCTGATCGCGCGCGACGTATTCTCGCCCCATGCACCGTCAACCGGCCCGGGGACGTAGCCAAGATCCGCGAGGATCTGCTGCACGCTCTTCACCGTTTCATGCTCAGCCGCGTTCACTGCAATGCTGTCCTGGGCGGCTACAGATCCCGTAGCAGCCGCCGGCGCGACGCTGTCGCCGAGTAGGATCTGGCGAAGCAGCGCGTCACTCGGAAGCCCGGTCACAGGCAAGCCCTCTTTGGTCTGAAAGCTCGAGATCGCCGCGCGGGTGTTCTCCGATAAAGCGCCGTCGGCTTGGCCCACATCGTAGCCGCGGGCGGCCAGCTCCCGCTGGACGGCCCTGACAACGAGCTGCGATTCGCCCGTCCCCGGTGCCAAGGGAGGCAGGTCGGTGCTGACGGGAGGGAGATTTGTGGGCTGCACAGGCGCCGCTACCTGCTCAATCTCCGGCATGTCGAGGTCGGGAGGCGGAACCTCTAGATTGGAAGGCTCGTCCCTCGGCCCTACCGGAATCGTCTGCGACTCGGACGCGACCTTGCGCATCGTCGTAGAGGCCTCCGCGCTGGCAGGACCCCTCGAAGCATGCTCCTGAAGATAGAGCGCGTTGTAAATGATGGTTCCAGTGAGGCCGATAAAGCCCAGGAACACGAGCCGCGCTGTTGTTACGCCCATCGTTTCCGGCAATCGTTTTGGTTCAAGGACAGAGAGGCACCCCGCTTCTCAACGGGCATCTTGGCGCCCGAAACTAAAGAGTTACTAAACAAGAGCGACACCGCAATAAGGCCCCTCACGCCGCCGATACTGTCGGCGCATGGAGGGGCGCTTCAACAGATTCTGGCGTCGCATCGAGCGGCAGCGCGATAGTCGCCGTGGTTCCCTCGCCGAGCGTGCTGGTAAGTTCGAGCGACCCATCGTGGAGCCGGGCAAGGCCTTTCACGACAGAGAGCCCGAGTCCTGCGCCTTCATAGCTTCGGTCGTAGGAGCCGCTGGCTTGCACGAAGGGACTGCCAAGCTTCGGCAAGTCTTTGTCGGCGATGCCAATTCCGTTGTCGGACACCACGAAAAGGACCTTCCCGTCCTGAACCCGCGCCATGACCCTCACCCACCCGCCAGGTTCCGTGAACTTGATGGCGTTCGCGATCACATTGAGCAGCATTTGCTTGCAGGCACGCTTGTCCGCCGCGAGTTCCGGAATGCCTGGCGCCACCTCGACTTCGAGAGAAAGTGACCTCTGCTCCGCCGTGTGCCGCAGGATGTCGCAACACGAATTCACCAGCGAGGCGACGTCGAACGGCTCTTTCACAACATTGAACTTGCCGGCCTCGATCTTCGACATATCGAGAATGTCGTTGACCACATTGAGGAGGTGCTCCCCGCTCTCGTGGATCAAGCGCGCATAGTCGCGATAGCGCGCCTCGCCGAGCGCTCCGAACAGTTCCCGGTTGAGAATTTCCGAAAAGCCGATGATGGCATTGAGTGGCGTGCGAAGCTCGTGGCTCATGCTCGCAAGAAACTGCGTCTTGGCACGGCTCGCACCTTCCGCCTCATCGCGCGCTTTGAGTAGTTGGGCTTCCTGTGCCTTATGCTCCGAAATGTCGCGCGTGATAGCGACGAGGGCCGCATGTTGATGACCGGCGCTGTCGACGGAGCGTATCGGACGGCAGCGCATCTCCACCCAAGCGTACCGGCTCGCTTCGCTGGCCCCGGCACGGCGCACGCGGAACTCCACAGCAATCGTCTCATTGTTGGTATGACACCGCGACAGGGCCGTAAGGTAGGCCGGGCGGTCCGCGACGTGAACGCGCTCGAAGAGCCCGTCGCCGAGGACCTTCTGCACCGGTTCGCCAAGGAGCTGTTGTGCGGCAAGCGATGCGAAGACCACGCGCCCTTTGTCATCGTGGCTTGTGATCATGTCGTTCGCATTCTCGGCGAGCAGTCTGTAACGCTCCTCTCCCGCCCGAATGGCGCTCTCGGAATGCCCATGCACCATCTGGATCATCGTCGCCAGACCGGCTGCGTAGGCGATCGCCGATGCTGCCCCGAGCAGCGCAAAAGCGTGCGGAGAGAACGGCAGGGCGGGAGCCGCTGGCACAAGCCCGAGCGTCCCTAGAATCGCCAGGACACAGAGCCCAAGACCGGAGGCCGCCGCCCCCCAAGCGACGATACGGCGGTCCGTCGCCAGCCCGGCTTCCAATGGGACCACGACCAGCCACGGGACGAGCCCGGAGCTGAGGCCCCCAGTGAGCCATGCGCAATAGGTCACCAAGCCTGCAAAATTCACAGCGGAGATCAGGTGAGCCGCGCCGAACCGGCCGGTACGCGACAGGAATATGGCGATGGCGATCGGCGACAACAGCCACAGAAAGGCCGCGGCGCCGAGCAGCGACGGCTTGCCACCCACCACGAGATAGATTGGAAAGACGCACAGGGCGAGAAGGCCGCCAAGCAGACGCGATGCGATGAAGGACTGGTGCCGCGCGATCGTTAGGGGATCGCCGCGCGCGGAATCGTGGACCAGGGAGCCGAAATAGGCTGCCAGCCCACGAACACTCTCATTACCGAACACACGCATCTCCGAGCGGCACCCAGCCGCTACGCCCCAATTGTATCGAACGTGGATTATTCGCAGCCCCGCTTTAAGGAAAGCATAAGGCGCCGCTGGAGCCGGGCATGAGGCCGCTTTACCCTACAAAGCCTGGAAACGCGCCAACGAGAGCGCCCGCGCGGGCACAAACCTTGATGATTTGCGTCGAACTTTATGCAAATTTTCTGGGAAATATAAGAGCATTTGAAACAAGTATTACTAAAGTCATGCTCATCTATTTATTAGAATAGACTGGAATTTTCGATTCAAACTTTATTGATTGCAGTGAAGGTCCTTTATTTGATTTGCGCTATAGTCTAGCTATCTGCAGGGGAATGCAGAAAAAATGCGGGAAACAAGCCGCAGTCAACAGAGAGGGCAAACCGATGATGTTTCTTATCAGGACCGCTTTTTGGCTGCTGGTCCTGGTCTTGCTGGTTCCGACCGACAAAGATCAGCAAAGCCAGATTTACGGGACCGCTCAGGCAGCGATGAACGATGTGGTGGGGTTCTGCGAGCGCAATCCACAGACCTGCGCCACGAGTCAGGACGCCTTCACGGTACTGGTCCACAAAGCCCAGTACGGCGCGCAGATGGTGATGGCCTTGGTCGAGGGGCAGACCGAAACTCTGGCCAACACTCTGCCTGATCCGATAGCGCCGGTGGCCATGCCGGGCGACGGTGGCGTCATGCCCGTCCCGGCGGCCGTACCCTTGGAGCCGGCAAACTGGGGTGGCACCGCCACCCAAGACACTCTGAGTCCTGACGACCGCGAGGCGGCCTGGGGCGGACCCGGGGTCTAAACGCTCGTTGCCAGACCCGACAAGTCTTCGAGTTTTGGCCGATCAAATCATCGATCGGTCCCTTGGCAGCCCCCCGCCTGCCAAACGGGGCGCGCAGTTGGGAAGGTTTCTGCCCTTTCCCTCCCAAACTGCGCGCCCTACCCTTTTTGACGCAGACCCATCGCGGCGCGGCTCAGGGACGCCTATAATCCTTCCATGGACACGGTGACCGAAACACACGCACCCACCTTCGAAGAGATCCTTGCCGATTTCGAACTGCTCGACGAGTGGGAGGACCGTTACCGCTACGTCATCGAGCTCGGCCGGAAGCTGAAGCCCCTCCCCGAAGACGACCGGAACGCCGCCAACAAGGTGGAAGGCTGCGTCAGCCAGGTCTGGCTTTCCACGAGTGTGGAACGTGACGGCACGCCGCGCCTCAGCTTTATCGGTGACAGTGACGCGCATATCGTGCGCGGCCTGATCGCTATTCTCTTCGCCATCTACTCCGGCAAAGCGGCCGATGAGATCTTGAGCGTGGACGCTATCAAGACCCTGGGCGAGCTCCATCTGAAGGAGCACCTGACACCGCAGCGCTCTAATGGGCTCATGGCGATGGTGAAGCGGATTCAAAGCGACGCGGAAGCGGTTAAGGCCTCGGCACGCTAGACTACGCGCCAAGTTCGTCCTCGTTCTCGCGCCCGCCGTCGATGCGCGGCCGATAGTCGGCCTCACCCCAATGGCGCAGGCCACGCCGGGACGGCCTGCCCTCCGCGATCAAACCATAATGCTTGGCAAGCCGGGTCAGCGCGATCTGCAGCACGACCTTGCCGGCGCGTTGCGGCCAGCCGTTCGTCTTCTCCGCCTCCTCGAGCCCTTTCAACTCGCAACAGATATCGACGAGTACGCCCGACGTCTCCGGGCCGACGGCCATGAGCGCGCGGATCACGCGCTCCTTCGCCGCGAGCACCTCATCGCGAAGCGCCGCCGCGTTCGATGGTGCTGCACGCCGCGAGCGATCCGCCGGCGCAAGCGCCGACCAATTCGCTGTGACCCGCGGACTGAGATGCGCGAACCAGTAGTCGGCGCGCAGGCGCTCGCCGGCCTCGAACTGTGCATCGCCAATCAACGGCCGGCCATTGCGGTCCTTCCGGCTCCTTAGCCAACCGAGCGGACTCTCTCCGTCGTTCACTGTCACCTGACGCTGAACGCCGTTGATCTCGCGAAACGCGGGTGCCCTGATCTGATGTTGCTCGAGGAAGACGTCGGTGCCGGCCGCAGATCGGCGCAATCTGGCCCGTGCGGCCTCTGTGAGTATGAGGCTTTCGCCTTGCCGCACGAGCCAATCCTCCGAGACGCAGGCTTCGACAATTCGCCCCGGCACCGGAATCCTGCTGTTGGTGGACTGATCGCTAAGCAGGAAGCCTCCCTTGCCATCGAAGGCGATGCATCCCCCTGTGGCTAGTCGCGCGAGCAAGCGCCGGACCTCGGCGGCCTGCCCTGCACGCGCCGACGCACGCCGCGCCTTTGACCGGCTCATGAGCGCCGCCCCCGCCACGTCAGCGCGTCCATGAGCGATGCGACCGCACGCTCCAATTGGTCGAGCCGCCCGTCGAGCTCTGGATCATCCCGCCGATCCTCGACCACCTCGCAGGCATGCGCCACGGTTGTACGGTCGCGCGCGAACAGCGCGCCGACCTCTGTCAGCGAAAGTCCGCAGACGACGTGGGCGAGATACATGGCAACCTGACGGGCAAACGCCGCGCGCGGCGAACGCCGGGTCGCAGCGCTCAGATCACCGATATCGACCTCGAATACGACGGCCACGCTGGGATCGATCGCTTTGCGGACCTGCGTCGTCCCGGCAGTCCGCGCGAACTGCCCACAAGGCGCCACTCCTTCCGGTTCCACCACACTCATCGCTTACCGCTCCTTGATAGGAATAATGTCACAATGTTATACTTGACGTACCCACTCCGAATCCCTATATTCAAGGGACACAAGGAGACGGGTGATGGCGAAGTCAGTTCTTTCGGAGAAGCATTTTCACGACGAGGCAGCGGCCTACCGCTTTGTTGAAAAGCGCGTGTGGCCGGATGGCCCAGTCTGCCCGCATTGCGGCGGCGTGGAGCGGATCAGCAAGATGAAGGGGACCAGCACCCGGATAGGCGCTTACAAGTGCTACCAGTGCCGCAAGCCCTTCACCGTGAAGGTCGGGACCGTTTTCGAGGCGAGCCACGTTCCGTTGCATCTGTGGCTGCAAGCGATCTTCCTGATGTCTTCGAGCAAAAAGGGGATCAGCTCCCAACAGCTTCACCGCACCTTGGGCGTGACCGTCAAAACCGCTTGGTTCATGTCGCACCGGATCAGGGAAGCGATGCGCTCTGGCGATCTGTCGCCAATAGGCGGCGAAGGAAAAATCGTTGAAGCCGACGAGACCTATTACGGTCCTGTCGCCGAGCGTCAGCCCTCTAAGCAGCGCAAGGGGCGTCCCTTCTCCAAGAAGGGTGGCAAGTCTGGCGTTGGCGGTAAGCGGGCTATCGTGGCCCTGGTCGAGCGTGGCGGAAACGTCCGGTCATTCCACGTCGCCCACGCCAGTCAGGTGAACGTGGCTGAGTTGGTCCGCCACAACATTGATCGCGAGACCAAGCTGCACACCGACGAAAGCCGTCTCTACACCAACGTTGGCGGTGAGTTCGCGGCGCATGAAACTGTGAAGCACTCCGCAAAGGAGTACGTTCGCGGCACCGTGCATACCAACACCATTGAGAACGTGTTCTCGGTTTTCAAAAGAGGGATGCGCGGCGTCTACCAGCACTGTGCAGAGAAGCATCTACACCGCTATCTTGCCGAGTTCGATTTCCGGTACAATGCGCGTATGGCGCTTGGGGTTGACGATCAGACCCGCGCCGACCGCGCGTTGAAGGGTATCGTCGGCAAGCGTCTCACCTATCAAACAGCTTCGTAAGGGCAGGAAACCGTATGGCCTCACCAAAGCGGAAGCCAAAGCCCAAGGAAAAAGAAGAC